>Ga0209636_10000199_pt1 | contig 51845 bp, 65 predicted proteins | sample DeeMarSWOR152_54_FD_187464 | JGI IMG/M metagenome (GOLD analysis project Ga0209636, IMG submission 187464) | Marine sediment microbial communities from White Oak River estuary, North Carolina - WOR-1-52-54 (SPAdes) (version 2) | ecosystem: Environmental > Aquatic > Marine > Intertidal zone >...
AACTCTCTAGCGTCGGCAGCGCCCATCGTCATCATCCTGAGGTCAAAAAGAAGCTTGAGGAAGAGATTCTGAGGCACCTCGTGTTCCATCAATAACACAATCCCCGTAGGTTTGACGACACGCTTCATTTCGCGCAGGGCGGCCTGTCGGTCCTGGCCTTTCAACTCATACAACGCGTGAGAGCACGTAATCACATCAAAACTCTCGTCAACAAACGGGAGCAAGGCTGCGTGACCCTCAACAAACAGGGCCTTCTGAGCATCGCGCTTCGCCCGAGCCTTCCTCAGCATTCCGTGAGAGAAATCACACCCCACGGTCAGACTCTCAGCATAATGGTTGGCAAAACCTGAGACGACGGCTCCCGTTCCACAGCAGACATCCAGAATGGACGGGTGCGACACGTCGTGAGTACTCGACATCTGCACTAGAAAGTCTCGCGTATCCGCTCCGTCCCGACGTGCATGCAATCGGACGAAGGCATCATAGAAGTGAGAGAATACGTCGTAGTACTTGCGTCTTGCACTTCGAACGCGTGACATTGATTAAGACTACCTCTCCGAATTCTTGATTCCGACGGCCCCCATATGAGCAGTGCCCAGACCACAAAGTCGGGGCACCGGATCGACCCTCTTCATCGCTGTCCTACGTTGTTCCTCGGAACCGGCATGGCTCACGGATAGATGCACCGACAGCCGCCGTAGCAGCGGGCCTGCCCCTCTGATGCACAGAGAGCTGCCGACACCCGAGATGTTCCCCGCCTATTGCATCGTACAGGTCCCGGGTTGCGTGATCAGGATCCGTGTCTGCTATCCGTGTGGCTTCCTCCAACGTCAGGTTCTTCAAGTCTTGATCGGTCTTGAAATGATAATGCCTCCGGAAGTATCTTGCCTTCCTGACGTCAAAACTCACCATTCCATCATCTCGAGATGCTTGCAGAGTTGAGACATCGTACGAAACCTCTCGAGTATCAGGCCAGTCTTCAGTCCGCAACAGATATACTTCACAGCCTTCGGCAGCCTGGCGTAACACCTCGCCCCACCCAGTACGTCGTAGAAGAGTCGAATCACGTCGCAGATGTCTGCGCGCTTGTTCTCAATCTTAGGAGCTTCCAGGTCGAAGAGATCCAGCAGCTTCAGGTCAAATCGGAGGCCATAGCGATTCACTATGACATTTTCGGTGTGTATGTCGCCGTGGTACTCGTTGGCAAGATGCACCTGCTCCATGCCCTTGGCGAGTGCGTACAGAAGATGCAACCCCTCAAATGGGCCAAGACGCTTTCCGGGCAATTCGCTCAGAAAGTCGGAAAGAAGAACACCCTCCACATACTCAGAGATAAGAACCGTGATCGGGGTCCTTCTGAACGTCAAGACCTCCTCCGTGTGATACTGAATCAACAGTGGACAGTGTCGAAGCTTGTGCAATTTCTTCGCATAGAGTTTGGCTGCGCGATTGGCGATGTTTCTCTGTGGGTAGAATAGCTTGGCAGCTCTCTCTATCCCGGTTCGCGTTTCGATGACTCTGTAGACTTCTCCTTCCCAACCAGAGCCGCGCTTGGATATGACGCGGTACTTCCGCGCAATCACTCTGCCTGGCGTCAAGTCAAACGATTCGATTTTCATGTGCAACACGCCTCAGTCATGATCAAACTTGCTCGAAAACCAGTTGCAATAAGACATCCGGTCCAACCACATAGCAGCAAAACTTCAATGCACACCCTGTCAAGAGCGCTCGAGCGCATAGCTATTCTCCTACAATGTATCGGAGAATTCCGACCGATATCTGGCCGTTCCCGAAAGCCCCCCGACCCTTGCCGTGTCGAGCACCAGTATCATAAAGACTTCATCCGGTACATCCCACTCGGATCTGATACCGTGGCGACCTGCGGGTTCAAAGCCAAATCTAGGATAATATTCAGCGTGTCCCAATACAATCACGAATGGACAGGGCGTGTCAGCTAGTCTGGTGATCCCGTCTCTAACCAGAGCTGAACCAATCCCTTGGCGCTGGTAATCGGGAAGCACGGCCATCGGAGCCAGAGCCATCCCTCGGAGCGTCCTGTCCTCGCCTTCGATTAGGGCGGGGCTGAAGAGGATATGACCAACAACCTGATTCTCCACCACCGCCACCAGGGAGAGTAAATCACTGCAGTTCTCTCGCAGTTTGTCTACTATCTCAGCTTCCTGAGCCTGGCCAAAGGCTTCTTGATTTAGCTCACGGATCGAATCTACGTCATCCGGCTCTTCTTTGCGAATCTCAATCATCTCTGCTAGCACCTTTCTCTGTTAAGGTATCGAGGGTCAGCTTACCTTCCTCCTCAGATTCTCCGTACTGTTCATCGGTTCCACCTGCACTCTCCCGGTCTGTCTATCAGAACAATCCGGCGTAACGCGTTCAGACAACATGTCATTCGTCAGTGTCTTCAGCCGAAACACATGAATACTTACCGCAACAGCAATCAGCAGCAACACGAATCGCACAACCAGTGAATCCACGACTCCGAAAGCCGCATAGGCAATAGCTCCCCAGAGTAGAACCATCGTCACTACCTTGGTCTGCCGAGTGATTGCCTTGTGCTCCCTGTAGTTCCTAATGTATGGCCCGAACCACCTGTGAGTGGTAATCCACCTGTACAGTCTATCCGAACTGCGGAAAAAGCAAGCAGCTGCCAAAAGCAGAAACGGGGTAGTCGGAAGTAGCGGAAGAAAAATACCAGCGGTGGCCAGGCCGACCGAAACGACTCCAGCACATATCAGTAACCATCTGCGTATCAAGGAACTGCTCATGTCACGCCTTTGCCGTAGACAGCACTCTGCCAGTATAACAAATAATTCTAGGCGATTTGCCGGGCAGGCGTCCAGCGGGAAAAGTATCGCGCCGCGCGCTCCAGGCTTTGAGATCCGATGTGAGCTCGTGCCGGCAATCACTCGTTTGTGGCCTGCCGTCGAAACCTATGAGACAGGAACGTGACGCTACTGACGCGTCCATCCGGAGCCGTTTCAAAGAAGAGCATGGGCGTGCGCCCCGCGTCAGCCGCGAAGCAAAACGTGTGATAGGCAATCGCTTCGAACTGCTCTGCGAACTCGGGGATCTCGGTCAGTGTCACTGTCAGTCCGTTTTCCGTTGTACTGACCTCTAGGTGGGCCACATCACCTGGCAGCGAGTATATGCCTGTATACGCGGCCAATTCTACGCTTCCAGCGTCGAACAGTCTTTCTTGCTCCGCCGTCCTTACGGCGTCGGCAAGGTCAACCAGAATCTCGCGCGCGAGGTCCTTGCACGCATCGGGGCGCCACATGAAGTGTTTGGAATTGCTCATAGCCACGATGCCGACGCGTAGGTTCGGAATGGCGCTGACGTGGGCATGGTAGCCCAGCAAAGCTCCGTTGTGCTCGATGGCTCCGTAATCGCCTATTCGTACGATCCCCCACCCCAGGCCGAAGGCGCTGTGCACACCGGGAAGATGTACGGACTGTGGCGTTTGCATCCGTCGAAGAGAACCTGTTTCCAATATTCCGCCAGATTCCTCCGGTTCATCCTGAAACTGGAACGAGAGGAATCGTGCCAGATCTTCAGCCGTTGAGAAGAGACCACCGGAGTAGACGGCACAACCTAGCTCGTAAGGCGGTGCTTTCAGCATCGGTGCATCCCGGCGCGTACAGACGTAGCCAGTGGCTAACCGTTCCCGCTGCTCTGCATCCAGGCTGAATCCACTGTCATCCATCTTCAGGGGAGCCAAGATCTCCCTCTCCATATAAGTGAACAGGGACTCACCGCAGGCGCGTTCAAGCGCGAGCCCCAGAAGCTGCATGTTGAGATTTGAATAGTGGGCGTGGATCTCCGGAGGATGGACCAGTTCGATGTCACCGAGGGTGGCCAGGAGTGAGTCACAATCCACATACCAAGTCATCTCCGCCCGTCCACCGGTTACGAGCCAGCTGAAGGCGGCGAAGTTACACCAGAAGTTGACCGGGGCATCTCCCGGCAACCCCGAGGTATGGGCCGCGAGCTGTCGTAGCGTGGTGGGCCGCGCCCATGCGGACGGCGACCGTGGCCGATACTCGGGCAGGTATTTCTCAGCTGGATCCTCGAGTCCCACGACCCCATGCTCGCACAGTTGAGCCAGCACAGTTGCAGTGAAGACCTTGGTGATGGAACCTATGGGATAAATGGTCTTGGGGGTCGCAGGTTTCTGCTCTTCAATATCGGCGAAGCCGAAAGCCTGAGAGAATACTATGTCACCATCTAGAACAATGGCGACTGAAACACTGGCAAGACGGTTCTCTACCATCGCGGTTTCGACGCGCTCCGGAAGCGCCAGGAGGACTGGTCTGAGAACATCCGTGCCACCAGACGCTCCGGCTGTGGCGCCGACGGTAGACGGAGCAGCACCGGCAATCGAAAAGACCAGCAGTATGAAAGGGAAGATTCTGGTTGCAAACGCAATCACCGTAATACTCCTTCTGTCACTCGAGATTTCGCACGGAACCGGCCGATGCAATCAACTCACTGTAATCACCGCTCGGTCTGTTCGCCATCATTCGCCAGACGGTCTGCGTTTCAGTATTGGAATGCTTTTCGGATGGGACTGAAGACATCCAGAACTCTGGTCGGCGCCTCGCCTGTCATGGCACCGTGGTCTACGCCGCTGGGAATAATGTAGGTGTCCCCCGTTCCCAGCCAGCGCGTTTCCCCATCTATGGTCAGCCCGAGCTTCCCAGAGATAACCGTGCCGACTTGCTCTTCCGGATGATTATGAGACGGTATGACGGCGTTGGGATTGAGATTTACGACGGACAGCAGCATCCGTTCTCCCCAGAAAGTGCGCATGCGAACACCCGGCATCATTTTCTTCTCTTCCCTCTTTTCAAGATCGCAGAAATGTTGCATACCAGCCTCCTGTTCCCGGTCCAGTGCAACCTTCTACCAAAGATTCGCCGCAGCAGGAACCTGAACACGCTCCTCAAGCCGGATTGCGTCCTTCTTGCACACCGACCGGCAGACCCCGCAGCCGTAGCACCGCTTCTGGTCTATCACGGCCTTACCGCTTGCTGCGCTATACGAAATGGCCCCAAACTGGCAAACACGCATGCATTCACGGCAGCCGCTGCACTCGTCAGGGTCAATCTCAGCAACATACTCGGCCCTGAACATCACGGGCACAGATTGCGTCACCGTCGCATGCATGGCCAAACAGTCGGCACGATCGCAGTTGCAGATTCCACCGATGAAAGGGGCCTGGAAAGTCCAAACAGTGTGGCAGAGGCCCTGTTGTTCGTGATCGCGAAAGGCAGAGATGGCCTCGTCTTTGGTGACGGTTTCAAACCCCTTGGTGTCCGGTCCACTCAAGAAGCTCTCGTCCAGCCCTCCAAGAATCTCAGCAAGCTTTCCGCCGTCAGGAGCCAGGCTGATCCCGTAGCAGTAACGCTTTTCTTCCCCCAACGTGATGTGTCGACAGATACAGGCCACGCGGATGATGGAATTGACGAAGCCGAAAATTTCCTCGATTTCCTCTATCGGTACCACTTGTCCAAAGTGATCTTTCTTCATCCTTCGGGTGACGATGCGACGGACCAAGCCTCTTATGAGACTGGGAGCCTTCTCGAGCTTTTCCAGCCGCCGGGCGTCCTCTGCAAGTGCGTCCACATTCGTGAAGAATTTCTCAACGAATTTGCGTCTACGAACGTCACTAAGCAAATCATCGGAGTAATTCTTCGCTTGCAAATACCACTTCTTGCCTTCACCGTGCTTCAGACAGAACTCACACATCGTATGCTCCCCCTAAGGTGTGCATCTTGCCCAGTGAGCAGCCATCAATCGTCTCCTCACTCACCCTTCTACACGCAACGCCATTGAGGCATCAACCGCATGGACCAGGTAGCAAGCCGACCTCTCTCGGTCTACCACGCCGTCACCGGTTCTTTAAGAACGCCGCCGCCCCCGCAAAAACCATTGCCAGGACTACGATGATAGGCAGAATCACCGTCTGACCTTCCTCACCGGACTGGCGACGGAAAAGGAAAAAGGCGAGGAAGCCAAGGGCCAGAAGTGCCAGAACCACGCCAATGAGCAAGGCTTGTCTTCTCGAGCCAGCGCCCCTCATCGCCAATCCCATCGCTTGGCTTATCTCAGTACCGGTCATGTCAGGATGCTCGCGGCGAAAATTATCGATTACCTCTCTCAAGCGTCTGCCCAGCTCTTGCGCTCTGGGAGACGGAGGTGGAGGCGGTGTTACAGGAACAAACGGCATGGCTCCTCCTGGTTAGACTGACGTTGCATAAGTATTTGACATACTGAACCCATCGCTCAAATCACCATCCGCCGTGGAAAGAGCTAACAACAATGCCCCCACCGAATTGTTCTCCGCGAACCGAAGGCGGACAGACTCAACCCAAAGCGGAACCAAGGAAGTAAGGCCACACGATCAAAGCCAGCACTGCCTTCCAGAAAGACAAATGTGTGAACCCGATCGTGAAAAGCCAACCTATGAACCATATCGGACCCACAAGACCTGCTACTTCCATCTTGCTTACTATGACTCTCTTCTCTTCTCCCATCTTACTCTCCTTCCACGGGATCAACTGGCACCCGTGGCCTCCCAACTTGTGACCTCTGGCCCTCCTCACTTGTGACCTCTGGCCCTCCTCAGATTCTTCCAGAAGGGTTTATAGAGGAAGCTCCTTCCGTCAAGGGCGCAGAGCTGCTCGAGCATCGGCCTAGTCACGGTAAAAGCCAGGACATCCGGAGGCAGGTACTGGCGCATGGCGATGTCAGTGGCGCCTACGATTGCCTGTGGCCTCGCAAGGTCCCCAAACAGTGTTACGAGCTGCATACAACCCGACCCGAAGGGCGCCAGCAAGGGCGGAGGATCCGAAGGCCTGCTCTGGTACTGAGCCCCCACCGCAAGTAACCCCAACTGATCGGGATTGACGAAAAACGTCACACTCTTCAGATACTCGTACTGAGCTTCTCTGAGGGGGCCGATGAGAACTTGACCATGTTCAGGCCGGTACGGGCGGTCGTTGTCTAGCCATTCCTCCATTAGTTCCCTCGAAGCCTTCAGGCCCTCTTCGTCCACGAGGAACTTGATGAAATCTGCGCGCGATGTGACGGGCACGCCACACAGCGAACGCCCTGCCCCCCCACAGCCTGGCTTCTCCGCAGTGAGATGCAAGGTGCTACCCTTGAGCCATTGCTTGAAGAACTTGAAGACGCAGGCATGGGAGCTTGACGACGGTACCACGAGGGGCTCAAAGGCCGATAGGTCGGGCGCATCGTAGAAGCCTATGAGCGGAATGTCGATACCTGCGATCTCAATCAATCTGGAATAATCGGGCTGCATTGCCCCTCCTTCTGCTGAGTGCTGTGCTCTATTGCACCCTAAGTCATCTTTTCTGTGATTTCCCCATTTCCTCTTCCACCTCCTGTGCTCCCTCAGCGTAGAATGTCTCCTCGTCAGGAGCAAGCTCTCGCAGAAGTCGGAGAAACTCTCCGGCGTGAACTCTCTCCTCATCCGCGATGTCCTTGAGAACGTCGATTGCCAGCTTGTTGTTAGTTGACTCGGCCAGCTGCATGTACAATTGAATCGCCTCATACTCCGCAGCCACCATGAAACGAATGGCTCGGATCAACTCCGCTTCCGTGAGTTTCCTGTCATTCGCCAATCCAGAAAAAGGTGTGCCGAACTCAGGCATGGGATTCCTCCTTTCTTCTGTCCCTCCTGAGGCACGTACAGGAAAAACCGTTCCGACAGGAGGTCCACAGACCAAGATGTTCACGGACTACATACGTCTGTCAGCGCCGCACTTTTTTGTGTCGGCAGCCCGCGACGCCGGTTTTCCGCACGCTCTTCTACCGCTCGCTCAGTACGTCTTCGAGCGTTTCCAAGAAATCCTCTATGTCCTTTGGGTCTATGGTGAGGCTGGGGTCCAGCCTCAGCACACTTGTGCCGGGCCGCCGTCCCAACACGAAGCCTCTGCTCACGAGTTCTCGGTGCGTCCGAACAGTGAACGACCCGTTCGCATCATCTCTCAATTCAAGCCCCACCATCAACCCTCGAGCACGGATATCCACAATTCGGCCCGTGCGTGCCTTGATCCTCTCGAGTCCTGAGGTAAGTGTGGTCCCAATGTCTTTGCTCCGCTCAATCAACCGCTCCTCCCTTATCACTCGGATGACCTCCAGTGCGATCGCCGCCCCCAGCGGATCGTTTTGGTGTGACTGAGCGTAATTCACCGGTTCGTCGCCGAGTCGTTCAATCGTTCCGGGCGCAAAAGCAGTCACACTGACAGGATAACCGTTACCTAGCCCCTTGCCCACCGCAACAACGTCTGGGCCAATCCCGTAGTGCTGGTGGCCAAACCACGCTCCGGTCCGCCCGACACCGGTGGTCACTTCATTGACAAGGTAGAGCCCGTCCTTCTTCCTGACGGACCCAACGATGTTCCGAATTATCTTCTCCGGCGGGAACCGCACCAGCCCCGAAGAACTGCCAGGCTCAAAGAGAAATCCTCCGATCCGCTCCCAGGCGGCGGTCGCCCAATGCCGGCAGCGTTCGCTACAGTCGTCCGGGTCCGGACACTCGGCGCATTGCGACCAGTCGAAACAGAACCACTCGTCCTCCCGTCGCATTTGTGCCGACCCGTATGCCCCGAAGTAAGAGTCGGTCATCGTCATGAGCAAAGGCGGTCCAAGACCGTTTGTGCAACCCTCACACCATACTCGACGGCTTCACTGCCTGAGCAGAGAAACACGCACTTGCCGCCTTCGAATCCCAGCAGAGACAGAATCTCCTTCGCGGCTTCTTCCACTACTTCGTTCGAGTAGCCGAAGCCAGTGTGAGCGATTCGAGCGGACTGATTCGCGATCGTGCGGAGTATCCTTCTATTCCCATGTCCTATGGCCGTGCACCAGACTCCCGATTCGAGATCAACGTATCTCTTTCCTTGTGAATCAAAGAGATAGCAGTTTTCTGCTCGAACAATGTTTTTGAGGAGTAGCTCGTGACCTGGATACCAGAGGAGCCGTGACATCCTATTTCTTCCAGAAAGAAGCAGTGAGCAGGATGAGAACTGTAAAAATCTCCAACCTCCCTGCCAACATGAGAAAACAGAGGAACCACTTGCCAATAATGGGGATATTCGCGTAGTTATCCGTTGGGCCCACTGCACCTAGACCAGGACCGATATTGTTAATGTTGGCGGCCACACTTCCAAACGCTGTCTCAAAATCCAGACCCAAGGCGCTCATGAAGAGGATCCCAAAACCCGTCAAGCCGACATGAAGCAGAAAGAAGCCACCAATGTTAGTGACAATTTCACGAGGAATCACCTTGTTGCCGACATGAACGGCAAAGACTGCCTGCGGATGAATCAGCCGTTTGATCTCGTTGATACCCAATTTAAACAGGATCATGGTACGAATTATCTTCAGCCCACCGCCTGTCGAACCTGCGCAACCTCCGAAAAACATCAAGAAGTACAATATGACCTGCGACAACTTCGACCATTTCTCATAGTCCGTTGTGGTGTAGCCTGTGGTGGTCAGAATCGAGACCACCTGAAAGATGGTATTTTGGAGCGTTCCGGTGACGTGATGTCCGGTCACCCTCCAAACATCAGCCCCAATCAGCAGAACGGCAACAGCGATGATCCCGGCAAAGAACATCGCCTCTCGGTCTTTGAAATAGACGAGCGGCTTACCTTTCAATGCTCGATAATGCAGAGCGAAATTTGTTCCCGCCAGAATCATAAAAGCGATAACAACGTAGTCAACAAAAGCGCTGTTGTAATGGCCAATGCTGCCGTTTTGTGTAGAGAAACCTCCAGTCGCCATCGTTCCAAAGGTATGACAGAGGGCATCGAACCAGCTCATTCCGGCCAGTTTAAGGAGCAGCGTCTCGGCTAGACTGATGAGGGCATAAACGCCCCAGAGTAGCTTCGCGGTACTCTTGACTCGAGGAGACAGTTTGTCAGCGGTAGGCCCCGGCACCTCGGCCTTGAAGAGCTGCATGCCCCCAACACCCAACAACGGCAGAATCGCCAGGGATAGTAGAATGATCCCCATCCCGCCTAGCCAGTGGGTCAGAGAGCGCCAGAACAGCAATCCGTGAGGCAAGGCCCCAATGTTGTTGAGGATCGAGGCCCCAGTTGTCGTGAAGCCAGACATGGTCTCGAAGAAGGCATCGGTATATGAAGGAATGAATCCAGAAATCTTGAACGGCAGCGCACCAATAAGCGCGAAGAGCAGCCAGCTGGCGGAAACAATCAAGAAACCGTCTTTGGCTCGCAATTCTCCCGTTGTTCTGCTGGCGAAGAAACCACCAAGACCTATGAACCAGGCGATGGCGATCGTAATGAGAAAGGCTTGAAAATCCCCTTCCTTACAGAAAAAGGCGATCAGACCGGGGACAATCAGAGAGATTCCCAGCAGAACCAGGAGAGCGCTTAAGACACGGACAACTCCACGGTAATTGATCATGTCAATTCCACGTTGGCTTAAGACAATTCACAAAAAGACCTCAAAGCTCTCTGAGACATTTGAGGTCTAAACTCATGTTGCTTAATTAAACAATTCCTCAACTTCGTGAATATCAGAAGGCAAGGCAAACAGCACAACTTTGTCGCCAGCTTCCAGTTGCGAGTCCCCAACCGGGATGAGAACCTGATCATCACGCATGACGGCACCCACGATAGCGTCTTTGGGAAACCCCAGCTCTCTAAGCGGCTTCTTTGTGATCTTCGCTCCCTTTCTCGGGATCAATTCGATGACCTCTGCGGCAATCCCTGGAATGGAGGCCACATTCACTACCGGCCCGCGGCGGACAAACTTAAGAATCCCGTTCACCGTAAGCAGCTGCTTAGAAATATAAGCATCGATACCGATGTTCGGGATGATTGCACAATACTCGGTCCTATTAATTAGGGAAATAATCTTTGGAACCTTCAGATGTTTGGCCACCAGGCAGGAGACAATATTGGTCTCGTCATCCCCAGTTGCGGCAATGAAAGCATCCATATCAACGATGCCCTCCATTGCCAGCAAATCGAGATCCAATCCGTCCCCCTTAATAACAAGCGCCTTCCTGAGCTTTTCCGCCAAATCGTAGGTCTTCTCTACGTTGGATTCTATGATTTTTACGTTGTATTCCTTCTCCAGCTCGCGGGCCATGGCATATCCGGTTTCCCCGCCGCCAAGAATCATGACGTCTTCGATTTTCACGTCTTCCTTGCCCGTAATTCGAACGACATCCTGCACGTTTTCCTTGGCGACGATCACGAAGATTCTATCGTTGGGCAATAGAATATCGTTGCCGCCGGGGATCTTCGTTATTTCCTTTCGGTGAATGGCGATAACCCGGAAAGTGAAACCCTGATACCTTTTCGCTAACTCGCTGAGGGGGATATTGAGAAACGGTACGTTTCGATCTAGCTGAATGCCCAGGACAATGATTTGCCCTTTGGCGAATTCGATGAAATCCGTAGCCGCGGTCTGCTTCAGCAGGCGGACGGCACCCTGTGCTGCCACGGACTCAGGATGGATGATTAGGTCAATACTGAATCTCTCAGCTCCAACCGGAGCGTCAGCATGCATGAATTCCCTGTTCTTCACGCGCGCTACGGTCCTTTCAACGCCGTATTGTTTAGCGGTAATCGCGGCAAGCAAATTCACCTCATCGCAATCCGTCACCGCAATCAACAGGTCGGTCTCTTTGATGCCAGCTCTCTCCAGCATCTGGAAACTGCTGCCACTACCGTGAAGAACCTGTACGTCCAACGCATCGACCGCTCTCGCGTAGTTATCCTGCTCCTTCTCGATCAGAAAGATGTCGTGCTTCTCGTACGACAGCATCTTCGCCAGATTGAAGCCGATGTCTCCACCGCCGACAATGATGATGTTCAATGTGGAACCCCTATTTACGGGAATCCAATCCCGTCAACTCTCTGAATGTCATAACAGGCGAACGTGACTACACGACGATGTCAAACGCCGCTCTCCAATTTCCTGATTACCGAGGCGAGCTCGTGTCGCTCCCGAATCCGCTTGATACCTAAGATATACAAGCCAGCGAAAAGCGAACCGACAAGGAAACTAGGAACCAAGATAACAAGAATAATATGATCGTTCAGGTGAGACAAGGTCAGAACGGCTGAGCTGACGATCAGCGTCCCTGCAAGCAGGAGAGAGATATTACACACAATCCACTCCGGCTTCCTTCGAAGTGAATCCCACTTCAGGAGCCAGCGAACAACTTCTGCTTCCTTCTTAGAGAGAGCGTCTTTCACAAAGCCACCTCCATAGACTTATAACACCATCGTCCATCTGATGCCAATGCATAAGTCGCAGCAGGAAAGAAGCCACAACTCTCACGCAGGAACCAAGTTGCCGCACGCCACTGTTCCAACCCACAGCTGTCGCAGTACTGAGCCGAGCCACAGCAGCGGTACTCCGTCTGCTGACAACCCCGGCCACACGCCGGCATTGCGACCTCGTGTTGGGAACGTGCTCAACGCCGCAGGGTAGACGGCGACCTCCTTTTCTTATTGTAACTCAAAATCCAAAAACCTTCTCTGGTGTATTCTCGATAGTCAACGTTCTCGGCCATGTCTTTCAATCGGTGAATGATCTCTTCTTCACTCGGAAAGTTCTTGACTATTGACATCTTGTGCCCGTTCGGAAGCGTCCTCTCCTCCAGCAGATTCCCTTCTTCGTCACGCCAACGCTTCTCGCGTGCGTAGGGCAACTGATCGGCAAAAAGAACCAAAGCTTCAGGCCCGAGTCTGCTGTGAAGAACGCTCAGGAAGGAATCCATCCTCGACTTCGGAACGTGCGACCACCACCAGTGAGCAAATGCTGCCGTGAAGCGACCAGATATTCCGTCCAACGAATACGCATCGGCAACCTGGCACCGCACGTTCCCTGCTGAAGAGAGCCTCCTGCGTGCAATGGAAATCATGCCAGGATCAACATCCGTGGCCAGAACGGAACGTGCTGCTGCCGAGATCACCTGCGTCCAGTATCCATTGCCGCAGGCGATTTCCAGAACGTCGCGCCCCTTGACTGCCTCCCGGAACCGCGCTTTCATTCCGTCGCGGAGTTTTTCTGCCGAAGGATCGGTATATCCTGCCGCCACATCGTATTCGTCCGCGAGCAAAGCGTAGTACCTGGCAACGTCCTCAGTCATGCTCATCTTGATTTACCGCTGCGGGATCGCCGAAATCGCAGCGCTAAGCAGCCGCAACGGCAGGCCATTTCTGTGCTAGCTTGATGCCTCCCCACCGGATCGTGTGACCTTCTCCAGGCTCACTGACCAATCGCGCCGCAGCTTCGGATGGCCCGCTATTGCGAAGCCTGCTTCCCGCGCCGCAGCTTCGGTGGCTTCACACTCACGGGCGGAGGCGTGATGGCGCGGCTCTATGACCAGGAATGTTCCCCCCGGTCTCAAGGCCCGATAGACGTCTCTCATGAGACGCACCGCATCCGTTGCATGGTGAACCACGTAAACGCCCACCGCGAAGTCAATCCGGTGGGCCACGTCTGCAATGGCAAGATCCTCTTCGGAACAAACTCGCGGCTCGATCAGCGGCAATAGCTCGGCCTCAGCTGCTCGCTCCTTCAACGACTCAATGGCTTCAGCTCGAGTATCAACACAAACGACGCGACCTTGCGGGCCGACCAGTCGCGCCATTCTAATGCTGTAAAAGCCCTCACCGCAGCCAACGTCAAGAACGGTCATTCCCTCTTTGACGTAATCCTTGAGAACCTTCTCAGGTTTCTCGAAAAGATGTCTCATGGGGTTCACGAGGATCCAGTCGATCCATCGGGTCAGAGTCTTAGAAATCATCGCCAGTATTTCCTATTCAACTCTTTCCAGCCTAATAACGAGCCGCGAACGGCCATTCCACCTCGGCCTCGGTGGGAATCTTAATTCCATCGTGGATCTCTTACTTCCTCGGCTAGAAATCGATACAGGGCAGCGCTAGTGGCTTTGCGCATCCGTCTTCGGCTCTTCGCCAGGCTCTATCATCGGACCTCCTTGCTACGCGTTTGTTACCTTACACAGCAAGGATTTCATCCCGACAGAACCGGTAATGGGATCAAAGGCCTTGTGATCCGTCAAGACATTACAGTTACTCTCTTCAAATCCATGATGAAGATGCACTACTCGCGGATCAATGCTTTCAGTGACGTTCGCTTTACACTGAATGCTACCTCTGGGTGATGTGACCTTAACGTTCTCACCATCAGAGATTCTGAGTCTTGACGCCGTATCAGGATGAATTTCCAGGCGATTCTCCGGGGCGTGCTTGCGAAGCCCGGGAATGTTACGCATCATGGAATGTGTATAGGCCTCCAGCTTCGTGCCAGCAATTAGAATAAGCGGGTATTCCTCTGCCAAGTCGGGTCGTGATAGCGGGCTTTCGGCAGGTTCCCGATAGGTCGGCAGGGGGTCGTGGCCGAACTTGTCCAGGCGTTCCGAATAGATCTCGACCTTCTTTGAAGGCGTCATGAAACCTTGTATTTCATACTTCTTGTACATGTCAGGATAATCTCTGAATGCCACCAGTTTCATGATCCCACGCACCATCCCGCCAACAAACCCTCGCTTCTGGGCATACAGGAACGGCGGGACAGTGATGGTGAAGCCCTCCGGATGTTTCTCGAGTTTCTCACACGTGATACCTAAAGGTCGTAATTCATCATCGATGGCCTCTTCTCTGCTTTTCCAGGAGAAGTATTCAGCATACCCCATCCGTTTTCCCAACTCACAGATGATTTTCCAATCAGACCACGATTCCCCCAGCGGTTCTACAACCTTAGGACTTAGTGCAAGCCGTGAAGTTGCATTCCAACCGTGATCGGCATGAATGTCATACGTCACGACGCGAGTTTGCTCAAGAAACGTGCAGGCGGGGAGCACAATATCGGCAAGCTCAGCAGTCGGCGTCATGAAGAGATCAGCCACCACAAGGAACTCGAGTTTCCTTAATGCCGTCTGCACCACATTTGAGTTTGCATTGATTAGAGCCGGATTCGCAGCCATCACCATCATGGCCCTAACAGGGTACGGGTCGTCATTCAAAATCGCATCCCACAACGACGGTGCGTGCGCGGAGGGCCAGGCATCAGAAAGCTTGGACCAAAGGACCTTGTCAGCTCCGATCTTCTTTTGTGCGGCCTCGGGAGACAGTTTTTCGTATAACTTCAGATCTTCGAATCCCATCGAGACAGGGATCGTAAACACATTTCCACCTTTCACATCGAGATTCCCCGTAATAGCCATCAAAATATTAACAGCGCGGATAGCACACGACGCGTTCGTATGCTGATCAAGAGCGTTCCGCGGGCTTATACAGGCGGGCTTTGTCGTTGCGTAAATTCGAGCGATTTTGCGAACGATGTCAGCCGGAACCCAGGTGATGCTTTCGACTTTCTCCGGAGGATAGTCCTCTATGTGGCGTGCGAATCTGCCAAATCCCACTGTCCACTTCTCGACAAACTCTTTGTCATACAATCCTTCGGTAATAATCACATTCAATAAGCCCAGAGCGAGCGCACCGTCGGTGCCGGGTCGAAGCTGAGCATGAATATCAGCTTCCCGAGCGTAAGAGGTGACTCTGGGATCTACGACCATCAGCTTGACTCCCCGTGCCCTGGCTTCTTTGATGGCAATTTGCTGGGGCTTATTGGTGACTGCTGGATTTCCTCCCCAGAGGAGAAGGCACCTGGTGTGAGGCAGGTCAGGTTGGAACACGGCTCCAAAATCAATGTTGAATTGTAGGAACACCCGCGGAAGATGGCACACGTGGCTTACGTTGGTAATGTTCGGGGTCCCTATGAGATTTGCAAGTCTGGGCAGATAGGTCCCAAGGATGTCTCCACTGTGATAATGGCCGTGGTGGAAGTCTATGGCCTCGGCCCCATATTGCCGCTTTATCTCATTCAGCCTATCGGCGATAGTTGTCAACGCTTCATCCCAGGAGATTCGTTCCCATTTGTCTTCGCCTCTCTCCCCGGCCCGCCTCATGGGGTAGGTGAGCCTATCAGGCGCATACAGAAGCTCCCTGATGTGTTCCCCTCTCAGAGTCAGCCCACCCTTCCCTTCAGGGTCTGTTGGATCACCCCACACTTCAACAACTTTGCCCCCTTCGACGCGGACTCTCATTCTACATTGTGAGTGCGCATCAACGTCGCTGACGACGGAGATACCCCTTTCCCCTTCTCCCTGCCTTCCGATAATGCCCCCTTCCTTTGGCTCAGCAAACTTGTCTAAAGAATACTTGCCAATCTTCCCTAGCGTTCCCACTGCAGCTACAGCAATAGCGATTTTCAGAAACAACCTTCTTGTCACCTTTTCCACGTTAATCGTCCTATGCTCAACTGCTCACTCCTGATCAGACCCATCGTCTAACGTGCCGTTTGTATTCCGTGTACTGCTCTCCAAACTTCTGCTCCATGCTCTTCTCTTCCATAGGGATCATTAAGAAGTTCGCCGCTAAAAAGAGAAGAATCGGAAACAAAAATGCAATCAACGAGCCGAGCAGCACGGCCAACCCAACGAGCCAGATCAACATGCCCAAGTACATGGGATTGCGGCCAATGCGGAAAGGTCCTGATGTCGCCAGGGCGGATGACTCCCCGCGCAGCCGGAAGCCCGTACCTACTCTGCGAAACGTGACTGCCGTCCAATTCGCCAGACCCAAACCAACGAGCATCAGTCCTAGTCCCAGATACGTGTAGGGCTTTTGTACTAAAATCATCACCGGGAAGAGAAAGTGAAGAAGTATCGGTAGTGCGAGGAGAATTGCCGCTTCCACAACTCTGGCCACTGCCCGACCACCTCTGGCTGCACGCATTCCTTTAAGCTCCCGAAAACCCACCAGCACCCAACTGAATACCGAAGTGTCTCACTGGCCAATTGGCCTACTGTATTCCCTATTGATAGCGGAAATGATTTCCATCGCCAGGATTTCACCCTGAGCTCCGTTCGTCATGATAACGGCGCCTCTTCCAGCTTCCGGATAACCCAGTAACCAGCAATTCATGCCAGGGAAGTTGCTGCCGGGATGAACAAAAAGAAGATCCTCATCTTCTCCGTAAAGCATAACGCCTAGACCTTCGGCTATCGGCACACCGAACATCTTAGGATCCAGGTCTAACTCCTTACGGAACATCTCAAGTGCCATTTCCTTCGACAACAGCCGATCGGACGTGCCTTCATACGCGCGCATCAATTCAGCCCCAAATATGGCCAGATCGGAGGGAGTTGTCATGAGGCCTCCGTGCGCCAGCGCCGTCGGGGTCATTGCAGGCTCGCAAGCGATTCCATCTGCATCGTGGGGCATGGCTTCCTTCGCCTGAAGCTCCTCTCTCAATGGGTATACGAAAGTGCTGTTGTTCATTCCCAACGCCTCGAACACGGTTTCCTGCGCAATTTGAGAGTACGGCTTGCCTATTACATCTTCAAGGATCTGCTGAATAACGACAAAGCCAATATTTGAGTACTGCCACTTTGTACCCGGGACATATTCAACGATAGCAGGCTTATTCATCGCAGGCGGTTCCCCTTTTAATACCTGAACGAGGGTCGGGGCACCCGCATTCTCCTTTTGCGGAAAATTCGTAGATGGTAAACCTGCCTGATGTGTTAGAAGTAAACGCAACGTAACCTTCTCTCTCTGTGTAAAATCATTCTCAGCTATTTTCCACGATTTCAAATACTCGTTGACGTCCTGATCCAAATCAAGGACTCCCGTTTCTACATGATGCAAAACGATTGCTGCAGTTATCAATTTGGATGTTGAGGCTGCTTGAAAATAGCTGCCCGTCGTAACAGGTTTCTCACTGCCGGCCTTCAAGACCCCGTATGCTTTGGCCCATTCCAGCACATACTCATTAATCACGGCTATACTGACACCTGGGACGTTATAGTGCTCCATACGCTCAGCCAGTGTCTTCAAATCCTCGACTTCAATGCTGTCCGCCTGAAACATACCTAGAGGGGATGTAAATTCGACCAAACCGTTTTCAGTGTTCGCTATTCGTTGCTCGACCGCTGGGTTCGTTTTCTGCTGTGAGCAAGAAATGACGATTAGCAGAAGAGCGATCAAGGGAATCAACCTTCGCATACTACCCTCCATCTTACGACCCGGCATGCGTCTCCTATGCTTCTGTCGACAGCTTTCACAGCGTGTTCTGGACCACCGATGGCTCGTGCGTCCTTAAGACAACGCTGCAGGAGTGCTACGCCGGCTTTCTGAATTCCAAACAATATCCGTGAGGCTGACCGTGCGCCTTCCATATGCCGTCCACTCGCTTGTCTTCCATCGCGTCTGGGACCAGATGAAAGGGCGTTATGGGCTCCTCTTTAGTGCCCCCATGTGAGCGCGAGAAACCGACGAAATGATTTAAGAGTCGTGCCACGCGCTCCGACTCGTCGGCAATGACAATCTTACTTCCCGGCCTCACGACGCGGATCATTTCATCGATGGCCTGCTTCTTGCCCGAAAAGAAGTTGATTCCGCCAATGTGGAAGACACTGTCGAAGGATTCTGCTTTAAAAGGCAATGCCTCCGCGGTTCCCAGAAACAGGTCTACCGGCCAGCCTCGCTTGGCGACTAAGCTACTACACCGACCCAGTTGGCCGGCAGAGATGTCAAGGCCATATACCTCCCCTATATCCGGCGATTCAAACAGGTAAGGAAGATTCACGCCAGAACCTATCGAAACCTCCAAGATGCGGCGCCCTTTCAAGTCCAGCCGGTCCAAGACTTCTTTGCGCGCCTTGCGGTCTCCACCGAAGGGGAAAAGCGCGATCTTCGTGAAGAGTGTATAGACGCAGGAAAACCAATCATAGCCACGAGCGAACCGGCGATTGAGGCCCTCTAGTTCCTGCAAACTGATGAAGTGCACGATGCCGTTCTTGATGGGAAAGCTCCGCTCGCAATGGGGGCAGAACAAACCCCCATCATTCACAACCTCACCACCGCGCTCGTCACGCAGAGAAAGTGCAGTCTGACAATCGGGACAGCACAGTAGCTCCAATGTTGAGCGTTTCATCTACACTCCTTTCTATCCCACTCCATCCACGATGCGGCGCTTGATGCTGTCTGGCTAAGTGCACCCAACGCTTTGCCTGAAGGTCGAACGGAACCAGGGTAGTGCCGATGGCCCGAGACAGGCGATTTCCAGTGTACTCGCGATGAGTGCCGCTGCTTCAACAAGTTGCTAGGCACCTCCTGAATGCGGTTCTGAGGGGACCAACTGTTGCACCACTTCTTCCAGGGCCGAACGAATAGGCCTGTACGAGAGGCCCAGGTCCGTGTTGGCCTTGCTTCCGTCAGCCCTTAGCCCATGTCTCATTAGACGCATCTGGTCTATTGACATGTCGAGAACAGGGGGTCTCTTGGTCAAATTAGCGAGCCAAGTGAAGAAGAACGCCCCTGCTATCGTGAGCGAATCAGGCAACGCCAGTCTGGGTAGTGTCCTGCCGGAGATGTCGGAAAGAATCCTGTTTATGTCTCCGAATGTTAGGTTCTCCGCAACCAGGAGATACGTCTCGCCGATATTTCCCTCCGTTTCTAGCACCAGCAAGATGGCCTCGGCTACGTCCGCCACGTGCACCCACGGGAACACGCTGCCAGTAAGAACCTGAGCCGGCATCATTCCCAGCACCAGATTTCTGAAGTACCGCCCGGCAGCTTTGGGGTCGTCGGGGCCAACTACAGCCCCCGGATAGACCATCACCACAGGCAACTGTTTATGCTGATACAACTCCCAGACAACGAGGTCGCCCTCGCGTTTCGTACGTGCGTACTCACTGAAACACTTGGGTCCCATTTCACTGGCTTCGGTAACCGGCCACTTCGCGTTCCCAAAAACTGCCGCGGTACTCACATGCACAATCTTCAAACTCCCCGTCGCGATAGCAGCCTCCATTACGTTCCTCGTGCCCTCGACGTTCACCTCCTGGTAAGCCTTCCGGTTCGGCACCCAGAATTCGAATAGGTTTGCCAAATTCACCACCCAATCGCAACCAGCCATCCCTTTCAGGAGAGAATCCTTGTCTGTTACGTCGCCACGAACCAAGCCGACATTTGCATCTTGGAGTGCCCGAATATCACTTGTCTCTCTTACAAGGCAGACGATCTCGTGCTCAGTCTGGCTCAGCCGTCGAACAAGGTGCTTCCCAATGAACCCTGTTCCCCCCGTGACAAAAATCTTCATCACCGCCACCTTTCTTATGTTGAGGGATCAACTCCAGGTACCTGACACGGATTATGTCGCGACCAGTTTCTAGCAGGTGCCTAGCCAATGAATGCCGCAGTGTTATGAATTGCATCCCGCCGCACATTGCGCCACCAGTCGATGTACTCCACGGCCCCGTCGTGGGTATGGCTAGATGACTCCATGTCTAGCAGCGCGAAAGCTCAACTGGCAGAAATTAGCTCACTAAGAAAATCATCTTCTCTCGGTCGGTATCCTAGCTGCCGAGATATCTTATCTATACTGACTGAGATCATACTCCGACCCGAATCCTCCAATAGCGCGACTTTGCTCGCAGTACCAGCCGTCTCCACAACGTGATCTGCAATATCACTGTCTCGGTATATTCGACTGCCTGCAACATTGAAGACTTCTCCAAGTGCCTCCTTCCTTCCAAGGGCCAAGCACAAGGCCGATACAGCATCATCCAGATGAGTATACTGACCGCCTGCCTCGCGTATAGCAGAAACGTCCTTGCCTTCTGCGGCACGTTCAATCATCTCTGAGAATTGGCCTAGTCGATTTTCACTGAACACACCGTGGATGCGCATAATTGTCACAGACCGGCCCCCATCCTGCAGCGCCAGAATAAATTCTTCACATGCCAACTTGATTATCCCATAGGAAGGTCCTCCGATCGAGCTTCGCTCAGGATGACAGGCATCATCTTCGTGAGCAGGCTTGGTCCCTGTGGGGCCGTAGACTACAGCGCTACTGGCAAATATCAGATGATGGACCTTCGATGTTCTGCAGGCTTCCAGCAGGTTCAATGTAGCTGCTAAGTTCTCCTTAATTTCGCGACGATAGTCCTCCGGATAGAAGCTCCAGGCAAGGTGATAGACGCACTCAATATCAGGCAAAGCGCCTGATACTTCGCTGGCATTCAATAGATTCCCGGGTACAAATTCACAATTCGAATGCTTTTCAAAATGCGCAGGTGGGCGCAGATCAAAGACACGTACCGCATGTCCCATGCGAGCTAATGAACTCACAAGAGCGCTGCCGATATAGCCCGAACCACCTGTCACCAGCAAATTCATCGCGCGCCCCTCCATAGACTCGGCAACTCGCCCACGTGTAGCAACAGGTCCGTGTGGGGAGCTTGCTGAAGAACTTGCTTATCGTGCGCACCCGACAACACCCCAATGTTCCATCGAACACCGGCATTATGCCCCGCTTGAAGATCAACGGTCGTATCCCCCACATTGGCTACCGTATGCACGCTGCTTGTGCCCGTTTCTTCCATTGCCCGGAAGATGAGGTATGGGGCCGGCCTACCCTGTCGGACATCATCTTCACTGACGACGGCATCTGCCACGCTGTCCAACCAGCCCAGCCACCCAAGCATCTCGAGCGTCGTACCTCTGCCCAGACCCGTGGCCAGAGCTATTCGGACGCCGCGCTCTCTGAGCCACTGAAACGTTTCCTCAGCACCGGGGATCGGTCGTACTGGTTCGGCGGCGCAACTCTCACCAAGACAACGGCAGAAAGACAAGTACGCCGCTTCGGCGCGACGCACACGTCCGGGCCCGTCCGGCACCAAGTGGAGCATAGCATCTCGCTTGGAGAGACCGCGTATGGCGTGCAGCTGTTCCGGCGAGACCTGAATGCTCTGTTCCGCCAGTGCAGTCGCGAACGCCCTTGACACGTGCCCGCGGTCGTCAACCGTTGTTCCGATTATATCCAGAACGACTAATTCAGGGAGCTTCGACATCTTGACTATCTCCGTCTACAGCCATCGCCCAGGGCCACTCCTCAGGCAACATCGCAAGCCCACTATCAGGGACGGCCAAAGTCGGACGGCTCACGCCAGGATCACTCCTCCGTCTTCGACAAATCCGGTACAGATGCCGAGATGAGTTCCCTCAAGTTCTCGGGGAGAGTCTCTCCAGTCGACTCTGCCTGACGGCGAGCCAGCTCCAGAGAAATGTCAATCGCAGTCTCGCGAGCTTCCGGAACTGACGCTTCCAACCGGAGAACGATTGCTCTGAGATCCATTGCACCGTCGATCTCAAAGAAGCTGATGCTCACGAAACCCCCGCCAAACTTGTCGAACTTCCCTTTATACACCAGGTCCACCGTATTCAAAGGTGACAGCGATTCCCAGTAGCCGGGATCTCCGGCTGAAAGGCCGATGTCATAGCACAAGGTCTCGCCAGAGAAGGGCTCAAGAACGTCAAGACTTCCCAGCTTTGCCAGTAGGAACTTGATAGCGCCCGCTATGCCCGCGACTTCAGACGCCAGCTCTTCCTTAGAATAAGATGGGGGGTAGTGAAGCATGGTAACTACCGAATCCACATCGCCGCTGGCAAGCATTGTCACGACGTGGTCCCCGACGGTCCAGAGCGTGTCAAGTGCAGCAGGTGGGCCAGCCAGAGCAGCTACTGGCAAAGCAAACATCGCCATCACTACGAGCGCAATCACTCTTGTCATTCTTGATCTCCTTCGCTGCGATAGAACAAGTCCATCTGACATTGCAGTGGCTGAGCTGCAAGGACCGTGACACCCACGCCCGATGCAAAAGACCCAATGGTTGAAGACACCGTACAAAACCAAACTGCGGAAAAGGATCGCGGGTCACCGGATCAGCTCCAGTTAGTTGTTGGGCACATCATCTGTCTTGATCGCTTCTACATTCAGCAGTGAATCCCCTGCCTGATAGGGTTTGAAGTCATAGTCACCCCACTCTCCCTGCACATCAAAGCCCGCCTGCTTCAGAAGCCCGTGGACCGCCTCGCGATCAGTGATCCCCACAAGCGAGCGTTCCTCAATTCGCTCCACCAACTCTCCTTTCTTATATACCTCGAATACTAAACACGTCTCTTTTCTCTGCCCCGGCAGCATGCGCCCGCTCACCAGTCTACGAATCTCTCCATCGGCTGTGTACACCACACCGGCTGGCGAGAGCGGCGCATCCTTCATCAACCCCAAAAACAGGTCAAAAACCAGCACTCCCCTCATCGAAAGATGCCGATTGATATTCCTCAAAGCAGATAAGCGTTCGTCCTCATCCAAGAGGTGGTCGAAACTGCCGGAGAGAAGAGCCGCAGGAAATGTTCGACCCAGATTAAAGGATCGCGCTTCCCCGCTCACAACTGTAATTAACGCTCGCAGTTGTGGTTCTGCCTGCAACTTCCGCTCGAACTCGCTTCTCATGGCCTGCGATGGCTCGACGCAGTGGACCTTAAGCCCTCGCCTGGCAAGAGGGATGGCAATTCGTCCTGTCCCAGCACCGATGTCCAGGATCTCGCCAACTTTTGCGGCGTAATGACTGAAGAAATCGATGTTCTCTTTGCGGTCAAAAAGGTCGTACAAGTGAGCTGAATTCTCATACCCTGTCTGCTTCTGCACTCCCTGCGTTCCTCTCAAGCTGTTTCCGTACTTACAGTCGTGGAGCTAGGCAATCCGAACCGCACGGCGATCAAGACCGCGTGAGCGAGCTGTCAGGTGGTGCTCTCCCCAAGGAACTTACTCCAGTTGGACGGAAGGCTTGAGAGACCCGCCACTTTCTTGAACTTCCGGGGTGAGAGCGGAACAACTTTGAACCTTCCAGTTGCGAGCAGATTGTCGTGATGGTCCCGGGCCTCCGTTTGAACAACAATGGGCTCCCACTGTTCGCCTTCCGCCTGGATGGTTGCCGACAGCATGAGCGATTTGCCTTGTTGGGCGGGCCGCAGGTATTTGATGGAGGCCGAACGCAGCATCCAGATGGCCTTGGTAGCCCTCCGCAATACCATAGGCGTCCACGCTGCCAGGCAATCCATTGCCGTATAGAGTGCACCGCCATGAGTGATTCCAGGAAACCCTATCATGTAATCAGGAGGTTCGAACGAAGCTACAAGTCGTTCCTCGTCCTCGGTGTCACGTCTAATCTCGATCTTTAAGCCATTGGGATTGTCATGGCCGCATCCATAACAGACATTCCCGGGGAGCAAGTCGCGATTCACGATTCCATGGCGCATTTATACTCCTTTCAACTTCGGCCTAATCAATCCCCACGGCCCTGAAACTGCATCATAACGCTAGTTAACGTTTTGCACAAGCAACGTGGTCGGAGTGACACTGAAAACCGCCTCCACCTCGGGACAACGGTCAGCTCACTGTTTCTCCTGCGACAGTATGAGGGCACTGTAAGCCCCGATGTTGACCTTGGCTTGTGCCGGTAGGCCGCCTTTCTCGTTAGTCTCTCCGTAAACGGACGAGTTGCCGAAGTCAGCGAACTCCTTGTCGTAGTAACTGCTATCGCTATTCAGCCTGACAACCCACTGACCCGTTGCAGGCAACCCAAGCAGATAGTCTTCTCGAGAGTGAGAAGAGAAATTCGCAACAACAACCACGCTGTCTCCCGGCCCACCCTCTGCCCATCTATGATAGGCAATGAGCTTGTCTTGCTTATTCACATGATACACGTCCACCTCTTGCCCGCTCAATCCCTTTGAAACGCCTGTGCAATTTCGCCTTAGGCTGATTAACTCCTTGTACAGGGCCAATATTCCTGCCAAGCGATCCTTCTTTTTCCAGTCGATGGGATCCTGGTCGTGAAACCAGTCGTCTTCCAGAAACTCCTGACCTTGAAAGATCATCGGGATGCCCTGTACCGTGAAGACGATCACCGCGCCCAGGGTCGACTTCTTCTTTGCGGCCCATGAGGAGGCTTTTCCAGGATCCACCTCTTCAGGTACGCGCGCCTTTCCGTTTGCGACCTCGTCGTGTGATTCTGTATAGACTACCCTCTCAAAAGCATCCAGGTAGTAACGATGCAGAATGGCATTGCGAACGGCATCCATGTCCCTGCTGGCATCCTCAGCACCAATCAACGCTGCCCGGATCGGATGTACGAAAGGTGCGGCCCACTGCGCGTTGAATCCGGCCCCCCCATCCTTCTGTCCCTTGGTCACAAAGGCGTTGCCCTGAAGGTCCTCCGCTATGGAAAAGGCTCCGCGCTTGACCTTTCTAATCTCCTTGTTCACCCATTGCATGAGACTCCAGCCGTCAGGTAGATCACTACCCTGATCGTCGTTACGCCCATAGACATTCCGAATGAAAGCTGTCATGTCCCAGCGGAGACCATCAACGTCGAATTCCTTAACCCACATAAGGGCGTTGTCACGGATATACTCTCTAACCTCCTTCCGGCCATAATCAGGCCGTGTCTCTCCCCATGGAGTTTGTGCTCGCCAATCATTGTAGAAATAGATTCCTCCTTTGCCGTTCTCGTTCCAGCCGTCAAATTGCCAGAGATCAAGGTCGCTCGGACCGAAGTGGTTGTAGACGACGTCCACGATTACAGCAATTCCGAGCTTGTGTGCCTCATCGACGAAATCCCTGAACGTGCGCGGCAGTCCGTATTCGCTTTCAACGGCGAAAATGTGGGAAGGATTGTATCCCCATGAATATCCGCCAGCAAACTCCGCTAACGGCATCACTTCCACCGCATTAATCCCTAAATCACGGAGGTACGAGAGGCGGTCTATGACTCCCTCCAGGGTCCCCGAGTCGGACTGCCCTTCCTGTTTACCGAATGTGCCAACGTGAAGCTCATAGATCACCATTTCGTTGAGGCTGGGAATGCTGAACGCCCCGGATTTAACCCTGCGGTAAGGTCTCGTAATGATCGCGTTCCCTACGGAGCTCGTGACTCGACGCGCGTACGGGTCTATTCGGAAGTACTCCTTGCCTGCAGTCAGAATACGATAACGATACTCATCGCCGGGCTTGGCACCAGACACATCCAGCCACCACACCCCATCAGCATTCCTTGTCATCCTATGCGCCGTCCCGTCCCAATCGTTGAACGTGCCAACCACGAATACTTCATCGGCATTAGGGGCCCACACGGCAAACCGGCACCCGCCCCTATGGGGGGTCGCACCTTTGCGTATACTTGTTGTCATTACTTACCCCGAGCCAACGAACCGCGCATCAGCTGCAAATCTTCCGCTGTCAAGTAGGAATGGTTACGCCCACCGAGTCAATCTCGATGGACGTCGGCGTGCCACCCCTCTACCGTGTCCTCGCTGGTGCCTGACGCCCGGGCCAGCGCACTTGCCTTGAAGCAGCGCGGAATCTCAAATCACGTTCAGCCTCTTACCATTCTCTATCCTAAACAGGAGGATTCAAGATCTGCTCCACCTTCTTCAAATCCGCCTTAAGCAGCTTCTTGTTCTTCTCAATCGTGATCTTCTCCAGCTCCATGTTTGCAAGCCTCAAGTACTCCTCGGCTTCTCTCGCGTTACCCTCCAAAGCCGATGCGTGCGCCAACACCTCATATCCATATCCAACATAGAAAGGCGGCATGCTTTTCTCGGTCGAAATCTCGACGCATTTCTGCCCGTAGTATTTTGCCATAGCGGTATTCTTCGCCAGGCAATACGCCCTACCTAACTGCCAGTAGGCAATAGACAGGTTCAAAGGCTGACAATCATCTCTCTGCTTCCAATGCCACAAAGACGTATGGGTTAAAAGAATCATGTCCTCCTCATTTTCCGGTGTTCTGTTCTTCTTCTCCATGAGGGCCCAGCACTTGTTGAAGCAATCGGTAGACAGATGCCGATGAAGGAACTGTCTCGATTCATTGTGCTCCAGGACATACTCGGCTTTCTCAACCAGCTGTTCTTCCCTCTTCGTCATGCGAATAACCTCCTCTTCTTCTCTTCAAATGCTGGCCAACGGCTCCGGCTTCAGGTTCACGCGAGGCGGTACGGTTGCCGTACGATCCATGTGGTGCCTCAGCGTCGGCCGCAGCCAGAAACGCTGTGTTTCGAATTGGAGAAAACCCTGATGTTCCTCCTGGTAGCTGGATGCGCGTGCTAGGTTACCTGTACTCCATCTGCCGAGGTCAACTATAACACGTGCACCATCTGCCGCCTGAATGTTCGATATTCCATCTTCTCATAGAAGCCAACGGGATCTCCGGAGAACTCCCATGTGTCAAGCCGAATCTCCCTGGCTCCGTGTTTCCGCGCCCAATCCTCTGCCGCTTGCACAAGAAGTGCACCTATCCCTTGTCCTCTGAAATCCTCACGTACCATGAGGCTTTGCAGGTGAACGTATCTGTATCCCTTTGTTTCTGGATGAGGCTTATCTTGCCGAATGTATGCTTCTGCTAAGCCCACAATCTGCCCACCCACCTGGGCGACGAGCAAAACGGCCTGCTCGTCACCGAGGATCTTCTTGAGCTTCGTCACAAGTTCTGAGTTATCGAAATCTGAAAAGGGACCCAGCGTAACAAGGCGCTCAGGAACTCGTTTTGCATGGAATTCATGGAAGTGGAAGTATAACGGACACAGTGATTCGATGTCCGATGAATCAGCCTTACGAATCACCGCGTCAACCATAACGCTCCATTTCTCAAAGAGACAGCTTCCGGGCAATCTGACAGGCCAACGGCCAGCCCGACCTGCAATTCGATCTGGATGTTAGTGGGGCATTCGACGAATGCTCAGCAACTCGACAATTCGGCCCACCATGCAAATGCTGACGAGATCGTCCCGATACTTCACCTTGAATCGCACGGCCAAACCGTCCTCTTTGAACTCCTCCGGCAGGTTGATAGGCTCGTAGTTCACACCATCATTTCCGGCAATCCGCCAACAGCCTCCCTCAATGTCCAGAAACTGAACGGTGCCTTCCAGACTTGTAACCTCATCATCGTCAAAACAGGAAGACAGCCCAAGACAGAGCAGGAGGCAGGCAGTCCACATAGCTAGTGAGATAATGACCCTTCTCATAAGTTTTTCCTCTCCTCAAACCTCTGCTGCGGAAACGTCCTTCTAAGTGGCGCTAGGCTTTGAGCGTGTGGCGCATCCCTTGTCCCGTGAGAGCCGTGACGCCGCAGTCCTCGTCCGTCTCAGGCCCCGAGTTTGAGGGCATAATCCTGCAGCTCACCCAAGACCCGGGGGTTCGTCAAGGGTTCGGATGTAACTCATAATCCACAATGCGACTCAGCAGAATGCCGTTCTCGCCTTTCCTGATTTCGTCCTTCATCTTTCCCACAATCTCCCAACCACATTCCTTAAAGAAAGACAGAGTACCAGGCTCGCTTTCAGAAGTGATTAAGCTGACCTTCCAGAAGTGTCGCTCGCGTGCTGCATTGACAACAGCCTCCAGAAGTGCTCTGCCAACGCCCCGCCGTTGCTCGCTCTTCGCCACAACAATCTGGTCTACCCAGCCTCCGACGGGCCAACTGCGGAGGTTACAGTAGCCCACGACGTACCCGTCCCTTTCCACAACCGCAACAAAAGCCCGGCCGGCATTGGCTGCATCGTACAGGGCCTCCGCATTTCCCACCCAATCGAACCGATAGGACTGGCTAAAGCCTTCCTCAGAAAGCTGGGCAACGGAAGCCACATCATCTGCCACCATCTGCCGTATACTGAAACCCATCGCTTCAACGCTCCTCAATTCCCGACTGTGAAGGGTGGGTCGTCATTTCAAAATCATCAGGATCGTACCCTTGTTCACGAAGTACAGAGAATACTTGATCGAGCTCATCCGGAGTGAGAGACGTTTGTCTGCTCAATATCCAGCCGTATTTTCGGCCGGGACTTCCGACTATCGCATATTTGTAATCCTCATCAAGCCCCAATATCCAATAATCACCCCAGAAGAGCGAGAAGCCGAGAAATCGAACAAAGCTCACCTTCAACCTGGCGTTCGTCTCTTCGTCCACCACCTTGGCGATTCCCTTTGCCTCGATTGCCCCCCCGTCCTTGATCGAGCAGCGATTCAAAACATCAATTCGACCATCTTCTCGCAAGGAGTAGAAAGCTGTGGTGTTCCCCACACACTTACGCTGAAATCTGTTCGGAATCTTGCCTATCTCGTACCAAAGGCCTACGTACTTCCCTAGATCCACGTGCTTTACGGGGGTGGGAGGCTTTGGCTCTTCACTGCTACCCACTGATGAGCCCGACAGTGAAAGTGTCGTTACAAAAAGAAGAATGCTCCCAAACAGTAATGAATACCTACCTAAGGATCGATTGTTTCTCATCATTCCTCCATGCTTGTCGAGACCATGCCCCTTTTTAAACACGGTCTCTCCCCTTTAGTTAAACAAACCACGCGAGAAGAATGTTCCGGCTCAGTTTGACTCTAAATACAGTCTGCACCTCCTGTATATCCGTTTTCATTTTGTCAATTTCTCCTCCACAGGGGCTTGACGTGCCCAGCACCGTGGTTCGATTCCCTCCTGGCTATCGGTTGTAACCGGTTGTTAAGCATTGTATTAGAATCGGTCAACAATCCCCGTCCGCAGTTCAGGCCCAGTTCTCGCGGTACTTCGGCCACCTCCCTGTGCCGGCGCCCGGTTTTCCCACTGGACGCGTTTCCGCGGTGGCCGCCCAGCTTTCCCAGGTTCCCGTTCAAATTCTGGTTATACGTCTCGTTCATCAATATATTTCTGGGGAGCGATGTTGAACTCCTCCGACTTTCCCTTCGGGACACTAAGGATTCGCCATTCAGCACCCCGAATCTGCTTTGCAGCGAAGATAATCTGGCCAACGTGGTACGAATAGTGCGTAAGCTGCCGGTTGATTGCCTGCAGTACTGTGTGAGGTTCTCCCCGAATGTAGACCGTCGCATCAAAATCATTGGCGCCGAGTGAACCTATGGCTTCGAAAACCGTGCTCCAGCCCTCGTTCCATCGACCCGTTAGCGAAGACCGTGTGTCGTCGAGTGAAATCTCGAACTCCGCGTCTCGATTTCTGTCTGGCTTCTCACCATCAGACGTGAGGAAATCCCGCCAGCGCGAATGCATGTTCCCCGCCATGTGTTTTACGATAACGGCTACACTATTGCTGTCTACGTCCGGTGCTGCGAAAAACTCATCATCATTCAGTTGAGAGGCGGCTGCCTCCGCCAACCTCCTCAGTCTGCGAAGCTCACGCAACACGTCGGCTTTGTATTTCATGGCTTCCATAGTGATCCTCCCAGACAAGTCAGGAGGCAACGTTGGGAATGAGCTGCGGCCGGCCCGGGCAAGCGCTGCCCGAGGTAAGGAGCCAAAGCCAGGCCGGAGCGGCGTTCCTCCACGGCAGCGATGGATTACCTACCGCTGCTACTACTTCTGGCCTTGCTTGCTAACCCTACTCGCGATCGGCAATGCAAACCCCAGTATGATTGCCAACCTAAAAGAAGTCGCCCAATCAACAGCAGGGCTACCATGCGCAATCAGATTCCAGAGCAATGTTACAATGACTGCCACAACCAAAGTCACTACAAACGTAACGACGAAATCTGTAAACCAGCCGCGCGTGAACATTTGTCACCCTCCGTTCTGAGTTTGATCCCAGGTCCGTCTGTGTAATAGCCTGCGGTTTGGCCGCAAGCGGAACGAGCGAGGCCATGCGAGCGTCCCAGCTGCCCAGCTGCAAACGGTTCGCTAGGCCACTCGCTGCATGGTCGAGATTACCTTCCAGTTCCTGATGAGCAAGATCAACCCGTATATCCCTGCTGCAAAAAGAATGCAGTCTTCATAACAGTTGCACGCTCCGAGGCATTTAGGCAAGCCAGTCAGAGCCCACGGCAGCAATAGCACATAGAGTTTTCTATCCACCTTCGGTATCGCTGCCGAAACCATGGCCAGAGCGAACACTGTCAGCGGGCACGGCATCACAGGCGTGAGCATTCTCGGATACGTGTGTCCCAAAGGCAGTCCTATCAATGGATACAGGAAGACCAGAAGAACCCACAAAACTGTGAGCACCTTCTTCCATTTTGCATCGGGAAGCCGGAATTCCGTTCTCTTCGCAAAGATATCCACGGCAAACAGAATCGCCAGAATTATGAATAGCGGAGCTCCGAAGAACGTAGCTATGGGGTTCTTGGCAAAAACCAGAAAGAATACCACACCATTCCAGGCGAACGCGATCGCGAGGAATACTTTCATCCAAATATCCGTTTTCGCGCCTGGCTTAGCAAACGCAAGATAGGCCAAGATGACTGCCGCAACTACGAGAATGGCTTGGACTGGAAGAGTCGCCTCATTGTATTCAGCAATTCGCGTCCAGAATGTGTCTGCGTTCATTATCGTCTCCGTCTACGAATCCCCCTTCTTGGTCGCCGTCGGCTGCACGTGTCGGTCAAGCAGAGGCCCGATTCGAAGGCACACTCAGCCGAGTAACTAAGGTGTTGTAAAGCCAAGCAAGAATCGCCCCGCCTACGAGACCGTCAAAGAAAGCCCAGACCAAACCGATTATGCTGCCTATGGGCGTAATGGAATATCCGCGATAGATACGTCCGATGAAGGTGATATCCCCAGTTGCTCCGTCGAATGCAATGATCCACCAAGTGAACCCAAACAGACCTATCCCCCATAGCAAGCCACACGTCAATGCAAAAGCCCTAATGTTCAGTTTCATGAGTCACCTCCTCCATGTTCTGTGCCCGGCCAAAGGACTGCGCACGAGCAGGTTTAAACGCCACACGAAATCTCAAGATTACAAAGAACTCGGCGCGTTTAGACTTCCACCCCACGCCCGCGCTTCGGGCATACTACTACTTCAGCTCAGAGCCGCGTCTATTTAATGCGAAGAAATTCCAGTATCTCCTGCATAATAGTCTTATCTCTTTCAAATATATATAGTTCAGGTGGTTCTGTTCCCACTTCTTCAAAGAATCCCCTTTCAGCTAAGAGCCCCGGAGTTGCCCAAATTATCTGCCACGCAACGACCTCTCGAAATTCGTGAAGAGACACGTTGTTCTCGCCAGATGTCGTCTGCCTGTACAAATCTGCAAATTCCTCACTCTCTACAAACTTCGCTATTTCTCCAGCAGCTTCTGCCGATACTTCCTCCAACCTAGTCATGGTATTACGGTCCAGTCTAATCGAGTTTTTAACATAGCCATTGTTTAATGCAACAATTACCTTCTGATCCGCAAGATAGGACAACATTGAAGAAATGTGCTCGCCGCCTTTTCTACCTCTGAATTTCCTCTCAATCTCTGTCTTTGTCCTGGGATCATCTCGTTCAAGAAAGTCAATGATATCTGAGAAGACGTGTTTGGCTTCCCATAACTCCCTAAGACCCCAGGATTCAAATAGAGAATCGCTGTTGAAGAAATCATGAATGTAGAGAATGCTCAAATTGTTCTTCATGGCATGCGTAATGCCATAGATCATTTTTGAGCCCAGAGGCTCGTAACACACTGCCCCATAGAAATTCCCCTTGCCGTTCTGCGAGCATACGCCGTCTTCTCTTGGAAATAATTTCTTCTCATCCATGTAGTTATAGAAGAACTTGTCACGAATTAACCCTAAAAATACAGGTAATCGATACGTACTATCCAATCCAGCATCAGCGAGAATCCTGTCCAATCTCGCCTTGTCTTCACACATCTTGTCAGCATAATCTTGGGCAGTGCAGAGCATATCTGAACCCATTAGTTCAAAATCTGAGACTGACAGGATCGCAAATGTCGGAGCGTAGACACTCTCCTCATTCTGGACTCTCAGAGTCCTAATCATTTTAGCCTCAATTAGCGCCCTAACATGTTTCTCCACTTCTAGCTCTTGCTGCGAGAAGACAGACTTAAGCTGTGGCAGAGAGGAGGGGTTCGTATTCAAATACGAAATCAGCTTCTTTCTGAAGGATGTTCGCGTTTCATAGAACGGATTCCCAGATCCCCACGGCCCCGGGCTCCCTTCTATCCAAAACGTAGGTTCGGGTATGTTCTCGCAGGATAGCCTGTCTTGCGATTCTGAGGGCACGACTAAGAACATACCTAGGACGAGGACCAGTATGTACAAAGACTTTGAAACATTCATCTTCTGATCACAGCCTGTTGCTTAAACTCCTTCGACGGTGTTTCATTGCACAGAACAATGTGCGCGCCCGCCGTCGGTGCGACGCTGCGGACCCGGGCGTGAATGGAATTGCCGCGAGGCGGCAGCCCACGGATGCATGCTCTAGGTGGCCAGCCTCAGATCCTTCTGCATCTCCACATCTGAGCCCCAGGGTCTGGGGATCTCCCCCGTAACTCTGTAGCCCAGCTTTCGATAGAACGAGATCGACCAATCAGCCTTGTCTGCAGTGAGCAGCCGCATCTTCACCAAACCGGCCTTCTGCGCTCGCCCTTCCAGATGCCTCACTAGCGCCGTCCCTACACCCAGCCGCTGGAACTGCGGGTGAACGTACACCCAGCGCATCTGTGCTACACCCTCAGGCTCCGCAGTGAGCGCCGCCACCCCTGCAAGTTCCTCGTCGTGCCAATATCCGTAGAACGTCATCGCTTCGAACAGCTTCGCGATCTCGGGGCGCGAAAGCACTTCCTCCCTGAAGTGTTCGACCGGAATTATGCTCCTGTACGCCTGTCGATTGCTTGCATTGATGACCGCTCGAACGGCTTCGCGGTCCTCTACGGAGAGCTCACTGATTCTTCCCGTAAGCCTCATGCACCACCCCGAATACCTGGTGCCCGAGCCCCGCGGCTCTGCTGACGCCAAGAGGCAGCAGAGCCGATCACCGTGTCGCCTGGGCTCCCCGGCTCGACAATGCTTTCCTCAAGTCAACTCTGTATCTACGACGGAATCGTGCGCCGTGCCGGTACATCTTGTGGTCCCGCGAAATGTGCACAGTATCCACACGCTTCGCCCCTATGATTTCGCAAGTCTTCTGAGATGAAACATTTTTCGGATCAACGGTCAGCCAGACCGCACTCAACCCGTGAGCGTACGCCAGCGGGAATATCAGCCGGCAACTTCTTGCTGCGTACCCGCGACCTCGGTATTCTTCTCTCACCTCAAACCCAATGTGACCCGGGTAGCGCAGCTTGACAGCAGGACCGATCCGCAGCCGAATGCTGCCCACGGGAGTCACTCTGCCTAGTCCCCGCATTTCAAACTGGTATTCGGGAACACGTCCTGTAGCGCGGTCGGCCGGCACTGTTCTTCTGAGGACGAGCTCCAGATCGCCGTCAATTAGTGCCCCCGGATCGATGAACCTGAATGGTTTCTTCATCTCTCTGTCTAACGCTTGCGTTTACCCGGTGCGAAGGAGTCTAAAATGAGCCTCGTGACCTTGGGTCCCTTAACCCACTCCTTGGGTCGAGCGCGAGGTCTCGGAGCTTCCGCCAGTGACGAGATCTATATAAGCGGCACCAATCAAGTCGCTCTCCTCAATGTGAAGCCGGGGCATGAGAGCCCTTACGGCTCTCACGGCTTCGGGCTCAACCGTATCATCCCTCATCACATACTCCAGCTCTATGAAATCTCCAAGATCCTCCACTCTGTCTAGGTGGATACGAATATCGCCGGCCCTGTACACCGTGCGACGCTTTCTAACGAGCCCGCGCACTCCCAGCGATGACGACAGAATCGTACGGAGGGTTTCCACCTCGTGCGTCCTGAATATGGAATAGTGAGAGACCCTAGGGCTAATTGTATCTTCCCTGCTGTAGTAAATCAGCTCTCCCGACTTGTCACCGAATACGCGAAGTTTCAATCTCCCCCGGGGAACGTTGAAGAAGATGTCCTCCTGCGATGTGTGCTCCGGCGGAGTATCACTGATGGCCACGGCAAGTTCCTGTTGCCTTTGAAAATCGTTTGCCCAAGCCTTTATCTCAATATTTGAAGCCATAGCTACAGAATACTCCGCTTAAGCCGTGCGCTTTCCCGTTGCGACCCCAGCGCCGCCCCGTTAGTTCTTTCCGTATACCTTGCGCAGCTCATGTTTTGCCTGCTCAAGAACGCTCGCTTGCTCCTTGCTCAGGTTCTTGCCAGCACGGTTGATATAAAACACAAGCATTGACATCGCAGAGCGATAAGGCGAAGCCTTACGACGTCTACTGGAATCCGCTGATCTCTTGAGCGACAGGGCGATCTTTTTGGGGTCCTTCCAGGTAAAAACTCCTTCCTCCAAATCAAGTGCATCACTCTCTTCAGTCACTTTCTGAGACCACTTACTGGGAGATGAGGAGCGCAATCTGCCTGCCATTTTCGTTACCTAACCTAACAGCACTGAGCGGCCCGAAGCCCCAGCCGTCAAAATGCGACTTTTGAGAAAAGACGCTCGCGTTTTCACCCGGCCGCATCGAGATGCTGGCTCAGCTTTGAGCCTTCGCTTTGAACAACAATGACGTAATCAGCTCAATAAGTAGTCCATAGACCATTCCCAGCACGATCGTCCCGATGAGCATGCTTGCTTTGCTATAACCACCGCTTTCAGGTGCCATCAGCCCGCTGAATGCCAGCGGTAGGCTGAATATTGCCCCCATGATTAGCCCATGTATGGACCAATGCCTCATGGAAAGACAACTTATTCCGATGGCAAATCCTATCAGAGTCCGACTCACAATTATTTGCACAGCTATCGGCCACGCCAGTTTGCCAGCACCAAATGAGGCAAGACCAAAACAGACAAATCCGAAAAGCACTCCTGAAAGAGTTGCTACGATGATCCGTTTTGCCTTTTGCATATCCGTCCCCCTTCTTGAAGGTTACCGGTTTTGGGCTCCTTACATCTCACGTTGCGGTTAGACTGTCCCCGAGGCCGAAAGCCGAGACCATTCGGCCCAGCGCGACGAAATCGTCAGCCTTAACCGCTGATTAGAAACTCCCCGTTCAACGTGATTCCCGGTTTACTCTCTGTCCACTATCAACTTGCCACCTACGCCTACGTTTTCGGGAGAATTCTCCTTAATGAGAACGACGATCGTCTCTTGCGGCAAACCGTACGCTTTGGTGGCGGCCTCGGTGAGCTCTCGAACAAGAATCCTTTTCTTGCCCACGTCTTTGATAATGGGACCTTCGATATTAATGTTTGGCATCTACTCTCCTTTCTCCAGTGTTTCTGACGGCCGATTGTCACTGCTTCCTGAACCTGTTCGTTGCCGCTTTGACGAGTGCAGCCAAGATCAACAGGGTGCTCAGGCCCAAGAAGCTCATCTTGCTCATCGTACAGATCGTACTCAGCCAGGCCACGATCGCAGGTTGAGCGGGATGGACCGTAAGCAAAGTCACGATGCAGACGTTCTCAAGCAGGTCGAAAAGCCCCGCTCCCACCGGCAACACGTTCAGTCTTTGCAGTTTGCTCCCGCGCTTGAAACTGCGTTGGAAAAGCCACGAAATGACCAGGCTGAAGCTCAATGTGTATAAGATAGGATTCACGATGTCCCACGTCAAGTAGATGAGGATCCAGAAGCCCCCAGCGTCGCCGTAGGAAGCCACAGTCGAAAACGCTTCTTCCGGCGTGTAGAAAAATCGGGCGTCTAATGATACTACGCTACCGCCGGGGGCATCCTGCAGGAGCGGCAGTGTAACGGCAACGAAAACCACAAACGCCGCGAAAAGAACCAGAATAACCCAGCCTCTGGCCCAGGAGTGAAATAGCCTTGAAAGTCCGGACAACATACCGAGCCCTCTAATGGTCAGGGCCTCGTTCTTGAGGAGAACTCAAGACGTGAAGCTCTCCTCCTCTTGAAAGAGCGGTACGTATCTATCCCTTGCCCAATGAGCCCGTAAACCACGCCCCATATGATTCCATTGATGATCTGTATTTGTACATGCTCAAGCCCCCCTCCCACAGCCTTCGAGTCTCGAAGTCCAAGGAAAGTAGCCACTCTCAATCCCGGCGGTTCATGAAAAAACGTAAGGAGAAGACCAATCATCCCCGGGACGAATCCGATGAGAGGAATAAAATAAGTCGCATACAGGCCAAGGCTAAACGGAGAGACGACCAAGCCGGTTGCGGCACCCGTGGCCAGTCCGATGTGATTGGGATAGCGACGCTTACTCCACCTATACGTCAGGATCGGAAAGAGTGCCAGTCCCAATAGCGCCAGAATCATATCTAATATCTCTCTTGCCGGTAAGCCCTCTCGGCGACAGCTCAGTCGCTTCTGTGGTAACAGTACCTCCCCCACAACATGTCTGACTTCCCGTCATCTCCAATCTCAAATTCCACGCGGGATCTTTCGCCAAAGCTAAGGGTGTAGAATATAGTCGATTCCAGCGTCGAGTCCTCCGGGATCAGCGGAGTCAGGCTTGTCGTCGATGTGAGCGGGAATTGCTGCTTCAGGTACAGCATTCCGTCCTTAATTACAACTTCAACGGTCTCCAATCCCCGATAGATCTTGTAGGTACCGGTAAGACTCTTCATTTTCTCCTTGATTCTCAGCGGAGGGAGCGCTTCGACGGGATCCTTTCCCATGAGCAAAGCGAAGATACTTTCAGCGATTATTGAGTAGGGCATCCCAGAACTGTTCCCCATCATGATCACGCCTGCTTTGATATCAGGTATGAAGGCCATGTAAGCAGTTGAAACGAGGATGGAACCCCCATGACTGATCATCTTGTGACCGAGGAAGTCCGAAGTGATCGTAAGGCCGTACCCGTAACCACACTGTCCGTATGGACCGTCCGGGAGCGGAATGTGGAGCTTCTGCATTTGCTCGAATGACTCCTTGCTTGCCAGGTGCTTCGATCCAGAGGAGCCCTTTTCGATCTGTACGTTTAAGTATCGCGTCATTTCCTCAACAGAACTGATCACTCCACCGGCAGCCGCAATGAAGCTAAACTCTGGATTATCCTCCGGACTGGGATAGGGGAATCGAGAAGGCTCGTTAGTGCCGTCCGCCTTCTTAAGGTGCGGAACGATGTGATCAGGGTCCTGTTCGAAATCCTTCACGTTTAGCGTGGTCCGCTCCATTCCAAGCGGATTGATCACCTTCTCCTTGAGATAGCGGTGGAAGGGCATACCCGATCTCTCCTGGACGATATGACCAAGCATTCTCCACGCAGCGTTGTGATAGAAGAAACGCTCGCCGGGGCTGGTCACGATCTCCTCCCGAGCGCCATTAATGAAACGATAGAAATCATTCTTGCTGCCAAAAGGAACCCCCGTGTCCAGGCCAAGCCCACGATATATCGCCACAGTCGAGGTGGCAAGACTCGGTATCCCGAGACTGTGTGTCAACAGGTGGTGAATCGTGATCGGTTTATCCGGGATCCCCAGTTCAAAAGGAACATGTTGACTCACGGGATCGTCGAGCCGAATCTTTCCGGCCTCCATCAATTGCATGATGCCAATGGCTACGAAGCTCTTAGTGATGCTTCCTATCCCGTAGAGAGTCTGAGAAGTAGCGGGTAGGTTGCGTCGGGAATCTCTGGCCCCAAATCCCTCCGAGTAGATTGTTGCCCCATCCTTGACGACGGCGATGCTGAAGCCTGGTATCTTACTCTCCGTCATGTAGAGGGGGATGTTCTCGTCCAGCCAATCCTTCAGCAGGAGATTGGCTGCCGCCGTATCCATTTGGCTCGCGGTCGGAGACAGCAATCCGTCCCCAAAAAGGACAGGCGGAAAGCAGAAAAACAGTGCTAGAAAGGCAAATAGCGCTGGCTTTTTCATGACTCTCTCCTTTGACTAACAGGTCAAGTCAGCGTGTAGACATCCCAAAACAGACAAGCCTCAGGCCCAGGAATGGAATAGCCTCGAAAGTCCGGGCAGCATATCTACCCCTGAGCGAGAACCGTGCTTAACAAAACCTCGGCTTTTTGAGGAGCGTTACCTGACTCGTGATCATGCGGCCGAACGACCCCCGTCCTACCCTTTAGAGCTCCCCTCCACCCATCTCCCAAGCTTCCCCGCATCAACTAGCATCCTTACCAGATTCGGCATGCTTTCGAACTGTCGCATACACAGCTCGTACTCCTCCTCTGTCACCAACCCCGCCTCGGGACGGCAAAAGATAAGCATCCTGTCCCGACTGGCGAGCAGATGCCTCACCTTTTCGCAGACAAAATCCTCGCAGTATGCACAGTTCTTCACGCCCCGCTCTATCGCACACGGTCTGGCCTCGCACTGCTTATCAGCCAGCCTGCCACTACTGAGACAGCCATCGCACTTAACGTTCTCCGCTGTGTAGCGCTCATGGCCAAAGATTCTGCGCCATCCGTCAACCAATCGCTGTCTGATGGCAGGGTCATCCGATCTTGCCGTACAAAGGTGGCAGTTGTATCCGCAATAACCGATCATCTCTTCTGTCATCAGAGTTCCTTCTCTTCTCCCCTGTCCTTTCGCAGAGTATCTCCCGCTGCGGGGGCGGTCGTTTTGGGGCCGACCGGATGCCACGATGAGTCCGATGCACAGGCCTGTAACCTCCGGTGGGTCCTACGAACAGCCGTCACATGCACAAGCCACGGCATTTCGTCTTCAGTCAGACACGGCCGGGAGCAGCTGCTCAGATTTCCACATCGCATAGGCTGAGCGGGCGTAGTTTTCGTGAGTCGTATGCCAATCCTGCATCTTCTCAATTGCCCAGTACTGCAGGGCCGAACCTTCGTGCGACACCTTCAACTCACCGCCGGTGATCTCACACAGATGAACAACTGCTATCATTGTATGCGGCCCGTTCTCTGCACTCGGCATGCGAGTAAACACGCCAACCAACTGCTTGACCTCTATCTCCAGCCCTGTTTCCTCACGCACTTCCCGGATGACTGTCTCGATCGGTTTCTCGTTGGGCTCAACCCAGCCACAGGGCAAACACCATCCACTACCGTCAGTTCTCTCCATCAGCAGGATTTCACCGCTCTCATTGAATATGGCAGCGTCTGCCCCAACTTTGGGGGTAATGTAACCCATCTCGTTCCAGAATCGCGCCCTTATCGTCTCATCTGGCACTTCCAGGAGTTCACTGTAGGTCTGTGTCGCTAACCTCATCAGCCGTTCGTACCGCTCCAGGTCATATGCATTCGAAGCGAACTGTAAACCGTTTCGTGCAATGGTCCGGAGCTCGTCCAGTAGCGAGAAGATGTCCATTTGTGATTCGCCTCTGCGTAGACTTTCCCTTATCAGTTTGCTCTCGTGCGCCTCGGCGCGAGCTAACGTACTGCGTGTAACCTGCAGGGACGCAGGCGCTGCCAGATTCGCGCGCTGTTAGAGCCCGAGCGAAAAGTGACTGTTGATATGTACCCCCGCCAGCGGCTCGTCAGAATCCAGACAAGGGCCCTCTGGCTCAGCTCTCCAGTTTCCGCAGCACCTCCTGGACGGCGGCTATCTTATCAGCGCGGTCCTTCAGCTCTCTGGCAACAATGACGAGGGAAGCAGTACTGGCATCTTCTACCACAAGCACCTTTCCCTTCCTGAGCTTCTACGTGCGTGGCATGACTTAAGCCTCCTGTGGCTGGTTACTACCAATGATCCTGAATCCACGGACCTCCTCAGCGACTTCAGGCCCGATGTAGCCGCTTTCGCGCACCATCCAGTCATTGACGCTACGAGTTCAGGCACCGGCCGATGCGCCGGTGCTCGGACATTCTAAACACCGCCCGCCGTACTCTGGGCAGTCGCGACAATCGGCACCGCAGGGTGGTTTGACGCAACGTTGCACCTCACCCCGCGCCCAAGGACTCGGTACAATCAGCCTGTCTGTGAAGAAGAGGGTGGCTTTGTCCAACCCCATTACTTCGGGTCGCCTCTCCGGCCACTCCAACCACCAACGCCTTGACTCCGGAATACCAAACACACCGACTACTGTGTTCCCTGACGAAGCATACAGCACAACGTAGGGACAGGTGTTGAATCGATCGACTACGTCAACTGCGCGAGCCTCGGACGAAGCCGTGCCCAGAAGTATTCCAGTGACCATCTTCATGTTGTGGGACCCCACCTTGCGTACTCCTCAAACCCGGGGAAGCTCATTCAATCTCCGCCTTCACGTAAGAACTCAGTGGACAGAAAAGCGTCGTGGCCAGTGTGTCCGGTAAGCTGTCGAGCCAGGCCCCCACGGCCGAAGGCATCGCATCACATATTTCAGTGCTCTCTTCAGTTAGGATCCACTTCGACGGAAGAAAATGCCAAGGCCAGCCGAGATTGTGACCTCCGTTCCCTCGCGCTACAGGCCCATGAATGTGAAGTGTTCGCTGCGAAACGGTGAGGAGAAGCTGCTCTCTGGCAGTTCGTATTACGCCCTCATCTCTGGTCACAGCGACAAAATCCTCGACTCCCATTGTGTCGCCCCGAATGGCGAATAGAAAACCTACTTCTTCATCAAGGCCCTCCGGCTTTTCATTCGCGCAATTGTTCACAAAGGCCAAAAGCGCAATGATCAGAATCGCGCAGAGCCCAGTACCGATACGATCCATTCCCATAATAAAGAGCCTTTCTTCTCTATGCGTGATCCCTACCTCCCAAACGCGTCCGTGGCAACTACAGGACGTCAAGAGTCTCGTCAAAGGAAGAAGGACCTTCGCGAAGCTCGGACTAAGGTCAACGTCGAACGCGTCGTCGGAAGACACGGGAAGCGGCGGAAGCCCAAGTCCGCCACCCGGAGTCCGGAACCTCTCACGTATTTTGGCATTCATGGATTACCTATATTCTACCCCAAAACTCTTGCAAGTGTTTGGCCGAATGCACTGGGAACACCATGAGCTATACTAGACGGGACGACGCTTCCACTCTTCTCTCTGATGACACCGTAAAAAAGGGAACCACAAAATGCGTGTAAGCCCATCCACGGACTAATTTTTAATTGAGCTTCGAAAGGATTGAAAGACCCAAATTGACCCATGTGAGAGAATCCGAACAAGATAGATACGATTATCAACCCGGGTCCAAAGCAGATTCCACAAACTTCCCACGGACGACCGTATTCTTCATTTATCCGTGATTGAAAATAGCCTCTGTACTTGATCTCCTCACCAAAACCTACCATAAGAAGATAATATAGATCCCATCCGACGATCTGAATAGTAAGGCATTGTCGAACCGCTGCGACAACAATAGGACACAAGAGCATTCCAATCAGTATGATGAGCTTGTACGTAACACACGGCTCGCGATAGGCATCTCCGCTCTTTGTATTGGATCTCCTGAATATAAAGAACAGGATTCCTATCATTATCAAGGCAACCACAGTCATGATTAATGATCTTTCCATTCCCGTCGAGCTGATTTGCCGGCTTCTGAGGAATCCGAAACCCAAACCTGCTAGCATCATAATCATGGCACCGATAAAGCCGTAGTAAACGAGATGTCGAGAGTTTGCCCGTCCAAGACCGTAGGTTGACCAGTTCCTTTTTGACAGCTAAATGATCCCCAATGGAATGACGATTGCCTGTAGACCGAAGCATAGGTCTCTCCACCCATAGTGAACGCCAGCTCCCTTCAACCAGATATCAAACCAAATCGAAAAGAACTTCATGAGCAGGAAAACAATGACGACTTCGATAATGGATTTGCCTCTCATGTTCTGATTCCTCTGTGGCGGGCAAGAGCTCTGATTTATGCGGATGACGGCGCCTACGCTGTCCCGTGTCGCGGTCGACACAGAATTACGCTGCAGTAATAACCCACTGGCACCTCCGCTCCCGCGCCGCTCCGGGATGCTCTGGATCGATGCCGTACGGTTCGGTATTTCGACTTGCTGGATTGCTTAGAGTCTCTGCCTCAGAATTCGACGCGATACACCGTGTACCGCTCCTGGTCCGCGAATCCTAACCCCCGGGCCAGGCGTAATGACGCCAGATTGTCCTCTAGAGCTTCCCAAAGGGGCACATAGCCGCGCCGGATTGAATCGGCCACGAGCGCATGAGATGCAACGTTCGCGTAGCCCTTACGTCTATGCCGCGGATCCGGCGTCTCGACGTCAACCATAAATTCCCTGCCGGTAGCCAGTCCGTTGGATCCGCACAGGGCTACCCTCGAATCGTTCAACAAGCACGCAAATCCAAAAGCTGTACGCGTCCGGTATTCCTTTTCTATAAGCAAAGAGTGGCGTGCTTGTTGCGGAATGATAGGAATCTCGACTCTCTCCACGCGTACCCCCGGAGGAAGCGGCAGAACCGCCGATCTCCGGAAGCGCCATGGATCGAGTACAAGGAGCAGCTCATAGTGCCTCTCAGGGTGATATCGGCTCAGCACGAATTCAATTCGCGTGGTCCAGAGCGGATCATCCTCACAGTAGAGTTCGAACCACCTCTGTCCCAGTTCTAGAGAATTCGGAACGATGATCCTGTCCATCAGATCCGGTAGCATCTCAACAAAGGAGGAGGCTTCGGCATCTCCCGAGATGTACGCCCACCGCGTCAACGCCCATGCCACAGCAACCCGAGGCTCGTCCGGATCATCAACGAAGACGCGCCCAGGAAAATCACGATTCAGGACCGCGTTCGCCGGCAGGTGATGCCTCACACCTTCGAACAGGCGTGAGACTCTATGGAACTGTGATGGTTTAAGTTCCTGAATCATTTCCTGGTCTGGCACGTGGCAGCCCGACGCTGCCGGGTCGCCGTACCGTACTTGATACCCCATTCTTCGTGACCACTGCTCGGCTACTACTTGCGCCGCAGCGCCCCAGCGATGATCAGTAGGGATCCCCCGGCGCCCCCGCTGATTATGAGACGGACTTGCTCGGCCTGCTCGGTTCCTTTGAGGACAAGGGAGACTGTAATTAACATGACTCCCCATACGATTGCGTTGCCTGTGATTGCTGCGGCACCTCTACTCATTGGTTCTCCTTTAGCACTGTTTCACGCACCTGAGGGCATCAAAGCCACCTAACATGGAGCATGCTCTTGCAGGATATTGTTTACGGCTGACGAGGTTTCGGGTAACACGCTACCGCGTGTACGTACGCTACTCGCACCAACTGCTAGTGAAAACTGACTTCTCATTCACCGGCACGCAATTCACCCTCCCCATACACCGCCACAGGATAAGAGGTCAGCTCGAACGGGTCTCCGCTCCAACAGGTGAACGACGCCCACTTCCCTTTCTCAAGCGTACCGAGGAGCTTCTCAATCCCCAGGATTTCGGCGTTTTTGCGAGAGACAAGCTCGATGGCCTGCTGTTTGGTGAGCCCGACCCTGGTAAACCAGCGAGTCTGCAGGAAGAGCTGTCGTGCGGCGCAGATAGGGTGGTCAGTCATGAGCCCGTACTCTACCCCGGATTCCACAAGGTGACGGACGTTTCGCCAGCTTTCATGCTTGAGTTCGACTTTGTAGGCGAAAGAGTCGATAGGACCGTAGACAACAGGAATCTTCCGCTTCTTAAGCTCCCGGAAGATCTCGGGCTTGTGCACGTCACCGGCGTGCTCGACTGTCACCTTGAGGCCGAACTCATCCACGATGCGCAATAGGGCCGCGATGTCGTCGATCTTGTGGACGTGGGCCCGAAGACGCGTCTTCCCGACCAGTACGTCCTGTAGCACCGCCTCCGCCGCCGAAAAGGTTATCTCCTTCTTCTTCGCGCCCTTCGCGGCCCGGCGCTTCTGCATTTTGCTGCGTATCTCGTCCAGCTTGGTGCGTAGAATGGAGAGCGCCCCCATGCGCGTGGACGGACGGGTGCCCTTCCAGTCCTGCGTAGACATCGGGTTAAAACCCATAGCAGCCTTCACTCCCGCGCGGGCAAAGAGAGCATCCGAGCTGTTCTTGGCGTAGTGTCGAATAACCGCAGAAAGACCACCTATGATGTTGCCGCTCCCGGGGACGACGCAAGAGTAGAGCACACCCATTTCTGTCGCGTCACGAAAAGCCGTGTCGTCCATCTGCACGGAATCCAAGGCGTCAGAGAGGGCAAGTATGGGCTCCATGTATTCGTTGGTCTCCGATTCGGCCTCAGGCTCGCCCGCCCGAAGCATGCCGATGTGGCTGTGGGGATCGATGAACGCAGGCGTCACCACGGGGAATTTCCCAAGGACCTTGCCCCTTTTTGTCTTGGATAGCCCGGCTATCTTCTGCCCATCGAACAGGAGATAGGCGTTCTTGAGAACCGATTCTCCCGTGTAAACTGTCTTTGCGTGGATACAATTCATGTTGTCCTCCAGACTCCTCTAATCTCCATCCTGAGACGTAGTCGTCGAATGGCAATGAATCTTGCCGTGCCCACATCCAGCCTCTGCCCTGGCTTCCGGAGAAGCGACGAGCAAAGGGAACACTATGTCACTCGTGCAACATGGAATGAGAACCGCAATCACCACGATGGCGAGCACTTTGAAAATATGGTCCATCCAATCCGTGAATCCGAAGGAAACCAGATAGAGAAGCGAGGCCATCGTGCTCACGAGAACGTGGCTCGAATGAGAAAAGACCGTTGATTTCCTCTCGGTGAGTACGCCTGCAGCGATTATCCCGACCACGACGCCGAGGGCGGCAAAAGGGACGATAAGCGATGGATGCTCAATGAGACAGAGATGAAGGTGCATCTTTTTGCCGCTCAGAAGCCCTCCGACAAACGGTATCACGATGTCGCTTATGCCGCATACGCCCAGAGATCCCACAAGCCCAATCACGATCGCCTTGAAGAGCTTTCTCTCAAACCTCCAAAACATGGCCGTGGTGGCGATGGCGCTGAAGAGAATGTGAATCGGATGAAACACGTGGAAGAGTTTGCCTAAAACAGCCGGCAGAACCCCGTGACCCTCTTCCACGTGGAGGGGCTGAGGCTCCCCTCCACCGGTCGGGCTCACGACTGCCGTAATGAGCGCGACGACAATTATTCCCAACGATGCGCTGAAAAGGCTGAAGGGAAAATGATAGATGAACTCACGCCCTACGGTTTTAAGTCTCATGTCCCTCTCCGGCCCAGCCGTAGCAGAAACGTGCTCCCGCCCGACGCCACACGTTCTCAGAAACGGGTTCACTGCGACCCCGGAAGTTCTCGGAGCGAGCCCCTCTCAAACGCAGCGCGTTCTCGGAACCCGCGCCTGCCCGAGGACACGGCTGCGGGAGCCGATATCTTCTGGCACTCAAGCGACAACAAGAGCTTAACCGCATATGATACCACAACTGGTCGCTACTCAGAAATAGATCGATCAAACGATAGGCGACCCTCCGTCTGGCAAACGGCAGCCCGAGGCCATTGCGGGCTGGCAAAACCCCGTCCGGTGGGTTAAGATAATCTTGGGGATATAACTCTGTTGATGCACCTAACGAGGTGTTGATACGCCCAACGTGACGTCGATACGCCCGAGGAGGTGAAGTACAAGCTCATGCAGTTTAAGGAAGAACTCACTGACAGAGCCGTTTCTCTCTTCAATTCTGGGTTCAATTGTGCCGAGAGTCTTCTACTCTCCACGGCAGAGTCCCTGCACAAGTGCTGCCCTTTCTTCCCTTCGGTCGCGACCGCGTTTGGGGGAGGAATGGGAAGGAGGGGGTCCGTGTGCGGAGCGCTGACCGGCGCCGTGATGGCCGTGGGCCTCGCATACGGGCGGAGCAGGCCGTCTGACGACAGAGACAGGGCTTACGGCTATGCCCGCGAACTCCATGACCACTTCAGCAAGGAATTCGGCAGCGCCCTTTGCCTTGAGCTCACTGATTGCGACCTAACGACGCCCGAAGGAAAAGAGAAATTCGAGAAGCAGAACGTACACAAGGAGAAGTGCGAGAACTTCGTATCAAAATGTGCGGAGATTGTGGCTGATATGGTCGGCCCGATGGCGCCTAGAACCTGAGCTTGAGCCGCTCACTTCTTCTCAAATAAGCTGGCAGTGCGAGTGAGATTGTCTGCAAATTGCTTTGCATAGTCAGAGCCGTGCAGAAGCGACGCCAGTACCTCGGCAGCGAGCGGAATGGCGTCTTCGGGCGGCAGACAGTACTGCATCTCTAGAAACTTCGCCCTTTCCCCCGCGACCCTGTCAGCAACGCTTTTCCCTCCGACTATGACCTCCGCCATGAGAGCGGCCAGAGGTTCAAAGTCGGGCTCCTTCATCCCGAAACGGGTCATCTCCTGTACACCGGTCCTTATACCGCTGGAGTTTATGAAGCTCTCATCATCCGGAAGTGCCTGGTAGTTCACAACGATGCCGTTCTCTTCCAGCTTCCTCGCTACCTCATCGCCCGTACCCGAACTGCTCACTCTCACTATCACCTGGTGCGTTTGCGTGTAACCGTCGTGTGGGTCGCCCTCAACATCTACCCCGTGTGCCTTGAGATATTTCGCAAACGCCCTGGCGTTCTTGATGACCTGCTGCTGGTATTCCTTCTTGAACGAATTCATTTCGCTGACTGCGAGAAGTAGACCAAGGAGTGTACCGAGATGATGATTACTCGTGGAACCGGGAAAGGCGCGCCCCTTGATCTCAGTCCACAGACCGGCGATGGGAGCTCCCTTCTGAATGGAGCTGGCCACGACCCCCCTCTGCGGGCCGAAGAAGGTCTTGTGAGTGCTACCCGTAAGCACGTCGGCCCCCTCTGCAAGAGGTTCCTGAAACGCTCCATAAAGGCCCAAGACATGCGCCATGTCGTACATCAGAACAGGCCTTGGCTCCATCTGCTGCGCAATCTCGTAGACTTCCCGCACCGGCTCCGGAGATATAAACATGCTCTTTCCGAAAACGACGAGCTCGGGCTTCGCGGTCATGAGAAGCTCCTCTAGCTTCGAAACATCTGTACTATAGAGATTGTCCGAACGCACGGGGAAGTTGATGACCCTCTCTTTTCCAGTCCCGGGATCAATCTCCACGAAGTTAAAGAGCGCTCCCATGGGCTGACTGCTAAGATGTCCACCCTTGGTCAGCTCATTGTTCATCACTGCACGCATGCGCCTCATCGGCGCATCGTCAGGCTTCCCGCGATTCAGAAACTTAAGCATCGCCTTGAAGACGACCTCGTTTGCCATCTGCCCACTTATTGTTCTTAGCTCTACTCTCTTGCATCCGAAATAGTCGTAGAAGGCCGCGCGCGTCTCTTCCTCGATGTCACGTATGAAATCCGTACCCTGATAGAAATAGATCTCCTTGCCCTTGAGCGTCCTGTGTTCGGCGTATCTGCCGGCCGGATCGGATATCTCGCACAACTTCACGAGAAGGCTAGGAGTGGTCTCCGAGGGAATGAGATTAAAACACCTTTTCTGGCGCCAGAGGTTGTTCTCAACGGTCCTCTGAATGACGGATTCGATCTTCTCTTTGAGCATGAAGGCCTCCCTGCTACGAGTCATACCACAGGACCCGCCTCAAGCACGATTTTCTGTGTATTGGCAATGGAGAAATTGAAGGAATCATTCGGAGACGGGCTCAAGTTCAACCAGAGGGGAGCCAAAATTCACGGAGTCGCCGGCCTTCACGTGTACTGCCTTGATACGAGCTTCGCCGTGCGCCCGGATATCGTTCTCCATTTTCATGGATTCAACAACAACGAGGACCTCATCGGCCTTTACCACGTCTCCTTCGCTAACCGGTACTTTCACAATGACGCCCGGCATAGGCGCTCCGACGACCTCCTCGGCCTTCACCGCCCCTCCGGAGGTTTTGCGTCTGACCTGGGCGGAAGGTTTTTCAATACAGTACTGCTGGCCTTCCACGAAAACGTAGTACTTGCCTTCGTTCTTCGCGGCGTAGACCACGAAGGATTTCTCTGAGGAAGTAATCCAGAACACGTTGGGCGCCACGGGAAAGACCTCTGCCTGAAACTCGGTGTCACCCAACTTGACCAGATAGGTGCCGTCCTTTTCCTCGAAGCTCAGCTTCTCTTCCTTTTCTCCAACAAGGAACTCAAAATCCATGTCGTTGTTCTCTTACTTTCCCTATTCTGGTTCTATTCCTGTTCTCTTCCCGTTCTCTTCTCGTTCCCTTGCCTTCCCTTCCGTGACCCGACTCTGTCAGCTGTTTCCGCCGATTCTCCATTTTGTGCCGCTCTTCCAGGGAGAGAAAGTCTCGGCCACAGCACCCGGCGCCCTCCGGGCGGGAGCTTTCTTCTCCAGTGCAGCGGCAGCCAGAAGTGCAATCCTGAGTCCGGACCCGTCCCCTTCGGGCGACCTCCAATCCCAGAAGTGGTCTGCAATGAAACCGGTGTGGGTTTTTCCCTCATGAAACGCGGGGTGCTCCATCACGGCCGCTAGAAAAGAGGTGGTGGTCTTGATTCCGAGTATGGCGTAACGTTTGAGAGCGGCAGTCATTCTCTTGCATGCCTGTTCCCTCGTCTCGTCCCAAACCACGAGCTTTGAGAGTATCGGGTCGTAGTGAACAGAGACCTCGCACCCGCTCCAGATTCCGCTGTCGCACCTGATGCCGGGGCCTTCTGGTTCCTTGACAAACAGGATCTTCCCGGCGCAGGGGAGGAAGTTGTTCTCCGGGTCTTCGGCGTAGATACGACACTCTATGGCGTGCCCGCGCTGGCGCAGTTCCTCTTGCTTCAGCAAGAGTTTCTCGCCGGATGCAATCCGTATCTGCTGCTTGACCAAGTCGACTCCCACGACTGCCTCTGTGATGGGATGCTCTACCTGGACTCGAGCATTGACCTCCAGGAAATAGAACTCTCGCTTCTCGTCAAGTAGGAACTCAACTGTGCCCGCGTTTGTGTAGCCGGCAGTTTCGGCGACCTTGACAGCTACCCTTCCCATCTTTTCCCTCAATCCAGGATCCAGCGCAACAGAAGGAGTCTCCTCGACGATCTTCTGGTACCGTCGCTGAATGGAGCATTCTCTCTCAAAAAGATGGACCACGTTGCCGTGGCAGTCTGCCAATATCTGGAACTCGATGTGACGCGGACGTTCGATGTATCTCTCAAGATAGATGGTGTCATCTCCGAAAGCTGACTTGGCTTCTCTCATGCAAGCGGAGAGGGAATCCTCGAGCTCCTTCTCCTCACGGACGATTCTCATCCCCTTTCCCCCACCTCCACCGGCGGCCTTAACGAGAACAGGAAGCCCCATTTCTGTGGCTTCCTTCCTCAGCGAACCTACGTCCTTGCCGGCTCGCATCATTCCGGGGATTACGGGGATGCCGGCTTCGACCATCGTCTTCCTGGATTCGACCTTGTTGCCCAGCAGCCTCATCGCCTCGTGGCCGGGACCGATGAACGTGATTCCTTCTTCCGAACACCGGCGCGCGAAGTCAGAGTTCTCCGCCAAGAATCCGTAGCCCGGATGTATTGCGTCCGCGCCCCGCTCCTTGGCAGTGCTCAGTAGCCTCTCTATGTTCAGGTAGCTCTCCAGCGGAGGCGGAGGACCAATGCAGACGGCCTCATCGGCAAACTGAACGTGAAGGCTCCCCTTGTCAGACGTAGAGTAAACGGCCACCGTGGGGACGTCCATCTCGTGGCACGCCTTCATGACTCTGAGTGCGATCTCGCCTCTGTTAGCAACAAGTATCTTCTTCATAACGCCCCGAACGACGCTCCGACAGGATTCTTCCAGCTACTTCTTGTTAGCAACGGGCCTTACTCCTCCGGCAGCCAGCAGGGCTTGCGTTTTTCAAGAAACGCTTTCATGCCTTCCTGGCCCTCCTTGCTCACTCTGAGATGGGCCAGGGATTCGGCGGTGGCCTTCTTCGCCTCTTCAAGTCCCATGGCCGGCACTTCACGCAGAAGCTGCTTACAAATCGCGATGGCGTTTGGCCCGCTCGAGACAAGCCTGTCTACGAAAGAGGAGACCGTGCTTTCCAGTTCGTCCGCTTCCACGATTTCGTTAACGAGCCCCACTCTCATCGCCTTCTCTGCCGTGAACCTCTCTCCCGTCAGCATGAATTGACGACACGCGGCCTCGCCTGCCTTACGAATAACGTAGGGCGATATGCAGGCAGGCACGAGCCCGAGCTTCACCTCACTGAGACTGAACTTCGCGTGTGAAGCGGCAACCACGATGTCGCACGTAGCAACGAAGCCCATGCCGCCTCCTATCGCGGCTCCGTTTACCATCGCGATCGTGGGAAGCTGCGACGTATATATGGAATGCATCAGCTCCGCAAGCTCCAGAGACTCCTTAAGATTCTCCTCGAAGGAGAAGTCCATCACTCTTTTCATCCAATTGAGGTCGGCGCCGGCACAGAAGCTCTTCCCTTCTCCGGTGAGAACCACAACCCGAACACCCTGCACCTCTCGAAGCTTCGTGAAAACTTCCAGAAGCTCTCTGATCATTTCGTCGTTAAATGCGTTGTGGACTTCGGGCCTGCTGAACGTGATTCTGACCACTGGGTCTTCAACGTCACATCGTATCGTGCTGTAATCATTTCTGAACATAAGCTGCCTTAAGACCGCGAGTGCCTTTCACAGTCGAGAGCGTGAAGCGCTCAAGTCTCTTACATCCGGAAAACTCCGAACTTGTGCGGCGGAATGGGTGCGTTCAGAGCCATCGAGATTCCCAGGGCGACGCACATGCGCGTGTCCACAGGGTCAATTATTCCATCGTCCCAGATTCTGGCAGTCGAGTAGTAGGCGCTGGCCTCCTCCTCGTACTTCTTGAGGATGGGCTTTCTCATTTCCTCCTGCTCTTCTTCGGTCAGGGACTGCCCCTTCTTCTTGAGAGCGTCGACCTTGACTCTGACCAGAACGCTGGCCGCCTGCTCACCGCCCATCACGCATATTTTTGCCGTGGGCCACATCCAGAGGAGTCTCGGCGCATAGGCCCTTCCGCACATCGCGTAGTTGCCCGCCCCGTTGGAGGCGCCAATGATGACCGTGAACTTCGGCACGTCGGCATTGGCAACAGCGTGGACCAGCTTTGCTCCGTCCTTCGCGATACCACCGTGTTCGTACTCCCGGCCGACGATGAAGCCCGTGATGTTCTGCAGGAACAAGATGGGAATCTTCCTTACGGAGCATATTGACACGAAGTGCGCGCCCTTCTGCGAGCTCTCCGAGAAAAGCACGCCGTTGTTCGCGAGGATGCCCACGGGGTAGCCCATTATCCTGGCGAATCCACATACGAGGGTCG
>Ga0209636_10000200_pt1 | contig 51810 bp, 48 predicted proteins | sample DeeMarSWOR152_54_FD_187464 | JGI IMG/M metagenome (GOLD analysis project Ga0209636, IMG submission 187464) | Marine sediment microbial communities from White Oak River estuary, North Carolina - WOR-1-52-54 (SPAdes) (version 2) | ecosystem: Environmental > Aquatic > Marine > Intertidal zone >...
AGTAAGGACTGACACCGCAAAACCTAGAGAGATTCTGGCAAAGGTAGGGATGTTGGGGACTTAGCCGTAGTCCGAATAAGGAAGAAGGCATTTTTTCTTGCTTAAGGATAGTCTTCGCTCTTTGCAGGCTCCTCCTAATGGATGCCCTTTGTGCCTTTAAACTTCTGTTTCTTGCGGAAGACCTCCACTATTGTTCCATAAAGCCCTTTCGGCAAAAAGATTATCAGAGTAATAAGAGCTAGTCCGTAGACTACCTCTGAGACGCCGATAAATTTAGTTCCATAGGATACCCTGATATATTCTTCTAATGACAAAATCATAGCTGTGCCGATGGTCGGACCCCAAAGATTGAACATCCCCCCTAATATGGCCTTAAAAGGGATTGCTAAGGAGACCCCTACTCCGGATAGGGTGTGAGGATTGAGATAGGTAATATATTGAGCATATAGTACCCCACCAATCCCGGTCAGAGAGGCGCTTGTAATAGTTATGGCCATTTTGTATTTAATGATGCCTACGCCCACAGATGACGCCGCCACCTCGTCCTCTCCAATGGCCATTAAGGCTTTTTGCATCTTGCTTTTATCGATCTTCTTCCAAAGATAGAGGGCAAATAGTAAGAATATAAGGGATATATAATAAAAATAGGCTTTACCGCCAAATTGAAAATACAGGGGTGAATTTCCCAAGCTACGGAGGGTAAATCCCAATGATCCTCCTGTAATATCCCGCAAGGCAATAATGGAGAGGGCAACTAATTCTCCTACTGCCAAGGTCACTAAAGCAAAATAATCACCGATTATGCCAAACCTGAAACAGGCATAACCGAGGACTGCAGCAAAAAGAGCAGCCGCAGAAGCTCCTATTAGCATCCCGATCCATGGAGTTAAATTGAGGAAGTTAAATAAAAGAGCAGTGACATATGCTCCAGTTCCTAAAAAGGCCCCATGACCCAGTGATACGAGCCCAAAACGACCCATATATGACCACACAGTCGATACATAAGACCAGATAAAGATGAGAGTAATAATATGAACCAAATAGGGTGATGGGGCGAAAAGAGGGAACAGAATCAAGCAGGCAAGTATTAGTATTAGAGAGATTAGTCCCTTTTTGGAGTCTAACAATGAGGCCATTATATCCCTCTTGTCCCCAAAAGCCCTTGAGGCCTAACGAGCATAACAAGAATAAAGATAACAAGTGCTATAATATCAGCTACTTCCGTTGTTGTTAAAACAGCGGAAACCGAGGTGACCACCCCGATGATAAAGGCCCCGATAAAACCACCCAAGAGATTACCCATCCCGCCTAATACAACTATGATGAAGGCCATGATAGTAAAGCTCGAACCAAAGTGGGGGTGGACGGTATAAATAGGAGTAAAAAAAGCGGCGACAATACCTGTTAAAGCTCCACCTGCTGCAAGGGTGATGAAATATACTGATCTTGGGTTAACCCCCATAAGCTTCACAATCTCCGTATCCTGTGCGGTCGCTCGAATAGCAAGCCCAATATAGGTTTTATTCAAAAACAAATAGAGTAAACCTAAAGTTATTAAAGCTCCTAAAAAGGCAAAGAGGCAAGAACCTCGGATATAGAAATTAGCGATTTTAAGAATGGGGAGATAAAGAGGAATCCCTCGATAGTCAGCCCCCCATATTACCATAGCTAAATTTTCAAAGACGATAATTAAACCCGCAAGGGCCAATAGTTGATTGAGACGTGGAGCCCCTAGAAGGGGGCCAATTACCAATAATTGAGTTAATAGCCCTAAAATCGCCATGGCGAATACGGCAATCGAAGCGGAGAGAACGAGCGGGAGATGTAACTGCATGGTTAAGGCATAGATTAGATAAAGTCCAAGCATGACAAATTGCCCATAAGCCATATGAATGATCTTGACTACCCCAAAGATTAGGTTCAACCCAAAGGCCAACAATGCCAACACACCACCTAACAGTATTCCATTCAGCGCCGCATTTAATATTTGCTCGAGCACAATGCCCCCCCTAGTTTGCTACCTGAGATGTTCCAATCTGTTGAACAAAACTAAATCCCCAGATATGCCTTCTTAATGTAGGGATTTCTAATAAAATCCTCTTTCCCTCCATGGAATTGCAGTTTTCCCGACTCAAGGATGTAAGCACGATCGGCCAGTTCAAGGGCCTTTCTTGCGTTTTGTTCGACCATCAAGATTGAGTAGCCTTGGGATTTGATGTTTCTCACAAATTCAAAGACCCTCGAGATAATCTTAGGGGCTAATCCTGAGGAAGGTTCATCCAGCATTACCAGCTTAGGCCGGGACATGAGACTGCGGGCAATGGCGAGCATCTGTCGCTCACCGCCGCTGAGAGAGCCAGCTAGCTGTTTCTTTCGATCTTTGAGAATGGGGAAAAGTCCAAAAGTTTCATCTAAAGCCTTTCTAAAGTCCTTTCTCGCCTTTTTTGAAAATGACCCGATTTTCAGATTATCCAAGACGCTAAGGTAGGGAAAGAGTCGTCCCCGCTCTGGAACGAGAGAAATCCCTAATCCAACAATTTCATGGGGCTCTCGGTCGTCTATTCTTTCGCCGTCGAAGTATATTATTCCCGATGAGGGCTTTAACAGTCCGGAGATCACCTTCAAAAGGGTTGTCTTACCAGCTCCGTTTGGTCCCACTGCAATAGCAGTTTCACCAGATCTCACCTCCAGGGAAATTTCATGGAGTACCCGGAACTCACCGTAAGCAGCACCTATTCCCTCAATTTTCAACATAGTCTTTTAAAGAACATCAGGTTCTTCTTCGCCTAAATAAGCCTCAATCACCTTTTTATCCTTTGAGACTTCAGAAGGTTTCCCCTCAGCGATTATCTTGCCGTAATCCAAAACTACCACTCGTTCTACAAGACTCATGAGGGCACCCATTATGTGTTCCACCCAGATAATCGTTACCCCCATTTCATCCTTGATTCGCTTTAATACGGAAGATGCCTCCGAAATTTCCTCTTGGTTTAAGCCGCTAATGACCTCATCGGCTAACAAAAGCGTCGGTTTTGTTGCTAATGCCCTGGCTAGTTCTAGTCTCCGCAAGCCTACAGCGGTCAACTCATTTGGCATGGTTAATTCATCTACCCTCAGTTCCACAAAATCTATATATCTAAAGGCATCTCGTTTTGCAGCCTCCTCAGAATAAGAGGCAGATTGCCCGGCATTTCCAAATAGGACCCCAAGGGATACGTTTTCAACCACGCTCAAGTCTTTGAAGGGTCTAGGAATTTGGAAAGTCCTAGCAATACCTAAATGACAGATCTTGTCAGGATAGAAAGCGGTAATATCTTCTCCCATAAAACTAACCCTTCCTGAGGATGGTTTTAATACACCTGATATAACGTCAAAGAGAGTGGTCTTCCCCGATCCATTAGGGCCAATCAAACCCAAGAATTCCCCTTCTTCTACTTTTAAGGAGACCTCATTGAGGGCTGCTAATCCCCCAAAATGCTTACTTATATCATCTAAGTTGAGCATGATAAGACCTGAAACAAAATTGGGGGCAAGAGGACTTGCCCCCAACTCTTGTGAATAAATATCTATCTAGCAAAAGGAGAATCGGAAGGTAGAGGGAGTTTCGCTTCTATGGTTTTTAAGGCCCCAGGCCAGACAATCTCCACCTTTCCCTTGACCCACTGCATGACAACAGGATACGACCGCAAGTCCTGGCCAGCATATTCATGCTCTGGAGGTGCAAATTTTACCCCATACCCACAAGGGGTTGCTCCTTCGGGAATATCAATCTCCCTGGCTGTCATACTCACCGTATCCGCGGTAACCTTGCCATATTTTTCAATGGCTTTAGGTAAAACCTCATTGATGAGGATCCATGTATGGCCAAAACCTTGAGTTGCATGAGTAGGAGGATCTGACTCGCCGTGTTTCTCCTTATATCTCCTTAAAAACTCGGCGATTAATTTATCCATTCCCGGTTCAAGTTTTTTCACATCAAGGATCTGTGCGGGGGCTGGATCTACGTTATACGTATAGTTTACTATCTCCCGACCCAGCGACTTCTCAAGAAGAGGAAAATTCGCATAACCAGCTCCATGGCCGATGATCGCGTTAGTCTTTAGGCCTAATTCCCTCGCCTGCCGGAAGAAGAGAACTATATCGGGGAAGTAGCCTGTGTGAAGGATAACATCTGGATTGTTGGCTTTGAGTTTCAAGATTAGAGAGGATAGATCTTTAGCGGTGTGGGCATATCCCTCTTTAAGGACAAGCTTCATTCCATATTTTTCCACCCGCTGCAGATTGCCTTCGGAGACGGAAACCCCATAAGGGCCATCTTCGTGGATCACAGCTACTTTTATGTCCCTAGGGCTTTTGTACCCAAGTTTCTTGTAGTTCTCATTTACGAAATCTACGGTACTCTTACCCCATTGAGATCCCATTGGTTGAACTCGAAAGGTATATTTTTGATGTCTATTCTGAACGATCTTGTCAGAGATAGCGATAATCACCCAGAATATGGTCTTGTTCTTCTCGCAAATAGGTGCCAGAGGTACTCCGATCGAACTAGAGTAATCACCCAAAACGATGGGGACATGTTCAACTGAGATCAGCCTCTCGGCTTCACGTATAGCGATGTCTGGATTACTCTGAGCATCAGCAGTGATAGGCTTTATTTTGTACTCACCTAAGATGCCGCCCTTGTCATTGACCATATCCATAGCGATCAACGACCCACGATACCCTGCCAAGGCACCCGCTGGGGCAAATGCTCCGGTAATGGAAAACAAAACCCCGATCTTGATTTCCTTTTCCGCCGCCGCAACCGCTGGTAAAACGGTTAACAGGGCAAATAAGGTGACGATGAGAGAAATGGTAATTTTTTTCATGGTAGCCCCCCCTTTTTTGATAGTATATGGAAATTCTTTACAAACTCACCCCTTTCCTTAATTCGAAATTTGTTGCCTCTGGAGTACAATTTAATAGCGGTGGCTAATCTCTCGTCCCCGTAAATCCCTGGCTTTCCGCTCCACCACCTTTAGCCTTTGGACGATTTCCTATTACCATAAATAAAGGCTAAATAGAAACCCAGTTTTAGATGATGTTCGTAAATTCTATATAGACGCGCTAAGATCAGCTTAACGGGATTTGGATGACTGCGCCAACTTGGAAGGTGCGATTGAATATGTGCTCCCTTTTAGTCGGTTCCGATCAGGCGTTTGGCCTAGCGTTTGTGCGGATTTTTTATCAGGGCGGCAAATTCCCTTAGGTCCTTTACAGCAAAGCGGTGGGTCGCCCTTTTCCCATCTCTATCAAGATAATATGCCTCTATTCCGAGGCTTTTTGGGACTAGATAGTCGAATTCATAGTGGTCTCCTACATGGATAACATGAGCGGGATTTCTTCGCATAATTTCGCAGATTTGCTGGTAGAATTCAGGTATCTTTTTGACCTGCCCGAAATCCGATGTAGCTGAAAAGACCCTTACAAAATAACCTTCGATTTCCGCCGCCTTTAACTCAACTTCAACGAATTCCCTGGCTGCATTGGAGGTGACGATAAGGTCATAATACTGTGCCAGGTCGTCCATCACCTCTTTTACCTCCGGGAATGGCCGGATTTTATCCCTGTGTTCCTCCAGCAGATTTTCCCATTTTCCGGGGAGCTCGAAGTATTCAAACCAGTACGCAATGTCATACCATTCTAATGCCGAGTCGCCGATCCTTTCATACTCGGCCTTCACGATGGATATGGCCTCAGGAAGGCTGATCCTGTGTTTTTTTGCATAGAGCCGAGGGATGCCAATTTCCCAGACAAACGTTGTATAGGTGGGATCAATAAGCGTACTATCCAAATCGAATGAGATTAGCTTCCTGTTGTTCATTTTACCGCTAGTACCAAAGAGTCAAAGGCTAGTTGGTGATCAAAAGCTTAGCCATATTATCTCGCCCGCTCCTTTCAGTCGCTAGAGCTCACAGAGAATACTGAGATGATTCTTGAATTTGGCCTGATTCTTTGAGAAGGAAAAATCAGGCCAAACGATCAGCCTGTGGCAGGAGAAGCATTAATAACCATGCAGGATTGATACACAGTCTCTAACAACCCTGGTCCTAGTTCTTTATGCATTGCAATAGCAGCCTTAATAATTTGAGATGAAAGTTGATTCAGTTCCATAATGTTTTCCTGCGGTAGCAGGATAGCACTTTGATCTGAATTCCCCTCTCAGGAATTCAGATCAAAAACCTCTGTGCCTCAGTGAGCTCTGTGAGAGATATAATAAAGCGCTTTTAGGGTCAAAGCGAGACCACCCCTTCTTGCGATGATAGTCAACTGCTAAGATATCTCCTTAGATACTGTGCCGTATAGGATTTCCTGCCATTTTTGAGGATCTCAAGGGGTGAGCCAGACGCTACCACATGGCCGCCCTTTTCACCCCCCTCTGGACCAAGATCGATAATGTAATCCGCCTCCTTTATGATCTCCATGTTATGTTCAATCACCGCAACCGTATTCCCCTTGTCTACCAAGGCCTGCAATACCCGAATAAGGGTTGAGATGTCAGCTATGTGCAGGCCTGTAGTAGGCTCATCCAGGATGTAGAGGGTGTGGCCCTTTGGTGGTTTCGCCAGCTCTTTAGAGATTTTGATCCTCTGGGCCTCGCCCCCGGAAAGGGTGGGGCTGGGCTGTCCCAGAGCAAGATACCCTAAGCCTATGTCGCATACCACCTGGAGTGCTCGCCTGATCCTTGGCACGGCCGAAAAGAAAGCTACTGCCTCTTCAAAGGTAAGGTGCAAGACCTCCGCTATGTTTTTCCCCTTGTAGGTAATATCCAGTGTCTCCTGGTTGAACCTCCTGCCTCCACACACCTCACAGCTAATGTATACATCTGGGAGAAAACTCATTTCCACCTTAATTGAACCACGGCCTTTGCAGGCCTCACACCTGCCTCCAGGCACGTTAAATGAAAACCTGCCAGGCTGGTATCCCCTTGCCCTTGCAGGTGGTGTCATCGAAAAGAGGGTTCGTATCTCAGATAGAGATCCAATATATGAGATAGGCACAGAGCGGGTAGTGAGGCCAATAGGGCTGTGGTCCACCTCAAGGGCCCTGTTTACCGGCTCCCATCCCTCGACAGCCTCACAGGAGCCAGCTATTCCCTCTTTCTTCAACAACCGGTTCTGCAATCCCTTATACAGGACATCTTTGAGGAGGGTGGATTTGCCAGAGCCAGACACCCCTGTAATGCAAATCAAGGTACCCAGCGGAAATTCCACATCTAGCTCCTTGAGGTTATGCTCAACAGCACCAAGCACCCTGATGTGGGGAAAGGCCTTGTACGGCCTAAGCCTTGAGGTAACCCTGCGAGGATATCCGGCAAGGGATAATCCCGTTATAGATCCGGGAGCCCTTTTCAGGTCCTCTATATTTCCACTCGCCACCAGCTGACCGCCTTTTCTGCCGGCCCCGGGCCCAAGATCGATTATGTGATCGGCCTCCCTGATAGTCTCCTCGTCATGTTCCACGACCAAAATGGAATTTCCCCTCTCCTTGAGGTCCTTAAGGGCATCCAGGAGCATTCGGTTGTCCCTTGGGTGAAGGCCGATTGTTGGCTCATCCAGAATATAGCATGCCCCCGTGAGGTTTGATCCAAGCTGTGCTGCCAGGCGGACCCTCTGGGCCTCTCCACCAGAGAGCGTTTCCCCGCTTCTACTGAGGGATAGATATGATACGCCGAGTCGATTCATAAATGAGAGTCTCGCGAGTATCTCATCTATAATAGGCCTAGCTATCAAGGCCTCCTGGTTGGTAAAGGAAAACCCCGTGAGGATTTCCTGGAGCTTGTCAGCCGGATGCCCAACCAGGTCCCAGATGGAGTAGCCCTTAACCTTTACGGCCAGGGCCTCAGGTTTCAACCTGCTTGCACCGCATTTGTGGCAGATGGGACCGCCATCTCCATTATCGCCTAGAGTGCCCAGTCCTTCGCATATGGGGCAGGCACCATGCTTGCTGTTGAAAGAGAAAAGTCGAGGGTCAAGCTCCCTTGCGCCAATGCCGCATGAGGGACAAACCTTCTTGAGAGAGAGGATCTCCTCGTGCCCGTACTGATCCAAGAGTGTAAAAGTCCCGCTACCTTCCGAGAGTGCCTGGCTTACCAGCTGGTCGAGGTCCGGGCTCGGAATTTCGCCAATGACAAGTTCAATGGTATGCTCACGGTATCTGCTCAAGGACATACCTTCCTTCAGTTTGACGAGCTTCCCGTCGATCCTGGCCTCCCTATAGCCCCTGCGCATGGCTTGGGCGAGTGAATCTCTATGAAAGCCCTTGCGCCCAGCCACAACCGAGACCAGGATAGTCGCCTTTTTTCCGCTATAATTGCCCCTAATTCTTTCTACAATTGCCTCCTTTGATTGGGCTACCATCTGCTGGCCACAGGCCGGACATTGCTGCGTCCCGAGTTTACAAAAGAGGAGTCTCAAGAAATGATAGATCTCCGTGAGGGTTGCCACCGTACTCCTCGGACTGGCATAGTAAATCCTCTGCTGAATGGCCACTGTAGGCGGGAGACCCGAGACCACATCTATGTCCGGTCTCTCAAGGATTTTCACATACTGTCGGGCATAGGGAGCGAGGCTTTCCAGGTATCTCCGTTGACCTTCGGCAAAGAGGATATCAAAGGCAAGGGTAGATTTTCCCGAGCCGGAAACACCGGTCAGGACAACGAACTGCTGGCGTGGGATGGAAAGACTGAGGTCTTTGAGGTTATGCTCCCTGGCACCTGTTATGGCGATGGCCCCTGGTAAACTTATGATAGGTTTGGATGCAGTTCTATCGGGCATCCTATCTAATCTAGTTCCCCCCGTAGCATTGAGATACTTCTTGAGAAATCTCCCGGTGTGGGAATCAGGATGCCCGGCTATTTCCTCTGGACATTCCGCTATAACAACCTGGCCCCCTGCTTCGCCTCCTTCAGGACCCAGATCGATTACCCAGTCTGCACTCTTCACTACATCCATGTTGTGTTCAATAACAAGCACTGTATTGCCCTTATCTACAAGCCTTTGGAGGATGGAAATGAGCCTTTCTATATCGGCAAAATGAAGGCCCGTTGTGGGCTCATCGAGAATAAAGAGTATTGGTCCCCGATCAGAGGCTTTCAGATAACGCGAGAGCTTAAGCCTCTGGGCCTCTCCCCCCGAAAGGGTATTTATTGGTTGGCCAAGCTGCATATACCCAAGCCCCACGTCGGCTAAGGATTTTAGGGAGACTGTTATCTTCGATTGGTCCTTAAAAAATGTGAGGGCCTGGTCAAGTGTCATACAGAGGATTTCATGGAGATTCTTATCCTTATAGGTGATTTCCAGGGTCTCTTTCTTGAACCGTCTTCCCTGGCATTCCGGGCAGGTAGTAAAGATATCTGACAGGAACTGCATCTCTACCTTCTCACTGCCCTGCCCCTTGCAGGTCTCGCACCTGCCTCCGGCAACATTGAAGGAGAAATAACCTGGGCCAAGACCCTTTGAAATAGCCTTATAGGAGCTTGCCAAGAGTCGTCTGATGGGATCCATGGCATTGACATAGGTGAGGGGGTTGGCCCTTGGGGTCCTGCCAATGGGTTTTTGATCAATCATCACCACATCGGCAATTTGCTCTAAGCCCCTTACTGCCCGGTGGCGACCAGGCATGCCCTGGGGGTCAGATTTAGCCTTTTTTATCGCCTTATAGAGAATTTCCTCGGCGAGGGTAGATTTCCCCGAGCCGGAAACACCAGTCAGGCACACAAAGAGCCCGAGTGGAATCCCCACATCGATATTTTTAAGGTTGTGCTCCCTGGCGCCCTCGATAATCAGCCATGAACCCTTTGAGGGTCTTCTCCTCCTGTGGGGAATGGGGATGCACCTTTGTCCTGTGAGGTACTGGCCGGTAATCGAGCCATTTACAGTGGCAGTTGGCCCAAAGTACATGATCTCTCCGCCGTGATCCCCAGCCCCCGGCCCCAGATCAAGCATAAAATCGCTCTCGCCGATAATCTCCGGATCGTGTTCAACTACGATAACGGTGTTCTGGATGTCCCTGAGTCTCTTCATGATATTGATGAGCCTATTATTATCCCTTGGGTGGAGGCCAACGCTGGGTTCATCCAGGATATAGAGGCTGTTAACGAGGGAGGAGCCAAGGGCTGACGTGAGGGCTACCCTCTGGAGCTCACCACTCGAAAGGGTCCTGGACTGACGATCAAGGGTCAGATAACCCAGCCCCACATCGAGGAGGTATGTGAGCCTGCCCTTAATCTCATCCAGGATCAGGGCACTGGCATCATCTCGTGACGGCACATCAACCGATTCAAAAACCTCACTCGCATGATCAATAGACAGAGAATATACCTGGCCGATGTTGAGCCCCCCAATATAGTAGAGCAGGGCCTCTTTGATAAACCTCGTCCCATGACAATGAGGGCAGACCGTATAGGTTCGATAGCGGGAGAGAAAAACCCGCACATGCATCTTGTATTTCTTGGTCTCAAGCCACCTGAAAAACCCCCTCACCCCGTAGAATTCCTCATTACCCTCGAAAATGAGCTTTTTTTGGGCCTCTGTGAGATCATCAAAGGGGATGTCAGTGGGGATATCGTTGCCCTGACAGAAGTCCAGGAGATCCTCAAATTCCATATGGCCTTTACTCCAGTCACCCCATGGTTTAATGGCACCTTCGTCAAGGGAAAGAGATCTATCGGGGATGACGAGGTCAAGGTCGATATCGATGATCCTACCAAAGCCCCTGCATGTCTCACATGCTCCTATGGGGCTGTTAAATGAGAAGAGGTTTGGAATTGGCCTCTTATAAACTATCCCGCAGTCTGCACACTCGAGCCTATTGCTGAAGGAGAGGTGCCCCTCTGGTTTTATCCACAGATCCAGCTGGCCACCTCCAAAACGGAAGGCCTGCTCCAGGGAGTCAAATATCCGCTTCCTGTCAGATCGTCTCACCGGCAGGCGATCTAGCACGATGTGGATTTCTCCATCTCCTGGTTTCCATTCCTCAATCGGCCTAATCTGATCGTCAATGAAGAAGCGGTCAAGGCCTATTCTCCCCAATTCCCTTCTTACCTGCTCATGGGAATCAGACTTCAGAGAAAACGGAAAGGTGATCACCATCTCAGTTTTATCGGGAATATCCTTCAAGGCCTCCCACACGTGTTCAGGGCTCTCTGGGACCACCGGCTTTCCGCATTTCTCGCAATGGAGCTGCCCCAGGCGCGTGTAGAGCAGCTTTACATAGTCGGTGATCTCCGTCATGGTGCCAACAGTTGATCGAGAGGTGCGGACAGACGATTTGTTATCGATTGCAATGGCGGGCGGGATCCCCTCGATGCTATCAACCTCAGGCCTGTCCATCCTTTCCATGAACTGCCTGGCATAGGGTGAGAAGGTCTCAACATAGCGCCGCTGCCCTTCTGCATAAAGGGTATCGAAGGCCAGAGAGGATTTTCCCGAACCACTAACACCAGTGATGACAGTAATGTTATTGAGTGGGATATCCAGATTAAGGTCCTTCAGATTGTTCTGATGGGCCCCCTTGATCCGGATGACATCGCTTGGTGTTTTTATTTTTCTAATCTTTCCCATAGGCCCTTCAATGGGCTTGCGCTTCTTTAATCCTTTATCCTGCCTGCAATTTCCTTCCCGGCTACCATTCCACTTACCGAGGCCTGAATAAGCCCTCTGGTAATACCAGCACCGTCTCCTACTATAAAGAGGTTCTTTATCCCCGATTCAAGATGCCTTGTTAACTTGATTCGGTGAGAATAGAATTTGACCTCAACACCATAGAGGAGTGTATGTCTGGAGAAGATACCCGGTGTTATATTGTCCAATATCTCAAGCATTTCGATGATATCTTTGAGGTATCGATAGGGAAGGACAAAGCTGAGGTCCCCTGGGGTTGCATCGTGAAGGGTTGGTTTTGTAATGCATTTCATGATCCTCTTTTCTGTTGATCTCCGGCCCGCGAGAAGGTCACCGAGCCTCTGGATGATCGCCCCTGTTCCGAGCATATTAGCAAGGGAAGCGATATACTTGCCGTATCTAATTGGATCATGGAAGGGCTCCGTGAATGTACTGCTTACGAGAAGGGCAAAGTTGGTGTTGTCTGATTTTCTATTGGCATAACTGTGGCCGTTCACGGTGATGATATCATCAGATTGCTCGAGGACGACCTCGCCATATGGATTCATGCAGAATGTCCTGACCTTATCATCAAACGTCTTGGAATAATAAATTAGCTTGGCTTCATATGCCTCTCGCGTTATGGGCTCTACTATGGGTGCAGGTGCCTCTACGCGTAACCCAATATCTACAGGGCTATGAACAGAGGGTAAATTCAGTGCATCAGCCTGGGACTTCATCCACGCAGCTCCTATTCTGCCTGGTGCAGCTACTACAAAACGGCTATTGATAATGTGGCCATCTGATAGTCTCACGCCCATCACCTCATTATACTTATTAGTCAAGATCTCTTCTGCCTTACAGTCCGTTTTAATGGATATCTTTCCATCGAGGTCTTGACGCATCTTCTTAAGCACGGAGGCGCAATTCTCTGTGCCCATGTGCCTTATCCTCGTGGGTACAAAGGTGAGCCCTACCTTTCGAGCATTAGCGGAGAGGGTCTCTATTTCAGGTAGATTAGTGCCATAGATCTTTTCGGGTGCCTCATACCTGAGATAGATCTCGTCTGCTTCCTTTAAGAGTATTTCCAGTTTTTCAGTAGGTATGAACTCATTCAGAAATCCCCCGACTTCTGTTGAGACGTTCAATTTCCCATCACTGTAAGCACCTGCCCCACCCCACCCACAAAGGAGATCTCGTGCTGATCGCCTATCTCTCTTGTTAATATCCTTTCCCTGATCGATGAGCAAGACCCCGTCAATACCCATCTTCGTAAGGACTATGGAAGCGAAGATCCCGGCTGGACCTGCCCCAATAACGATCACATTATAATCAGCTTTCATTGTACCTATCCTCTTGAAGGGTAATATTCTTTTAAATAAATGCAGATGAATTGTAAAGGATGTGAACTACATCGCTCGATAGAATATCCGCTTGTATTATTATCTTATTGTGATAAAAAATAAGCAATACTGAAGGCCACGGGCGGATATGGACTCTCGGTTGTCTTTTTAGGCCGGGGCCGCTGCCGGGCGACATGTTGGGTACGAAGTTTGCATTACCAATTTACCAGTGCATCGCCCGAAAAATTCGTACCCTTATATGCCCTGGCGGTGCTGTGGACTGCGGGGGTACTGAAGATTATGGCAAATAATATAGGCGAAGTTGTATTGATCTATTATGGGGAAAAGCCTGCCTTTTTTGCCAGGATTGACTCTATCGAGCCTGATACAAAAAAGGATTGGTTCAGGGTACAGCTTCTGGTCTTGACCGTACCCCTAAGGACGATTACCTGGATATTAAGGGAGGAGTATATAAACGGCGCACCATTCACAATGGAAGGTAATCCTGTAAGGATTCAGGCGGTGAATCCAGTCCCCACAGGCTCGGATTCTGAGGATACTGCGGGCAAGGGGACTACTGAAAAGGTTGCATCGAGGGAGGGGAGGAAGATAATCCCCTTTAGAAAACTAGAAAAGGGAGGTACCAAAGGGGCTTGATCAGGCCGTGATTGACGTGGTAGTATTCGGAGAATTAAACAAAGATCCGTTTGTCGCACGGGCAGGCGCGGACGGCGTTGGGGTGAAAAGTTATGTTGACAAAGGGTGTTCGTTTGAGTTAAATGACATCTAGAGGTGCTTGGAATCTTAAGATAGTGGAGGGGGGCGAGTCTTATGCTGAAACCAATGACGATATCTTCAATAAATATGGACCCGGTAACGAATAGTCCGATAATTATCTTGGAAGAGATCGAAGGGAAACAGACTTTACCTATTTGGGTAGGCCTGCTTGAGGCAACGGCGATTGCAAGCGAAATAGAGGGTGTAAGGTTTTCCAGGCCCATGACCCATGACCTTTTGAAAGATATCATGGATAAGACAGATGTCAAGGTAACCAGAATAGAGATCTGTGACCTAAAAGACAATACCTACTACGCCCTTATCCACCTAAGGAAAAAGGGTGAAGCCTTGTCAATAGATGCTCGGCCGAGTGATGCCATTGCCTTGGCCCTCAGGACTAAGGCGCCCATATTTGTCTCGGAAGAGGTGCTGAAGAAATCAAAGCAGATTGAGGGGACCAGGGAAGGTGTGCCTGAGGACAAGAGCGAGCAAGGAAAGAAGTGGCAAGACATACTTGAAAAGCTCAAGCCAGAGGATTTTGGCAAATACAAGATGTAAGCGCCCAACAGCTTTGTGCACCAACGGGTCATATCTCATCCCCAGCCTAGCTAATCCCTTTATGAATTCAACCGATGATAGATCTCCATGTCCATTCCCTATTCAGTGATGGCGAATTGCTTCCCTCAGAGCTCGTGAGGCGTCTCGAGGACATGGGTTACTCCTGTGTCGCCATAACTGATCATGTTGATTCCTCAAATCTCGATTTTGTGATCCTGAGGCTCGTGGAGGCAGCAAGGGATTTGAATCAGAGCCAATCTGTGAGGGTCATCCCTGGTGCTGAGATCACCCATGTCCCACCAGGGTCAATGAAATCTTTGGTCAAGAAGGCCAGGGAATTGGGGGCAAAGATAGTTTTAGCTCACGGCGAAACCATTGTGGAGCCGGTAGCCAAGGGGACAAACAGGGCGGCTATTCTTTCCGGTGTTGATATCTTGGCCCATCCTGGCCTCATTGCTATTGAGGACATTAAGCTGGCTGTTGAAAGAGGAATATACCTCGAGATCTCGGCTCGCCAGGGTCATAGCTTTGCGAATGGATATGTCGCAAGGTGGGCGAAAGAATTTGGGGCAAGGCTTGTTTTGAACTCAGATGCCCATTCCCCCCATGACCTCATGACCCGCCAGTTTGCTCAGATGGTAGCCCACGGGAGTGGTCTGGGAGAGAATGCCTTGGAGGAGATGCTTGGCAATTCTCGGGACCTCATAGAGAAGATCCTGTGAGTTAGTCTCGTTGCTCGTCAGGCCCAAAAAACTCAGTAACCACTGGAATGAAAAGATCCGTCGTCTATAAGATCCTCGGGATTATGATAGTCCTCTTCTGGCTTCTTGTTGTGGCAGAGCTGGTAAAGAGGACTAACCTGAACAGAGGGAGTGTGGACCTTACCTCTATTGATGAGGGGATGCCCTTGGAGGATATATCAGAGCAATGGATGGAGATCCTTGTAAGAGGGCGCAAGGTTGGATACACAGTTACCAGGGTTGAAAGGACAGAAGGGGGTTTCGATGTAGAGGAGGACATATTTCTTGCCGTCAATTTGATGGGTTCAGCAAGGGAGATCTTTAGCAAGACAAGGGCGCAGTTGGACGAGAGGTTCCTGTTGAACAGTTTTGACTTTTCCCTTTCCTCGGGCCTTTTTGAATTTAAGATCACTGGTCAGATGAAGGGGAATAATCTTTCCCTCTCAATGGGGGAGAAGGGAAAAGAAAAGACGCAATCAATCAGGCTGCCATCAAGGCCTATGATTAGCGCAGGCATGGCGCAATTTTTTAAGTCTTGCACATTAAAGATAGGGGATTCTTTGACCTTCCCCATCTTTGATCCCATTACCATGACAACCAATCCGAGTACTGTCAAGGTGGCAGCAAGGGAGGTCATTAACCTTGATGGTAAATCATATGAGGCCTACCGGTTGGAGATGGACCTGTTGGGGAGGCCTTTGGTCTTCTGGCTTGATGAAGAGGGGGTATCCCTCAAGGAGCAGGGCTTTATGGGGTTCACCCTTGTCAGATCAACCCCTGCCAAGGCCAAATTGGGTTTAGATAGATCAGGAGGGATCGATTTCTGTGAATTATCAGCCATAAGAGTGGCAAAGAAACTAGAAGATCCCCGGCGACTCTCATACCTAAAGGTTCGGTTGAATCAGGTCCCATCTTCCCTGCCTATTGATGGCTCAAGACAATCCCTCAGTGGCAGGATTCTTGCAGTAGAAAAGGAAAGGCCGCCTTTCAAGGCCTCCTATGCCATCCCTTACAGGGGTCGTGATCGTGAATTATTGTATTACCTGAGGCCAGAGATGTTAATTCAGTCTGAAGATAGAGAGATAATCACCTTAGCCGAACAAGTAGTGGATGACACTGCTGATCCCTTCATGGCAGCAATGTCGATCGTGGGCTGGGTTTTTGAGAGTTTAGAAAAGACACCGGTACCATCCGTTCCAGATGCAAGAGAGATTCTTAAGTACAGAAAGGGGGACTGTAATGAACATGCCACTCTCCTGACCGCATTATTGAGGGCAGCTGGAATCCCGGCCAGAACCGTTGTTGGCCTGGTTTATAAAGGTGGAAAATTCTATTACCATGCCTGGAATGAGGCCTATATAAACAAGTGGGTTTCTATGGATGCTACCCTAAAACAGATGCCCGTTGATGCAACTCATATTAAGCTTCTTGATGGCGGCATTGAAAAACAGGTCCGGATTTTGGGAATGATTGGCAATCTCGAGTTTACTATTTTGGATTACAGATGATCAGATTTGAGAACCTGACCAAGATTTACAGGGGAATAAAGGCCGTTGATGACTTGAACCTTCAGATCCCTCGGGGAACCATCTTTGGCTTCATAGGGCCAAATGGGGCTGGAAAGACGACTACAATTAAGATGATGGCAGGCGTCTTAAGGCCAACGAGGGGCCGCATCTACATAGATGGAGTGGATATAGCCAAGGAGCCCTCTAAGGTAAAGAGGATTATCGGCTTTATCCCTGATCGGCCCTTTCTTTATGAAAAGCTCAGCGGTTTAGAGTTCCTCAGATTTAAGGCCGGTCTTTATGGGATGAAGGGAGATGGATTAGATGAGAAGGTCTTGGGCTTACTGAACCTCTTCGAATTGACAGAATGGGCGGATGAACTTATCGAATCCTATTCGCACGGCATGAAACAGAGGCTCATTATAGCCGCATCTATGCTCCATGAACCCAAGGTTATCATTGTTGATGAGCCGATGGTGGGCCTTGATCCAAGGGGAGCCAAGCTGGTCAAGGAGATATTCGGAGAGTGGGCTGGTAAAGGGGCCACGGTGTTTCTGTCAACCCATGCGCTGGCCTTAGCTCAGGAGGTATGCCAACAGATAGCAATTGTGGATAGGGGAAGGATCGTGGCCTCTGGCACATCCGAGGACCTACGGAGACAGGCAGGCGTTGAAGGGGATCTGGAGAGGGTGTTTCTCAAAATAACAGGAGGGGTGGCAGGCAGGTGAGGATGTTTAAGACTCTCATTGCTCCTAAGTTCCTTGGTCTTAGAAATGGTCTTAAGAGGTCCCAGGGTAAAACAAAGATAAAGATTCTAACACTGACTGGTTCAGGTATCCTGTTCTGGGTGGTCCTGTTTTTCCTTTTCTACCGGGTGCTTCTCTATTTTTCCTCCCAGGAGATAATCGGTGATATTCTTGCAAGACACCTCCTCGCCATGGTTTTTTTGATCTTCTTTTCCCTGTTAATCTTCAGTCATATCATAACCGCCCTTTCCAACCTTTACCTATCGCAGGATTTAGAACTATGCCACTCATCGCCGGCAAGGCTCACAGATATATTTCTGAGCCGGTCCTTTTACACGGTAATTGATAGCTCATGGATGCTGTTTGTATTTGGCCTTCCTGTGATGATGGCCTATGGTTTTGTTTACCATGCTGGCTTTAACTATTACCTGAGCCTTATCTACGTGTCTCTTCCTCTCGTTATCATTGCCGCAGGCTCAGGCATTATGCTCATTATGGTTTTAGTGAGGTTCTTTCCTGCCCAGCGGGCTCGGGATGTCATCATGTTTCTCTCCCTTATTTTGATTGTTGTTCTCTATCTCCTTTTTCGGTTTCTCAGGCCGGAGAGACTGGTCAATCCAGACACATTTACGAGCGTGGCCCAGTATTTAGGCGCCCTAAAGGCCCCTGATTCGCCGTATTTACCGAGCCATTGGGCAACAGATCTTCTCTGGACAAGATTGACAAAGTATACGGGGAGTCAGGTATTAAACCATCTTCTTCTCTGGAGTACTGCCTCGGCAATGGGAGTAATGGCTATCTGGATGGCAGGGCTGATATATTTCAATGGCTTTTCAAAGGCACAGGAGGCAAAAAGGAGAAGCCCTGCTGGGCGAAGGATACTTGAGAAGATCGTTGCACTAATAACCAGACCGTTAGGGCCAGAAATAACCTCTTTGATCGCCAAGGACATACGCACCTTTTTTCGGGATAACAGCCAATGGTCCCAGCTCCTTCTCTTAGGTGCCCTTGTGGTTGTGTATCTCTACAATTTCAGTGTTCTCCCGCTAGAGAGGAGCCCCATAAAGTCAATCTATCTGCAGAATGCCCTATCCTTTCTGAACATAGGGCTGGCAGGGTTTGTTATCTCCGCCCTCTCTGTGAGGTTCATATTTCCGGCGGTGAGCTCTGAGGGACAGTCCTTCTGGATTATCCTTTCATCGCCTCTTTCACCAAGACGGTTTTTGTGGTCTAAATACCTTGCCTATCTCCTTCCCATGCTCATTTTGGCAGAGGTTTTGATAACTTATACCAACTACCTTTTGGAGGTAACCCCCTTTATGATGGCCTTATCCTCAGTGACTATCTTCTTCTTGGTCTTTGGGATTGTGGCCTTGGGAGTTGGCTTAGGTGCAGTCTACCCCAATTTCCAGCATGAAAATATAGCCCAGGTGGCGACAGGCTTTGGAGGACTCATCTATATGATAATTAGTTCAGTCTTTATAGCCTCGGTCATTGTGCTGGAGGCCGGGCCTGTCTATACCATCCTTTCTGCACATTTCAAAGGAGAGGCTATTACCCTCTTTCAATGGGTTTGGATAGTTAGCTCGTTTATTCTTGTGGTCTTGCTCAACATATTTGCGGTTCAAAGACCAATGGCCGCTGGATTGAAGGCAATTCATGCTTATGAAGGCTGAATTGGCGACCGCGTCCCTCTTTGAATATGTAGGTAATCTCCACATCCATACAACCCACTCTGATGGAGGTGGGAGCACCAAGGAGATTGCTGCAGTAGCGAGAACGGTAGGTCTTGATTTTATAGCCCTCAATGACCACTCATATCTAGCCCAGCTTCATCTTGAGGAAGAAGGGTATTATAAGGGTATCCTCGTCTTAGTGGGCTCTGAGATCGGCACCCGGTCTCACCACTACCTTGCCTATGATATCAAAAATCAGGTAGATGGTGAGGGCTACTCTCCTCAGGAGCTCATAGATGCCGTAAGTACTCAGGGCGGGTTTGGATTCCTGGCTCATCCCTTTGAAAAGGGGATGCATTTTCTTGAGAAGGGTGTGGCCTATACCTGGAATGACTGGTCAGTGAAGGGATATACAGGCATCTGTATCTGGAACTTCTCCTCCAGGTGGAAGGAAAATGTGAAGTCATTCTGGCATGGGGTTTTCCATCTCATCTTCAAGACGTACACCTTAAGGGGTCCAAGTCAAAAGACGTTGGCCACATGGGACAGGGTATGCTCCAAAAGGCGAGTGGTCGCCATAGGGGGATCGGATGCACACGGATCACCTATGAAGATGGGATTCCTTAAGCTTACACCCCTTTCATACAGGTATCTCTTGAGAACTATAAATACGCATGTCCTAACGACCGCAGCGCTTACGGGGGATTTAAGAAGGGATAAAGGGATCATCTATCATTCACTCAGGGAGGGTAATTGCTTTATAGCCCATGACGGACTTTGCCCTGCAAAGGGGTTCAGGTTCTCATTTAACAGGGAAAAGGGCAAACGGAGGCTTTTGATGGGGCAGGAGGGTAGATTCAGCCCCGGCGTATTGGAGGTCAGGCTTCCGAGACGTGGGCTCATAAGAGTTATGAAGGATGGCTCTCCCTTTAAGAGAGCACACGGCAGTGGGCTATCTATCAAGATAGATGAAGGAGGTGTCTACAGGGTGGAGGTGTTCCGAAGAACGGTCCTATTTGGCTCGAGGCCGTGGATCTTTTCTAATCCGATTTATCTTCGGTAGGGGACAGAGCAAGAGGTGGCCGTACAATGAGGGGTGTTGTAGAGAAGAACACGTTGAAAAAAATTAGCGGAACAAGGCTAATGCAGAGACAAAATCTTGATTAGGGTGTTGACAAAATAATGGCTTGGGGTTATATACATCGAGCGAAATATGAACCGTCTATCAATAATCTTTTGGTGAGGGAGGGAGGAATTGGCCTTGTCACGAGGCCACCGTTATAGACCCACAGCGTAGCCAACCTTTGGGGTGTCGCCCGGCCCAAGGGAAGGAGGGGCACCCTTATCTACTATTCATAGCCATTAGTGGCTCTCACCTAAGTAATCGCATTTTCGAACACATTTAGATTATCCCGCTTACTGCGGGATGAAACCTGAAAACAGGATCTCTTTTGCCTTGGCAGGGGCGAAAGAGGTACATATCTATGCGAGAGGAGCTTATGGGCGATGAAAAGTCCTTTTGGCAGGCACATCCTGGCTGAGTATTTTGAATGTGGATGCACCTATCTTGATAGTGAGGCGGCGATAAGAGATCTGATGCTGGAAGCAGCTTCAAGAACTGGAGCAACTATCGTGGGCAGCATTTTTCACCATTTCAGCCCTCAGGGTGTCACGGGGGTAGTGGTGATAGCCGAGTCGCATCTCGCCATACATACGTGGCCGGAGTTTAGATATGCATCAGTAGACCTCTTCACGTGCGGTACCAAGGTGGATCCATGGACCGGCTTTGAATATCTCAAGGAAAAGCTGCAATCGAAGAAGTGGGTGAGCAAGGAAATCATCAGAGGAAGAGTGAAAGGGGAATCGGGTTCTTACCTGAAGGCAGTATCAGCATAGCGCTATGGTCCCCCATATATTTCGATACGAGATATCTCCTCATATCTTTGTTTACCTGGAGTGCAAGGGGATCCTGTACTCAAGCCAGTCCAGGTTCCAGAAGATTGAGGTGGTCGAATCCCTTGATTTTGGCAGGATGCTCGTACTTGATGGTGTTATCAATCTCACCGAAAGAGACGAGTACGTTTACCATGAGATGCTTGTGCATGTCCCCCTCTTCTCTCACCCAAATCCATCGAAGGTACTTATTGTAGGGGGCGGGGATGGAGGTGCTGCCAGGGAAGTGGTCAAGCACGAGGGGATTAGTAGGGTTCAGCAAGTGGAGATTGATGAGGAAGTCATTGCTATTTCGAAGGAATATTTTCCCTCATTGGGTCTTGCCCTTGACCACCCGAAGGTGAATGTTCTCTTGATGGATGCCATCGAGTATGTAAGGGGGCTTGAGGAGAAGTTCGATGTCATCCTCATTGATTCAACAGATCCGGTTATCAACCAAAGTGAGGGGCTGTTTACTGTACCCTTTTACAGGGATTGCGTTAACGCCCTGACGGAACAAGGGATATTAGCGGCCCAGGTCGGGGATACATATTTCGAGACCAATCTTGTTTTGTCTGTTGTCACTGCACTCAAAGAGGTCTTCCCTCTTGTCAGGATATACCTTGCCCCCATCCCTTCCTATACATTGGCTCCTTACAGCTTTGCGTTTTGTTCAAAGACGATCAATCCCGAGGTGGGATTGGGATTTTCGCGTTTTGACAGGGGCTTTCAAGTCAGATATTATAACACGCAGGTCCACCACGCGGCCTTCGCCCTTCCTGAGCATCTGAAAAGAGAAGTGGAGAAGTAGCTGAAAATTATCTTCCACCATGACTTTTACCAGGTTTATACCTCAGACCCGGCAGCTGCCCCTGGGAGAGTGGAGAGTATTGTCAACGTAATTTCCGGGCACTATGAATTTATGGAACCTTCTCCTGCCAAGGAAGAGGATATTGCTGCTGTTCACAGCCCCTCCCACATAGGGCATGTGAGGGGATTAGGCCTTTACCGCATCTCAGCGCTGGCAGCTGGCGGAGCCATCCAGGCTGCGGTTTTAGGATTGAAAGAACCTTGTTTTGCGCTGATCAGACCGCCAGGCCATCACGCATCAGCAGATACGTCCTGGGGTTTTTGCTATTTCAATAACATGGCTGTTGCCTTGGAAAAACTAAAGCGAGACGGGGCCATAGAAAAGGCCTTTGCCCTGGATATAGATCTCCATTTTGGCGACGGCACAGTAAATATCTTCAAGAAGAGGGACTATGTCTCTATCTTTAACCCTTCTTCAAGCAACAGAGAAGACTACTTAAAGGCAATAGCAAAGGAGCTCGCAGAGCAGCACTCAGACATAATGGGAATATCTGCTGGATTCGATAACCATAGAGATGACTGGGGAGGTCTGCTGGAGACTGAAGACTACTTAACTATAGGGAAAATGGTCAGGGAGGCATGTGAAAGAAGTAATTGTGGCTGTTTTGCTGTACTCGAGGGGGGCTACAATCACCAGGTGTTGGGCCATAATGTAATGGCATTCTTAGACGGGATGGCAGGAAGGAGGTAGTATATCGGGTGTCTATTGACCCAAGCTGTCACCTCAATCGGTGATATCACATAGTTATTCACAGCATAATCAGCCTTCCATGTCTCAACGGGTCCCTTGGCCTTTGATGTAGAAAGGCTGCTAAAAAGAAAGGAGGAGTAACATGAAGACAATATGGTTTTCCTTGATCCTAGTAACCCTTATGCCCTTTTTTTCTGCTGCAAACGCGGCTGCACATTGTGAGATCCCCTGTGGAATCTATGACGACTCACTGCGGATGAAGATAATCGCCGAGCACCTCACTACGATTGAAAAGTCGATGAAGGAGATTGTGGAATTGAGCAGGCAAGCACCAGTAGACTACAATCAGCTTGTCCGATGGATCTCTAACAAGGAGGAGCATGCTACCAAGATCCAGCACATTGTCTCACAATACTTCATGACCCAGCGCATCAAGCTGGATGCGAAGAACTACTCAGAGAAACTGGCCGTATTACACAAGATGCTGATATACGCTATGAAGTGTAAACAGACGACTGATCTCACCCATATCGCCACGCTTCGCGCAGTGTTAAAGGAGTTTGAAACACTCTATTTTAGTCAGGATTAATGGCATAGGTCTGGTGCCGCCATAAAAGCTCAGGAGACGCCCTTCTGCTTGAAAGTCCCTGAAATGGATCTAAAAAAGGGCAGGGTCAAAAGGGACCCTGCCCTTTTACACTTCATAATCTTACGATTGCCTCATGAACCCCACAACAGAACTTACAGTATAAGCTTGATAATGCCGTAAACGCCCACAAAGGCGATTACTGTGGCGCTCAACCAGAACCACACATCGAAGGCTCTTCCAGGGGTTAGCGCTTTAGAAAGCCTCCAGTATCGATAGTGGATAGCCGCATAAATAACTAACATGAGCATGATAGAGGTGCCAATCCCACCTATCAGGACCATAAGGACCGGGGCCTTCATAAAGAGAAACAACAACGCCCATGCGATCGGGATGAGGAAGGCGAGAACCGCGATGACCTTCGAGCGGGTCTTTGGATCATAGAAGTTGTAGAGACCTAGTTGACCAAGGCCGTCCCCCAAGATCCTCGTCCATGATGCCAGGCCAGCAAAGAGGGTCGAATAAAGGACGACAAAGGCCCCGATCAGGAAAATACCCTTGGCCCAGGGACCAAGGGTCTCTGTGTACATCCCGGAGAGGATTTCCACCATCGCAAATCCCTTGGGGATCTCCCCTCGACCGTGCAGGACAGCAGCCCCTAAAAGGTAGAAGGCCGCTGTTGCAATGGTATAGATAACCATGGAAAACAAGGCATCCATGTACATCACCTTGATCCACCCCCTGGCCCGCCTGACCCAATCAGGGCTGTCTTTTTTGGGACCGGTGAAGGCTGCATATCCCTTCTCGATACACCAATAATTGTAGTACATGATCTCATCGCCTCCCACCCCGGTAATGCCGAAGGCGGCAATGGCCACCCCTACAGCTGCCTTGGGAAGTCTGAACTGAAGGCCCTCGAAGATGTCGGCCCAGGATACCGCATATTCCGTGAATTGAAGAAATGCGACGCATGCTATGGTCAGGAGGGTGAACAGCAACATCATGGCCAGGGAAATCTTCTCGATAGACCGATAGTACCCCTTAAATACGAGAAGGGCCACGGATATTGCCGCCGCCCAGGTCCAGATGGGAACACTTACGCGTGGGAACGCTATATATAAGGCCAGAGCGACCCCCCCTACAATTCCGCCGACCTGGATGAACTTGAGGACCATGATGACCAGCCAGGTCCAAATGGACCAATTTGCCCGACCGAGCTTGGGGCCGGGCAATCGATTAAAAGAGCCCATAGTGGTCTCGCCCGTGTTAATGGCATGTCTCCCGAACTCCAGTTGCAGTGCTACCTTTATAATACAGCTGACAAGGATGACCCAGAGAGTGACAAAACCTGCCCTGGCTCCGAGCGTGGTCGTAGCGATGAGCTCTCCAGACCCCACTATGGATGCTGACAGGATTATCCCTGGCCCCAGATACCGAATCCTGCCAACCCATCTGGTGGGCGGTTCCTTAATTGTCGCTTCGGACAGCACATAAGGATCATACTCCTGAACCTCGTTCGTAGCAGCCATGACCTATCCCTCCTTTGCGTTTCAGTGCTATTTCAAGCTCTGTCCCCAAACCTCTTCTGCAGTTGCTCGGAAACACCGTGGGCATGTCTCTTGGGTGAGTTGGGGACGCCCTCCAGATGGGCTGATCGCAGCATAGATTAGCGTATGAATAATGTCAATACAATTATACGCGGTGGTATCTTTGGATGCACAGCTTAGCTCGGTCGGTGCCAGCAAACGCGAAGATGGCATGAATATTGCTTAAACGAACATTGAGAGAACCCAACAGTTTGTTCCTAGACATGAACAACCTTTCCATTATGTGAATCTTACAACTGCGAACAAGGCAAAGGGTTAAAGAGAAAATAAAGGCAGTTATATAGGGAGGCATATATGAGGATTTTGAAATTAATTGCCATCATAACCCTAATGGTCGCCCCAGCCTATGTGTCCGCTTCCGAATACAAGGAAATAACCATCAACGCCGCACTGCCCGATGGCGAAATTACATTTCAAATAAACATTCCAAGAGAAATGCCGGATTTTACAAAGGGAAGTCTGAGCACGGCAAGGCTGAACGATAAAAGCTGTGCGTGGAGGTTCATCTTGCCCACGGGCCTTTATTCTGTGATCGTCTATTGCGAGAAGCCCACGGAACCTATGGCTCTTGTGGTTTTTGCGAAATCTGGTGTCAAACGGTGGATTTATAATGCAGGCTTTCCAAGGCAAGCCACGGCAGAAGAATACTATCGCACGGTAGGGGGTTTCTATGATCGTCCTGGCGATAGATCCAGAGCCTAGAAAGCCGGCTTATTTAGGGATTTTTTTATAACCCCTACTTTCCCTGTCGGCATTCCGTCAATAGCATTCCTGTCGGTTAGGCCCTCTCCGGTTGCCAAAAGGAATCCCAGATTGACTTACCGGCACTGACCGCCTCCGTGTAACTGCCATAAACTGTCACATTTTCAACATCACCTGAGAGAGTCACTAGCTAAGATATTGATTTTACCGGTGAGCCTCAGGGAATCGAACCCCGAACCTATTGATTAAGAGGCAGCAACCCCGGGCTTCCTAACATCCTCAAATCTCTATAACTAATTGGAATAACGTCATTATCTCTTTTGCGATCTTTTCCCATTCTTGCCTATTTTGGAAACATTTTCTCACACGAATTCTCACACGGAGGTATGGGATTGGATAAAGCTCGCCCCTGAAAATACGTTTTTATTTGACGTCATTGTTGTTTTTATTTATATTGTTGCCCAAATGGACAACTTAAACTTCACAGGCAACAATGGCTAACGAATTTGAGATAATTGATTATTTGAAAAAGAATATAAAAGAATTGATCCCTGTTCAAGGGCTCAGTATTCGCTTTGAGGTCCAGCGCGCAAAGGAGAAAGGGCGGCGTCCGGATTTCATAGCACGGGGCTGTTACAAAGACGTGGAATTCAAATTGGTTGGGGAAATCATATCGCAGCAAAGTTCTTCAATGTTTAGGGCAAAGATATCACTTTTGAAATCGGATGCAAACAAGGATAAGGGTCTGATTCCTTTTGTGGTGGCGAAATATCTAAGTCCCGATCGAAGAAAGCAATGTCAAGACGAGGGTGTCTGCTTTTTGGACCTCTCTGGAAATGTCTTCCTGCAATATGGCGGCTTATATATAGAACGCAGCGGCTTTCCGAACCGCTTTCCCGAAAAAAGAAGGGGAAGAGGGCCTTTTTCCGATAAGGCTTCGCTTATTCTCAGAGCGGCCTTTTCGGATATAGAGAAGCTGTGGGGAGTTCGGGAGCTTGCTCAATCCGTTAATCTTGATCCCGGTTTTGTTTCGCGGATGGCCCGAGAACTTGAACAAAGGAACTATGTTTCCCGCATAGATTCTAAACTAAAACTCCGAGACCCAAAAAGTATTTTGGAAGACTGGGTTCGTGAATACGATTATAAAAAGAATCAGGAAGTGAGATATTTTTGTTTGGGGAAAGGTCCTAATGAAATAATAGGTAAAATAAACGAAGCACAAATACCGGAAGAAATGCAGTATGCACTGGGGCTTCATGCAGGGGCTAACCTTGTATCCCCATATGCTGTGTATAGTGAGGTTCATATTTTCATTCAGGACACGGACAGTATTAGCTGGTTTGTGGAAAAGTTGAAATTGAGGGAGAGCAAAGAGGGAGCCAATATTATATTCTTGCTGCCTTATTACAAACATTCGGTCTTCTATGATAAACAAAGACCCAGGGACCTGTGGGTCGTTTCGGATCTGCAACTTTATCTCGACCTTTACAACTATCCAATCCGGGGTCTTGAGCAAGCTGAGCATCTTTATGAAAAGCGTCTGAAACAAATAATCCAGGGTTAATGCTGCCATGCCTGAAGATTTTAAGGCCGGGTTTTTAAAGACCCTGTGGATTCTCAGGGACTATCTGCCTGTAATGGTTATCGGAGGCGGATGGGTTCCGTTTCTCTACTATCATTACCTTCTTTGTGACAAATCCAAACAGCCCATAAGGACCAGGGACATTGATATGTTCGTTGATATCGATCTGCCTGTCATGGGTGATAAGACAGTGGACCAGTTGCTCTTGGAGGAAGGCTTCAAGCCAGCATTCAAAAGTTTGGAAACAACTCCGGTAGTCCACTATGAGGGAACCATCGATGGGGAGGAGGTTGAAATAGAATTTCTAACGGATCAGAGAGGGGCCAAAGAAGACGCTGTCATTGAAGTCCAAAAGGGGCTCCATGCCGAAGCCTTAAGATTTGTCTCAATACCAATCAACCATGCTATTGAGGTGATAATCGATGATTTTCGGATTGGGGGAGAATATCACCCACTAATAGTCAAAGTACCTTCTCCGGAAGCGTATATCTTTCATAAGGGACTGATCTTTGAACGTCGCAAGGACAGGCAGAAGAAAGCAAAGGACCTCTATTATATTTTTGAGATCCTGGCCAACTGCCCTGAACTCACGGGGCGAATCACAAGAGGGCTCAAAGAATTTGAAAGAACCTACTCTCCTTGGTTTTCACGCTTTATCAAGAACTTAAAGGATCACTTCTCAGATGTGGCATCCGATGGGATCAGAATGGTTCTTAGCCAGCGTCCAGCTGGCGCTTTTCGTGAATTAACCGATGAGCAATTCAAGCAGTATATTCTTGGTACGTTTCAACACTTAATTGAGGAGATAACCATCAGCTCGGGACCGCCCTTCACTTAGGACAAAGTATAGCCAGGAAATGGACTTATCAATGTTCGTTATGGCAAGCGACTCAAGGCTACTAGCGAGGTTACTATGGAAACAGAAAGGTTTCCGATAGATCCTCGGAAACCTTTCCATGATCCATGGTGAGCCGTCAGGGAATCGAACCCCGAACCTACTGATTAAGAGTCAGTTGCTCTACCAATTGAGCTAACGGCCCCCACCCGTATTTCCTACGCGCCCGGCAGGACTCGAACCTGCGACCTACGGGTTCGAAGCCCGGCGCTCTATCCAGCTGAGCTACGGGCGCTAAAGACTCTAACTGATTAACAGGTATGTATTTGCCTGTCAATATTAAATTTTTCTGAATGGACATGTTGGTTTTCTTTGTAAAGTCAGATGCCGCAGCGAGAACCAATGGGCTCTCGTGAAAGCCCAGGAAACTGCATTGAATTTCAGAAATATCCTTGACATTGTCCTTAAATTACCTTAATTAGAGAAACTTTAATGTCGATACTCGATTTTCAAGAGATGTTATCTAGCACTATACTTGAAATGAAAACCTTTGTTGCCAAAGAGCATGAGATAGAAAAGAAGTGGTATTCGATAGATGCGGAAGGCAAGACTCTGGGCAGGTTGGCTAGCGAAATAGCTACCCTGCTTAGGGGGAAGCACAAGCCCATTTTTACACCTCATATGGATGCTGGTGATTATGTGGTAGTTGTTAATGCAGCTAAGGTTGTTTTGACAGGGGAGAAATTGGAAAAGAAGGTTTACTATCGCCATAGCGGTTATGTAGGTGGGTTAAAAAAGGCCATTGCTAAAGAGATGCTTCAGAAAAGACCAGAAAACCTTATAAGGCTCGCCGTAAAGGGGATGCTCCCTAAGAACAGTCTGGGAAGAAGGCAATTAGCAAAACTGAAGATATATGCTGGCCCGGACCATCCCCATCAAGCCCAGAAGCCGGAGAAATTGGAGGTTTAGATGGCAGAGGAGACATATTACGCTACGGGTAAGAGAAAGGCCGCGATAGCAAGGGTCTGGATCAAGTTGGGCGATGGAAAGATCGTCATAAACAAGAGACCAATGGATGAATATCTGCCCACCGACACAGCCAAGATGATTGTTGCCCAACCCCTTGAGCTGACGAATGCTAAGGGCAGGTACGATATTACAGTAAATGTGACGGGAGGAGGATTTTCCGGTCAGGTAGGGGCCATTAAACACGGCATAAGTCGCGCCCTTCTAAAGGTAAGTCCAGAATTCAGGGAACCATTAAAACAGGGAGGTTTTCTTACGAGGGACTCCCGGATAAAGGAGCGCAAAAAGTACGGACAGCGCTCCGCCAGGGCACGATTTCAGTACTCAAAGAGGTAGTGGGAATATCTCAGTCGCTATATTAGAAAGGGAAGGTTATTTACCTTCCCTTTTTTGTGTAAAATGGCAAGGACTATTGCTTTAATCACGGGGAATACATCGTGGCAAACAAGGGGGAGGAAAAAAATATAAAACTGACTATTGCGTATGACGGGACCGGCTATTTTGGATGGCAGCGCCAAGTTGATAAGCCGACCATACAGGGGACTATTGAGGAGAGGGTAGAGATGATGGTGAGGAAACCTATTTCACTTATTGGAGCAGGAAGGACAGATGCTGGCGTTCATGCCCTCCATCAGGTTGCCAATTTCAGAGTTTCTTCTCCTATAACTCCTGCTACCTTCTTGAGGGCGCTTAATTCTCTTGTTCCCGAAAATATCCTTATCAAAGACGCACAATATGTCCCTTTTGATTTTCATGCCAGGTATCATGCCAAGAGCAAGGTCTATGAATACAGGATTTATAATGAGAGACTTCAGTCCCCCTTTCTCAGGCATTACGCTTGGCATATACCCCACTCGCTTGATCTCCAGGCCATGCAAGAATGCTTGGAGGTTATTGAGGGGACCCATGATTTTTCCTATTTTTGTCCTGCTCAGGATAGGAAGATCGATCCAGTAAGAAGCATGATTCAGGCGAGCCTTAAGATCCGGGAGGATAATCTGCTGCTATTTGATTTTGAGGCAAATGGGTTTCTAAGGCACATGGTCAGAAATATTATGGGGACAATTGTTAAGGTAGGCCTCGGGGAGATGAGTGCCGCCCGCTTTGCTGAGATATTGCAATCAAAAGACCGCGAGCACGCTGGAGCCAAGGCCCCACCAGGTGGACTCTATTTGAAGGATGTCAAATATTGATGACAGCTGACCGATGGTGGTGGATCTCCCGAAATTAGTTGTTATAAGCGGGCCGACCTGCTCGGGGAAGAGCGTGTTGGCTGTTTCATTAGCCCAGCTATTGGGTGGAGAGATAATAAATGCGGATTCCATGCAGGTTTACAGGGGCATGGATATCGGTACAGCCAAGCTGCCCCTCTCTGAGAGGAAAGGGATTCCTCACTACCTTATAGATGTCGTTGACCCTGATCAGGAATTTAATGCCGCACTATTTCTCCTGCATGCCCTTCCAGTAATCAAGGGCCTTCAGGCAAGAAAAATACCTACCATTGTGGTCGGCGGAACAGGGCTTTATGTCAAGGCCCTTTTGGGAGGCCTCTTTAAGTGCCCACAATCTCAGCCAGAGTTACGACAAGAGCTATGGAAGGAATGTGAAAGACGGGGCCCATCCTTTCTTTATCAAAGACTATCGAGGCTTGATAGGAACGCGGCGGATAGAATACATCCGAGAGATAAGATCAGAATTGTCCGGGCGTTGGAGGTGATTCATCTCACCGGATGCCCATTTTCTGAACTGGCCAGGAAGCACAGTTTCTCCCATAGGCGATTCCTTGCGCTCCATCTTTGCCTGGATATTGACAGGCAGGCCCTCTACAGTAGGATTAACAGACGGACCATATCCATGATCGACTCGGGCCTCATTGATGAGGTTGAGGGACTTCTTAAGACAGGATATGGTTCGGGGCTCAAGCCGATGAGGGCCATTGGCTACAGGCACATTGTAGGGTATCTCAAAGGTAGGTGGAGTCTTGATGAGGCGACCAGACTTATTCGGCGGGATACAAGGCGGTATGCAAAGAGACAACTTACGTGGCTGAGGGCTGATCCCCAGATAATCTGGGTAGACCCGGATCATAAACAAGGCATAATCAACAGGGTAATGGCATTTATGCAAGGGCTTGACCTCTGAAGCTTTTTTGTTTAGATTAAGAATCGGTGCCAGAGGGTGACATTTGTGCAGGATGTTGCTGCTATGAGGCATTGTAATTATGGGTTTCTTAGCGTTTTGCCCCTTTTCTTCCTCATTCCGATAATTGCTGGGTGTGCCCCTAAGGCGAGAGCACCGATATGCAACCTCCACACCCCCGAGCACCATGCTCTCACCGGTATGAAGTTGCTGGAAACTGGTAAGTTGTCAGATGCGGAAAGGGAATTCAACCTGGCCAGGAGCAAACAGGAAGAGGCAAAGGAAGACCTGGGGATTTTTTAAGGGCCTCGTTTACGGGTGTTCTATGGATCGGATTAGAGAACTGAAAGCTATTGGGAGGAGCGAGAGCCTCCCCTATTTTTTCCACCTCTGCCTTGTTGTGCTTTTTCTGTGTCTGCTTGCACATCTCCCTACCAAGCTCTCTTCAGCTCAGGAGATAGAAGGGGCTGATGAGAGAATTGCGACAGGGACAGGGACAATCGTTAACGGAAATATGGCCCTTGCCCGAGATGAGGCCATATCCCAAGCCTCTCTCAAGGTCATTGAGGAATGTCTTATCCAAAGACTAGGGGCCCAGGGTCTGGCCAATAATTTCGAAAGATTAGATGAAGAGATCCTATCACGAACAAAGGAGTACATACGGGATTATCGGATAATTTCCGAGCTCAGGACTGAGAGGTACTTCAAGGTATTGATGAAGGTTCGGGTAAATGAGGCTATATTAGAGAAGAGACTCGAAAGGATGGGATTTTCCGAGATTGATAGTATCCATGCTGCTGTCCTTTTCCTGGTTTCAGAGATGAAGGAGGGTCTTCCACCTATCTACTGGTGGGGTGATCCTTCTCGCGAAACATCACTCACCCAGACGGAACTTGCCCTTAGCCGGGTCTTTGAAGGCAAGGGCTTCAGGGTTGTGGGGAGATCTTTTTTCCCTCCCGAAGAGGGCTATGGCGAGAGCATGCTAGATTTAGCCTTGGGCAATGAGGAAGCAGTCAAGTGGGGTAGGCTCTTATCTGCTCAGGTAGTTATAACCGGAGAGGCCCATCTATACGGGGCATCGAAGGCATCAGTGTTTTTGAATGCCCTAAAGGTCGTGGACGGAACAATACTCGCTCGGGGTTACAGGGGAGGGACACTGGAGGGTAATGGGGGGGGCGATAGGAGTGCGGTAGAGTTAGCTGTTAATAATTGGGCAAATGATATGCTCTCCCTTATAGTTAGCGGTCTTAAACCTGCCGAAAAGCCTATTAATCAAATTACTGTGATGATAAAGGGCCTTAAGAGCTACAAAGAGCTTCGAGATTTTAGGGAATTCTTGAAGGGAGAATTTCCTGAGGTAAGATCGGTAGTAGCGAGGAGTTTAAAGCGCGACTTGGTAAGGGTATCTGTGGAACTAAAGGGAGATCCAGAGGCACTGGCCGAAAAAGTACTGAATCATCCCAAAAGACCCCTTTCGTTTGAGATTGACGAGCTCAGTGATCAGGGATTTACAGTGGTTATAAGATGACCGTACCTAATTTGATTAGCATCCTGAGGATTATCCTCGTTCCGATTTTTATAATATATATGATCGATCATAGGACCTTAGCCTCTCTCGTCATTTTCATGATTGCCGGCGTCAGTGATGCGCTGGATGGCTTTATAGCCAGGGCTTTTCATCAGCAAAGCAATTTGGGGGCCCATCTCGATCCCTTGGCTGACAAAATCCTCCTTATGAGCGCCTATATCATATCCGCTATCTTTAAGATGATTCCATCCTGGTTGGCTGTTTTAACGATAAGCAGAGATGTCATTATCTTGCTCGGGGTTCTGGTACTGTACCTGAACCGCTATCCGGTAAAGATTCAGCCCTCGCTCTTGGGCAAGGCAACAACATGTATGCAGGTAGTCACCATCTTAATCGTATTGTCACATGATTATCTCAATATTAGATTTCTGAAAATATACTCTTTCTGGCTGGTTGCTTTATTCACTGTAGCTTCCGGACTTCAATACATGAGGAGTGGATTGATTATCCTGAGTCAGGGCGCCAATAGCAGGGCCACGTCCTAGTGAAGCGTAGGCTATGGATTTTTGAGCAGGACTCAGGTGTTAGCGTGGACTAGGTAGTGATTTTACTTGACTTACCAATAGAGGATTTGATAGATATCCGCCTAACAGGCGCGTAGCTCAGGGGGAGAGCGCTACCTTGACACGGTAGAGGTCACGGGTTCAAATCCCGTCGTGCCTACCATACAAAGCCGTTAACAGAGGGGATTGTCAACAATCCCCTTTTTACTGCGATTAGAGGAAAGGAAATGGCATGAAATATCTTCAGTACAATGACAAACTCGAGAAGTGTTACTCCGCTGTGATCATGGATGTCATGGACCGGATGAATTTCCACGTCCAGTGTATGGATCCCGCCATAAGACCACTTATTCCTACCATGAGGACATGGGGTGAGGCGGTGACCATGTATTTTGAGACGGTAACCGAGGTTCCTCAACGCCCTTTCCAGCTGGAAATGGAGGTCCTTGACCACATTAAGGAAGGCCAGGTGATTGTGTGCCAGTGTAACGCGGCTTCCCTGTCAGCAGTCTGGGGTGGTCTCTTGACCAACGCGGCTGTGGGCCGTAAGGCAGCAGGAGTCATAACGGACGGTGGCGCCCGTGACTACAACGAAATCGTTGCCTTAGACTTCCCGACGTTTTGCAGGGGCCTCACCCCTTACGACTCTCTCGGGCGTATGGATGGAAAAGAGCGCGACATCCCCATTGTCTGTGGGGGGATCCGCGTTAACCCCGGTGACCTTGTATTTGGAGATATTGATGGTGTTGTGGTAGTTCCGCAGGAGATTTTTGAAGAGGTTATTGAAAGGGCATGGGAAAAAGTCCAGGGTGAAAATACCGTGCGTGAGAAATTGAGAGCAGGGGCGAGTGTTGTCACGACCTTTGAAAAATACGGCATCCTGTAGAAGAGGTGCTGAAATCCCCTCGACCGGCCTCTTGCTTTACTTATCCCTTTGTATACCGCCGACTAGGTCATACGTATGTGCCTCGGTTATCCGGACCGGAACAATATCCCCCACCACAGCGGTTCCCTCATTTATCAACACCTGACCATCTACCTCCGGTGCCATAGTTGCAGTCCTACCGCTCAGCAGAAGGTCTGTCTCAGGGTGTAATCCCTCAACTAGTACCTGCACTGTCTTGCCAATCAACTCCCTATTGAGCTGTCTGCTGTTTTCCGCCTGGATTTCCATAATCTCCTCGATCCTGCCTTTCACTATCGTTTGAGGTATACCATCTTTAAGCCTTGCGGCAGGGGTGCCCTTCTCCGGGCTAAAGGGAAAGACGCCCAGCCTATCAAATTTTGCCTCCGTTACAAACGTGCATAGCTCCCTAAATTGCTCCTCAGCCTCCCCTGGAAAGCCGACCATTACCGTTGTCCGCAGGGCTATCCGCCTTGATCTTGTCTTTATCCTTTCTATCAATTGAGGTATAGGTTCCGGGTCTGAGGGACGTCCCATGGCCCTCAGTATATCTGGATTGACATGTTGAATGGGCACATCAAGGTATGGACACAGCGTTTCCTCGGAATCGATAAGCTCGAGAAGCCTATCAGGTAAGTGATAAGGATGGGTGTAGAGAACTCTGAGCCATTTCAAGCCACGTATGGTAAGGAGATTCTCCAGGAGATCCTCAAGTCTATAGGGTGGATTAAGGTCATGGCCGTACCACGATGTATCCTGTGCAACGAGGTTGATCTCTTGTACACCTCGCTCGACCAGGTTTTTTGCCTCAATGAAGAGGGAATCCATGGTCCTGCTCCGAAAAGGACCCCTCAAAGAGGGGATAATGCAGTAGGAACAGTGGTGGGAACATCCTTCTGCAATCTTGAGATAGGCAGAGTAGAATGGCGTTGTCTGGACCCTGGGCGCGCTGTGATCGGCCAGGAAGGTGGGTCTGTCAAGATAGATAATCGGTGAGTTATTTCTTTGAGCCCTCAGGACTTCAGGTGTCCTGTAGATCTGACCGGTGCCAAGCCAGCCGTCAACCTCCGGGATCTCACGTGACAGCTTTCGGCCGTATCTCTGTACAAAACAACCTACCACAAAGAGGTGCCTCAGACGCCCCTTCTCTTTCAAACTGGCAAGCTCAAGTATGGTGTGTATGCTCTCCTCAGCCGCGCTTCTTACAAAGGCACAGGTATTTACGATAGCTATCTCGGCATCTGAAGGATCATCAGTTATGTCGTATCCCTCCTCCTTTATGAGGCCGAGTATATATTCACTGTCTACAAGGTTTTTTGCGCATCCGAGGCTGATAAGAAATACCCTTGCCATGAGGCTTTATCCTCTCCTAACCCTTCCTGGCTGGGGCTGTTTCCGAAGGCGATATCTCATGAGAACGTCTCACTCCCGCCTCTGTATCCATAGATATCGCCTGTAGGAAATTGGCCCAGCCCTGTTAAGAAAGCTCCAGTGAATTATTACATCCCTTTACGTTTGGAGGCTTGCATCCTTCCATCTGCTCAGCATGTCTTCCGTGTAAGCACGGCTGAAACCCTCCATGATCTCTTCAAAGGGGAGGTCTGCAAAATGGCCATGGTCGGCAACATATTCGATGTGGAGACGCCCGTTCAAATCGTGGGAGTCAAAGACAGCTGGATTATGGCCATCAAATTCAACCGGCCTGAGATTGAGCCGTTTGCACACGCCTATATCAAAGGTGGGGGTCATCTTGATCCACCTGCCGTCGATGAAAACCTCGTTATAGCCATGGAAGACAAAGAGATTTGTTTTCATCATGCCCCACAATTTCTGGGGCACTAAATAGTTCCTGATGTCAGCAAACACGAGCCGTGACGGTATGCCATGAGCCCTCGCGAGTGCGGTAAGCAAAACCGCCTTTTGAATACAGAAACCTTCTCCCCTCTCGAGAGTTCTGCTGGCTGGATAATGCTCAGGGCGATAAAAAGGCGAATAAGGGCTATAGAGGATTTTGTCCCGAACGAAATTAAAAATGGCCTTGGCTGGTTCCTCAGGATGGGAGGCTGCGATTTCTTTGGAAGTCTGCCACACTGAGGGCGAATCGTAGTCGATATAATAAGTTGGCTTCAGGTATATGGAGAGGCCCTCCATAACAGCTGACCTTTACTGCTAATGTTGGGAACCTCCTGATAGGCGTTTGATGAGCGTCTTGGTGAAATTCTTGTAGAAGAGTAGTTGAATAGATTCAGGTAACTTATTCAGAAGAGTAGCACTGAACTTAAGTAGGATACACTCACCTTTGGAGGTAATTGTAGCTGACCGGGCTTCGCCCGTCAGGTAGGCCATCTCCCCAAAACAGACACCACTTTCTAAAGTGGCTACCTCTTTGCCTCCCTTTTGAGCTGTCACTTGCCCGCTGATCAGGATATAGAAGGAATCATCTATCTCTCCCTCTTCGAAGATGGTCTTACCATTCTCAAACTCGACTACATTACTTGCAGAGATGATTTCGTCAATCTGGCTTTCTGTAAAATTATAAAAAAAGGGTAGGCCTTGGATATAATTGAGCAATTCCCTGTTATGAGTCTCTTTTGGTGTACCCTTTAGGCTATTCAATGCCAGTCTCAGATCATGGGCAAAGTCCATATTGTTCTGATAGCGCTGGGATGGGTCCTTGGCCAGGGCCTTGCTGACAATCTCTTCAAAGATCTTTGGTAACTCTGGTCTTAGCTCCAGAACAGGAGGGGGTTCTTCATTAACAATCTTGTACATAATTGAGTATTCGGTTTTTCCACCAAATGCCTTTTTACCGGTTAGCAGTTCATACAGGACGGAGCCAAGGGAGAAGAGATCGCTTCTGTTTGTGATGGGCTCTTCCCTGACCTGTTCTGGTGACATATAGCTGAGTGAGCCATATAAACCCTTGACAAGAGTTGATCGATCGCTCTTAATAACATAGGCGATGCTGAAATCAGTTATCTTTACCTGACCTGCTGAGCCGAGGATGATGTTAGACGGTTTTATATCACGGTGTATTACAGCATTTTGATGGGCATATTCCAGTCCTCTGCATGCGCTCAAGGCAATCTTTAGAACCTTTTCGAGGGGCAAAAGATCGTCGGGGTTACAAAATTTCTCTAAGGTAGGGCCATCCACATACTCCATGGCGATATAACAAAGGCCTTTATGTAGATCAGCGTCGTATATGGCGACAATATTTGGGTGCGTAAGACGGCCTGCTGATTGTGCCTCAACGAAAAACCTCTTTTTATACGCTTCTACTTCCCGGGGGCCTATACCATCAGGAAGACGATAGATCTTGATAGCTACCGCACGCTCAATATAAGGGTCTTTGGCAAGATAGACGGCTCCCCTGCTGCCTTGACCTAACTTTTTCAGGATCTGGTAGCGACCGACGGTCTCCAAATCTCCTAGATCTGACGTCATGGACAGGCGACCTGTTCGTATAGTCTCAAGTAGTTATCTAAACCAATATCCGCGCTTACTAATAATATCCTTATCAAATCTCTTGTCAATGCCTGGATATTGTAAGGTGGTTCAAGCTCATGCCTTTGGAATTCCCTCAATTACCTTCCAGCATCGCACTGTATGGTTCTCATTTACCCTGTATAAGTCAATCTCCTCTTCTCTACACCTGGTTTCAACCAGCGGGCATCTTCCCTGAAACTTGCAGCCTGGTGGCGGGTTAAAGGGGCTCGGGACATCACCGGCAAGCGCTTTCTGTTCACGCCGCTTGTCCGGTTCAGGCTCTGGTATCGCTGAGAGGAGTGCCAGCGTATAGGGATGCAAGGGATTATCGTAAAGCTCCTCTGTTGGCGCATATTCCATGATGTGGCCCAGGTACATAACGGCAACGACATCACTGATGTACCCTACCACGTTAAGGTCATGGGAAATAAAGAGATAGCTGAGACCCAACCTGTTTTGTAACTCCTTGAGCAGATTTATGATCTGAGCCTGAATGGATACGTCAAGTGCCGATACTGGCTCATCACACATGAGCAATGAGGGTTCAACGCTCAGGGCTCTGGCTATGCCAATGCGCTGGCGTTGCCCGCCGCTGAATTCATGGGGATAGAAATCAGCCGCCTCTGGCCCTAACTCCACCATCTCCAACAGGTTACCGACCCTAGTTCTCCGTTCACCATGTCCTTTCACTCCCAGGGTGCGGAGTCCTTCTTCAATCGACTCACCAACTGTCATGCGGGGATTTAGAGAGCCGAATGGGTCCTGGAAGATAATCTGCATCTCTTTTCGTAAAGGCTTCATTTCATCCTGGGAAAGGCTGCTGATATCTTGACCTCGATAAATGATCCTTCCCTCATCCAGCTCCAGAAGTTTGAGGATGAGCCGGCCGATTGTAGTTTTGCCACATCCGCTCTCTCCCACCAGCCCCACGGTCTTCCCCTGATAGATCTCAAAGTCCACCCCGTCAACGGCTTTGATCCACCCGATTACCCTCTGGAAGAAACCTCTATGGACTGGAAAATATTTTCTTAGCCCCTCCACCTTCAGTATGGCGTTATCAGATGCGGTGAATAGATTCATTATCCAAAACTGGATACTGGCTAAGGAAAAAGGCAGGAGGCTCGAGGTCAAAGGAAATCTATCTCGAACCTCATCCCAAATATCCCTTATCCTTTCTCCTTTAACCTTTAGCCTTGGGCCTTTGTCCTTGTTCCCTGATAGAGCACCGGGCAGCGACTCAAATGGCCCTTTCCGTAATCACACATGCCCGGAAATTGGCTCCGGCAGGTCTCGATAGCAAAATTGCATCTGGGATGAAATGGACACCCGCTTGGCTTGTTGGCAGGATCCGGTACTGTGCCAGGGATGCTATGAAGCGTGCTTCCCCGTTTAGAACGACCGGGGAGTGATGCTAAGAGCCCTTGGGTATAGGGATGACAGGGATTGTTGAAAATATCCGAGGTATCTCCCTGCTCGACGATGATACCTGCGTACATCACATAGATGCGATCGGCGATATTCGCTACCACTCCAAGGTCATGAGTGATGTAGAGGAGGGACATATGTCGTTTTTGCTGGAGCTCTTCAAATAGGTTGAGGATCTGTGCTTGAATGGTGACGTCCAGAGCTGTGGTCGGTTCATCGGCAATTACCAGGTCGGGATTGCATGCCAGCGCCATGGCGATCATAACGCGCTGTCTCAGCCCGCCGCTGAGCTGATGGGGATAGTCTTTAAGGCGCTGCTCTGGCGATGGAATGCCCACATCTTTCAGGAGCTGTATACACCTTCGGCGTGTCTCCCCTTCATCCAGCCTTTCATGGACCGCAATGGCCTCCTTGATCTGGTCCCCTATTGTAAATACCGGATTGAGAGAGGTCATTGGTTCCTGAAAGACCATGGCAATGTGGTTTCCTCGAATCTTCTGCATCTCCTCTTCACCCAGATCCAAGAGGTTTTGGCCGTTGAACAGTACCTTGCCCCCCATGATCTTACCTGGGGGCTGGGGGATGATTCCTAGGATGGTCAGGGCTGATACGGTCTTTCCGCAACCGGATTCGCCGACAAGACAGACTGTCTCACCTTTCCTGATTTCGTAACTCACTCCATCAAGGGCACGGGCAACCCTTTCGTTACCGATGAAATATACCTTCAAGTCCTGAACAGAAAGCATCAGTATCGCTCTCTGAGCTTGGGGTTCAAGATATCTCGCAGCCCCTCACCAAAGAGATTAAAGGAGAGTACCACTACCAGAATCGCGAACCCAGGGATAAAGGTCAGCCAGGGGGCATCAAATATAAAACCCTTCCCATCCGATAGGATGTTTCCCCAGGTGGCGTGGGGCGGCGGAACCCCAAACCCAAGGAAACTCAAGCCTGCCTCTGTCAAGATGGCCGTTGCAATACCAATGGTGGCTGAAACCAATACAGGCGCAATGGCATTGGGGATCATATGGCGAAATATGACCCGCCAGTTGCTAACGCCGAGGGCGCGGGCAGCAGTCACAAAATCCTGCTCTCGTAGCGACAGAAACTCTGCACGGACAAAGCGGGTGGTGCCCATCCAGCTCGTCAGCCCGATGACGACCATGATATTGTACATGCTTGCGGGAAGGAGCGCCACCACGGTGAGTATCAGGAAAAAGCTCGGGAAGCACAGCATGATATCCACAAATCGCATGATCAGGGTATCTATGGAAACAGCCCCTGTAAAAAACACCTTCATCCAGTTTGGTGGAGGTCCCTTTCCCAATTCCTTTTTCCACCAAAGGGAGAAAGGTATATATGCACTGCCTATAAGCAATAGTACTGCTCCTGAAAAGGCGGCCCCAGCCGTAAGTAACCCCACACCCAAAAGCAGGGCAAAGCCAGCAATAATTTGATCCATCCTTACGTGGTTCTGTCCAAAATAGCCCGATATTCCTCCCATAAATATGCCAATAAGTACCGCAATCCCCACTGCCACAAATCCAACGGTCAGAGACACCCAGGCACCCTGTAGCATCCGTGCAAAGACATCCCTCCCCAGATCATCGGTTCCAAACAGGTAGACCCCGAGCCTGGGGGCCTCCTCGGGCAGGAGGGTCTCCAGATTGGGACTGGAGAGTGGTGGTCGCAGTTTCTCCTGAAGCCTTACCATGGCGGGATCAAAGATGGGTTTGGTCCCGGAGGTGAACACGAGCCCTGCAAGAGCGATGCAGAAGAAGAGGACGAAGATGATAAGGCCCAAAAGGGCAAGCGTGTTTCGCTTGAGAAGCCGCCAGAACTCCTGCAAACGAGTCTCCCTCGGGACAAGCGGCCGCTCCATCCCTCCCTCTTGAAGAACGCTTCTCGTATTTGTCTTCATTACAGTCGTATCCTCGGATCTACCACCATATAGAGTACGTCAGAGACAAACGTACCGACCAACACCAGCACAGCTGAGATGAAATTCACGGTCAGGATGATTGGATAGTCTCGCGCCAGAATGGCCTCGTATGCCATCCTTCCCATACCGGGCCAGGAGAAAATGGATTCAATTATCACAGATCCCCCAATAAGCCCTGGCAAAATCAGGCCGAACATGGTGACAAACGGCAAAAGGGCGTTCCTGAGGGCATGTTTGTAATGGACCTGATCCTGAGGGAGCCCCTTGGCCCTGGCGGTACGCACGTAATCCTGGCTCTCGACCTCAAGCATCTGACTCCTGACATATCTTGAAAGGATGGCAATGCCACCAGTGGCCCCGAGCACTGACGGAATAAGAAGGTGCCAGATCCTATCCATGAACCAACGATACCAGGGTGGCTCTCCTATTCCGAAGGTCTCCATTCCAATCACCGGCACGTGGAAGCTGTTCACCACAAAGATAATCAGGATGTAGGCGAAGAAGAATCCAGGTATGGATATCAGTAAATAGGCAAAGAACGTGGTGCCTCGATCATATAAACCGCCTCGGAAAATGGCTGAACGGATCCCGATGGGAAAGGATAGAGTCCACGTCAGGAGGGTGCCCACCATAAAGAGCCAGAGACTGTTCTTGAACCGTTCCAATATCTTTTTGAGCACCGATTGATTGTCCTTCCAGGAGGTGGTCTTTCCGGTGAAGAGATCACGATAAAAGTAGAGGTACTGAATATGGAGGGGCCTATCGAGGTGAAACTCCCTGCGAAATCGTTCCACCATCTCGGGGGTGAACTTGGGATTCAGGGGATCCACCTGGCTGGGCTCACCTGGGGCCAGGTGGATGATGAGAAAGGAGATCACCGAAACAAAGAACAGGGTGATGATCTTTTGTATGATGCTCCGGCCAATAAATGACAGCATTGTTAATATCTTTAGTTTGTTGAGTTTCTTGAGTTCACTGGGTTTGTTGAGCTCTACCCGATCATATTAGACCCAGTAATACGATAAACACTAGTAGCCCAATAAACATAATCATCCATCCAGTGCGACGCTGGGCACCTCTGGCAGTTTTATCCACCTGTTGAAGTGAAAGGTAAAGCTCCCTGTCTTGGTGGGCCTGATCTTCTTGTAGATCACATTCCCCTGGGAATCTATTTGCTTTATCACGATTTTCTTATCCAGGACAGCCGTCCATTTACCCACATATAGAAAGGTATAGGGCTGCTCTCTGGCAATGATCTCGTGGAGCCGGTGGCAGTAGGCCACCTGGCGGTCATGATCGTATTCCTGCCTTATCTTGATGATCAGGTCATCTGCTCGGGGATCCTTAAACCCCACAAAATTCAGCTGATGGGGATTGGTCTGGCTTGAGTGCCATATCTCATAAAGGTCGGGTTCGATCCCCATCAACCAGCCCAGGATCAGGGCATCGAAATCCGCCTTATTAACGCGCTCCTGGATAAAAACTGACCATTCAATGAGGTCGGTTCGAACATCAACGCCGATCTGCCTCCAGGCATCCTGGGCTATGGCAAGCACAGCCTTTCGGAGGTCATTGCCGCTATTGGTGATGAGCGTAAATTGAAATCGTTTCCCATCTTTTTCCAGCCAGCCCTCCTTGTTGCGTCTCCAGCCCGCCTCTTCGAGGAGCCTCAGTGCCCCTTCAGGATCATAGGGGACCGGCTTGATGCGGTGATTGTAGTAATCGGTCTGTTTCACAAAGGGACCTGTAATGCGCTCTCCCTGGCCGAAGAGGAGATATTTTATGATCTTATCCACATCAATAGCCATGCTCAGCGCCATCCGAACTCTACGGTCATTGAAGGGTTCACGTCGCATATTGTATCCGATGTAGGTATAGCCAAAAGAGAGTCCGGAAAAACTCTGATACTTCGGGGCGTCTTTTAAGCGCTTAACCTGATGGGGAAGGACCGCATAACTGTCCACGGTCCCCGCATAAAACTCCATTTCCTGGGTCAGAGGATCAGGGATGATACGATAGATATACCGCTGGTAATTCGGTGGTCCTTCCCAGTAATCATCAAAGCGATCGAGGATGATGTACTGATCAGATTTCCATTCCCGAAAGACAAAGGGGCCGCACCCGATGGGGTTGCGATTGAAGCTGCTCTGCCGCATGGAGAATTTCTCCGGATCCTTCCCCAGTCTGACGGCCTCATCTCCCAGGGCCTCGTTATTGAGGAGATGTTCCGGGAGTATCCCCATGCCCCATATCTCGAGGGCCGGAGAATAGAGTCTCTTGTAGACGATATGAACGGTAAGGGGATCAACCACCTCCACCTCTTTGACCGGTTCATAGGTCGCTATGCGGGGAGATAGATTCTTTGGGTTCATGATGGCTTCATAGGTAAACCTTACGTCATTGGCATCAAATACATGCCCATCATGAAACTTTACATTGGGGCGCAGCTTAAAGACCACGATTGGATTATGTTCTGTGGACGGCAGGATCTCTTTTGCATATTGCGCCCTTACCTCCTGCGCGATATCTTGATCAATGCGGAGATACTTCTTCCCCTCGAAGGAGCTAAAATAATCCTTGCCCAAGATAGAACATAGGTTTTCAAAGAGATCCTGGTCCACCTTTTCTAAGACAAGCTTGATCCTGGCCGGGGCCATTACCTTGATATCAACACCTCTCTGTTGCTGGCCTGTGTTTCCCGTTGTTTCTCGCCTTGTCACGGAAAATTCCCTGGGTGGAATGATGGATATCTCCCTGATATTATCCAGAGAGGCCTTAACCTCAGCGGTGGTCGGTAAATCTCCCGCCTTTGCCCTCCTGAAAAGTTCAACCACCTCTTGAGCTCCGGCTTTCCCCACTTGAGGGATATGAGCGTCCCCATTAACATAAAAGGAGGCCTCTTCGTAGAGTTCCCAGGAAGTTGCCAACCGGCCCCTGAAACGAAGCTCTTCATCGCGGTCGATGAGGCTCTCGAATACGTGGGAGTTGATGTCGCTGCTCGCAGAATCTGCCGAGAGGATTGGATTCAGGATGCTGGCATCACCGATCGATGCAGTTATGTATTCATTTAAGCGGCTTGGATTTCCCCGTGTCTGTTCTTCATAAGTAGGCACCCAGAGATATGACTGGACCAGGAAGGCCATAATCAGAATTGGAGTAAATATGAGAACCCTGCGGATTGTCATGTCCCCTCTTGCCTCATGAGATCGTTGCATGCAAGATCTTTTTTCCTAGAACCTATTAGCATAAGCGATTAGCGGTTTTGTATCAAATCTTTTGTTCAGCTTTGAAGAAGGCGTGATTCATGTGGTGGGAGGACTATACGGCCCGCAACGACACTGAAATAGACAACAACCCCTCGCCAGGGAACAGGGCCAGCGGGTTGACCACTATCCTGGAGAAGTCTTTGGGGGGCTGCAGCAAAAGGCGGTACCACCAACCTCGTGGACATTTATCAGTACGCCGAGCCGATCACTGCGAGAGGATTCGTCTTCATGGATACGCCGGGCTACGACGCGACCTCAGTGGCAGGGATGGTGGCGGGCCGCGCCAACATCATTTGCTTCACCACAGGTCGTGGCTCTGTTTTCGGGTGCAAACCAGTGCCCAGTATCAAACTGGCAAGCAATACACCCCTATACCAACGCATGGAGGAGGATATGGATATCAACTGCGGCACCATTGCAGATGGGGAAGCAACAAACCGTGGCAGATGGCGGCACTGATGTGAGCTGTTGCTTTCAGTCTCTCTCCAAAAGCCAGGAGTCGCACTGTTGCGGTTCGACCATCATGCTTCACTATCTTTTTTGAGCAGATCTTCCCACTCTCGGTCAACCGATTCCTGTACGGAGCTGACCATCTCTTCGCTCATTAGACGGAAACGGCCCTGAGCTTGCACATAGTCTTTCACACCGATATCATTTTTCGGATAGATGTTAATTTTGTGATTGCCGTTTTCAACCTCGTAGATTGGGAAAACCTTGGACTGAGTGGCCAGACGGGCGATCTGGACTGTCTTGCTGGGATCTATACCCCATCCGGGAGGACATGGTGAAAGCACGTGAATGAACTTTGTGCCCATAATATTGCGGGTTTTCTTGAATTTCCTGTATATATCATCCGGATACGCTATTGATGCTGTCGCCATGTAAGGGATGTGATGACCTAGCATAATCTTCTCGATGTCCTTCTTAGGCTCTTTCTTGATGGATCCAGCCGGTGTCGTTGTGGTCCAAGCGCCCACCGGTGTTGCACTGGAACGCTGGATACCGGTATTCATATATGCTTCGTTGTCATAGCAAACGAAAAGTATGTTTTCATTCCGCTCAGCTACGCCTGAAAGCGACTGAATTCCAATATCGAAAGTGCCGCCGTCTCCTGCCCAGGCCATCACCATCACATCCTTCTCTCCCCTGCGCTCTAACCCAGCATAAACGCCTGATGCCACCACAGCAGCGGTCTCGAAGGGACAGTGAATAACCGGTACTTGCAGGCTTGAATAAGGGTAAGGCCCAACAAAGACAGCCCAGCAGCAGGCAGGAAAGACAATAATTGTACGCTTTCCCAATCCCTTCAGGGCTAACTTCATCGCCAGGGATGCACCACACCCCTGGCACGAGGCTATGCCGGGCTGTAGGAGTTCCTCATCAGTCATTATATTACGCGGTATTTCTATAGTTCTCTGCATAAGGTACCTCTATTGTTTCAAGCCCCAGCACAAGGGCATTTTTGCGGGTTTGCCATTGGACAGGGCATAGTTGACAATGCCCTCAACATCGGCCGGTGTGATATCACGCCCTCCGATGCCGGCAATTACCGGATATACGACAGGTCGATTTTCCAGCGGATAGAGTGCAGCTTGAATTTCGCTTGAAAATACGCCACCTAACCCAGCGGAAATATTGCGATCGATTACAATCACCTTGCGGGCCTTATCCAGCACTTCTCGCCACCGTTCAACAGGTACCGGCCTAAGCATACGCAACTTCATCAATCCGATCTTCTTTCCTTGCTTCCGCATTCCGTCGATGGCGATGCGGGCAACAGATGTGATGGTACCAGCTGTAACAAGAATTGCCCCTGCATCTTCTGTTCGGTACTCTTCCACTATGTCATACTCTCTTCCGAAGATATGCTTGAATTCTTTGCAGACCTCCGGATAATATTCTAGGGCATCTAAAGAAGCTCTATGCATCGCATAGCGCTGTTCATAGAAGTACTCTGTATCAACAAATCCACCGAACATCCTTGGATCATCGAACTCGGGCCTAACCTCCGGAGTATAACGCGGCAAGAACTCATCGACTTGCTCAATCTCAGGAACATCCACAATCTCCGAGGTATGGCTCAAAAAGAACGCGTCATAAGCTACCATCACCGGCAATGATACCTTCTCTGCCAGCTTGTACACCATGATGATACTGTCCAGCACCTCCTGATTTGATTCGCAGTAGATTTGAATCCATCCTGTATCCCGCTGCGATAGAGAGTCGGTTTGGTCTGCCCATATATTCCATACACCACTAACAGCCCTATTGACGTTCGCCATGACAATAGGTAAGCGAGCGCCGGCAGCCCAGTGTAGAACCTCATGCATGAGCAGCAGTCCGTTGCCACTGGTAGCCGTAAATGTGCGAACACCTGCAGTAGAGGCACCAACCAACCCAGCCATGGCCGAGTGCTCGCTCTCTACTTTGATAAACTTTGCGTCCACATCGCCCCTGGCACACATCTCGGAGAGTTCTTCCACGATGGTAGTCTGTGGTGTAATGGGAAAGGCCGATATGACCTCTACCCGGCTCAGTTTTACTGCTTGGGATACAGCGTGATTTCCCTTGATTACCTGTCTCAATTAACCCTCCCCCTCTATTGGGATTTCTGTGTCAACCATCGACATGGCGCACCGTGGGCACTCTGTGAAACAGATGCCACAGCCCTTGCAATAGTCGTAGTCGATGGAGTAGCCAAAATGGCCGTTGTCTATGACCAGTATTGAGACGTCGGGGCAGAATATCAAACAGTTGTCGCACTCAGTGCATCGGCCGCAGTGCATGCAGCGACCTGCCTCATGCAGCGCCTCGTCTTCCGAAAAAGTACCGCTATAAGCCTCAAAGGAATTCTTGCGTACTTCACCAGCTTGAATTTTCTTCTCAACCTGCGGCGCCTTGTCGAAATAGTCATACTCGATCTTTTCTGAATCAACCACCGCCCGGCTGTTTTGACGCACAGGGTTGACGGGCTTCCAGCCCATGTATTTCGAAAAGCTTATTGCCGGGCCATCACCGATGGCTATCTCCTTCAGCACTTCAGCAAAGTCCACGCCTTTCGTGGCACAGTCTATGGCGATGGCAGCTTTCTTGCCGGAGGCCACGGCATGGGCTACGGTGTGTGGGATATTGATGATGTCACCGCCGGCGAAAATCCTCGCCTTGCCGTCATTCTCAACGTCAACCCCCAGGCCTTCATTTACCGGTATCACTCCATTTTCGGTCTTCACAATATTATCCAGGTAGTCGAAGAGCGGTACTTCGCCGATAGCTGCCAGGATGCTGTCGGCTTCCAGATCAAACAGAGCACCGTGCCTTTTAACGGGGCGTCTGCGCCCGCTGTGGTCCGCGGGGCCTAGCTCCATCTCGCAGCACACCAACCTCCTGATAGTGCCGTCGTCATTGACCTCGATCCTCTCAGGAGTAGCCAGGAATCGGAATCGGACATCTTCTTCACGAGCTTCCCCTACTTCCTCGGGATGAGCAGGCATTTCAGTTTCTGAACGCCGGTATATCACGGTCGCATGGCTGCCAAGGCGAATAGCTGTTCTGGAGACATCGATAGCGGTATTTCCCCCACCGATGACCACCACCTTATTACCGAGGTCGACTTCCTCACCAAGGGCCACCCTGTTGAGGAGGGCGAGGCCGCTCATTATGCGATGACTCTCATCCCCGCCTTCCACGTTGAGTTTTCTGCTTGCATGGGCACCGGTAGCAAGGAATACGTAGTCATAGTCTCTGCAGAGGTCATTAAAGGGGATATCTTTTCCAACTGCGGTTTTTGGTCGCAACTCAATACCCATCTTCCTTAATCCCTCGAAATCAGCGGCCACAACCTCCCGCGGCAGTCGGTAACTTGGGATACCAACGCGGAGGATGCCGCCCATCTGGGGAAGCTCCTCAAAGATGGTGACCCTGAATCCGAGCAGTCTCCCGTAGTATGCAGCTGACATGCCTGCAGGACCAGAGCCAACTACAGCAAGGCTCTTTCCATTATCGCCTGGTAAATCCGGATGAGGTGTCGAGGGTATAACCCGGTCTCCCACAAAGCGCTCCAGTTCCTTGATACCCAGGGGATCGTCGAAGGGAGCACGATTACAAGCGCCCTCGCAGAACTCGAAACAGACCCGACCCAGGATCGCGGGGAAAGGCTGTTCGCGCTTCAAATGCCAGTACGCCATTTCATATTCACCTTGCTGAACAAGCCTTATCCAGCCTTCAATATCGTTCCCTGCCGGGCACGCGTTCTGACAAGCCGGGACCTTATCCTCATAGATTGGTTTCATGAAACGCCAGCTGCCTGTCATGTTATGGAGCATCGTACCCGCTGATATATTCATAGGTGTCAGGTCACGCCAACTCTTGAAGTCGTATGTCTTAGCGAGCTCACTCCGTCTTTTGACAGCCATGCCAGCAACTCCTTTCTATTTCCGGTTATCCCTTGACAACTTGTTCATAGGCAGCACGGGCAGCCTTCTTGTTGTTCTCTGTTTTGATCGGGACATAGTGATCAATAGCCCGCTCCACTGATTCGATCCTAACAAGACCGGTCGCGCTGGAAAAAGCCCCTAGCATAGAGGTGTTGACGATCGGGTTGGAAGGTGTTCCCAGTTGGTGCTCAAGGGCTATGGACGAGGCATCCAGCACATAGAGTTGATAGTCGTGGCCCATAAGCTCCCTGCACTTGGTTGGGCTTTGCTTGCCATTGACCAGAACGAGGCCGTTCTTTTTTAACCCCCGCGTCACAGCTACGGTTTCAAGCATGGAGGAATCAAATACCATGACATGGTCAGGCTCATAAATCTGGCATCGCAGGTTGATATGCTTATCGTCAATGCGGCAGAATGCTGTAACAGGAGCACCCCGGCGTTCCACGCCGAATGCAGGAAACGCCTGCACATATTTGCCTTCGATGAAGAAGGCGTGGGCCAGGATCTCGGAGCCGATCACCACACCCTGGCCTCCGCGGCCGTGAAGACGTATTTCGATCGTTCGGAACCCCCTTTTATTTTCTTCTCAATGATACCTCAGGGCCTCTTGTTATAAACAATTGCTAGCGCCCTGCAAGGGCGGGACCCTATTGCCCGATAGCCATGCAGCTTACCGGAGTCGAAATAGAGGCTATCATTTTCTTCAAGGATGGTACTTCTATCTTCGATACAGAATTCCACCTTCCCTTCCACGATGTAAACGAATTCCTCCCCTTCATGGCTGAAAAGGACCATATCCTCCCTTTCCTTCAAATCGAAGGTGACAATGAAGGGCTCCATATGCTTTTTAGCCTGCTTAAATGCCAGGGGTTCATAGGTATATCCCAGGTCAAGTTTTCCTCCAACGTCGCGCCGGGATGAGGTAAACCGCTCTTTTTCCTTGACAACTGTGAATAATTCTGCGGTCTTCTCAGTCTGGAAAAAATAGGTAATATCAGTGCCCAAGAAGGAAGAGATCTTCATCAATGTTGAGATAGCTGGAGTAACCAGCTCATTTTCTATTTGAGAGATTAACCCCACCGACAACCCTACCCCTGAGGCCATTTCCTTAATAGTCAGTGCCCTTTGTTTTCGCAGTTCTCGAATCCTTGTACCTATTGCTAGAGGGTAGCTCCGGTCTTTTTGTCTCGGCTTAACCATCTTATTCCCCTGCCGGTTTTCACTATTTTTAAATTTTGTTTCACTCTGGATAAAACATCAAGCGGAAGATGTCGGCCCACACTTCTTGAGCCTTCAGATAATCAAATCGAGATTCGAAAGTGGCTGGTTGCGGGTCCGACCCTCTCAAGAGTCCTTGGGCAATAGGTCAACTAAATAACCCCTTGCCATCAGCTCATGGGGACTAAATCCATTAAATAGCGCCCATCTTGCGATCTGTTCTTCTGCCAGTCGAGCTGCGATACTCTGTGTTGACAGGCCTAACCTGTAACTGCTTTCATATATCTGCTTTAATATCGGTCTGAGGCCGCTGATAACCTCCAATGGTCTCCCTTGGTTATATCCTCCTCCAAACACGTCCTTCAGAGGTTGGAACTCATAGATTAAATTGAGTATTCCTCCGAGATTTACCACGAAGTCGGGTGCATAGAGGATCTTAAACTCCTTCAATAGTGCTTCTACCTCTTTTCTCCTTCCGGCTTGTCTCTCGTCTATTTGGTTATTTGCACCACCAACGATTATTAGCTTTTTATCTCGGTTCGCCTTGACCATCCTGCTGACAGTTGAGGGGTTGACGGTTTGACCCGAGGCATTTGGACTGAATACATCAAATCTTTGATCGTAAATCTCATTGGGTTCAACTCGTCTGGCGTTAATCCCTTTGGCCTTTAACTCTCTAATTTTTTCCTCTGCCTTGACTTTGTCTATATCTGCGACAATAAGGTTAGTAGTGGGATAATCTTGGATAATACATTTTATGAGAACTGAGCCCACCTTACCAACACCCTGGATAGCAATGGTTAGGTTATTAAGATCGTCCCTGTCTAGCTGGTGAATAGCGGACTCTAACAGAGACTCATAGACTCCCTTCGCAGTAACTACTGAGGGATCACCAGAGCCATTGCTCTCCCGAGGCAAACAGGCAACATTGTGGGGAGCATACTTTGCTATAAAATCAACATGTGCACAACGCGTGCCCATATCTGGTGCGAATATATATTGAACAAGCCCATGAAGAATTGGCACGACTTTATCTCTTAGCACTGCCTTTTCCAGATCAGTCAGTGGTTGATCCGCCCTAGAGAAATTTTCCGTATTATAATTTGGTTCAAAGATAACAGATTTCCCTCCACCCATCCTAGATGCGCTCACCTCTTCGATTTTTGCTCTTCCTTCCAGCGCCATCATTGAAAACATCAGGTTAAGAATTGCCCATTTGTAACTCATGCCTCTAGCAAGGTTTCTCACATCGATTTCTGGTTCTCTTTCGTTGCTATACTCTTTCCACCTGCACCCACCGAGATACCAAGCAGTTGGTTCAGGGGTCCGTGGGCATATAATTGTGTTATTTCTTGCTACCCACATCCCTCTACCGTACCCAATGTCCCTGCAGAAGATATTTTCGGGTCTGTCTAGAAGTGTATGGACTGCGGTAACAGCGCTTTCATAAGTGCTGTCACTTTCCTTCGATAAACTCATAACACTTTGAAGATCTTCAAGACTCAGATCGTCATTAATCAATACCATGCGCAATCCACCCCCTCCTCCCAACTCTCCCGATACTCCTCAAAAATGCACAGCAGCATCTTTTGACTGCAGAGGCAAATCCGTTCGAGGCTCTGGCCATAAAGGGAGTTTTCATTTTTACTAAATTTTATTTTAAAATTTTTAAAATATCAAGCAAATTACTTGACATACAAGAGTTTTTATCTTACGGTCCTACCCATTTAAGGCCGTAGCCGGATTCTGGTGTGGTCTGTCCAGCTACCAGCACTTGGATAGACGGAAAATGATGATAAGGAGGTGATTTCATGGCGCTTCTTCATTTGGTCTCCGAGCAGGAGGCAACCGGCAAGGTAAAAGAGATTTACGAAGATATTAAGACAACAAAGCAAATCGATTTTGTTCCCAAATTCTGGCAGGCCTTGGCTCATAATCCTGATCACCTGGAGGCCACATGGCAGAAATTGAACGCCGTGATGAAACCCGGAAAACTCGATAGGTTGACCAAGGAGATGATCGCCTTGGCGGTATCTATCGTCAACAACTGTGAGTACTGAATTCACTCCCATAGCGCCGCCGTGA
>Ga0209636_10000201_pt1 | contig 51759 bp, 51 predicted proteins | sample DeeMarSWOR152_54_FD_187464 | JGI IMG/M metagenome (GOLD analysis project Ga0209636, IMG submission 187464) | Marine sediment microbial communities from White Oak River estuary, North Carolina - WOR-1-52-54 (SPAdes) (version 2) | ecosystem: Environmental > Aquatic > Marine > Intertidal zone >...
GTTGAATCATAAGGTAAAATTAAAAGCCGATAAGAACCGTACCACAAAGATACACAATCGATTTCCCCCATCGAAAGACTGTTCTTGATCACCTCTCCGGCCGAGAAGAAGAACGCCGTCAACTCACCGATCGGTCTGGCAGAAGCACCCTTTACCTCTTCGATCGAACCATCCTGAGCATTCACCAAGGCATAGCCAATGATTCCAGATATACTATCTAATGTTTCCATACTGCTTTATTCTTCTTAAAAATTTTGATACCCTCCAATCGCTGCAGGATCGAGTATCTTCAATCTCAAAAATTACAGACATGCTATTGTGGCTGAACAGTTTATTATCTCCCCTCTTGCTGCAGTACAGATTGAGCAATCTATCGCGTATATTATTCAACCTCCATCTTCTCCTCAAAGTCACGCCATTTTTTCTTAAAAAGGACTTTGCCGAATATCTTGGGACCCTCAGTTTTTATATAGTCTTCCAAGTTTTTAACAGACAATTCAACTTCGCCAGCACTCAACTCTCCACGTGGTGTAATTTTTAAGGTCCTTTCATCAATATGATAGACATTGAGAACCATCATATTACGTGTAGCACTATTTGCCCATTGCTTCAACAATTTCAGTCCATTCTTGCCAAAGACCTCAAGAAGGATTCTCAAAAACTTTGTGAGCGTTATCATGACCCTCTCCACTTCCCTTGGTTCGTAAATCAACCCCTGTTCTTTTAGCCATGTAATTGTCTTTGTCGCCTCATAACCACCGATGTGTGATTCAGCAATCACATCACTCAATGTCTTTTTACCATCAATCAAGGCAAGAATCTGCCAATCAGTCCTTCTGAGCGCAATGCTTGAATCCAATTCTTTTGTAGACTTTGCCAGCACAGTATCGAGTGGTGGTAATTTCTTCTTGATCTCCTGAAATTCTATCCGACGTTTCTCAATGGTCTCAATCAACTTTCCAAAATCTTCCGCAAGTGTCTGTTCAGGAGCACCCACCCCAAGTTCAAAACGCCCTGTTTCGAGGTTAATAAATGTAAGGTTTATCAGTGCCTCCACACCTGTATTCACTCCATCAGTAGCATGCACAACCAATCCATTCTGTGTATAAATCTCTCCAGTAACTGCACCAAAAACTCTGAACACGCCCGATTTCTTTACCCTAATAAGAAACTGTAGTACATCACTGAGAGGGAATTCTTCGAGATTTATTTCAAAGCCAAACACTATATCACGTGGAGCCAATCGTGGAGGAGAAAGTATACCCTTCCAATCAAAAGAGAGATACGTGCCATGACCGTGTAACCAAATGATGCACCGAATGCTATCATGAGAAACCATATACCTATTCGTGCACTTCGGCCAAAAATGCCTGTATGTTCTTTGGAAAAGAAGAAGTAGATAATACCTGTTATGACTCCAACAACAACAACAGGAACTGCAATTGCAGTGAGAAAGGTAATCGCACCAGGATTTCCGAAGAACGTCTGCCAGCTTTCAACTTGAATAAAGGGAACAAGCGTTGCGCGAACCTGTTCCACTGCGTTACTCTGCAAATACGCAATGAGATTATATCCTGCATATGTTCCTACAATAAAGGCGAGTGGCCAGCGCGACACCCACCCAACTCGTGCTAAGAGGCGTGTCAGCATCATGATACCGAGCACAAGCGGAATAATAAAAAGAAATTGTCCCTCACCGAAGAGTGGTTGAATGAGATTTGGACGTAATACATTGAAATACTCGTAAACTGCCCAATATGCTGCAGATATGCCGACAAAGAGATGCTCCGCGAATTTGTAGAAAGGATTGTCTTTATACAGAAAACTCAAGATGCATAATGTAAGAAAAGCAGCAATCCAAGTTCCGACAGTCTCTATCATTTCTTTCTCCTTTTTCCAATAATGTAGAAGACGTTTGCAAGAATGATGAAAAATATGATCACCCCGTGGGCAATAGATTGGGCATCCATACCTTGTGTACCAAGTCCACTCTCTTCAATAAGGGTCTCGTACTCTGCTGCCCCTTTCATACCTCCTATGAGGCCCTCTAACTGCCCTGAGTTCAGATAGGGATAGAAAGCAGGAGCGCTTACTGCAGTAACACCGCTGGCTACTTTTTTCCCATACCTTCCCTGGGCAATCATGACCCATTGCCTTGTACCGGGGTCGCCTGCCGAGAGGCTCACAATGAGGTCAACATTATCGAAATTCTTTATTCCCTCCATGATCTCGAATTCTTCAATTGGACGTCCTGCATAATCCTGGGGAAATGTAGTTGGTATATTCTCTGCTGCAGCAGATATTACGACAATACCGCCGACTTTATAACCCAGATTTATGTAGTCCACGCCGTATTCCTTGCCGTACTCTTCGGCAGCTTGCTCCATCGATGCCTGATTAAGAGGAATTCCCTGAGGCCACAGACCCATACCAATTATTCTGAGGTCTCTAGCAAAACAGTGCCGTGTCAATGCCTGATTCATCGGATAGACTTCCGGCATCGTTGCTGGATCATATTCACTTGATATGAGTACTACAGAACCAGGAGCAAGTTCTTCGATAGCATCATAAAATCCTTGAACCGGTTCACTCACAATAATCTTAAAGCCAATGGGAAAGAGCAATGGTAACACTACTGCAAGGAGGATGAGTACAAAGATGATTCTTCGGTCTATCGCTTCTAAACGCTCTACTATATTCATTTTCCTCCAAGGTATGTTCTCTCAATTCCCAATATTATTCTCAGGGACGTCGATACAACACCCAAGGCAATGCCAATCATGATCGCCCGCTGCCCTGCCATATTTGGATAACTCATGATCCAATCGCCGAGCAGGGGCAGTTTATCCCATATATAGTTTCCAAGCGGGACACGGCCAACCATGACCAAAATTGCTGAGACAAGGAGTAGCGTTGCCTCAGAAGTCCGCGCCCTGAACGCCCTGTAGGAGGCTGATGCCACAAAAAAAGCAAGTAGTGCAAACATAGTCGATGACATTGGCAGGTGTGTATTCCAAAACAGAAAGTCAAAAAGGGAACCGCGTTCAATTCCCCAGCCCATGCCGGCGATAAACATAACAGCAAAACCCAGGAGTAACACAATGCTATACCACCAACCTTTTGGGCGCCGCTGCAAACGTATAGCATGTATCTTGAGAAGGTTCCCAAGGCCAAGTATCATTGCAAAAACAGCAATAATGACATACCATGTATTGAACAATTGTTGTATGTCTGAAAATGGCCTGTGAGGTATAAAATACTGGAGTATCATCACCATGCCGGCAATAAAGGTGATGATGATCGGAATCTGTTTCTTCATGCTACTGTCCTGTACTTAATAATGAGATAATAGTTTCAAAACCGAAAGAAACTAAGAGTATACCAATAATGAGAATGATGATAAAAATCGCCTTTCCCCAATCCTGACCTTTGAGACTTCCGAGGAGCAGCGGTTCTCTTGAAAGATATGCACTTGCTGCAAAAAACTCTTCTCCGATTAATGTGTAGTCACAGGCAGTAACAAAAAATGGAAGTTGAGAAGGCTGTGCAGTCCCCGCTATCTGGATTGCTCCAACTGAATGACCGGTTTCTGCAAGAATGAGCGACTCTGCATAGAATGCGCCCAGGTAGAATATCGCTCCTGGTTTTTCTCTGAGCATTAATCCGTCTACGCCGGCGGCATAGCCAAATTGGTCATCGGTCAAATACCTAATTTTGTCGGCGTCATATGCGTCAGGTCTCCCTGCATCGACATAGGCTTCTTTCACTGTCTCCTGGGCAGCACTCATGACGATCGACCGGGTACATGGAACCAATATTGGCGTCTCATAAGATGCTGCCTTGCGTGCTACTCTCCCAAGGATAATCATGCTCGCTATTGTCTGTATATCATCCATATCCAAGATGCCCGGAATGTACATGATCGGTTTCCCCATCTCGGTTGCCCTTCCTACAGCATCATCGACTGCCTCTAAACCTGCAATTCGACGTATAAAAAGCTTCTCTCCCCTCTTCGCCTTTCTGATGAACCACAGAATTAAGATCGAAATAACAAGTGTAGCCACAAGCATACTTATCCTGCCGGCATGGAACCACTGCGCACTCGAGACAACAACTTCACTCATTCCCGGTTCAGAGTGTACTGTACCATCAGATGCCTTTATCAAGTAACGGTATTCAACACCATCCTGCGTTGTAGCATCAACGAATTCCTCGCCACCTTTTCGCGTTCTTCCGATCTGTTGGAATTCCTCGTCTTGGGCTGCTCTGAAAATGAGATACTCCTGTACTGCATCACTGCCCGCTCCATCGTCTGCAGATTTTGTCCAAGAGATGACAACATTCCCGCCAGCATCGTTTGGTCTATCCTCTGCTGTGATATCTGTTGGAGGAGCGAGCTCGATCGGTCCCTGTGTGAGCACCATAACCAGGATCAAAAGCATGACTTAATACTACCCATAATAACATTTATGTCAATATGTCATACGAAAGGAGAGTCCGTTGGGAAATGAACGGTGCCATTAATCCCTCATTGTTGACATCGTGCATAATTTTAATAAACTATGGGAAATAGAAAAACCGTGTATTGTTATTCGGCATTGCTGTTTGTTCTGTATGTTGTGTAGTGTCAGGCATTATGTTTTTGCTCGTACAAGGATGTCGTATAATGATACAGGTCCCGTTAGAGCTCAGTATACTCGTGATACTCGTGATCGTACAGAGAGGTAGAGAAGGAGACTTGATGTCATACATGATTTGCAGCTCAGTATGGTTCCTGTATCTAACGGGACGGGGTTGCGACACCTTAAGACGATAACGAAGCCTTGACTCATACAGGAGGATAAAGCATGGAGTATTTTCTGAGTGAACAAGAAAAGGATTTGAAGGCAAAGGCACGGACCATCTCAGAAACGCTGGTTTTGTCAATGCGTGATAAGTTTGATGAGAAAGCTGAATTTCCAGAAGAGATAATAAAAAAAATGGCGCAAGAAGGTATGCTCAGGATTTTCATTCCAGAGGAGTATGGCGGCACCGGAGCTAAGATCATGGATATGTGCATTGCCTGTGAAGAAGTCGCACGCGTCTGCGCCGGTGTTGCAACGTCTTACGCAGTCAATGCCTTAGGCAGTGGACCGATCTGCTATTTTGCCAGTGAAGAGCAGAAGAAGAAGTATCTGCCGAGAATCGCAACAGGAGAATTACTCTGTGCCTTTGGACTTACCGAGGCCCAGGCGGGAAGTGATGTGGCAAATATCCAGACAACAGCGCGGAGAGAAGGTGATGTGTACATTTTAAACGGCGTAAAGCAATTTATCTCAAATGCAAGTGTCTCTGATATTTATACCATACTTGCATCAACAGATAAATCACGGGGCGCGCGTGGTATATCGGCATTCATTGTCGAGAAGGATATGCCCGGGTTATCATATGGTAAAGAAGAGAACAAATTAGGTATCAGAGCATCAGTCACTACAGAGTTGGTCTTTGAGGATTGCAGGGTACCAAAAGAGAACTTAATGGGTCGAGAGGGAATGGGGTTTATCTACACCATGCGTAATTTCGACCGTGCACGTCCAGGCGTTGGAGCAATTGCCCTCGGTATTGCTCAGGGTGCTTTTGAAGACGTTCTCAAGTTCACCCATAAGAGAAATCTTCTTAGTAATCAATACATTCAAAGAAAGGTAGCAGATATGGCTACAGAGATAGAGGCAGCCCGTGCATTAATCTACGCAACAGCTCGGATGATCGACTCCGGCGCAAAGGGATTCTCCAAAGAGGCATCATTCTCAAAACTCTTTCCTTCTGATGTAGCGATGAGGGTGTGCACTGAGGCAATTGAAATCTTTGGTCCTTATGGATTATTGAGAGAATACAACATCGAAAAAAGATTACGGGATGCGAAGATTACTCAAATTTATGAAGGAACTAATGAAATCCAAAGAGTAGTCATTGCGCTCGAACTCACTCGGGAAACAGGGATAGCAATGAAGAGAAATAAGGCTTGAAATGGCTCAAGAGGACAATAAAGGGCTCGCGAAGGCAAGAGGACACGAGAGGATGATTGTGTGGCAGAATATGGATAAACTTGATACATTGGTGCAACGAATTTTAAAGAACATACCTAAATACGAATTCAAAATAAAATCACAAATAGACAATGCTTCAGATTCAGTCGGTGCAAATTTTGTGGAGGGTTACTACAGTGGTTCACTTGCCGAGTATCTAAGGTTTTTGCACTACAGTAAACGATCGCTCGGTGAATTGAGAGAGCGCGTGCGTAGAGTTAAACGAAAAGGACATGTATCAGATGGAATGTACCAAGAGATCGATGACTGCGCGATCCGCACGATGTACTTACTTGACCGTCTCATACAATCTTTAAGAGTCAAAAAAATGCAAGAGACTATATAGAAATGAATCAACGCGTTCCGTGTTCTGCAAAAGCCATTGTTGCCATCTTCGCCTTCAGTGGCCTCCTTTCAGCCCTCTCTGAACCCTCTGTAAGCCTTCCCCCTCATAAGCCTCCTATCAGCCCTCTCTCAGCCCTCTGTAAGCCTTCTTTTTTATAAGAAGTAGTCTATTATGGAGCTCAATCAAGAATGTACGCTCTTACAGAATGAATTGAGAAAATTTGCCCAGCAGGTTATTCTGGAAAAGGCTGATGAATTCGATAAGGCAGGTACACTTCCATTAGAGAATATAAAACAACTTGCTGACATGGGCATCCTTGGTGCAATCATCCCTGAGGATATGGGTGGTGCGGCATTAGATTTGATTGGATTTGTGGTCGCACTCGAGGAAATCAGCAAAGTCTGCGTATCGACTGCAGTAACAATTGCCACACATAATGCATTCTTTGCCTATCCAATTCTTAAATATGGGAACGAGAATCTCAAACAAAAGTATCTTCCTGAGTCTGCAACGGGCAAAATAATTGGAGGATTTGCGCATGCCGGCAGCAATGAGGTGCACATAGAAAAACAAGGCGAACAGTACTCCTTGAATGGCACAGTTCCCTTTGTCTTGAATTGCGAGGCGAACGGTCCGTTGGCTACATTTATTAGGAGCCAAGAAAATATCCTCACACTCGTTGTTGACAAAGATGTCCCAGGAATCAAAAGATTGAAGAACAATAACATCATTGGCCTCAAAGCGGCTGGTATCGGTGAAATTGTTTTTGAGAATTGCGTTGTTCAATCAGAGACTATTCTCGGAAAGGAAAATGAGGGTGTGAGTATTATGCAGGCAACAAATGACTTTGCGTGCGTGTGTCTCTCAGCCATCGCACTCGGTCTCTCTCAAGGAGCTACTGACGAGGCAATAAAATATGCAAAGGAGAGAATCCAATTTAATCAATCAATCATCGATTTTAGCATGGTAAGAGAAAAGATTGCTGATATGACAACAAAGATCGAGGCTGCCCGGCTCCTCACATACAATGCAGCGATGGAGTATGATGCCGGAAAAAACTATGCTAAAGCAGCAGCAACCGCAAAGTATTTTGCTGGTAAAGCAGCAGTGGAAATCGCAACCGAGGCAATTCAGATATTTGGTGGCTATGGCTACATGAAGGATTATCCTGTAGAACGCTATTTCCGCGATGCCCAGGTGATAAATGTGTTATGTCGTACCCCGGCGGAGGAGAAAGAGAATATAGTCAAGGAAACGATAGGGTAGCAAATACAAATCCTAAATACGAAATACTAAACAAACAGAGCACGAATGTTCAAAATCCAAAACATTGTTTGAATATTTAAATTTAGAATCTAGATATTGTTTAGGATTTAGAAATTAGAATTTCGGATTTTTTCGATGAAGATGAGGTTTATGTTGACTTTGTCACTATAATTCCTATAATCCCCCATGGAAAAAGTCATTGCCCTCATTCTTGCGGGCGGTCGAGTAGATGAACTCCTCTGCCTTACGGAAAAGAGGCCAAAATCTGCGCTCCCCGTTTTCGGTATCTACCGCATAATCGACTTTGTCCTGAGTAATCTTATGCATATGGGGATAAATAATGTCGGTGTCTTGTCACAATATCGCCCTTATGCATTGGTGCGGCACATAGGCACTGGTGAGCACTGGGACTTCATTGGACGAAAACGGGGAATTCGTATGCTCCCACCGTATCGGGGATTTAAGGCATCAGACTGGTATAAAGGAACAGCCGATGCAGTCTATCAAAACTTGTCCTATATCGAAGAGTTCAAACCCCAACATATTCTGGTTGCATCTGCTGACCACATATATCGAATGGATTATAAACCCCTCCTTCGATTCCATACAGAAAATAATGCTGATGCAACAATCTGCTTCACAAAATTAAAGACGAAAAGCACAAGATTCGGGTATGGCGTTATTGCAGAAAATGGACAATTGACACACTATCTGGAGAAACCGGAATCACCACCATCAGACTGGGTGTCCATGACAGTATACTGTTTCAAAACAGAATTTCTCATCGATGTCTTAAAGTCAAATGTTCTTGAAAATTCTCATGAATTCGGCCATGATATCATACCCAAGATAATAAATCACAACAGGGTCTTTGGATTTGCATTCAAAGAATATTGGGCATATGCACGAACCATAGAGACCTATTTCCGCACAAACATGGATCTTCTGAATCGCAAGGTAAATCTCAGTGAGTGGCAAATAAGAACAAATCTGTTAGAGAGGTGCGCGTATTTTGACCGTATGCCTGCACGCATAAGCGGAAATGTCACAGATGCAGTAGTGAGCGAAGGGTGCATTGTTCAGGGAACAGTAACAAACTCTATACTCTCACCAGGTGTGGTCGTCAAGGCAGGAACAGAAATAAGTGATTCTGTAATCTTTCACGACACCATTATAGAAAAACAGGCAAAACTGCATAAGGTAATATGTGATAAAGACTCAGTAATAGGTGAGGAGTGTGTAATCGGAGGCTTTGGCGAAGATGTTCCATCACGGGAATTTCCTGACCTGCTCAATTCAGGAATAACACTTTTAGGGAGAAATTCAACTATTCCAGCCAAGACAAGAATCGGCGCGAATACTACTGTCTATGCTTCAGCACAATTAAGTAGTACACATATTGAGCCTGGGAGTACGATACGATGAAAAAAGATATCATCGCCATGCTCTTGGCAGGCGGTGTAGGGTCCAGATTAAACATCCTTGCCCGCCAACGTGCAAAGCCCGCAATTCCCTTTAGTGCAATATATCGCATCATCGATTTTACGATGAGCAACATTGCTAACTCCTCAATCGACGTTGTCGGCGTACTCACCCAATACAAACCACTGTCTCTCATGGGGCATCTCAACAGCGGTAAGCCATGGGACTTATTCGGTCGAACACGAATCGTCGAGATACTGCCGCCAAAAACAGGAGAGAAAATCTCTGATTGGTATAAAGGAACTTCGGATGCAATCTACCAAAATCTCGGATTCATCCAAGATTATTCGCCTCACCTGGTACTTGTTGTCTCGGGTGATCATATTTACCACATGAATTATAACGAACTCGTCGCATATCACATTTCAAAAAAGGCCGACGCGACAATATGTCTCATCAAGGTACCATCAGAAGATGCACATCACTTTGGGATCGCTCAGATAAATAATGAGGGTAAAATCGTTCAATGGGTTGAGAAACCGGAAAAGCCGCCATCGAACCTGGCTTCAATGGGTATATACCTCTTTAACACAGATATTCTCACCACAACATTACAACGTGTAGCAAAAAAGGGTGGTGTAGATTTTGCGAAAGATGTCATTCCCGTCATGCTCAGAAAAAATCGTGTATATGGTTATGCGCTCAGCAGCTATTGGCGTGATGTGGGTACCATTGATGCCTATTGGAAAACAAATATGGACATTCTACAAAAAAATACAGGACTCCAGATTGAAAAGTGGCACATAAAAACAAACCACTCGGTCAAAGGCGAGGTTGGTGATCGACCATCAGCCTATTTTGGCTCGCATTCCGAAGTCTCGAATTCACTTATTGCACGTGGTTGTATCATTGAAGGACATGTGCATAATTCTATCTTGTCTCCGGGTGTGAAGATTCACAGAGGTGCTGTAGTCTCTGATTCAATCATCTTCCATGATACAACCATAGGTGAGAAATCAGTTATTGAGAATTGTATAATCGATAAAGTTGTTACTATCGGCAATACAGTGACTATTGGCCAAGGTAAATGCGTGCCCAATAAAAAATTCCCGAGTCACCTCTATTCTGGAATAAGCATTGTTGGCAAGAAAGCTGTTATTCCTGCACATTGCAAGATTGGCAAAAATTGCATCATCAATCCCGGCATTACGGTAGAAAAAAAGGGCATGAGATCCGGAACAACAATCTAAGCCTTGCCAGCACTCTATCTGATGAAAAAGAAGCAGTCGTCTTAAGCCCCTTATCTTACTCTTGACAACATTTAAATTTTAGTTATAATATATAAGATTCATATTATATGATCTTTGAAAATTGATCCCTATGCAAATTTGTCCAGGGTATTGGGTCCAAAAAAAATCTCCAAATAATTCCTTTTGGAGGGTTTGATCCTGGCTCAGGACTAACGCTGGCGGCGTGTCTTAGACATGCAAGTCGAACGGGTTGCTATTTCGTAGCAATACGAAGTAGCGCTAGTGGCGAACGGGTGAGTAATACAAAAGTAACTTACCTCAGAGTGGAGCATAACTCCGAGAAATCGGTGCTAATTCTCCATATTCTCAGTAGACGCAAGTTTACTGAGGAAAGGCTTCGGTCGCTCTGAGAGAGGCTTTTGGCCTATCAGTTTGTTGGTGGGATAACAGCCCACCAAGACTATGACGGGTAGGGGGTGTGAGAGCATGATCCCCCACATGGGAACTGAGACACGGTCCCAACTCCTACGGGAGGCAGCAGTCTAGAAATTTGGGCAATGGGCGAAAGCCTGACCCAGCGACGCCGCGTGAGGGATGAAGTTCTTCGGAATGTAAACCTCTGTTGAGGGGAACGATAATGACGGTACCCCTCGAGGAAGCCTCGGCTAACTCCGTGCCAGCAGCCGCGGTAATACGGAGGAGGCAAGCGTTGTCCGGAATCACTGGGCGTAAAGGGTGTGTAGGTGTCCTGATGGGTCAGGTGTGAAATCCAACGGCTCAACTGTTGAATTGCGTCTGAAACTATCGGGATTGAGGACATGAGGGGAGAGTGGAACTCGCGGTGTAGCGGTAGAATGCGTGGATATTGCGAGGAATGCCGATGGCGAAGGCGGCTCTCTAGCGTGTTCCTCGTATGAGGAGCTGATTAATTCTAATCTTCGGGTTATAGTTGGTCAGTCCTGACACTGAAACACTAAAGCTGGGGGAGCGAACGGGATTAGATACCCCGGTAGTCCCAGCCCTAAACGATGTACACTTGGCATGCGCTTTTCAGTGCGTGCCGTAGGTAACCTGTTAAGTGTACCGCCTGGGGAGTACGCTCGCAAGGGTGAAACTCAAAGGAATTGACGGGGACCCGCACAAGCGGTGGAGGATGTGGTTCAATTCGAGGCAACGCGAAGAACCTTACCTGGGCTTGACATGCTGATAGTACCGAACCGAAAGGCAAGGGATTCCACCTCTGGTGGAAAGTCAGCACAGGTGCTGCATGGCTGTCGTCAGCTCGTGCCGTGAGGTGTTAGGTTAAGTCCTGCAACGAGCGCAACCCCTGCCCTTAGTTGCCAGTTTGTCTTCGGATGAAGGCACTCTAAGGGGACTGCCGCAGATAATGTGGAGGAAGGTGGGGATGATGTCAAGTCATCATGGTCTTTATGTCCAGGGCTACACACGTCCTACAGTGCCTATTACAACGGGAAGCGATACCGTAAGGTGGAGCAAATCCTTAAAAGATAGGCATGGTTCGGATTGAGGGCTGCAATTCGCCCTCATGAAGACGGAATCGCTAGTAATCGCAGATCAGCTTGCTGCGGTGAATACGTTCTCGGGTCTTGTACACACCGCCCGTCAAGCCATGGAAGTCCACAATACCTGAAGTCTCTCTTGAGAGGGCCCAAGGTAGGGTGGATGACTGGGGCTAAGTCGTAACAAGGTAGCCGTACGGGAACGTGCGGCTGGATCACCTCCTTTCAAAGAGAAAGAGAGGCCTGGTACCCTGGATTTTTCTATTTGAAGATGCTCATTTTTTATTGAAAAATTATTCGAGCGGGTCGCCTTCCAGATCCTTACCCATAACACAAGACACTATGAGGGCACTGAACTAGCAGTGATCTCATGAGTATAAAGAGGCAAGAGAACTATTGTGATATAGCATACTTTTAGACCGCTGTTACCAGAGATGTCTTTATTTCTAGCAGTCTCACTATTTTCTCTTGACAAGGGTGTGCGTTCATATATAATGATAGGCTATGCTCAAAATTAGGCTTACGAGAATGGGACGAAGAAAATTCCCATTTTATCGAATTGTGGTGTTGGATTCGAAAAAGGCAAGAGATGCTGACTATATCGAAAAGGTGGGCCATTACGATCCCAGAAGTAAAGAATTGATGCTGAATCGGGATCGCATCGAGTATTGGATTTCGAAAGGAGCTCAGCTTACCAATACTGTGGCTAAATTAATCGCAAAAGAAGGAGGTCAATCATGAAGGAGCTTATTCAGTACATTGTAAAAGCATTGGTAGATAATCCAGATAAAGTCGCTGTCACTGAAATCGCTGGCGAAAAGAGCATCATATATGAACTGAGAGTCGGTGAAGGTGATCTGGGCAAAGTGATTGGTAAGGAAGGAAGAACAGCAAAGGCAATCAGAACAATCATTACCGCTGCGGCGATGAAACAAGGAAAACGCACGGTACTAGAGATCATTGAATAATCAAACTATGATTACTGACATCCCTTGCCTTTTTCATCCATGTTCACCATTACTCTGTAAAAGTCTGTAGCAATAAATATTCTTTTACTCGACGTGAAGAAGTTTGATATAATCTCAGTCTTCCCTGAATTCTTTTCCAGTCCGTTATCGTGCGGTATATTACGAATTGCACAGGAAAGAGGTATCATAGAGATTAACATAACCAATCCACGCGATTTCACGCAGGATGGCACTGTTGACGACTATCAGTTTGGTGGCGGCGCAGGGATGGTCATGAAACCCGAGCCAATGACAGGAGCAATCAGTCATGTCATGACACGAAAATCATGCCTGATCAATCTCACCCCTCAGGGACAGAGATTAAACCAGAATGTTCTTTCAGAATTGATAAACGATGAGCATATTATCATAATTTGTGGGAGATATAAAGGGATTGATGAGAGGGTAAATGAAATCTTCAAACCGCTGGAGATTTCTGTTGGTGATTATGTTTTGAGCGGTGGAGAAATAGCTGCCTTGATCCTCATTGAATCAATCACGAGATTATTACCTGGCGCCTTGGGAAATAGAGATTCTGCTGACTCCGATTCATTTCACGATAATCTCTTAGAAGCACCACTCTATACGAGACCACATACATACAAAAAGCTACGCGTTCCACAGATACTGAGAAGCGGTAACCATAATCTGATCGCTCAGTGGCGCAGAAGAAACTCGCTTGAGAAAACGCTTACCAAGAGACCAGATTTATTACCATTAGGAACGTACTTAAAAAAAGATTTTGAAATTCTCTTGGAGGTCCTTGATGAAAAAAATACCTGATATAAAACCAGGCGATTTGATCAGAGTGTATACAAAAATCAGAGAAGGTGATAAAGAGCGCATCACACATTTCCAGGGTGTTGTTGTGCAAAAAAGAGGAGCCGATGTAAGTAGAACATTTACTGTGAGGAAAATCTCTGCCGGTATTGGGGTTGAACGAATATTTCCTTTTCATTCTCCAGCAATTTCCAAAGTTGAGGTAAAAAAACGAGGCAAGGTAAGAAGGGCGAAGCTCAGTTATCTGAGAAATCGTGTCGGCAGAAAAATGAAGATTAAAGAAGCAGCACAAAAGGCAGAGACTTCTCGAGAAACTGAGGAGAAGGCTCCGGAAGAAAAGGCAGGGGACGAAAGTGCTGAAGGCGCTTCCGGACAAAAGGTTGTGGAAAAAATATAGCCTTCTTGCTGGGGTTGACGAAGCGGGAAGGGGACCACTCGCAGGACCCGTTGTCGCAGCAGCAGTAATATTACCGAAAAAATTTTACAACACCGAAATTGATGACTCAAAGAGACTCTCAGCATTAAAGAGAGAAAAACTCTACAGAATCATCACAGATGCAGCAGTATGTTATTCTTTTGGCATTGTTGAACCATCTATTATAGACGAAATAAACATCCTCAATGCAACAAAATTGGCAATGCAAAGGGCCGTACACGGACTCTATCCACAACCAGAGATCGTTCTCATCGATGCCCTGAATATTAAGGAACTCCCTTTTCAACAAATCGCCCTTGCGCGGGGTGACACAATAAGTATCTCAATTGCTGCAGCCTCAATATTGGCTAAGGTCAAACGTGATGCAATGATGAGGGATTATCATAGAATATATCCACGGTATTACTTCAATAAACATAAGGGATACCCCACCAAGCTTCACCGTGACTGTATTATGAGATATGGACCATGTTCTATTCACCGTAAAACATTTCGTCTCCTATGACCGGGATAAACAACGAGAGTCCCATCGCCAAGACATGATACTCAGCCTGAATAGGACGAGAAACAGTGCTGGGAAAGGCGCGCCGGAGTAGGATGGATAGAACCGCGATCGGCAAAAGGGGTGAGGCATTGGCACGAAAATACTTCGAGGAAAAGGGATTTAACATTGTCGACCAGAACTTTCGCTCGCCATATGGTGAAATTGATCTCATTCTCAGAAAAGGTAAGGCATTGAGATTCGCCGAGATTAAATTCAGAAGAACATTAGAATATGGTGTACCACAGGAATCTGTCGTGAGACGTAAACAGAGAAAGATACGCAACACAGCACTCTTGTGGCTCAGACAACGGTACCTTCCCACAGACAGCGAAATCCACTTTGACGTCCTGGCAATCAGCGAAAATACAGGTAAGATCACGTATCATTACATAGAAGACGCATTCTGATATACCGGAGCGCGGTCAACGGTTTCGAAAAGCGCAACGGTTTTGCATACCCGGTTGCGACCAACGAAAACGCCAGACGAACCGTATTTCGAAACCGTACAACGCAACCTCAACGACGTTGACAACCCGTCTTTTATGAATAGCCTAGCATAATGACTCATCAGACAAAAGCATATCTCTACGCTCTATCTATAGTATTAATCTGGTCAACTGTTGCCTCTGCATTCAAGATCACCCTGCGATATCTAGATTTTTTGGAGCTCCTCTTCTTTGCCTCACTTGTCTCACTGGTAGTTCTTTTCGTTGTCGTTATATTACAACATAAAATAGACTTGCTTCGAAAATGCTCCCAGAGTGACTATATCAATTCTTTTGTACTCGGGTTTCTCAATCCGTTTCTCTATTATATGGTGCTCTTTCGGGCATATTCACTGCTTCCAGCACAACAGGCAGTCTCATTGAACTATACATGGGCAATACAGCTTGTTCTCTTGTCGATACCCCTCCTCAAGCAAAAGATAGGTCTCAAAAGCATTCTTGCAATTGTATTGGGCTACGTCGGCGTCCTGGTTATTGCAGCGCAGGGGCGCCTTGTAGCACTCCATTTTGTCAATCCTGTCGGGATAGTGCTCGCATTGGGTAGTGCAATAATATGGGCACTGTTTTGGATCTATAATATTAGAGATAAACGTGATGAGGTAATAAAGCTATTCTTAAATTTCCTTTTCGGTTTCATCTTCATATGTATCTACATGATATTTTCAGGAAGACCCATCATACTCAAAACGGGCGGCATCATTGGCGCATTCTATGTCGGAGTATTTGAGATGGGGATTACCTTTATACTATGGCTCAAGGCCCTGAAATTATCAAGAACAACTGCCCAGGTGAGTAATCTGATTTACCTTACGCCCTTTCTCTCTCTCATAATGATCAACATCATTGTCGGAGAGAAGATATTGCTTGCTACAATTGTCGGCTTAGTCTTCATTGTAACGGGAATAATACTACAACAATATACCGCTCACCCGTCCCTCGGCAGCAAAATTATTAGATAAGAGTTTACATTTCATGCCGTGCATGAAATGTAAACTCTTTGCGGTATCCTAAAGAATGCACGAGGAAATGCGGATTAATCAATAACCACAAGTTTATTCTTACAATACTCCCTTCTGTTCGAAGAAACAACAAAATAAATCCCGCTCCTATCCAAAGGTTCCAGGTATGATATATTTCCTATTACCTTATCGGTCCTGATTTTCCTTCCAACACAATCAAAGATGGTCAGTTCAGGGACAGCGCCTGATACAGCTCCTGGATAACATCTTATCAGAATTGGCTCGCCTGCACGCACAATTGTTGGGGCAATCTCAATGATCGTCGTCCCTGAGACATGAGTACAGTCTTCAGTAACACCTGTTTCATCCACATATCTATACAGGCCACTTTGGGTTGCACAGAATAACCTCATCGTATCTGGAAAGTGATAGGAGAGGGCATTAATAAAAAGATTACCGAGCCCGCTGTTTATATCCTGCCATGTCTGTCCCCAGTCTGTGGAATGTTTCACGCCTAAGCCAGAATCTCCTGCAAAGACGCTCGAGGTATCGTTTGGTTGAGAACCCATCCAATTCATTGCAACACAACTCGCATATATCCACCAATCAACCACCTGCCAGTTCTGACCAAAGTCAGTCGATCTATAAATACCATCAGACCATGAACCACCAGTGACGGCGGCAAAGCCTAATGGTGCGACCTTGTCGTGTGATATCCCAGAAACCCTTAAATTGATCGGGATACCATTTGCCTGTGTCCACCCATCCCACTCCTTGTAGAAGAGTCCATGTGCTGTTCCTGCAAAGAGTATTGGGAAGCTATCGTATGGCATACAAAAATCAAGGCACGAGATGAAAGAAGAATCAGTGAGCCCCTCATTCCATGAGACCCAGTTATTGCCATCATCCTCGCTTTTGAGAATTCCAAGACTATCGCAGCCGACAAGCATAAGGTGAGGAGGCCAGCCAGGTATACAGATACACCTTGGAAAAAGAAACCATGACAGCACATTCCACGTATATCCTGCATCTGTTGAGCGATATATTCCATCACTGTATGAACCTTTACCGATGAGGGCAAAGCAGGTATCACAATATTCAGGGTGAAATATCATTGCATGGATAGGTAACCCGAAAAAACTCTTTACAAAAGACCAGGTGTGACCACCGTCTGAGCTCCGGTAGATTGAATCGGCAATCGAAACGAGCATAATGCTTGTATCCCGAGGATGCTGCGCAATGCACTGAACATTCTGCGTCTCGAAATCAACCAGTTCCCAATATGGTTGGGCACCCATGAAACACACGAACAGCGCAATAACAAAAATTCTCATAGTTCCTCCTTATGTCTATTATAATGAAAACTGTGAGAAAACTGTGAGATTTTAGCACAATGATTATCTGGGTACAGATTCTTCGCCCTTGCTTTCTGAGGATGCATCATGCCTAATTCCTTGTCAGAGATATCCATAGCCGGTTTGCTCCTTTTTTAATACTATCCGTGTTCAACGGATAACGCAAGCCTGCTTTTCTCAACAGCCGCTTAACCAAAATATCTAACCACCTGTGGTAACGATGTGTTGGCGCACCAACTATTCCTCATTGACATATGATTTCATCTTGGTATAATAAAGTTGTCTTATTACGTAAGAAAGTGGTGATATAAAGATTAGGCAGGAGGCATTTAAGAGAAAAAAGTATATTATCACCTGAACAGAGAAGGCACAATGTATTATAGAAAAGTTATTGGTATACCCCAAGCACTCAGTTATTATTATTTCTATCCATTATGGCACAGCTTTTTTACGCAACTTGGCTTTGACATTAAGACGAGTGGTTTGACACATCGACATAAGCTCGATGCTGGAATTGCAATTGTTCCAGGCGAGGCGTGCCTTCCTCTGAAATGCTATTTTGGGCACTTGCTCTCATTAATAAATGAAGTTGACTTCATTTTTGTCCCGAGATTGGTCTGTTTAAAGAAAAAGCCTAAAATAAAACTCGGTTGTCCCAAGTTGATCGGTCTGCCCGATATGGTGAGGGCACTCGTTCCCCAAGCACATATTCTTACCCTGGACATTGATCTACGTAATGAACCAGAAGTAAAATCATATATGAAAATGGCTCGGAGCCTAGGAGCCAGGACTGGTGATGCTCAGCGTGCCTATCGTGCTGCGTTTAACGAGTTCAAGCAGTATAAGAAAGAGCGTTCACAAGCCGCCTCTGCATTGAATAAAGCTGGAAATAATAAGATTACGATCGGACTTCTCGGTCACTCCTACCTACTCCAAGACAATTATCTCAACTTTAATCTGACAAAGAAACTGTCTGATTTGGAATGCTGTGTCATTGACTGCCACAGTTTCTCGACTGACGAAATTGAAATGGAATTGCCACATGTCGAATCTGTTTCATGGTATTTTGAAGAAGAACTACTCGGCGCAGCCCTAAGATTTCTCCATATGGATAATATCAGTGGACTCATATATCTCGTGAGTTTTGGCTGTGGTGCAGGTTCAATCACCAATGAGATCGTTGAATTGGAAATCTTGAAAGATTGTACAATACCGCGCCTGCGCATCATAATTGATGAATATACTGGAGAAGCTGGGCTCATGACCAGGCTCGAATCCTTTGTGGACATGTTACGATTGAAGAAAGGGCACACACCATGAAGGTAGGATTTCAGCACATGGGTACGGTAAACATTGCACTCACGGCGTTCATAGAAAGTATGGGATGTGATGTAGTCAGGGGACCGGCTCCCAATAAGAAGACCTTAAACATTGGTGTGAAGCACGCCCCAGAATTGGTCTGTCTACCCTTCAAGATAACGTTGGGCGATATGTTCGGAGTCCTTGAGCGCGGTGCTGATACACTTTTGTTCATTGGAGGTGGCAATTGGTCGTGCCGGTTTGGTTATTATGGTCGTGTGCAGTGTTCTCTCTTGCGAAAGTTAGGGTATAGATTCAATTCCATCTTTGTGAGTGGTGAAAATCTCAAACCAGTAGCATCAGAAATTCTGAAATTGAATAACAACAGCTGGACGCGTGCTATTAGATGCTTCTTGCATGCGTTTACCTCAGCATGGTATAAATCAAGACTTGTTGACCTTGCCGAGGAACTCGCACGGAAAACAAGGCCAGTGGAAATTCACACAGGTGAGTCGTCAAGGTTATTGCAGCAATTTCTGAACGTCATTGAAAAAGAAGATTCCATACAGAGACTGCGCCGTATGAGGCCACGCGTTGAGGAAGCATTTGCTGGAATTAAGCACAATACGACATCAAAACCTCTGCGTATCCAACTCGTCGGCGAGTCTTATTGTGTCATTGAACCGTTCGTTAATTTCAATATCATCGAATATCTTGGAAATAAGGGTGTGATAGTTGAACCATTTCTCACCGCACACCGATGGCTCTATTATCATACCATAAGAAAAGATGAGGACAGAAACTATTCTAAAAAGAAGGCAAAAAAATTGGCACGTCCATACTGGGCATATGGTACAGGTGGTGAAGATCAAGTAAGCATCGGTTATGCAATCAAAGCTGCACAGCAGGGCTATGATGGAATCATCCATCTCATGCCCTTTGGTTGCATGCCCGAAACAGCAGCATTGCCGGTTTTTGAAAAAATTTCAAAATCATACGATGTTCCATTTCTCAATATCTCACTTGATGAGCATACTGGATCCACAGGTATATACACGAGAATTGGTGCCTTCGTGGATATACTCACGTGGCGTCGTACCAAATTTTCTAACAGTAAGAGAGGTTAAGATGAAATACTACTTAGGTGTTGACGTCGGCTCTATCTCGACCAAGGGTGTAGTTGTTGATGCCAACTACAACGTTATTGCCGATTGTTACCTAAGAACATTAGGTAACCCGATTGATGCAATTAAGAAGGTGCTCAAAAGTCTCGAGAGAGAATTACCAACTGATGTTATCATTGACGGTGTCGGCACCACAGGGTCAGCAAGGAGATTGGCAGGAATAATGCTAAATGCAGATATTGTGAAGAATGAGATTGTTGCACATGCGGTCGCTGGGTGTCACTTCTACCCAGACGTAAACACAATCATTGAAATAGGTGGTCAGGATTCTAAATTAATAATCATTCGCGATGCAGTTCCTGTCGACTTTGCAATGAATACAGTGTGTGCGGCTGGAACAGGCTCATTTCTCGACCACCAGGCTATCCGCTTAGGATTACCCATCGAGCAGTTCGGCAGGCTCGCACTCATGGCAAAAAATAGAGTCCACATTGCGTCTCGTTGCACTGTTTTCGCGGAAAGCGACATGATACATAAAGCCCAACTGGGCATGGAACGCACCGCTATCATTGCTGGCCTCTGCGATGCGATAGTAAGGAATTACCTTAATGCTGTGGCAAAAGGGAAAGAGATCAAACCATTGATTCTATTCCAAGGTGGTGTAGCAGCAAATGAGGGTGTGAAGAAGGCATTCGAAGAGACACTCGGCACATCGGTCGAGGTGCCAGAGCATTTTCTCGTCATGGGTGCAATTGGTGCAGCAATGCTCTCGCGTCTTCAGTCAAAAGGTAAGACCTCGTTCATCGGGTTTGAACGATGTGTTAATCAGGAGTTTGAGTCACACGGCTTCGAATGCCCTGATTGTCCAAATCAATGCGAAATTGTCGAAGCAGTGAGAGATGGAGAAGTCCTCGCGCGACACGGGAGCCGATGTGGCAAGTGGATTTAGATACGAATCTAATCATGCAAGAAACTAATCAAAACACCCTGTTTGCTACCAATCATTAAAGTTGACAAAACATGCCGTGCATGAAATGTAAACTCTTGTGCATCATGTCATGAGAGATAGTCTTTTCACAAATTGCAAGTTAAGATTATGTGAAGTATTCCAGCAGTGTAATTTACCAATTAATGTCCTACCTAATACATATAAATCACCAAGGAGATCCAACATTTTGTGTCTTACCAGTTCATCAGGAAATCTGAGAGGTTGGGCAGAGTATATACCGTTTGATGTAATACCGATGCCATACGGTGGTAGATTTTTCAAGCGAGAGTCATTTTCATGTGTGAAAACGAATGTTCTTGCGGACGCTATCTCTTTTTTATAGCTATTCTCATCAATCTCTAATGATATTCGCTGCGTCTCAATATAGGGATGGGCGAGTGTCATCTCAATCAAGAGTTTATCATTATGTAGTGGCTCATAGATAATAAATGACTCGCCCTGCTGAACTGAAATACATCTATCCGATCTCACAATATCAGGAACTGTGTGATTTTGCATATGTTGTAGTAATGCAACAAATTCCTGGCTCGAACCATCAAAAAATGGTATCTCATCGCCATAGACATCAATCCTTACCGTGAAGAGCTGCAGTCCGTATAGTGCTGAAAAGAGATGCTCAACAACCTGTAATCGGGGTTTCTCGCCAAGAGAAACGAGATGATTGTCTACCCTGATATTCCTAATGTTCAAGGCAATATTCTGAGATTCTCGGCAATCTTCGCACACAGAGAGAGCAAATCTGTCACTTGCTGCAATCTCCAGTCTACTATCACCACCATGGAGACAGTTACCTTTGATCTCTATCTTCATCGCCCCTTGTAAAGTCGGGCAATTGCCCTCAAGACAGCGCGATGTTCCCGGGCCGGGGTACCTGAGTATTCTCTATTGTGGGGGAGCGACTTAAAGACCCCAGATTTGGCATAGACAATAACGTTATCACCTATCTTTAGATGATCACCTATTCCCACCTGGCCACACAGTATCACGTTATTACCGATTTTTGTTGAACCAGCAATACCGACCTGCCCCATGATAATACAATGTTTACCAATCTTGACATTATGTGCAATGTGCACTTGATTATCAATCTTTGTTCCCTCACCTAATACTGTATCACCAATTGTCCCTCTATCAATGGTGACATTGCTGCCAATGTCCACAAAATCTCTAATAACGACACCACCTATATGTCTCAATCTCTCATACCTACTCTTTCTCCTCAGATACCCAAATCCCTCTTTACCAACAACCGTATTTGAGCTGATTGAAACAAAATCGCCTATTCTCGAATTCTTATAGATTGTAGTATTCGCATGTATCTCGCAATCCTTTCCAATGGACACGTCTTCATCAATGTAGGCATGGGCACCAATGTATGTTCCAGTACCAATACGAGCTCCCCTCTTAATTACGGCGAATGGTTCAATCACGCAGGATCTGGGTATAGATATCTCTTCTTCGATGACTGCATCGTGAGAAATTCTTTTCCTTCTCTTCGTTGTGGAGATTTTTTTTAAGAGAATATACATTGCCTCTTGAGGATTATTCACCACAACCCCACTCTTTCCAGCAATCTTATGACGAGCTATTACTGCTCCGGCACGTGTCTTTTTTGAAGGATTGAAGAGAAAGGCCAGGTCATTTCTCTGTGCATCTTCAGGAGGCAAGATATTCCTGATTTCAAGATCCCTACCATAACGAGAGCCACCTACAATGGCAGCAATATCAGAGAGTTTCACCACCTATCCTACCCGAATTATGCGGCATGTCAAGCAACCCTTGGGGTCAGGTCTTGCAATCATACATTTTATGGATATACTATGGTATGGCACGTCCATTAAGAATTGAATTCCCGGGTGCTGTTTATCATGTTACCTCGCTGGGCAATGCACACCAAGATATATTTCTCAATGATAGAGATCGTCAGACCTTTCTGAAAACACTGCACACTGTAGTTGAACGCTTCAACTGGTTTGTCCATTGCTATTGTCTCATGAATAATCACTATCATCTTGTTATCGAAACACCAGATGCTAATCTCGCGCGAGGCATGCGCCAACTAAATGGCGTGTACACGCAGAAATTCAACTGGTGGCATAACAGTACCGGACACATGTTTCAGGGACGGTATAAGTCAATTTTAGTAGAAAAACAGAGTTATTTGCTCGAAGTCTGTCGGTATGTGGTATTAAACCCGGTGCGTGCGCAGTTAATCGTCGATCCTTATGAATGGAACTGGAGCAGTTATCGAGCTACAGCGGGCTATGAGAAGCCTATTAAATGCCTTACCATAGACTGGGTTCTTGGTCAATTTAGCAACAGGAAAGACGAAGCAAGAAAGAGCTATCAAAGTTTCATTAGAGACGGTATTGGCAAAAAATCCTTCGGAAAAGAACTAGCAGGAAAGATAATTCTGGGCACAGAGAAATTCATTGAAGCCATAACTCAGATTATTGAAAATAAAAAAGAAATGAGAGAAGTGCCGCGAGTTCAAAGATATGTCGGACGACCAACGCTTGAACAACTATTCAATAATAAGGATCATGCTGATAAAGATTCATTAAAGCTATCAATGAAGGTGGCTTACAATCATGGGTATACCATGAAAGAGATTGGTAATCATCTTGGCATTCACTATGCAACAGTGAGTAGAGCATTAAAGAGAGTTGAAAAAAATGTATGATTGCAAGACCTGACCCCAGAGATGGACCTTGACAGTTCTGCTATTTTCTGTAAGATATACTATGATAGAGAGCTATGATTTTGGCGAAATTAAGGTATCCGGCAAGACGTATAGAGCTGATATCATCATATATCCCAACCACATAGACGCACACTGGTGGCGAAAACAGGGTCATAACCTGGACATCGATGATATAAAAGAGGTATTGGATGCCAAACCAGAAGTCATTATCATCGGCACAGGACAACCTGGCCACATGCAGGTTGATGACAAGACGAGAGGAGAAATCAGAAATCATGGTATTGAGACAATTATCGTACCGACAGATGAGGCTTGTCAAGAATATAATCGCATCGCAAAGAATAAGAAGGTAATTGCGTGTTTACACCTCACGTGTTAGAGAGAGTTTTTTTAAAAATTTTCTTATTAGGAGCAATAATCATGGCACAAAATTGTGAAAGTCAAGAATACAGGGAGTCCATTCATGCAGGCGCGTGGTATCCTGGCACGAGGAAGGAATTGAGTGAAAGGATTGAGACGTTCATGAAAAATGCCAGAGTTCGCATACACGGTGAAATCTATGGATTAATATCACCTCATGCAGGGTATGTCTATTCTGGTCCGGTAGCAGCGTTTGCATACAAGTCAGTGAAGGGCCAAAAATTTGACGATGTTATTGTCATAGGCCCAAGCCATCGACATGGGTTCTATGGTGCCTCGGTTGATACAATGGTCGGACGGAGCACTCCTTTAGGAAAGGTTGATTTTGACCAAGAACTTGCACGTGCTCTCATTAACGCACATAAGAATATTTCATACGACCCTGCGGCACATGGGGAAGAACATTCGGTTGAAATTCAGATACCCTTTTTACAGATGGCGTTAGGAGAATTTAAGGCAATAGAGATTGTCATGGGAACCCAGGACTACGCAACATGCGAGATGTTGTGTGATGCAATTGTGGACGCAACGAGGGGGAGAAGAGTTTTGATAGTTGCAAGCTCGGATCTGTCACACTATCATCCACAGACTGAAGCAGAAAAATTGGATAACCTCGTCGTGGAGGCGGTTGCTCAGTATGACCCTGAGCTCCTCTACAACAGACTCAGTACAGATAGCTGTGAGGCATGCGGTGGTGGACCTATTATCACGACAATGCTCGTGGCTAAAAAGCTGGGTGCAACAAAGGCGAAACCGCTCATGTATGCAACAAGCGGTAATACATCTGGTGATTATTCTCAAGTGGTAGGTTACCTTGCGGCTGCATTCTATAAAGAGGAACAAATGGAAGTCGGGATCGATCTTGGTTTTACCAACGAAGAAAAGGCAAAACTCAAAGAGATTGCACAGAAATCGATTGAAGCAGCTGTTAAAGGCAAAAAGCCGCCTGAGTATAAAAAGATTTCTGGAAGGTTGACAGAGCAATATGGAATCTTCGTAACCTTAAATAAACATGGCAATCTGCGTGGTTGTATCGGACGCATCATTGGCGATCAACCCCTTTACCAGTCTTGTCAGCAGATGGCAAAGGCTGCGGCACTCGAAGACCCCCGATTTCACCCAGTATCTGAAAAAGAGCTTCCTGACATAGAGATTGAGATCTCCGTCTTAACGCCTCTCGAGAGGGTAAAAGATTTTAACGATATTGTAATTGGCCGCGATGGTCTTGTCATTAGAAAAGGTTATCATCAAGGATTGCTACTCCCCCAAGTAGCAGCTGAATATGGCTGGAGCATTGAGCAGTTCCTAGAAGAGACCTGTCATAAGGCAGGTTTACCAACCGACGCCTACAAGTTGAAAGATGCTGAAATATACAAATTCTCGGCTGAGGTATTTTAGTCTATGGTTATCAGCGTATCAGAGTATCAGGAAAAAGAATATCAGATTATCAAGACATCAGGTAAAAAAACCTGACACTCTGGTATCCACTACCTGATGTCCTGATCCCCTGATGTCCACATCCTGATCTCCAGGTTATCTGATGTCCGGACGATTAATGCACGGTCAGCTTTAAACCATTGATTGCATTGAACAAAGAGAGTAAGGATACGTGAAAAAAGAAAAAATCTTCATCGACCCCTTCGATGATCTCGGCTATGCAAAGGTCGATTTACACCGTGAAAAGCGAAAGGGGTTTCCAGAGGTAGTTTTTAGTCAAGGCAAAACAGACAAACAGGTACTCAGCATTACTCAGAAGATCTATACGTATAATAAACGCGTGCTCCTTACCAGGGTCTCACCAAGACTCGCAAGGGTGCTCAAGGCAAAATACCCAAAAGGGAGATATCATAGAGATGCACGTATCTTATTTGTAGGCACGAAGGTAAAACAGTCTGGATTGATCTGTGTTCTCACTGGTGGAACTGCTGATATTCCAGTAGCAGAGGAAGCTGCCGTAACAGCGGAAATTATGGGCAGCAGGGTAAAAAGAATATATGACGTCGGCATCGCAGGAATCCACAGAGTACTCTCATTCCGCAAAGAGATAGAGAAGGCGCGGGTCTTGGTCGTCATCGCCGGGATGGACGGTGTTCTCGCATCGGTTGTTGGTGGATTGTTTGCCAAACCAATTATTGCGGTACCCACAAGCATTGGCTATGGGTTGAGTCTGCGGGGAATTACCCCACTCTTGACAATGTTGAATTCGTGTGCGCCAGGTGTAGCAGTAGTGAACATCGATAATGGATTCGGTGCCGGCTATATCGCTGCAATCATAAACAGACTATGAGAGTTTTATATTTTGATCCAATCTTAGGGGTGAGTGGTGACATGATACTTGCCGCCTTGATCGATTGTGGCGTACCGAAAGACTATCTGAGGAAGAAGTTGAGTCTTGTCGCCAATGCCAAACTTAAGGTATCTCAGGTAAAGAGGCATGGCGTGAGTGCCAAGAATGTCACCTTTGATATTAAGAGCGAGGTAAAAGCGGATAGATTTATACCCTTGATCAATAAAAGCAGGCTTCGGTCTGGCATTAGGTCCAATGCAATCAAGATAGTAAACCGTATCTTTGCTGTTGAGAAAAAGATTCATAGAACTCGAAAATTGCACCTCCATGAGCTTGCAGATGCTGATACGCTCCTTGACATAGTCGGCGCTCTGGCTGCAATCGATTATCTGAAGATTGAAAAGATCTACTCAAAACCGGTAAAGGCTGGACAAGGATTTATCAGGACGGTTGAAGGAAATATGCCTGCATTCAATTTTGCCACCGCCGAATTACTCGAAGGCTTTCCGGTTGAATTTCTCCCTATTCCTGCTGAATTAACCACACCAACTGGCGCAGCAATAATCAGCACAATTGCTGAGCCTCATGACAGCCTCCTCCTCAAGCGCATCAATGCAGTAGGGCTCGGTGCTGGAACCATGAATATAAAAGACTATCCCAATCTCCTCCGTATCTTTATCGGTGAAATAGATGAGGAACTCAGGGACGGATGTACGATCATTGAGACGAATATTGATGATATGAATCCTCAGGATTATGACATCGTTGTTGAAAAGTTATACAAGGCTGGTGCCCTAGAGGTCTTTCTCACTCCTGTAATAATGAAGCATTCAAGACCTGGTACACTCTTGACTGTTTTATGCAAGGAAAATAAGGATAGAATTGTAGCTATCCTCCTTGGTGATACGACTACGCTCGGCGTGAGGTTAAGAAATGCGCAACGGTATACCTTGCCGAGAGAAACTGTTGCAATTAAATCACCGTATGGTACAATAAGGGCGAAAAGGGCGTTCTACGGTAGTAAGGTTAAGTTGTCGCTCGAGTATCACGATTTAAAAAAAATCGCGCAGAAAAAAAATCTCTCGATGAGAGAATTAAGAAATGAACTCATGCAATTTGTTGAGAAGAAAATTCTCAAATAGGTTGATAAAGAAATCATCGGGTATAGCCCGTTAGACGCAGAGATATGTAATATGAAAAGTGAGCTCAGGAAACAATCACAGAACAAGAAGAAAAAGAGCCCGATTGTTAACAGTGCGTCTGACACGGTAAACCATTTAAGTGAGAGATTGTCTAAATATCGAGAGCTTACCGACAGCGAAATCGTCAAGCTGGTGAAGGCTGGCGAGATTGAACCGTTTGATGAGCTTGTTCGAAGGCACCAGATCAAGATTCATGATCTCTGTTATAAAATGGTGCGAAATTATGATGATGCTAAGGATCTAGCTCAGGAAACGTTTATTAAGGCCTATCGGAAGATCGATAAATTCGGCGGCAGATCAAAATTCTCGACATGGCTGTACAGGATTGCGGTAAACAATTGCTTGAATTTCCTGAAAAAGCAGCGTCCGACTGAGGAATTGTACGAGGAGATTACGAGTTCAGGAAAGGAGGATCCAGTACAGATATACAAAAGTAAGAAGTTCGGAGAAATGATTAAGAAGGCAGTTGCCAAACTGCCTGAAGTTCAGAAGGCTGTCTTCACGTTGCGAAACCTCGAAGACCTTTCGTATCAGGAAGTGAGCGATATCCTGAAGAAGCCCGTGAGCACAATAAAGGTCAATCATCACCTCGCAGTTAAAAATTTACGACGTTACTTGAAAGGAAAGCTATGAAAACATGAATTGTTTTGATGTACAAGAAAAAATAATTGACTTATTGCTCGGTGAACTCAGCAGCGACGATGAGCTCTTCATCCGCGAACATCTTGAGAGCTGTCCGATGTGCCGTGAAGAATTTCGTTTCTTCAGTGAATGTCTGCATGCATGTGAACTTGAGAAGGCAGAAACATGTGAATGCCAATTTCAAAACACATATTGGAACGATTTTGTTGTGTCGGTGCATGAGCAGATCAAGCACGAAAGACGAGAACCCAAGGTCCCCTTTCACATTATCATCCCGGCCGCAGTGGCTACCATTGCAGTTGTGAGCATCGGATATTTCTTCTTCTTCAGACCCTCACCTCAGGAGACTGCACAGGAAGAGAGCACACCGTACTATGAATATGATCCGTATCAAGAAGTAGACGAGCTTTCGCCCGAAGAGGCAGAAGAGTTTATCCGCATAATAAACCAACGCTACGGCAAATAATCATTCGCAATCATTCTGAATCTCCACTGGCTCAATTACGTCGGGGTACCTTTTTATAAGGTCGCCTACACCCTTTTTGAGTTCATGTATGCAGAACCGAAGTCAATAGATGTTCTGTAATCTTTATTGACTGATTATAAGATCTGACTATAATTGTCCGTGGATATTACATTCATCGGGGCAGCACGGACTGTAACCGGCTCGCTCCACCTCTTCGAATATAAAAACCAGAAATTTCTCCTCGAATGTGGATTGTATCAAGGACATCGTGAGGAGGCAGAGAGAATAAACAGTACATTCCCGTTTAAACCAAAAGACATAAAGGCGGTAATCCTCTCCCATGCTCATATCGACCATTCAGGTAATCTACCCAATCTCGTAAAACGCGGTTTTTCAGGGCCAATCTATTGTACGTCAGCAACAAAAGACATCGCCTCACTCCTGCTCTTAGATTCGGCCAAAATTCAGGAATCTGATTTTGAGTATCTCAATAAGAAACGAAAGGAGAAGGGATTACCTCCAAAAGAATCACTCTACACAATACAGGATGCAGAGAAGACCTTGCAATATTTTCATCCTGTTGAATACAAAAAATCATTTGAACCCGTGAATGGTGTGAAAATCACACTTTACGATGCAGGACACATTCTCGGTTCATCAATAATCCTCATTGAGACAGATAGTAAAAGAGTTCTCTTCAGTGGTGACCTCGGGAGAAAAGATATGCCGATCATCAAAGATCCAACGGTTATCTATGACATTGATTGTCTGATTCTTGAATCAACATACGGCGGCAGGGCTCACAAATCATTCAAAGGAATGACTGACGAATTTAGGGAAATAATCAGCGAAGGCAAAAACAAAGAGAGTAAGATAATTATCCCAGCATTCGCTGTTGAGAGAACCCAGGTACTTGTGAGCATGTTGAAGAATCTTTATGATGAGGGTGATCTAAAAGATGTTCCGGTCTACGTTGACAGCCCACTCGCAACAGACGTTACTGAAGTTTTCAGAAAACACCCAGAATGTTTTGATGGGGAGACATTTAAAATATTCACTGAGGGCGATCCTTTCAACTTCCCCGGTCTCAATTATGTGAGTGATACAGATGAGTCCAAAACGCTCAACGCACAGAAGGGGCCGATGTTAATCATCTCAGCGTCTGGCATGTGTGAAGGCGGGAGAGTAACGCATCACCTCATACATTCAATTGAGAATGACGACAATATTATCGTCATAACTGGATTTCAAGCCCGTGGCACCTTAGGCCGCAAGATTCTCGAAGGAGAAGAAAAGGTCTGGATATTTAATGATGAGTATACTGTAAGGGCTAAAGTCTATTTTATGGGTGGCCTCTCGGCCCATGCCGACGGCAATGATCTCTTTGAATATGTACAAAAGACAAACACCGGCAGGCTTAGAAAAATCTATCTCATCCATGGCGACATCGAAGAGGCACGTGCGCTACAGGAAAAAATAGAGTCATCAGACGCAGTCGATGTCGACATACCACAGAGCCTGACACGCGTAAACGTTTAAATCCTAAAACCCAAATCACAAGCTCCAAACAAATAGCCGCAAGCATACGTCATGAGATATAATAATCTGGATGTTCAGTATATATGTTTGGAATCTACTTTTCGTTATCTGTGATTTTTAACATACTGCCTTGACGTAGTAGTTATTGATGCTATAATTCATAATGAGAATCGGGCTCATTGGGTGTGGAAGAGTAGGAGTCACACTATTCTCACTACTCAGAAAAAACAATCACATAGTAGGGGTCTATGATATAAATAAAAGAAATGAAAAAAGAGCACTTCAGTTATTACACCTAAGGAAAAATCAAAAGCTGAGTGAATTATGCAGAAACAGCGAAGCGCTCTTCTTTGCAACACCCGATGATCAAGTTCTGAAGGCATTCATGAGAGCAAAACCTTATGTCAAGGGCAGAAAATATCTCTTCCATTTTAGCGGACTCTTGCCTGCGAGCATCTTTCCTCGAGGGAAGAACGTGTATCGCGGCTCTATACATCCTTTTGCCACGTTTCCCACAATTATGATTGCACCTCAGAAAAAGTATTTTCTCTTCACCGAGGGTGATAGAGAAGCGAAAAGAGCAGCAAGGGGAATCTTCGGAACAAAGTACTTTACCATCAGGAATATTGCTACAAAAAGAAAGGCTCTTTACCACCTAATCGGGGTTTTCGCATCTAATCTCCTCATCGGTCTGCTCTTTGCAGTACACACACTAACGAAAAGAATAGGATGGAAGGAACGTGATTTCTACAAAGTCGTCTTCTCAATTATTGAAGAGACTTTAGGGAATGCTAAAAAAAATCAGCTGAAGAATACGCTCAGTGGACCACTAAAGCGAGGCGACATTGAGGTGATAAAGAAACATGTCAGCACCCTGAGTAAAGAAAAAGATTTACTCAATATCTACAAAGTAGTATCTTTATATGTACTAAAAAATATTCCGACGGGCAAAAAAGGGAAGGAAATAGAGTTCTTACTGAGAAAGATATAACTCGGGCATCTTAAGGTCAATCCTTTCCAATTATTTCCTCAGTGTGTTGACTTTTTGTAAAAAGACAATAGAATTGAACATGCGAAGGTTCGTAAGAAAGGCTATACGTCGTTCGTTTATGGACATTGCAGCCCGTCCCGTTAATCGTCATCGTCATGCGTCTCAGGGCAAACAATATCCTCCAAAATCCAGTGTAATATCTGCGATATTTTTCTTATTTTTCGTATTCACTGCCTGTGCACATAAGGCACCACCTCTTTCAAAGGACCGATTGAGCCCAAGGCTGCAGGATATTTCAGTGTTGAGTAATCAGCAAGTACAATTTACATTCTCAGAACCATTAGATACTCTCGATCTGAGTCCAGACAACTTCAGCATCACGACCTCGGAAGATACATTAGATATTCTACTTCTCTATCCATCACTCTCTGCAGCAGAGATCGTCGTCCTCACCGAACCCCAGAGTGTTAGTGTATATGAGGTCTCAGGCTATGTCTTTGATACTGCCCAAAATAGAGGAGTATTTAAGAACTCCTTTTCTGGAACATCAAGGCCCGATACCATCTCCCCTTGGATAGTCGATTATTCAAAGGGCGCGAATCATAGACAGTTTTTCTTAAAATTTTCAGAGGCAATGGATACTACATTTTTTGAATTTGTTATTCTGCCTACGAAAGTTTTAAAGCCTGTCTGGAGAAATGTCCGGACCTGCTTTCTTGTTCCTGGAGGCGTGGATGATTCACTACGATATGATACAACCTATTACCTTTACCTCAAAAAGGGTGCCCGCGATATAGCCAATAATACCATCAGCACATTCGTCACCAGTATTACAGCTGATACACTCTATGAGCCAATGGTCTTGCAAGGTACAGTGCACATACATGATACGTTATTGAAAACTGGTGTGGCTGTCATCAGAAAGGAGTACCCTCTCGGGATTACCGTGATCGAACAAGGAAGATTCGCATTTGAGGTCAGAGATTCTGCAAAGTATACCGTTGAAGTTCTCAGCGGCGATTATTCAGGAAGTGTCGAAGTTTCAATCGATAGCATATGCACCATCAATTTACAAAGAGAGGGAAAAAGCATTGATAGTCTCTTTGATTAGTCTTCTCGGCATAATTTTGACTATCTTCCTCTATCTTAAGAACTTAACACAGGCACCATTACGTATTGTCTCATTTATAATACTCTATCTCTTAATAACGGGATTTGTGCTCTCTATACCAATACAAGAAAAAAGCAGCCCTCCGGTTTTATTAATCGACTATTCTGCGAGTATGACACGGCATTTTTCGGATGTCACGCAAAAGATTGATAAAATAGGTTTTCCCCACTCGAGCTTTTTTTTCAGTGAGAGCCTTATGGAGACAGTTCCTGAAGGTGCCATGCCATCAGGGACGTTTACTGATATCACTGGCGCAATCAAGGAGATGAACAAAATGCACCCTTTGGCAATTCTCTTAATTTCTGATGGCAACCATAACTACGGCAGCTCCCCCCTTTCTATAATCGAGGATGTGGATGTGCCCATTTACTGCTTTGGTGTTGGCACTGAGACTGGAAAGGATGCAGCAATCATAGACGTCAATTATCCTCAATATGCATTCATGGGAGATTCAGTCAACATTGAGGTAGTCGTCCAATCACAAGGATTTGAGGGAGGTGAAGCGACTATTCACTTATTGTCCATCCAGAAGAAAAGAGAGCAGCAGAAGAGTCTTCCATTGAGTACTGTTCAGGCAAAAAACAAGGTCGATTTCAGGGTCCACACATCGCAGTTAGGAGAAGAAAAATTTCTTGTTCGTTTGAAACCACAACCAGGTGAAGAGACCTACGAAAACAACGAATTTGAATTCTCTTTAAAGATTTTGAAAGAGAGGCTGAAGATTATCTATTATACTGAACATCTATCATTCAATACGAAATTTGTATTACGGTCACTCGAACAAGACGACCATGTTGAATTTCTCGCATTGAGTCAAACAGGCAAAGACAGGTACCGCAATTTGACAACACAGCAGCAGGAAGTATTACCAGAATTGAGTCGATTTGATGTACTCCTCCTCGACAATGTAGCATTCCAAAAACTACCATGGCAGGCTACAGACACATACTTGAAGCAGGGATTAGGAATTGCTTGCATCGGGACTATCGAAAGTTACACGGATTCCTGGCGTGAAATTCTTCCGATTACTACAGCAGGCTCACCACTGAAAGGAAAGCATCGGATTACGATTGTGGAACCCTTCTCTTGTCTCGCGCCTGGCGATGAATACCCTCCGCTCACTTATATAAATAGAGCAATGAGCATAAAAGACGACGCGGTCATCATTGCCGAGGTCGAGAATATGCCAATCATTGCCTATCGCAATTATGGTCAGGGTATAATCTTTCAGATAAGCGGGGTGGATATAGGAACATGGCATTTTATCCAACATGGCCTCACTCAAAGGAATTTACTATCCTGTCTCATGTCCGACTTAGTGAGATTTATCTCACCCGAAGGAAAACATAAGCGATTAATACTCAGATCTATGCGCAGTGATTATACTATCGGAGAAACAATTGAACTCACAGCGCAAAGTTATGACCGTACTTTTAGACGCGCCGGGGGAGGAGATTTCTTTATACAATTTGATGGAAAGAGGATACCATTTTTTGAAATATCCAAAGGTATCTACAAAGCCTCTTTTGTCGCCGAGAGGAGCGGCGTTTTCCGTCTCGAGGCCTCCGGCAAATTAGATGAAGAGACACTCGGAAGTAATGAATTGGAAATAAAAGTATCCTCACGCCCCGTCGAGATTGAACAGGGGCTTAATCGAGAACTTCTACAAAGGCTCTCGTCAGAAACTGGCGGTGAATACTATTCAATTGATGACCTGGATACCTTCGAAATCGCTGCGCCCCAACAAAGGCATACCGTGAGAAAGTTGAATCTTGACTCGCCAATAAGCTACATCGTGCTGTTGTGTCTCTTAGCAATTGATTGGTTTCTCAGAAGGAGGCACGGTATTATATGACCCCGCAAGACCTTGTTGCAAAGGGTCTAACCCCAGAACTGGCAGTATTTCTTACCTCGATGCTCCCGATCATTGAATTGAGAGGTGCCTTACCCATGGCAATAAACTTCTTTCACATTGCCTGGCCAAAGGCCTTCCTCATCTCCTTTATCGGCAATCTTATTCCGGTGCCATTCATCCTCTTGCTCCTCGGACCTGTCGTTTCTATTCTGTCAAAGATAAAACCGCTTGGCAATCTCTTTCAATGGCTCTTTGAGCGGACGAGGCGGCGAGGCAATAAGGTCATCGAAAAATATGAGGAGATCGGTCTTCTGGCATTCGTCGCGATACCACTCCCTGGGACCGGTGCATGGACTGGTGCCCTCATTGCCTTTCTCTTTGGACTCGATTTTAAAAAATCCTCTCTGGTAATTACTATTGGTGTATTCATCGCCGGTGTCATTGTGACCTGTCTGTGTCTCTTGGGGTGGCTCGGTGCACTCATTGCAGGGATCGCTTTTATTCTCCTCGCAATCTTAGGCTTCTGGAAATTGTAAAACCGGTGGGGTCACCTAAGGACCCCAGCCGCCTAATTTGTTAAGCGGTATGCCTTCTCTACACAGAGGACATGCTTTAGGATCAAAGTTCTCGACTACTTTTCTGTAAGTTGCAAAATATTCAAAGGGCAATTTAACACTGCAGCGGTCTATCAACACAGCTACACCAATAACTGTTCCCCTTTTTTCCCTCACTGCTTCAATCGTCTCCACGAGAGACTTACCGGTGGTCATCACGTCATCGACAATCAAGACATTCTTGTTACTGATATCAAATCCCCTTCCGACAATCCGTCTTCCCCCACGTTCTTCAGCAAAACCAGCACATTTATTGAGCTGACGCGCGACCTCGAATGCAATGATAATGCCACCGGTCGTCGGGCCAACAACCCAATCAAATTTTCCCTCCTTGAAGTGATCTGCGATTATGCTACACAATTCGCTTGCCGACTCTGGATTCTCAAGAATCCGAAATTTTTCGAAGTAGTATTTACTGTGTAGTCCTGAATTTAAGAGAAAATGACCTTCCTGTAAAACGTTCAAATCTTTAAGTAATCTCTCTACGTCCATCTTCAATCTCCTTTATGATCTTTTCTACAGACTCACGAGGATTTGAAGCCTTCACGATTGGTCTCCCAATGACCATATAGTCAACACCAGCCTTTATTGCATCCTTCGGAGTCATGGTGCGCGCCTGGTCATCGGCTACAGCATATTCTTGAGGTCTGATTCCGGGTGTGACGATTAAAAAATCTTTTCCCAACTCTTGACGAATCAGACTGACCTCCTGGGGTGATGCGACGACTCCATCCAGTCCAGCACTACGTGCTAATTGCGCAAGAAAGATGACCTGTTCTTCGATACTCCTCTTCACATCGCCAAATAGGTCTTTAAAGTATGCCTCATCAATACTGGTGAGGACGGTAATCCCTAATAGTCTTGGTCTCTCAATTCTTTTGATATCAGAAGCCATCACTATCGCCTTAACTGCCTCCTCGAGCATTGAAAACCCACCGCTTGTATGGAGTGTCAAGAAATCAACACCCATCTCCAGAGCCCCTTCGCATGCACGGGCAACAGTATTCGGTATATCGTGGTATTTCAAATCTAACATCACCTTATGGCCTCTATCCTTGAGAAACACAACAATGTCTCTGCCGAAATAGGTAAACGGAATCGCACCAATCTTATAAAAATTGACCAATCCCTTTAGCTGCCTCACTATTTCCTTGATCTTGTTTAAATCATTCAGGTCGAGTGACACAATCAAATGCTCATTCATTCAACCTCCTTTATACAGATAGACAGAGAATTGGGGTAAGGAAGCTTGATTCGAGCATCCTAACCCTTTCCCATCAACAATTTCAACTCTCTTATTATCTTCACCGGTGCATAGGGATCCCGAAGCAATGCAGAACCAAGCGCTACGGCAGAGGCACCAGCACAAAGAAATTCATATGCATCCTGTCCAGTGATTATTCCACCCATACCAACTATTGGGACACCACAATCTCTCACCCGATGTACACAATAGAGGGCAAATGGTTTGATAGCCGGACCCGAGAGACCGCCAGTAATCAACGGTCTCTTCTCTTGCACATCATATACCAGGGCATAGAGTGTATTGATGAGTGAAATAGCATCAACACCAGCGTCGATACATGCCTTTGCAATCTGTAATGGATCGCAGAAATTAGGTGTAAGTTTTGCGATCAATGGCAGTGATGTCCTCTTTCGCACGCGTTCTACAACTGAAGCAGCAATTTTAGGATGCTGACCAAATGCTGCACCTCCTTTTTCCACATTTGGACAGGATATATTCAACTCAAAACCATCGACACGAGACCCAATTTTTTCGACAATACGCTCATATTCTTCGACGGTGAACCCTGCTACATTCACAAAAATCCTCGTACGCAAATTTCTTAACTTAGGCAAAAACCGTTTACAAAATTCCTCTACACCTGGATTTTCAAGACCAACCCAATTAATAACGCCGCTGGGCGTCTCGTATATCCTCGGTGGGGGATTACCCATTCGAGGTTCAAGCGTTATGCCTTTAGTAAAGATTGCACCAACGCTATTGGCTACTCTTTTGTACTTCAAGCCAAAGCCGAATACCCCTGAAGCAATAAAGACTGGATTCTTAAATGTAAGACTAGAGATCTTAAACATTAAACTCGATTTTCCCAAGCTCAAACACCGGGCCATCCACACAGATTCTCTTATACATACCCTCATATTTGATCGCGCAACCAAGGCATAGACCACATCCACAGCCAAGGAAATCTTCACAGAACGCATACACAGGAAATTGTAGATTGAGTGCCTGTAGTTCGACAAGCATTTTCTTTGGACCACAGGTGTATCCGATTTCGTACATACTGGTATCAATGTGTCTGAGAGCTGATACTGCTGTCATACTCCTGCGCGAACCTCTCTCGGTCACAAAAATTGCCTTCTGTGCAATCCTTGATATGCTGGATTTCACAATGAGATCGCATGGTCGCTTTGCGCCATAGAGAAAGGTGAAGTCTATCTTCCGTGCATGGAGCTTCAGCGCCAAGAAATATAGTGGCGCTACACCAATGCCGCCAGCAATGAGCAAGGTTTTTCTTTTTTTCAGTTTCAATCTCTTGCCAAGCGGACCAAACACCACTAAATCGTCTCCTTTCTTTTTTTCACTCAGCAATCGAGTTCCTCTGCCTACTACCTTGATGATGAAGAGCAATCTGTTTCGCTCATACGATGCAACACTTATCGGGCGATTGAGGAACGGGTCAAGGGTATCGCTTGTCCGCACCTGAAAGAATTGACCAGGGGTTGGATTGATACCTGGAAAAGAGACCTCCAGACCAAAGATATCCTTGGCAAACCATCTTTTTCTTTTTACCTTAACCGTTTTGGTCATTCGAACATGTTTTTGGCACTTCTTGCATATTCAGAATTGGGATAGCTCACCAGTAAATCGTCTATTAAGACATCTGCCAAACTGTCATTTTTAAAAATATAAGCAGTAATCCAGAGTTGCGCATATAATGCCTTTGGTGCCCATTCGCTTTGTGGAAAATCCTCGTATACCTTTACATACTCACGTACTGCCCTCTCTGGATCGTTGAAATCTACAAAATAGGTCTCTGCAAGAAGAAATTGCGCACGATCAATATTCTCGGTTTCCTTAGTGAGCATATCTATTCTACGCAAGACATCTGCTACACTCTTCGCTGTCATACCGTATTCACTCATCGGTGACCTCATTACAGAAGAATCGTAATACGCAATTGCCTGTTCAAGACTATCTTCTCCTCGAAGGAGTTCTGCAAGATTATAGAATGCTTCAGCCGCTATCTCTGTATAATCGTTTATACCAACCTCCAAATATATTTCTTTTGCTTTCACGGTATTACCGAGCTTTACATTCAAATCAGCAAGCATACTCTTAAATTCAAGATCCTCTTGGCCTTGAAGAAAATCCTCGCACTTTTCATACTCACCCATTTCAAGATAGGTCTCAGCTATTTTCAACTTCAATTGTCGTTCATCCAGTTTAACCCGTGTAATAGCGAGGAGCTCATTAAAAGTTTTAAGCGCTTCAGAGAATAGTTTCTGATTAAATTGGGCTTCGCCTAAGAGTTGGAGTAACCAACGTCTATCTTTTGCTTCAATCCTTTCCTGTAATAATTCTTTTGCTACATCTGCGAGTGCTCCATAGTTATTCTCCTTAAAATATATAAGAGAGAGTATAACCAAAGATTTCACTCTAAATCGCTTTGACAACTGCGCTTCTTTTAGTGAAATTATTGCTTGGGCAAATTTGCCTTGTTGATAATAGGCGAGCCCTTTGTAGTAGAGTGCGTCGTCATAAAACTTAGATTTAGGGTAGTTAATTGATAAAAAATCCAGTTTTTCTAGTGCCCGTGAATAATCGCCTTTGTAATAATATGACACACCCATCATAAAGAGGGCATCGTCGACATATCGTGAACGTGGATATTTTATAATCACTGCAGTTGTTTTTTCAATCGTCTTATCGAAAAATTCTGAATCCTGCTTCAAAGTATCATTCACTACAGATTTCATCCCCTGACGATAATAATTTTGTGCGTTATAAAATGTATTGAAATAAGCACAGCCTGCAGTAACGACAATAAAAAGCGCTGCTATGCTTACTGAACCTGTTAGTATAGTCTTATACTTCATCAGATCTCAACAATGGGGCTGTTGCATGGTATTCGTTAAACGGTTTCGCTGTTCGTCCGTTAAATACAAAAAATCTGAATCCCTGACTAGGTTCATCTTCTTAGACTTTTTTTCTTTTTCTACCATAATTCTGTTCCATTATTCAACGTAGCCCTTTTTGTAAATCGTTTGCCGTTTGTCGTTTTAAGACCATGCAATGCCGTACAAACAATACGGGTCACGTTAGAATTCACTATACGCGTGATTATTCGATCAAATAAGGGAGGAAGATTGATATCATACATGATTTGCAATTCAATATGGTTCCTATATCTAACGGGGCGGGCTTTCATACCGAACACAATATTACGACCGTCCTCTTTTTTATCGTGCAATTCCTATTTGAATATTTCTGAATCGAGCCGGGACTGTGCCATGTCCTACTAATGCTACCTGACCAGGCTCTCCTTTTCCACAATTAGGCACACCAAAGAGCCTCCAGAAATGTTTGTCACCAAGGGCGTCGCAGCTACGCCAAAATTCCGGGGTAATACCTGTATAGGTTGCATTCTTGTAGACTTCGGTCAGCTTTCCTTTTTTTACCCTCCGCGCAAACTCACAACCAAATTGAAAATTTAATCGTCTATCATCTATTGACAAAGATCTATTAGTCATCATGTATACCCCGTCATCAGTGTCTGCAATCATATTCTCAAGTCTCCACTGACCAGGCATTAGATTTATATTCGTCATCCTGATGAGTGGAATTCTATCCCAGCCGTCGGCCCTCATTGCTCCGGTTGAGCTTGTCTTGACAATAGGAGCAGTCTCTCGTGAGCTCAGATACCCGACAAATATGCCATCCTTCACAAGATAGAAGCGTTGTGCAGGAACACCTTCATCATCCCAACCGAATGTTCCGAGCCCACCACGTGTTGTAGCATCAGCAACGATATTGACTAATTCAGATCCATACCTGAACGTATTCAGTTTATCCAAGGTTAGGAAACTTGTTCCTGCATATGATGCCTCGGTTCCTAAGACCCGATCAAGCTCTGTAGGGTGACCACACGATTCATGCACCTGTAAGACCATCTGATCGGCATCAAGGATGACTGTCGTCTTCATCTGTGGACAGGGTCGTGCACTGAGCAACATCAGTGCCTCATCCCTTATTCTCTCTGCATGGTGCATGAAGTCCAGAGAGTCAATAAACTCATATCCAGCCTGACTATAGTTGTCATAAGAACGTGATTGTACATCGCCTTTGTCAATGGCGTATACCCTGAGCATGCCACCAGAAAAGGTCATCTCCTGACTGATAAGAGAACCCTCAGTTGAAGCAAAATGATTGTTTCTCTTTCTAAAACTCAAGAACCCAGTACTTACCTGTATTCTTTTGTCTTGACGCATGATCTTATCGCAGGCCATGAGTAATGCGATCTTTTTATTCAACGAAATCTTCAGAGGATCACTCACAAATCGCGTCGAATAATTACCCTTCTGTGGCCCCAATGGAGAGAGCAATACATCGCCTGAGCTTACTGTGGCAGAGGCACGGGCAACGCTCAGGGCATCTTTGGTCACCTTATCCGCCTCGCTTTTATTGATGATGTTTGATGACGAGAATCCCCATGCCGAGTCCTTTAAGACCCTGACACCAAAACCTGTATTAGTGGTGTGGGTGACGGCTTCTACAATACCATTTTTCACAACAATTGACTCTGTTTCGCGCTCAGCAACACGCACATCACCATAATCTACCCTTTTTGCTTTCAGAGTATTGATAATTCTCTCAAGAAAATCTTTCATCTATTTTATTAATGTTAAGACTAACTATAGTCAGAATTTCGTAAAAATCAAGTGGGGGTCAGGCCTCACATCACAGTATGAGGCCTGACCCCAGAATCCCCTGACCCCAAATATAAGGTAAATGTGCTACCCTGACCCTTTTTGCTCTTGACCTCAATCCTTCCACTGTGTAGGTCCATAATCTTTTTCACATACGCAAGCCCCAGACCCATACCCTCTTCTTTTCTTGAATAGAACGGACTAAAAATCTTGTTTAATTCCTGTTCATCCATTCCTCTGCCATTGTCGGTAATTGAGATACACACAAGATCATCATGCATGCCAACCTCGATTTCAATACAGCCCTTTGCATCTTTTATTGCCTCTATACTATTCTTCAGCAGATTTGTGACCGCCACGAGGAGAAGCTCATAATCACCACGAAGCTGTGGCATTTCTTTTTCTATTCTCATGGAGACCTCTATCTGTTGAGGAATAGATGCCTTCTCCAATGCCTCATGAATGAGTTGCCCAAGGTCTACAGAAACACATTCCGCCTTCAACGGCTTCGAGTATTCTAATAATTTAGTGATTAAGTCTTCCATAATCCGACATTCTTTCCCAATGTCTGATGCAGATTTTTTTCCTTTTTCGATCAGGCGTGCCAGGCCAATGATTGTACCTATGGAATTTCTAAACTCATGGGCAATGTACGACGAAAATTCAACAAGTGTCTCTTCTTTTAGTTTCATCTTCTTGAATATTTCGTTGAATGTCTCTGATACAAAATCTTCCTTCTTCATTTCAATGCCCATGTCCCGCGCGAGATTTGCCACATAGCGCATCGGCAGAAAGAGATTCCGTATCAAGAAGATGCCTAAGAACCCGGTGAAGAGAAGAGAGATCGTGATGTAAAAAATATGCCACCTGAAGATTTTATCATACATCACGGTGTATGAAGAAATCAATGAGGTATAGAGATAGAAGGGAGGTTCTGGGTTGAGATAGATAAATGTATCACCATCTTGCATGACTTCACCGAACCCCGGCATTCTCTTGAAATATAGGGAGACATCGAAACGCTCAGTCGAGCGACTCAGTTCTAACGGCAGCATCCGCGAATCGTAAATTCTTTGTCCCAATGTATCACTGAGCACAATATGTCTTAAATTAAAGGCACTGCTCAGATTCTTAAACAGAGAAAAGAGCTCTGTCTGATTATACGTTGTATCAAGATAATGAGTGCACAGTGTTGCAATGGAGATAATTTTATCTCGGTCGTAGTTTATAAATTCATTTCTAAATTGTATGCTTATATATAAATTGATCAGGGCAAGAAATATGATGAGGATAATAAAAACAGTTGCTACAATGCTTATATTCCTCGGATATGAACTCTTCATCTTACTATTGTCAATCTTCCTTTATTACGTTCTACATGACCATTTCCAAGAGTCTCGATGATATAGAGGTACATACCACTCACAACCTCTTCACCTTTATCATTCTTCAGATCCCAGAATGCACGTCTCCCTAACCGATCAATCTCGGCTGGCTCAGCATCAAGCACCCTTATCTTTTCACCAGCGATATTATAGATGGTTACCGTGAATCGGGGAAGGTACGGCCGCAGTTGAGTCGTATCAGAAGGCACATAGGAGATGATCACCTTTCTTCCCCATGAGGGTTCTCTATCTATCCTGAATGGATTGGGGAAGGAATAGACCCTTCCGAGGAGGACTGGTGTCACCCAGAATGATGCAAACATTACTGAATCTCCTGCACTGATTGCGTATACCCACGCGCCAGTAGGATTGCCGTCATAGTCAAAACTCGCCGGTTTCGATGTGTCGCCAAATCCATACGCACTGTTACGCCACAAATCTCCAGCATGACCCAGGTCCTTCAAGAGAAAATCCTCATCACCATCTGCCTGCATTATGCCGACCAGTGGTCGGGTCTCGCTGTCGTTGTGCAATCTGGAGTCATCACAATGAAGAATCAAGAGCCCATTACCAGGTAGACTCCTGTCAAAAGCGCTCTGATATCGATTCTCCACGAGGAAGTATTCGCCGCTTCCACCAGTTGACTCCCAATCAGGTCCCTGGGGGTCTTCTAAGAGCCGATAGGCAACTGCATTATGTGCAGCACAGACAACTGCTTGATGCTCCAGCTTCGTGACCCCAATCCTGAGGACCTCGACCGGTGAGACGAATCCGAGCTGATATTTGGACCAGGCGCATAGATGAGTCGGCGATGAACCTGGAAGACTGTCATGGTGAATCCTGCCCCACGAACCAGCTGCCATGAGACCAAACATGCCAATGCCCAATGTTGAGCCATCTCGGTCATAGAGATCAGGCAGACCAAGGATGTGCCCAAATTCGTGGGCGAATACGCCAACGCTTATGCGGCCAGTTTCGGTTTCGAATCGTTCGGGCTCCATTGAATAGAAGTCCACGACAACGCCATCATCAGTGGTGTACGGACCAGGACACCCAGTTCCTGTGCTTGAGAGTTGCCATTGGTGCGACCAGACATAGTCTGGATTTCCGGTCTCCTCTGCACCAGGTCCGGCATGGACAACAAAGAGTGCGTCAACAGTGCCGTCGGCGTCTTCGTCAAAACCAGCAAAATCAACATCAGGATCAGCAAGACTGCATGCTGCCCAGACAATCCCCTGAACATTGCGCGGGAACGTGCCAGGATACAGGCCAAATGAGTCGCCGATATAATACGAGTAGTTCTGCGGTGCCCTGAGCCATCGGGTGCACTCACTCTCTTTGCTGATGGTAAACCTTCCATAGGAGACCTCGGAATAATAATCCCTCAATGAATTCTTATCTTCACCATAGATGAGCGAGTCGAACTCTTCTGAGGCATAGGTATGCCCATTGTCTGGAAAATCGATCAGGATGACGAGTGCCCGCTGCTCACCTATGGGTTTATCGATCCGCGCTTGCCCGGCATTCATGAAGAGGGGAAACCGAGGTTGCACAATGGGTCTTCTGTCTGTATATGGATTGGGCGGCATAAGAAAGAGGGTGCATAAGAGCATCGCCATTCAGGAATTATACCTAGTGCAGTGAAAATGTCAATGTCCGTGAATGAATAGGATATCAAGAGATGATAAGTCCTGACATCCATTCCTGTTATACCTTGCCTCATATCCTCGTCCTGGTACCCTAATGTGCTGATGCCATGAACTCAGCTCCTCTGTAATTTTTTACCCAATTCTGTGTGAAGTCTTACATAGAGAACCAACCAGAGAAGAAATCGGCTCATATTTCGAGACATTTGCAGAAGGACTCAGGCACAAATGTTGCATAAAGAAAACTAGAGAAGGGAGGCAGACATGACACAAAACCGAGGACATCTCCGCACATCAGCGGAAACTGCTATCTCTCAAAGACGTATCGCCTCACAAGGCTTTACCATAATTGAGCTGATGGTTGTTATCGGTATCATTGGTATTATCGTGGCAATCGCTGTACCCAGCTTTATTCAAATGCAGCAGCGCGCACGCATCCGTGCCGGCGCCAATGAGATCGCCCAGGACTTCAGGCGGATTAGAGAGCGGGCTCTCTCTATGAGCCAGACCTTCCGGATAACCAGTCCTACTGTTCGACAGTACCAAGTGCAACATCCCGATGGCAATACCTTGCTCTATAGACTCGGACAGACAACGGGCGGCAATCTTCAATTTGGCACAACAAGTGCGGTTGGTGCACCTCCTGAGGACAATGATGGAACTCCTGACGGTTTTGATTTTCCCGCAGGAACTCTCAGATTTGAATCGCGGGGCACGGCTACTTCAGGTGTAGCATACATCACCAATGGCAAAGAAGATTATGCTGTAGGAGTAAACCCCCTCGGTAAGGTGAGGGTGTACAAGTATGACGGTGGAGCCTGGCATTAAAGGAGGAACAATGGATCAAATTTCAACAAACCCAAGATCCAAAATGAGTAACCAGTTCCGAAAACAATGGACATCTGGTTTTACCCTCATTGAAATCTTGGTTTCTATCATTATTTTGAGCGTTGGTATTCTCGCGGTGAGCCAGATGACGATCATGGGGATGAGGGTCACGACCGTGACAAATCAAAGAATGTATGGTCGTACGGTCATGGCACAAGTATTTGAAGATTTATATAACCTGCCGAGTACTGCTCCAGAGTTGCAAGACCCTGATGGACCTGGTGATCTAGATGACGATTCACTGGGCGATCACTCAACGACAATAATAGACCCAAGTGGTCAGCGCGCCTACAACGTAATATGGAATATCGCCGACAATACGCCAGAGCCCGCCTTTAAAACAATACGCATCCACGTTCTGTGGGGAGTGAAAGAAAATTGGAAAATCACCTCCGATTTATTAAAGAGGATGTAAAGGAGGAAAGATGAAGAAAGGTATGACACTCGTCGAAGTCCTGGTATCGCTTGTCATTTTAGCCTTTGTGCTCGGTGCAATATATACCATTCTCAACCTTCAGACCGCGAGATCCGTTCAGGTCCAGGAAACAACAATTCTACAGACTGATGCCCAGGTTGCATTGAGTCTCTTGAAATGGGACATCGCAACCGCCGGTCTTGCATATCCAAAAATAGACAATGCAGTACAATCCACGAATGGTGGCGCCGGCAATACTGATGTGATTACCTTACGCGCTGTTGGGCTCGGCTTTGAATCTGGACGATGCAAGTGGTCATGGCTCATGGAGGGCGCAACAAATTCAAATGTAGTATTAACACGTGGTTTTGAAGACGAAGATACAATACTACACTTCAGCGTGGGAGACACCGTAGTCTTCATAGACAGGTTGCGTGCAATAATCGATCCACCTGGTGCGGTCGTCATTCAGGCAACGAGCATTGATTCATTTGTCGACCACTTTGGCAATGTCTTTCCTGCGCAGCGTCTCACGCTCAGCAGCCCAGTGAATGCATCTGTCGGAAGAGTGGTAATCGGCTTTGTTCCTCAGATCTATGATCCGGGCATAACATTATCGATAAGTAATCTGAAACTGATGAGAGGAAATGACGTGATGCTCGATAATGTAGAGGATCTACAATTTGCCTATGGTATTGATAATGATAATGATAATATTATCGACACCTGGACAGATAATATTCCGCAATTTGCCACACAGGGCAGAAAGTGGGCCATTCGCTACACCATGGTTGTTACCTCTCACGGGATGGGAGGCTATACCTATCCTGACAATCAAATTACCATAGAGGACCACACCTACACACTCACGCCCGCGCAGAAGCGTCAAAAACGCGCAATCCTCTCTGGAATTATCTCACCTCAGAATCTGCAGCCATAGGAGGCTACTATGATACGAGGGAATATAATGCGATTTTTCAAGATTTCAAAAAATAAAGAAGGCAACAGGGGTATTGCCCTGCTCGTGGCATTAGGCACAATGATTGTCATTCTCATTATTGGTTCTCTGTCAATCTATCTCATTACCCGAGGAGTCAGGGTCACCGGAGGACAGACCCGGTATGAGACTGCATATGAAGCAGCGGTAGCCTCTCTTGAGATAGGAAAGGCGCGAGCAGAGTATCTCAGTCAACAGCCAGGTATTATGGATACAACAGAGATCATACGAATTGGCAACTACAATGCTGAGATACTCGTTGAGAGAACATCGACCTCTTCAATCGTCGCATCAGGAACAGCAATGAAGTTTGCCCGAGCAATCGCAGGCCCTGGTGCAACACCATCATATGGTAGTTACCGAACATATTATATACAGGCGCATGCACAATCAGCGAGCAGAACCAATGAACAGGTAATGCTTGAGATTTTGCAGCGTTATACTGTCTTTTCTGACTAGATAGGAGGACAAAATGATACAGCTTGTCAAAAATGTCAAAAGCGTAGTCTTAATCCTCGTCTTGCTAGGTTTTGTCTCAGGTGCATTTGCGAAGCCACCAAAACCACCAGTACCGTCGATCAATCCGTACTGTTGTGCACCACCATTTCTCTGGGGGATTGTTAAACCTGATATCCTCATCATGGTGCAGTTGAACGAGAGCATGTACCGCCGTGCGAGCGCCTCAGTCAGCAATGGTCAATACGACTCGACACGCTACTACTATGGCTACTTTAATCCAAACGATTTCTATGGCCCTACTGGAGCAGGCTGGAAAAAAGGAGGGTCGATATCAGGTAACATACTGAACTGGGCAATGATGAGCCGTCTTGATGTCGCACGCAGGGCACTCTTTGCTGGTAAAGGAGAACCAAGTTCACAGATCATCAAGAACAAACTCCACGCAGAAGGAGGTCCAGACAGCCTCTTCAATTCTGCCTGGCCCTGTACGCTCATCTACACAGGTACTGTGCCTCCTTGTACTGTTGTGTTCTCAAAACCTTCCCTGACCCAAATTAAACTGGAATTCAAGGGAGGCAGTATCGGTGGATTGCCAGACTTCACAGAGCAAACCACTATCTGGTATGGCGACTTAGATCCGCATAATTATGAGCATCGCGGCATAACCCACATATTTGGTGACCATAATGATGACAACAAATGGGACGAAGATGCTCCGCGAATGGGACTCATGTTCTTTAGCGATGCGTGGGGAGAAAAGGTGATGAAAGAAGTCATTGAGAGTGAACAGGCACCCTCTATCGAAGATTTTGTCAACAAGATAAACAATAACGCTCCCTCAGGCCAGTATGCCAATCCTGGAAGGGCTATCTTTGAGGCAATCCACTACCTAAAATATACCTCTAATCCCCACTTCGATAACATGAATTATGACTTTCATGGGCCTGGCACAAAGTGGGACCCCTGGTATACCTATAAGAGCCCTGAACCTGTCTTTTGTCGCGAGTGTTTTCTCATTCTGCTGGGTGATGGTGAGGCGCATGCCGACCACCCCTCAGTAGCGAGTTGTACACACCTTCCTGTAGGTCCTTTTGCCCGACCGTTTTACGATTATGATAATGACGGTAATGTATCTGACAATGTGAGTGCAGTCGACCCCACCGGCATGCACAATCCTGCAGACGACTATTCTCTGTATGGCCATGTCACTGACCTCAGAGATGATTTAGAAGACATAAACAATATAGATGTCTATACACTCTTGGCATTTGGTACTAATGACGCACTCTACAAGGATATTGCAAAGAATGGCGGGTTCAAGGATCTGAATGGCGATAATATGCCTGGACCGAATCAATCAGAATGGGATAGAAATGGCGATAATGTCCCTGACAACTTCTTTATGGCAAATGATGGGTATGCACTTGAGCAGGCATTGGCTCAGATAATGCTTGACATCCTCAACAAGGTCAACTCTGGGAGCGGTGTTGCTGTTGTGACAACAGGATACAAAGGCGGCGGCTCAACTGTCCAATCACAATTCTATCCACGGAAAAACTTTCCAACCGGCGAAACAGTAGAATGGACTGGAAATACCCAGAGTCTTTGGCTCGACCCCTATGGATGGATCAGGGAAGATAATGAGAAAGACGCAACACTACACCTGCAAAATGACTATGTAGTCAGCATGCAATGGGAACCGAGCCTACAGAATGTAATCGTTACTCGATTGCGCGACCAGGATGGTACAGGTGACCCGACTCAATTCGATACAGTCGAGACCGTTGTGATTGAGCAACTCCAGCCTGTCTGGGAGGCTGGCACATGGCTCTGGAATGTCGACCCTGGAGACCGTAATATCACTACCTTTGTCGATCAAAACTGGAATGGTATTGTTGAAGCGGGTGAGATGACAGACTTCGTTCCGGCAAACGCCGCGCTCCTCAAATCATACCTTGGTGTCAACACTGTTGATGATGCTGATACCACAATCCAATATGTGCGTGGTACTGATTTTCCGGATCTGAGGACCAGGACAGTAGACGGCAAGGTCTGGAAACTCGGCGATATCATCAGTTCAGATGCTATTGCAGTACAACCTGCAATCGAGCGCTACGACTTTATCTATGGCGATGAATCCTATGTTGCGTATCTGGAGAGCTGTAGAAACCGAAGAGGTGTTGCCTATACTGGGTCTAATGATGGTATGCTCCACTGTTTCAATGGTGGAAAACGAGTTGAATTGGATGCTCGACTCACGCCATTCAGACTCGACCCAGCTGGCTATGCACTGGGTGAGGAGCTCTGGGCAGTCATTCCCTTTAATCTCTTACCTCATCTCAAGTGGCTCCAAGACCCTGCATACTGCCATGTCTATTACGTTGACCTGAAGCCCTATGCAACCGATGCACAGATCTTTGCTGATGACGGCACACACCCCAATGGTTGGGGCACGATTCTCATAGGCGGTATGAAGATCGGCGGCCTCCCCATTAAGAACGACATCGATACCTGCACGTCCGCATACTTTGCGATTGATGTGACCGATCCAGAATCACCACAGTATCTGTGGGAGTTCACTGAATCCGATCTCAACTTGACGATATGCTATCCTACAGTGATCAAGGTGAAAGATTCCTGGTATCTCGTCTTTGGCTCAGGTCCTGAGACATGTTCAGGCGAGTGTGCTACTGGTGTGAGAGCGAACGTCTATGTACTCGATCTGGCAACCGGAACCCTCCTCAAAAAATGGGAATTCCCAGACGACCAATCATTTGTTGCCGATATCTTTGGTGTTGACTGGGGAATGGACTACACGGTTGACCGCATCTATTTTGGTGACTGCATCTATGATGTTACTAAGCCTGGCAATTGGGGCGGCAAGATCTATCGGATTGATACCAATGACGAAACCGATCCAAATAATTGGGACACGAGCTTTGTCTTTGATATGGAACGACCAATAACAGCAGAAGGAAGTGTTGCCACCGACGACTATAATCATCTCTGGGTATACTTTGGAAGTGGCAGATTCTTCTCAGAAACCGATGAAACGGATCTGACTGTGCAGCGTTATATTGGCATACGTGAAGACACTACGCGCGCCACAAGCGTTGCTGGATTGTATAGCGTGTCCGGTGTAGCAGTTGACACAAATAACGTGGTTCACTACCCAGGTGGTAGTACCTCGTCATTTGATGGCTTGATCGAGACGGTCAATGATTATGGTGGCTGGTGGCGCGAACTAGCTGGACTCGGCGAGCGAAATATCACCACCTCGCTTGTCTTTGGCGGTGCTGTCCTGTTCACGACATATATCCCAGAACACGACATCTGCTCGTATGGTGGACAAGGTAGACTCTATGCATTGTTCTACCGAACCGGAACAGCCAACATCAATCCAGAATTCTTAATAGCCGAGGGCGATACGCTGTATCACCCCACCTATATCGAACTTGGTCTGGGTATGCCATCAGGGCCAAGTATCTATATAAGTGGTGAGCAGATCAAGGTTTTTATCCAAGCAGCGGGTGGTATTGTCTCACCAGAAACTGGAATTCCTGGTCTTCCAAAAGCCGGTGTCATCATGTGGAAAGGAAGATAATACTCTTTGCTTAACGCTTCAGAGGGAGGTCTTCGTAGCATTACGAAGACCTCCCTCTGAAGCACTCTGCTCACCGAGTACGCGATGCCCCCTGTCAGCGTTCATGGTATGAAGACTCTGCAATCGTGTGTACTGATTCCTCTCTACCCTTCCAGAACCTTGAGTCATGGCGAGGAACCAAATCCCTTGTCTGTCATTGCAAACTATTTACAGAGCCGAAGCAATCTCAAGACGGCTCAGAATAGGCTACACAATCTGATGCAGAGAAAAAAATCCCATGTTGCCTTCACATTATGCTGCTGCCAAAGTGAATCATTGACAACTCTTTGCTAAAAATGGAGAGGACTCAGTTGTGCGTATGCTTGACTTTTTTTCGATTCTGTCTATAGTTATGTCGAGGAGGTACAAGTGAAAATAATTGTGAAATCGCTCTTTATCCTCTTTTTGGTCATATTTTTTATGGGGTGCGGTGAAAAGAAGGAAGAAAAGGGTGCTACCAATAATCCACCTGTAGTAACCGAAGTAACCCTACAACCTTTGCAGCCAACAGTCCAGACTGAGATTAAGGCACGCATCCTCAGTTCTGACAAAGAGGGTGATCCAATTACCTATCAAATAAAGTGGTTTGTCAATGGAACACAGATTGGAGAAGGAATGTCGTTTCTATACGATGAGGTGGAGAAGGGTGATAAAATCTATGCTGAGGTGACACCCTATGATGGCAAAGACTACGGAAAGACAGTCAAGACAGCTGAAATAACAATAGGTGGTCTGCCACCCAAGATTCTGTCTCTTCAAATCGCACCAGAATCGCTCTTTGTGACAACACCCCAGGTAGTCGTGACCGCGTTGGCTGAAGACCCAGACAAGGATTCATTGAGAATGATCATACACTGGTTGGTCAATGATGAAGTCATCCCTGATACCTCAACGACACTCGAGCTTAGGAAATACGGCCTCAAAAAGAATGATACGGTCACCGGCTCTGCCTTTGCTGATGATGGCGAGTTCAGGTCTGAGCCTTTCCCGTTTGAACTGGTCATCGCCAATGCACCACCAGTCTTCAAAACGCAGACAGATTCGGTGAAATGTGCGCCAGATAGTATCTATTATCCCCTGCCGATTATCGATCCAGACAATGATCCGCTCTTCTTTGAGATTCTTGAGGCTCCCGCGGGGATACAGATCGATAGTGAGAAGGGAATTATTTATGGAAGTGCTGCAGAGACAAAGACCTTTGAGATTACAGTTCGTGCAACAGACAGTGACGGCGCCTATCTAGATGCACAGTTCACCATAACCACTCCCTAACGCCGCCTAACTCAATTCATTTTCCCCATTAATTAGTTTACATTTCATGCACGGCATGAAATGTAAACTATTGACAGCCCTCTATTTTGTGTTATCATAGTTTTCGTTATGGATGTTATTGATCTAATACGACAGGGTAAGGTAAAACGATATTTTCGGTCACGCAATAAATTGTCTTACCCCGGTGCTATCAATCACATAACGCAACATGCTCCAGGAAAAGAAATACTTTTTGCCGAAGACAGCGATTATCTTTTTATGCTTCACCTCATGAAGACCGCGGCCAGTAAATTCAATCTCAGATTTTTTTCATTTGTCCTCAT
>Ga0209636_10000203_pt1 | contig 51758 bp, 47 predicted proteins | sample DeeMarSWOR152_54_FD_187464 | JGI IMG/M metagenome (GOLD analysis project Ga0209636, IMG submission 187464) | Marine sediment microbial communities from White Oak River estuary, North Carolina - WOR-1-52-54 (SPAdes) (version 2) | ecosystem: Environmental > Aquatic > Marine > Intertidal zone >...
AACGTCGGTTTCAAACACTCGTTTTCAGAAGGGGTCTAGCCAAATCTGTAGGTCAAGCCCGTCAGCTGATTACCCATGGGCACATTTCCATTGAAGGGAAACGGGTCTCATCCCCAAGCTACATGGTTCTGAGGGATGAAGAAGCCAAAGTGACCTTCACTCCGACCAGCCCCATTTTCGATCTAAACCATCCCCTAAGGCAAACTCTCAGCGTAGAAGGCGACATTGAAGCCAAGGAGAAGAGATCATGAGCAAAAAGACCGAAAAATGGGCTGTCGTTCACATCTATAGTTCCTACAACAACACAGTCATACATTTCACAGACGCATCAGGCGCCGAGACTATTGCCAGAGGCTCCGGAGGAATGTTTGTCAAAGCAGATCGACTGGAATCTTCGCCATACGCCGCAATGCGGGCTGCGGCTCACACAGCTTCTGTAGCCAAAGACAAGGGAATAACCGCCATACACATAAAAGTTCGAGCTCCTGGAGGATCAGATGCTAGGACACCAGGGCCAGGAGCACAAGCAGCCATAAGAGCCCTTGCACGAGCTGGATTCCGAATCGGTCGCATCGAAGAGGTAACACCTGTCCCCCACAATGGGACAAGAAGGAAAGGCGGACGTAGAGGCCGCAGAGTCTAATAGAATCAATAGCCTGACAGAATTGGTTACATGCTGTTCTTGAAGCATAAAATTGAAATAATGCCTTTCTTTCCTTATGAGAAGCACGTGTACTTGTAACTAGCAATGTAGAGGCCTGATCTCAGTGGAAGTCCAGATCATCGGAAAAACTGATACCGCCATGCGTTTCGTTGTTAGGGGAGTTGATGTACCCTTCGCAAATGCTTTGCGTAGAATTATGCTGGCTGAGGTGCCCTCTATGGCTATAGATGACGTAGTTATAATCCAAAACTCATCTGTTCTTAACGATGAGATTCTCGCTCACCGATTGGGTCTCATCCCCCTCAAGACGGATTTGGACTCCTATAACCTGCCCGAAGAGTGCACCTGCAAAAGCGAGTTTGGATGTAACCTTTGCCGCGTAGCCTTAACATTAGAAGCCGAAGCCAAAGAGAACACCATAACAGTGTACTCCGGAAACATGGTCTCTGAGAATCCCGACATAGCCCCAGTGAGCGACAGAATATCAATCGTGAAGTTGGCACCTGATCAGAAGATAAGGCTGGAGGCATACGCCCGACTTGGAAAGGGAAAAAAACACGCGAAGTGGCAACCAGTCTCCGTGAGTGCGTACAGATATCTACCACAGATCAAGATTGACGCAGTGAGTTGTGACGCTTGTGAAGAATGCGTAGAGATTTGCCCAAAAGATATTCTCGTGAAGACTGGAAAGTCGATAGAAACCAGGAACGAAATTGAGTGTACTCTGTGCCGAGACTGTGTAGAAGCTTGTCCAAAAGATCCAACTGCCATCGAGATATCTTGGGAGAAAGACGCCTTCGTTTTTGATGTCGAATCAACAGGCGCCCTTCCTGCCGAGCGAGTTCTATTCGAAGGCCTAAACATACTTGACAAGAAATTTGAAGATTTCCAGAAAGAGTTGCGGGGGAAGAAATGAGACGAATTAAGACGACTAATCCAGAACTAATCAACCTCATCCGATTTCTGAAAAAGAGGGCACAGGAAGATGATGCAAAGATATGGCGTGCCGTAGCGGACCGTTTGTCGAAGCCGAGACAAAGAAGAGCCGCCGTGAACCTGAGTCGGTTGAATCGTCATACACAAGCAAGTGAAACAGTGGTAGTCCCAGGCAAAGTTTTAGGCGTGGGGATAGTTGACCACCCCATATATGTCGCTGCCTTTGCCTTCTCAGAGAAAGCAAAGTCAAAGATCTCGAAGGCTAAGGGGAAATGCCTGACATTCGAAGAGTTGATGAAGAAGAATCCAAAGGGCACGAAAGTGAAGATAATTGGGTGAAAATGCAATGGCTGATAATGCTGTGATAGTTGATGCAACGGGATTGATCCTTGGTCGAATGGCAAGCGCCATAGCCAGAAGACTACTCCTAGGCGAAAAGGTATTCGTCGTAAATGCTGAAAAGGCGACAATATCTGGCAAGAGACTGAGTATAGTAAGGGAAGCCAAAACATTTCTAGAAGTTGGGCATCCGGGAAAAGGTCCTTTCCACCCAAGAAGACCAGATAAGATTGTCCGAAGAACCGTTAGGGGTATGCTTCCTTGGAAGAAGCCAAAGGGACAACAAGCTTATAGACGACTGCAAGTCTACATCGGAGTGCCTGCGGAGTTTCAGGGCAAAGAAACGCAGACGATCCCAGATGCCCAAGCAAACAAGCTGAAATGCCCCTACATAACAATTGGAGAATTGGCCAAAGAGATTGGTTGGGCTGTGATAGGCGAGTAAGATGTCACGTTCCAAAAGAGTTGTGTTAACAAGCGGAAAGCGGAAAACAGCCATTGCTAGAGCAACCGTTAAAGCTGGAAAGGGAAGAATTCGCGTTAACAGTGTGCCCGTCGAGATCTTTGAACCCAAAATCGCTCGTCGCAAGATTATGGAGCCGCTCCTTCAAGCTGGCGAGGATGTTTGGAAACAACTTGACATAGATGTTAAGGTTTCTAGTGGAGGTTTCATGGGTCAAGCTGAAGCTGTACGGATGGCTGTTGCCAGAGCTTTGCTAAAATGGACAAAGAGTTCTCGCCTTCAGACAATTCTTACGGACTACGACCGAACCATGATCGCTGGCGACTCGCGGAGGAAAGAACCAAAGAAGTTTGGAGGCCCCAGTGCCAGGTCCAGAAAGCAGAAAAGCTATAGGTGAAAGTCCATGTCTGACCATCTCGAAATGCTTTATTACTCTGAATCTTAGAATGTTAAGGAGGCGACCAGAATCATCATACCAGTTCGTTGCTTCACCTGTGGCAAATTGATTGGTGACAAGTGGGAAGACTTCGCGACTAGGGTTAAAGCTGGAGAAGATGCGGGAGAAGTTCTAGATGGTCTTGGAGTGACACGATATTGCTGTCGTCGTATGCTGTTATCTCACGTAGATCTCATAGACGAGATTCTGAGGTTTTATGAAGAAGTTGGAGAGAGGAAACGCATCTAACATCTCTTGAGGAGGTCAACTTGTCAACAGTCATTGAAGATGTCATGGCTCGAAAGATCTTCAACAGCAGAGGCGAAGAAACCCTAGAAGTTGACATAATAACAGCCATGGGATTTGGAAGAGCCTCCGCCCCGGCAGGAGCCAGCGTGGGAAAAGCAGAAGTCACTTCATACCCTGATGGAGGAGTAGATCAAGCAATTAGGAATGTTGAAGAACTAATCACTCCAGAATTGATCGGCATAAACGCTGATATGCAGGAAGAAATCGATCTTCTCCTCCACGAAATCGACGGAACAGAAAATTTCAGAAATGTAGGAGGAAGCGTGGCATATGCTGTTTCCTTGGCTACCGCTGAAGCTGCCGCCACATCCTATGGTGTGCCATTGTTTCAACATCTTGGTGGCTATCTTGCAAATGAGCTCCCCTATCCTCTCGGAAATGTTCTAGGAGGAGGAAAACATGCCCCTGGAAGATCTCTCAACATACAAGAATTTCTGGTTCTTCCACTCAAGGCAAGCAACTTTTCGCACGCAGCAAAGGCCAACGCAATGGTGCATCAAAAGGTTAGTTACTTCCTAAAAAAGAAGGACTCCACCTTTACAGGTGGGAGAAATGACGAGGGAGCGTGGACTACTAGCATCAAAGATGAAGAGGCTCTGGAAATTCTGGTGAAGGCGTGCGAACAGGTTTCAGAAGAGTTAGGAGTCAATTGCGGACTTGGCGTTGACATAGCTGCTTCTACTCTATGGGATAAAAAAGAGAAATACTACGTCTATGGAGACAATAAGAGAAATTCTGGAGAACAACTTGATTTCGTATTGCATCTCATGAAAACCTATGGTCTTATCTATGTTGAAGATCCCTTCCGCGAGGAAGACCTTGAAAGCTTTGCAAAACTCAGTCGAAAGGCGAAAAAATGTCTCATCTGTGGTGACGATTTATTCGCGACGAACAATGAGAGACTGACTCGTGGCATAAGAATGGATGCCGCAAACGCCATTATAATAAAAGTGAATCAGGTGGGGACGTTGACGGACGCTTGGGAGACCTCAAAAACGGCGAAGGGCGCAAGATATATCCCAATAATGTCTCATCGCTCCGGAGAAACAAACGACGCCCACATTGCCCATCTATCCGTGGGCTTTGGCTGCCCAATCGTAAAGACAGGGATAGTGGGGGGTTCACGAGTGTCGAAGATCAATGAACTCGTTCGAATTGAAGAAACTCTCGCAGAGAGAGCGGAGATGGCTGCTTTTTCGTTTTAGGAGGAAGATTTGTTGGCTGAGGAAGAAGAGAAAGAAGTTGCGGTTCCTACAGAAGAGGAACTTCTGCTGCCTCAAGACACCCTGTTATCTGCGGGTATTCACATAGGTACAAGAATGAGAACAAAGGACATGGACCCATTCATCTATCGTGTTAGACCCGACGGTTTATTTGTTTTGGATGTCAAGAAGACCGATGAACGCATACGAGTTGTAGCCAAGTTTCTCGCTCGATTTGAACCCTCAAAAATAGCGGCAGTAGCGGCCAGACTCTATGGACGCGCGCCAGTAACGAAACTTTGTGAAGTAGTTGGAGCAAACCCAATAGTTGGCCGGTTCATTCCTGGACTCCTTTCCAATCCTCTTTACCCAAACCGCATTGAGCCAGATGTAGTAGTCGTCTCTGATCCGAGAGCGGATGTACAAGCTATAAGAGAAGCATCAAGCACAGGCATTCCTGTTGTTGCCCTTTGCAGCACCGACAATGACTTCCGCGATGTAGATGTAGCCATACCAACAAACAACAAAGGCAGAAGAGCTCTGGCGGTGATCTTCTGGCTCCTTGCCAGACAGATTATGCGTGAGAGAGGTGAAATACCTCCAGACGGAGATCTAAGCATGTCCATAGACGACTTCGAAGTCAAGCTCGCTCGAGAAGAATAAAAGAAGTGACAAGTTTGGAGATTAGGCCCGCCGCTTTTGCAGGTTCATGGTACGCTGGTACTCCGCAAGGATTGAAAAAACAAATAGAAGAATGCTTCAATCACAGACTAGGGCCTGGCAAGCTCCCCAAAGTCGCAGAAAAGGGACCTAGAAAAGTCCTCGGACTCGTCTCCCCCCACGCAGGATACATGTACTCTGGTCCAGTGGCTGCCCATGGATACTACAAACTTGCAGCAGACGGCGTACCGGATATCGTCGTTATTCTTAGTCCCAACCACACCGGACGCGGAAGCGCATTAGCGATCATGAACGAGGGAACTTGGCAGACTCCTCTTGGAGATGCAGAGATCGACGCTATAACTGCCGAAAAGATTCTACACGAGTCCCGCATCATCGACGTGGATAACAAAGCCCACGCATACGAGCATTCAATCGAACTCCAGCTCCCCTTCCTCCAGTATCTATACAGCTCAAACTTCAAGTTCGTGCCTATCTGTTTTGCCATGCAAGACCTGGAGTCCAGCCAAGAGGTTGGCCAGGCCGTTGCAGGGGCTTTGTCAGGGAGAAACGCCTTGGTAATCGCCTCAACAGACATGACACATTACGAGCCCCATGAGAGTGCTCAAAGAAAAGACAGAATGGCAATTGAGGCAGCCATGGAGATGGATGAGGGAAAATACTATTCCACGGTAGAGTCACGTAGTATAACTACCTGTGGCGTCGGGCCAGTTGTCGCTGCGATCACAGCGACAAAGGCACTAGGCGGTAAGAAAGGACAATTATTGTGTTATAAGACAAGTGGGGACATTACGGGCGACTATTCAGCGGTAGTAGGCTACGCATCCATCTCATTCACGAAAAGCTAGTTAAGTGAAACAGACTTCACCAATGGGCTTTGCTCTCAAAGAAATATTTTATTTGATTTTTGACAATAACTGTCTATTCGAGACGGTTTCAATGGGAAGAGGTTCTGGATACGGAAAAGTCATTCTGTTCGGCGACCACTTCGTCGTTCACGGCGTCCCAGGAATCGTTTCTGCAATCGATTCGACAGCAGACGCAGAAGTAAGAAAAGCTGAAGATCGAATCACCGTAAGAGATGAAAGAAAAGGCGCAAAAGATTACACCGAAAGGAAGAAAGCTCAACAAGAAGAGTCGATAGAAAGGATGCTCAGGACTCTGGGAATTGATCCGGGAAAAATCTCTCTGGAGATCCGGTTGGGAGGAAACCTTCCAAGTTTCAGTGGAATCGGTGCTTCAGCAGCAAGTAGCGTTGCGATCGCGAGGGCTATAGCAGATGAATTTGGAATGAACTTGTCAGACGAAAAGATTAATGACATTGCTTACGAAGCTGAGAAAGCTTATGCTGGAACTCCCTCTGGCATTGATAATACTGCAGCAACCTACGGAGGTTTAATCTGGTTCAGGAGGAATTTAGGTGAAGGCCCAAACGTAATCGAGAAATTGAGTACAAGACAACCTATTGAAATTGTGCTATGCAACACGGGAATTGTAGCTGACACTAAAGGGATGGTTGCGGGGGTTGCTGAGAGAAAGAAAAGAAATCCGAAAAAATACGATTCACTATTCAAGCAGGCAGAGGCGTTAGCATTCACGGCGAGAGAAGCCCTACAAGAGTTTGATTTAAGAAAGGTTGGCAAACTGATGAATGAAAACCATCGATTACTGCAGGAAATCGAAGTTTCCTGCAAAGAACTGGACTATTTAGTGACGCTAGCTCGAGAGCAGGGGGCGTTTGGAGCAAAACTAACTGGCGGTGGCGGCGGAGGCTGCATGGTAGCATTAACTCCGAGAAAGGAATTGCAGGAAGAGGTTGCGGCAGCCATGGAAAAGGAAAAATTTCAAGTGTTGAGAACAAAAATCGGAATTGGAGACTTCCATAGAGGGAGAAAAGATGGGATTTAGAAGTTTTTTAGACCTACTTGACAGGAATGGAGAATTGGCAAGAATAAGAAAGGCAGTGTCAACTGAGTTCGAGATCGCAGCGATTATAGACGCTCTGCGCGAGAAACCTGTGTTTTTTGAAGATGTGAAAGAGTCCAACATCCCTGTGGTAGCTGGCCTCGTCTCTTCAAAGGAACTTATTGCCAGAGCTTTGGGTATAAAGAGAGAGCAATTATTGCACAAGTTAGCTAATGCCATAGAGAATCCTTTGCCCCCAGAGGTTGTGGAGAAAGGGGAATGCCAAGAAGTGGTTGAGAAAGATGTGGATTTGACAAAGCTCCCAATAATGAGGTATACGGAGAGCGATGGAGGAAAATACGTTGCATCCGCCATAGCCATCATAAAAGACCCCGAGTTGGGTAGAAACACTTGTTTTCACAGGTTGATGTTGATAGACAAAAACAGGTTTGTAGCTAGAATCGTTGAAGAGAGAGGAACGGACACTGCCCTAAAAAAGTCTAATGGCAGCCTTGACATAGCAGTGTGCATCGGCAATTCGACGGCTGTTCTTCTTGCTGCTGCCACATCTCTGCCAAAGGGCGTTGACGAATTAGGAATGGCAAATGCATTAGAAAAGACCGAATTGGTGAAGTGTAAGACCACAGATCTTGAGGTTCCGAGAGACTGTGAGATTGTATTAGAAGGTAGAATAACAGAAGAGAGAGTATCAGAAGGGCCATTCTTAGATCTGACAGGAATTGCTGATAAGGTAAGACAGCAACCAGTAATAGAAGTCAACTGCATAACACGTAGAGAAAACCCGATCTACCAAACCATACTTGCTGGCAGAAATGAACACAAGCTGCTGATGGGTATGCCTAGAGAACCAACAATATTTAGTGAAGTAAACAAAGTCTGCAAATGCAAGGATGTTTACATAACTCCCGGTGGTTGCAGCTGGCTCCACGCGGTGGTGCAAATAGAGAAACAGAACCCGGATGATGGAAAGAAAGCGATCAGGGCAGCTTTTGAAGGGCACAGGTCATTGAAGCACTGTGTTGTTGTGGATGGCGACATAAATATCTACGATCAAAATGAAGTTGAATGGGCCATTGCGACGAGATTTCAAGCGGATAAAGACGCAATTATCCTACCAAACCAGAGAGGATCTTCCCTCGACCCGTCTGGAGATCTAACTGAGGGAAAGAAGGCGAAAACATGTAAGATGGGATTAGATGCTACAACCCCGTTTGAAACAACAGGTAAAGGGTTTAAGAGAGAACAATACAGAAGAGTTGATCTAAGCAGATTCTTGTGATCCTATGCATCTTACAAAAGAAGAAGAAAGAATGCTTGATGGAGAAGAGGGGTACGCAGTAAGAAAGTCCATGGAGATACTCATTGCTCTGGGGAATATTTACGATGCTGAAAAACTCATAAGAGTGGGTTCTGTCCAGGTGGCAGGAGTATCATACCACAACCTAGGAGACGCTGGCCTACAATACCTAAATGAACTAGCAAAAGATGGAAAGGTTAAAGTACTAACAACTCTGAACCCCGCTGGAATGGATTTGGAGGACTGGAAAAAGCTCGGAATCTCCGAAGAGTTCGCAGAAAAACAGAACCTGGTCATAGATGCCTTTAGAAAAATGGGCATAATCATATCCTGCACGTGCACGCCATATTTAATAGGTAACCTACCAAGATATGGAGAACACATCGCTTGGTCCGAATCCTCCGCGGTCACTTTCGCTAACTCCGTTATCGGAGCAAAGACGAATAGAGAAGGAGGTCCGTCAGCTCTTGCAGCAGCTTTCGTCGGTAAAACGCCATACTATGGGCTTCATCTAGAACAAAACAGAGTACCAGACACGCACATCGACGTGAAGGCCAAACTGGAGAAATTCTCGGACTGGGGAGCTCTTGGATATTGTATCGGTAGGAAAGTGGAAAACAGAATCCCGTACATAACAGGCATAGAAGATGTTGGTTTGGATGAGTTGAAGTCGTTCTGTGCCTCGATTGTGACCCACGGTTCCAAACCATTGTTCTATATGAAGGGCATAACTCCTGGATCGGAAAAACATCAACCCCCAAAAGAGAAGATCACAATTGAGGACAGGAATATAGAAGATGCATACGAAAGCATTAGTGATGATATTGATGTAATCGATTTTGTCTGTATAGGTTGTCCCCATTGTTCGATTAAAGAAATATCTGAGATAGCGAAACTGTTGAGAAACAAGCACATATCTTCTAACACTGAATTCTGGGTTGCAACTTCAAGACAGATGAAACAACTCGCTGACAAGAGAGGCTATACAGAAATAATCGAAAAGGCTGGGGGAAAATTCGCTTGCGACACTTGTATGGCAGTAGCACCACTGAAAGGAAGATTCAGATCCGTGGCAACAACCTCCGCAAAAGGATGCTATTACTCACGGCACAACGATATGAAAACAAAACTAGGAAGTCTAAAAGAATGTGTAGAAGCCGCGGTGAGTGGAAAATGGAGTTAAAAGGAAGAACCATCTCGAAAGGAGTTGCAGAAGGAAAAGCCCTAGCCACCACGCAACCAATCTCATTCTATGGTGGGGTAGACCCAGAGACCAGCGAGATAATAGAAAAGGGACACGATCTTCAAGGAAAGAGAGTGAAAGGAAAAATGCTGGTTTTCCCAAGTGGGAAAGGATCAACAGTTGGATCCTACACTCTGTACAGAATGAAAAATAGCGGCACAGCTCCTGCTGGGATCATAAACAAAGAATGCGAAACTGTAGTCGCAGTTGGCGCAATAATCTCAGAAATACCATGCGTTGACAAGATCGACATCTCGAAGATTGAAACAGGAGATATTGTTCGAGTGGAAAACAATATTGTTAGAATAAGAAGTGAAAAGTCTGAATAATCTGTTCTAGCTCTTATTTGAAGAAAAACAGGAAGCGTGTGAACTTTGAGCGTTGGACCAACTATCCTGAAGCTTGGCGGGTCGGTCATCACAGTAAAGGACAAACCGTTCACTGCAAACAAACGAGCGATAACGAGACTAGCAGCTGAGGTCAAGCGGGCTGATGTTGATTCTTTAGTCTTGGTTCATGGGGGCGGTTCGTTTGGGCATCCCGTGGCGAAGGAGTATAGAATAAACGAAGGCTACAGAGACGAATTGCAGATTATGGGTTTTTCTCAAACACATCAGGCAATGACTGCTTTAAACAGATTGGTTGTGGCTTCTCTAATAAATCATGATATTCCAGCCATGGATGTACAACCTTCATCTTGTGTAGTCACGAAGTCTGGTCGAATCGAAGTGATGGAGACAAAACCCTTGACGAAACTGCTCGAAATAGGATTTGTGCCGGTTCTCTACGGAGACGCTGTCGTCGATTCAGCAAAAGGCTTCGCAATACTGTCTGGCGACCAACTAGCCTCCTCCCTTGCAATAAGACTTGGCGCACACCACATCATAATAGGCGTGGATGTCGACGGCCTCTACTCAGCTGATCCTAAGACTAACCTATCGGCATATCTCATTGAGCAGATCACTGCAGAAGAATTGAAGAAGCTACATCACAAAATTGGAGAAACGAATGTGGCCGACGTAACTGGAGGTATGCCTCAAAAGATTATGGAACTGACAGCTGCGGTTGAGCACGGAGTCCCTACGACCATTGTTAATGCTGCGAAACCCAACAACATCTTCAGAGCCCTTAAAGGTGAAAAGGTCGTTGGAACGACAATTGAAAGAGGTTTGATGGATGCCTAGTCAGGTTGAGGAAAGAAAGCTAGATCACATTCAAATCTGTCTTGAAGAAGATGTTCAGGCCAGAAAAGCTACCACAGGCTTCGAAGACGTCTTCTTGGTACACAAAGCCTTATCTGAAATGGACCGAGACGAAATTGACCTCTCAACAGCTATTTTCAAGCACAAGATTTCAGCTCCAATAATAGTCGGAGCAATGACTGGCGGCGCCGCAGAAGCCATGAAGATAAACGCTGCGATCGCTGAGGCGATTCAGGAACTGGGTCTCGGGATGGGTGTTGGGAGTCAAAGGGTCGCCATTGAGAAACCGACGCTGGAAGAAACGTTTTCTGTTGTCAGGAAGAAGGCGCCAACAGCATTTCTTATAGCAAATATTGGAGGCCCCCAACTCGTCAGGGGATACGGTGTGAAAGAGGCTAGGAAGGCCGTTGAGATGATGGATGCCGACGCTTTAGCTATTCACCTAAATCCCTTACAGGAGGCGATTCAACCTGAAGGTGAAACAAACTACAGAGGGCTTGTTGAAAAGATAGGTGAAATAGCTGAAGTCCTCGACGTTCCAGTCATTGTAAAAGAGACCGGAGCGGGCATATCAGCAGAAGTAGCCAAAACCCTTCAAAAGGCCGGTGTGACGGGCATAGATGTTGCTGGAGCAGGTGGAACAAGTTGGGCGGCAGTGGAATATTATCGAGCCAAGGTAATCAAAGACGATTTTCGTCAGCGTCTCGGCAAAACCTTTTGGGATTGGGGGATACAAACAGCCGCAAGTTTAGTTGAGGTTGTTCGATCAGTCAATCTCACGGTCATCGCCTCAGGTGGAGTTCGCTCCGGGACAGATGTTGCCAAGGCTCTAGCGCTGGGTGCCAACTCTGTAGGCATGGCTTCACCAGTATTGCGCCCAGCCGTAACAAGTTCAAACAAGGTTAGAAGACTGCTTAGATTCGTAATTGATGAGTTGAGAAACGCCATGTTTCTTGTGGGAGCAGAGTCCGTAGAAAAACTGAAAGGCGTTCCGGTCGTGTTGACTGGAAAAACTGCCGAGTGGCTGAAAATGCGGGGTTTCCAACCGGAACTCTATGCGAGGAGAAACCCATGAAGAAAGCAAACCTAGACATTGAAAAAATCCTGAAAGAGAAGATTCCGATCATTGACAAAACGATAGAAAAATACATCCCAAGAAAATATGATAAGGATTCTCTAGTTTTCACCCTCAGCCCACCGAGATACGACTACAACTTGGAGGTTATAAACAAAGCCATAGCCGATCCGCTTTGGGAATTCTTAGATAGAGGAGGGAAAAGATGGAGACCCATCCTATTTCTCTTGGTCTGCGAAGCCTTGGGCAAAGACCCAGAAGAGTTTTTGGACTTCGCCATAATCCCGGAGGTTATTCACAACGGGCTATTGTTGATTGATGATATTGAAGATAGTTCAGAACTGCGTAGGGGAAAACCCTGCACGTTCAGACTTTACGGTTTAGACGTCGCAATCAACGTTGGAAATGAGATGTTCTATTTGCCACTTCTGACTCTAATTAAGAATAGAGACAAGCTTCCCGCAGAGAGAGCAAACAGAATCTATGAGATTTATGCTCAGGAAATGATAAATGTGGGTCTTGGGCAGGCTATGGATATCGCGTGGCATAAGGGACTCGCGAACGCAGATGAAATCACCGAGGCGCAGTATGCTCAGATGTGTGCCTACAAAACTGGAACCATAGCGCGAATGTCCGTTAAGATGGCGGCCGTATTAGCCGATGCAGACGACGACCTAGTTGAGAAGATAGGGAAGTTTGCAGAGTCCATCAGCATTGCCTTTCAAATACAAGACGATATATTAGATTTGGTCGGTGAAAAATTCGCTGAGAAGAAAGGCGGTCTCGGTCAAGACATAACTGAGGGAAAACGCACCTTGATGGTTATTCATACGCTAGGAAATGCGAAGCCTTCGGACAGGAAGCGACTTCTCGAAATCCTCAACATTCATACAACCGATCAGAAGCTAAGAGACGAAGCGATTGACATAATCAAAAAATACCACGCCGTAGAATACGCAAAAGAGTTCGCACGAAACCTGGTGGAGGAGAGTTGGAGAGAAGTTGACAAGCTTTTGCTATCATCCGAGGCAAAAGAGAAAATGAGAGCCTTCTCGGATTATCTTATCGAGAGAGAAATATAGTTTCACTCGCAATTTGAGTGGCAAGTCTTGAACTCAAACGAAAACGCAGAAGTTAGAGAGGCTATTCGGAAATTTGCGCTTCTGAACGCACTGAGTCATGAAGGCAAGGCCAAACTGCAGCCTGTTCTGGGAAAATTACTCGCAGAACATCCCAGGCTTAGAGCACAGATTAAAGAAGTAAGTTCTATGGTGGCCGGGGTGGTTCAAGAAGTCAATAGACTTTCCATCGAGGAACAGAAGAAAACTGTGAAGAAGAAGTGGCCAGAAGAGTTAGAAAGGGAGAAGGTTGAAGAGAAGAGGATACTTGCGCCTCTGCCAAATGTTGAAAAGTACAAACGTGTCACCACTCGTTTCGCACCAAATCCGGACTGTCTCTTACACTTAGGTTCGGCTAGAGCCATAGTTCTTTGCTACGAATATGCAAAGATGTACGATGGTCTATTCTACCTCCGCTTTGAAGATACAGACCCAAAACTGAAAAAATCTGCCTTGAAATTCTACGATCTCATAAGGAAAGACATAGAATGGCTCGGCTGCAGATGGGACGCCGAATTCATCCAAAGCGACAGACTACCCATATATTATGAACACGCGGAGAAAGTCCTAAAAGACGGCAACGCCTACGTCTGCACATGCCAACGCGCAGAGTTTAGAAACAAAACAATGAAGCAGCAACCCTGTCCTGACAGAAATCTGAGGCAAAAAGACAACCTCGCACGCTGGAAACGCATGCTAGATGGAACCTACAGCGAGGGAGAAGCCGTTGTTAGAATCAAAACAGACCTAGATCACCCGAATCCTGCAGTTCGAGACTGGCCAGCCTTGAGAATCATTGACACCGAGAAACACAGCCATCCAAGAGTGGGAAGCAAGTACCGGGTTTGGCCCCTTTACAATTTTGCCTGCGGCGTCGACGATCATTTGTTGGGCATAACTCACATAATCCGTGGGAAGGAGCACTTAACTAACCAGATACGACAAGAGTACATGTATCGGCACGTTGGGTGGGAGTATCCAGAGGCTATTCATTATGGCAGGCTTAAAATAACTGGAGCCTTTCTAAGCAAATCCAGGATTTTGCAGGGGCTGAGAAGTGGTCTATTTGAGAGTTGGGATGACCCGAGGCTAGCTACCTTTGCAGCCTTGAGGAGAAGGGGGATAGCCCCGGAAGCGATTAGGCGCTTGATAATTGATATTGGTCCTAAGCCTGTTGATGTAGTGTTGAGTTGGGAGAATCTGTACGCCCACAACCGAAAAATGATCGATGGAACCGCTAACAGGTACTTCTTTGTGCATGATCCAGTCGAGTTACAGGTAAGAGATATCCCACATGCATTTAGGGCTAAGCTCCGTTTACATCCGGATGTCCCTAGAAGAGGCTTTCGCTACTTTGAAATAAAACCGAAGGAAGGATGTGCATCTTTCTTCGTTTCAAGAGATGATATGGGCATTCTGAAGATGAGGAGGAACATTCGCCTAATGGGACTCTTCAACATTGAGGTTCGAAAAGTTGAGTGGGAACTGGTTGGGGCTACTTTTCGCAGCGAGTCTTATGAGGAAGCGAAGAAGGTTAGTGCTCCTTTGATTCACTGGATTCCGGTAGGTACTGGGGTCCCATGCGAAGTAGTAATGCCTGACGCTTCTGTTGCTGAAGGAATAGCTGAAGACTCTTGCAGAAAGCTCCATCCAGATGATATCATTCAATTCGAGCGCTTCGGTTTCGCCCGAGTTGACCATTTCAACAAGAAGCTGAATACATGTTTTGCACACAGATAGAGCGCGTGTCTGCAAGAGAAGGAATGACAAACTATTGAACCTATTTGCATGATATCTTAAACATGGACTAGGTGTGCACACACAACAACTTGGACGGGTTGTGCCCCTCTTCGTCGCTCTACCTTTTAGAGACTGGACGCAGATAGACCGGAGAATCAACATAACGAAGAATACGAAACATTCATAAGCACTTCTACCGATAAAACTCAGCACTATATAATAGGGGTGAAGGCTCATATGTCAAAACCGTTCTACGTAAGGTTTGAAATCCCAAAAGAAATTATAGACGCAGCCTATGAAGCCCTACAAATAGCAAACCAAACAGGAACAGTCAGAAAAGGAACAAACGAAACGACAAAAGCCATAGAACGCGCCCAAGCAAGACTCGTCATAATCGCAGAAGATGTAGACCCACCGGAAGTCGTAGCACACCTGCCAATAATATGCGAAGAAAGAAAGATCCCTTACATCTTTGTCCCAAGCAAAGGAAAACTCGGAGCCTCGGCAGGGATAGATGTCCCAGCAGCCGCAGCATGCATTAGCGAGGTCGGAGACGCTGCCTCCTTAGTAAAGGAGATATCCAGCAGAATAGAAGAACTGAAAAAGAAGGGCACCAGTGGATGAGTGCGAAAGAGGAAGCAGTAGAAGAATTAACCCCCGCTGAAGTCATAGAAGTCATTGCGCGAACTGGAATCACTGGAGAGATTGCGCAGGTTAGAGTAAGGATCCTTGAAGGAAGAGATAAAGGGCGTATCATAAGCAGAAACGTGAAAGGACCTGTGCGCGTCAATGATATCCTTATGTTGAGAGAAACCGAGCGTGAAGCCAAGAAGATCCGACGGTAAAACGGTGTCTCGCCCGTGCCAAAGCCCAGACCTTGTTCTTTCTGCGGACGCGAATTTCCGCCTGGCACAGGAATAATGTACGTAAGGAACGATGGAACTATCCTATGGTTTTGTTCCAGCAAGTGTAGAAAAAGCTCTGTAGAGAGGAGACGAGACTCACGGAAAGTTAAATGGACAAAGTACTACGGAAAAGAAGAGAAAGGGAAAGCTTAAACCCGAAATCACCGTTCAGATTTCAACAACACGATAAGAAGTATGAAGAATGAATATCATCGTAATAGGGCCTCCCGGAGTGGGCAAAGGGACCTATGCTGAGATTCTTTCTAGAAAGTACAACATTCCAAAGATTTCTAGCGGAGACCTCTTCCATAAAGCCATAAGAGAAGAAACACATCTTGGAAAGGAGATTGGGGACTACGTGTCCAAAGGAGAGCTTGTTCCTGATGCTATCGTGATTAAGCTCATTAAGGAGAGACTGGAAGAAAATGACTGCAGAGAAGGCTTCCTGCTTGATGGGTTTCCAAGGACAATCACCCAGGCAGAAGCCATGGAGACGTCCAAGGTAATACATCGGGTCTTGAATTTCGTTGCTCCGGACGAAGAGGTCTTGTCCCGACTTTCTGGCAGAAGAACTTGCAGGAAATGTGGAGAAATATATCACTTAAAGAATCGTCCACCAAGGGTTTCTGGGATCTGCGACAATTGCGGTGGAAAGCTGTACCAGCGTTCAGATGAAACACCTGATGTTTTCAGAAATAGATTAAACGTTTATCGTAAGAAGACGAAACCTGTGATTGACTACTTTAGGAAAAAGAGCCTGCTTGTTGACATTGATGCAAGCTACCCCTACGAAGAAATTGGCAAGGTCATAGCTCAGTGCGATGAGGCGCTTTCCGAAATTCGTTGATTCGTCATTTTTTCCCAAAGCTTTTCGTTGTCGATGCAACCGATATCTGCTCCATGAACGTTTCCGTGAAAGTAGCTATAGGATCTGGCTCGGCATCCTCCGCATATGTATTTGTCTCGGCAGTTTCCGCATCCGATTGTGTGGCCGTTCACTCTGTAGGTTTCAAGTTTTTCCCTCGTTCTTAGCTCCCAGAGGAGATTGCTGTTGTCCCAGATGTCTTCAAAGTCGTCTTCCAAGATGTTGCCCAAGACAGTATTTCGGTTTGTTGGAAAGAAGACGCAGGGCTTTATGTCTCCGTTTGGCTCCAAACCTACGTAGAGTCTTCCCGCGCCACACCCGCCTAGAAAGTTTGCGGCCACTTCAACCCCTCTTTCGGCAGCGTAATGGGCAGGAACTGTATAATCCTCTCCCTTCTCTTTTGCTAGCCTCTTTACCACACTTGCGAATTGGGGACATGTGCTGAAGACTCTGTCCACTCTTATGTCAGTTTCTCCAGTCTCTTCTTCTTCCTCTTTCGCCTTCATGTACCGGTCAACCAGTTTCTTTCCCATCATTTCCAAAAGGAGGAGTCTTTCCTCGGGGTCTAGGTCGAGTCTTATATGTTGTTTTGCTCGCCCAGTTGGCACATAGTTGAAATGCATGAATCTCGCTCCTAATTTCCCTGCGAGTTCCAGAATTTTCGGCGTCTCCGCTAGGTTTTCTTTGTGGGCCGTTGTTGCGATGCAGGTATCGAGGCCTTCGTCTATGCAGTTTTGGATGCCTTTCAAGGTTTTTTTGAAGCATCCTGGAACCCTTCTGAAGTCCTCGTGGACTTCTTTGGTTGCCCCGTCGAGGCTTATTTCGACGTAGTCCACGCCTATGTCTTTAAGTCTTTTCGCGGTATCTTTTGTGATGAGGGTGCCGTTGGTGGCGATGCTTATGTACGGGATTTTCTTTTTTGCGTAAGCTGCGACTTGGTAGAAGTCTCTTCTTATGAGGGGTTCTCCACCGGAGAAGGAGAGGGCTGGGAGGCCTATATTTGCGATTTTGGATAGTGCATCTATCGCTGCGTGAGCTTGGTCCGTTGTAAATTCTGGTCTGTGGCCTCCGGCGTCTTCGTAGCAGTGTTTGCATCTGAGGTTGCATGAGTAAGTGAAGTTCCAGACGATTTCAAAGGGACCTGCAGGGGTGAAGGGGATTCTAATGCCATATTTTCTGATGCCTCTCATCATTAGGGCGAAGCCTTTCAGCCACGCATCACCATATTCGTGCTCTAAGAACTTGTTTCTCATGAAATCTTTCTTTACTCGCATTAACCTGCTTCCGGCTCTGTAGAAGGGATTGGCCATCAGATGGTTTAGGTGTCTGCAGCTGCTGCAAAACTTAACCTCTTCACCAAGGAAATGTTTTAAAGAGTTCATGAGCAAACTCCCGTCCCGCTCACAGTCTATGTCAAATTTTTCAATGATGGATTTCAGGAGCGGGTTTACGGTTGACAATAAGGCGTTTTCAAGAGACTCTATCTGCATGAATCCCCTTCCAATGATACCAAATCTAAAATATCTCACTTTAAAAGTTGCGGTCAAGGTTTTCCATGCAAAATTTTTTTAGTAAAGGTAGAAAAATCTCAATAGTGCGTCAAGCATGATCTTCTACAGCGTCTCTCTACTGACCGCATCGTTATTGTTGATTGCGTTAATCAGTGAAAGAGTCATACGTTACGTCCTAGTGCTGTCCAAAGTTATCGGTCTTTCTGAGATGGCTGCAGGTTTCATTCTACTATCTGTAACGACATCCTTGCCAGAGCTCTCTGTTTCAACCATTGCCGCCGTTGCAGGGGAGGCAGGGTTATCGGTGGGAAACGTTCTCGGGTCCAACATTGCAAATCTAACGATAATAATTGGATTAGCGGTCTTATTCAGCAAGACAGAAGTATCGGTGAAAGGGCAGTCTCAGAAAGAGCTCGTGCAATTCCTTTTCCTCTCTTCCATCATACCCCTGTTTATTGTTCAAAGGGGTAGTCTGGGTCCGATACTCGGGCTCGTTCTCCTGACACTCTTTATCTACTTCAGCGTAACAGTCTCGCGCAAGACCGAGAAGACCAAGACTGTTGAGAACGCCAATAAGAACAATACAGCTAGTACCAGCCTCAAATTCATAGTCGGTTCTGGACTCATAATAGTGCTTTCAAAGTTCGCAGTAGATAGCTCCGTTGACGTAGCAGAGTTCATAGGTTTACCCCCGTCCATTGTAGGAGCAACCATTATCGCCCTCGGAACGTCTCTTCCAGAACTCGCGACTACAATTCAAGCTTTGAAGAAGAAACTGTTTGGCATGGCCCTTGGAAATCTACTTGGAAGTTGCATAACCAATATCACTCTCATACTCGGAGTGTCCTCATTGGTTTCATTTTCTCCAGTGAATGTCTTGGCTGTTGAAAGTATTATGTTCTATGTCTTGCTTTCCTCACTAAGTATCTGGTATTTGATAGGTGCAAGTGAAAATATAAGCAGAAAGGCATCCCTCTTTCTCTGCGTACTGTACATCACGTTCATTCTACAACAAGCAGGTATATCCATATTCATATTCTGAGATCCTGAAATGGCTTCCAAGGCTTATCACCGTCTCACCCAGCACAGCCCAAAACAACGTTCGTTCCAGAATCGCACGCGTTTTCAAATACAGAGATAAACGACTCAGAATAGTTACAGAATTCAATCCCGTGCGCGCATGGCGATTGGCTTCGATAACGAAATGGTTTATAACAGCGAACCCTCATTCTTGATGGACCCGGTCAAAGTTACCTCCAACTGGGATGAAGCCTTATGCCTATACGTCAACCTATCGTATGCGTACTGGGACACATCGACACTGGAAAGACTCTGCTATTAGACAAGATTAGGAAGACTAGCGTCCAAGCCCGCGAAGCTGGAGGTATAACACAACACATAGGCGCAAGCTTCTTCCCAGTCAAAACCCTCAAAAAAATCTGCGGACCCCTCCTAAAAGGACTAAAAGGCAGAGTACGCATTCCCGGACTCCTCGTTATAGACACACCAGGACACGAAGCCTTCGCAAATTTAAGAAAAAGAGGAGGTGCAGTCGCAGACATCGCCATCCTTGTAATCGACATCCTAAAAGGATTCGAAACTCAAACCCACGAATCACTCAACATCCTAAAGACGAGAAAAACCCCCTTCATAGTAGCTGCAAACAAAATAGACCGAATACCAGGCTGGAAACCCACACCTGACGCGCCTTTTTTTACGACGTACAAAGACCAAGACCCCTACGTCCGCAAAGACATCGACGAACACCTCTACACAATCATGGGCACATTCTCAAGACTCGATCTCCGAGCTGACCGATACGACAAGATCAGCGACTTCACGAAGACCGCAGCCATAGTCCCAACAAGCGCCACAACCGGAGAAGGTATACCTGAACTCCTAGCAGTCCTCATCGGCCTGACACAACAATACCTACGACCACGCCTCAAAACAACAAAAGGCCCGGCCAAAGGCACAATCCTAGAAGTAAAAGAAGAACCAGGACTCGGAGTAACCATAAACACCCTCATCTATGACGGAATACTCAAAAGAGGCGACACAATCGTCGTCGGAGCCAAAGAAAAACCCATTGTAACAAATGTTCGCGCAGCCCTCCTGCCCAAACCCTTAGACGAGATCAGAGACCCTCGAGACAGATTCTCCTCAGTAGACCAAGTCTCAGCTGCAGCTGGAATAAAGATCGCAGCGCCGGATCTAGATGACGCACTAGCTGGAGCACCCTTATACGTGGTCCCCTCAGAAGACCGCCTTCCAGATGTTATCAAATCTGTCTCAGAAGAAATAGAGAAGATCAGAGTCACGACAGATATAGACGGAGTTGTACTCAAAACCGATACGTTGGGTTCCCTTGAGGCCATCGCTGAGAGCTTAAACAGAAGTGATGTACCAATAAGACTGGCGGATGTTGGCGACGTCTCAAAACGAGACGTTACAGAAGCAGTCGTGGTCAAAGAACATGAACAGCTCTACGGAGTTATACTTGCCTTCAACGTGAAGATCCTTCCAGACGCAGAAAGAGAAGCCGACAATCGTAAGGTTCCGATCTTCCAACACAACATCATCTACCATCTCATCGACGACTACACAAAATGGATGAAAAGCGAAAAACAAGCACGCCTCCACGAAGAGTTTGAGCGGCTGGTCAAGCCAGGAAAGATAAAACTTCTCCCAGGTTACGTGTTCAGAAAAGCCAAACCCGCCATAGTTGGCATCGAGGTTCTAGCTGGACGAATCAAACCAAAATATGAACTTATCAAAGAGGACGGGAGCTCCGTAGGCGAGATAATGCAGATTCAAGACCGTGGTGAAGCCGTTTCAGAAGCAAACGCTGGGATGCAAGTCGCCGTCTCCCTAAACAAGCCAACAGTGGGAAGACACGTCCAAGAGAGAGATGTACTCTATGTCAAGATATCTGAACAACAAGCAAAAAACCTGTCGACAAAGTTCCAAGACCGATTAACCCCAGACGAACTTCAAGCACTAAACGAACTCCTCAAAATGATGAGACGCAAGAACCCGTTCTGGGCGTCCTAAGAATGAGCCTCTAGCCCAGAAAAGCTCGACAGCATACAGTGATTCCTCATACATAGGATTTATTAAGTCTTGCTATAAGATATGTCTTCGCATAGCGCAGACGCTGAGAGTTGCTTCCTTGACAAACCCTTGCAAAGATAGGTTAGTAGTGGGGAGTGACGCCAATAGAAAGCGAACTTAGGCGGAAAGGAATAAAGAAGACATCCGTGTTTCGAGAAGTGTACCCCATACATGAGCCCTACGTCTACGCGGCAGTTGTAAGAGATCCAATCACGCAGAGAATACGATATGAAGTGATCGAACCCACTCTCCTTATGGAAGAGGAAAACCAACTCAAAGAGATCAAACATATCCTCTTTGAGGAGATTGACGTCAACCTAAAGGATGTTGATACGCGAGAGAAGGCTGAGGAGTATCTTGAACGCAAGGTTAGGGAGATTATTAAGGAGTACGGCTTCAAAACTGCTAAGGAAGCTATTGACAAGCTCATGTACTACATTGTTAGAGATTTTATTGGCTACGGCAAGATCGACCCTCTAATGAAAGACCACCTAATCGAAGACATCTCTGCTGACGGAGTCAACATTCCAATCTACGTTTGGCATCGGAACTATGAATCTCTCCCCACTAACATCATCTATCAAGATTCTGAAGAACTGAACTCCTTCATAATCAGATTAGCATACCTCGCAAAGAAGAACATATCCATCGCAACGCCACTACTTGATGCGGCACTTCCCGAAGGAAGCCGTATTCAGCTGACTTATGGAAGCGAAGTCACAAGAAGAGGCTCAACATTTACAATTCGTCGCTTTCGGGTTGACCCTCTCACAATCTCTGACTTAATCGCCTTCAATACTATGTCATCCGAAATGGCTGCGTACTTCTGGTACGGTATCGAGAACAGGGCATCCATTCTAATAACCGGGGGTGTAGCCGCGGGGAAGACGACAACGCTCAATTGCTTATCCATGTTTATAAAGCCCGAACTGAAGATAGTCAGCGTCGAGGACACGGCAGAGCTTAACTTGCCCCATGAGAATTGGATTCCCTCTGTCGTACGTCCGGGTTTCAGACAATACGATGAAGGGATTGGTGCCATTACGCTGTTTGATCTTTTGAAGGCAGCAGTCAGGCAGAGACCCGACTACATCATTGTAGGTGAGATTCGCGGTAAGGAAGCTTATACGCTCTTTCAAGCATTGGCCACTGGTCACTTGGGAATGAGCACTATCCACGGTGAATCAGTGAGTGCTGCCACCCACCGTTTAGAATCTGAGCCTATGAATATTCCAAGACCACTCCTCACAATGATCGACGCAATAGCAGTTCAGTTGCGCACTGAAATCGAAGGAAAGCCTGTCAGAAGAACTCTCAAGGTCACCGAGGTTTTGGGTTTAGACTCTAACACAAAAGAACTCTTAACAAGTGATGTCTACCAATGGGACGCTAAACGTGACGTTTTCTCATATTCTGGCCGCAGTCACATTTTGGAGAAGAGCATGAAAAAGTTAGGACTTGCCGAGAACGAAGTTCAAAGAGAGCTTCATCGAAGAAAAATGGTTCTAGAATGGATGGTGGATAACAAGATTCGAAGGTACAATGATGTCGCAGCTGTCATCAGAGAGTATTATGCTGATCCATCTCGTGTCTACCGGAGGGCAAGGTTGGGAAAGAAATGAGTCTGAGTAAGATCAGAAAGAGCATAAGAAATGGATACAGAAGCATTCGAAGAGCTTTTCGACCTTTTATCTCTGCAATCCTTACTCGCTTTCAACCTTGGGCGGGGAGTGTTAGGTCAGGCGTGACAAAGCCTCAGACGTTGGCCTACAGAGCCATCGGGCGAAAAACTGCAAAATTTTTGCCTCTATTCAAAGATATGGACGTAAATCTGCGCAAGTCTGGAATAAATGTTAGTTTCAAAGCATACGTTAGTTTGGTCATTCTCGTGACTGTGTTTGTTTCCATCTGCGTTCTGGTTCTGATTCCTCTTCTTCTGATTTTGTTTCTTCATTTAGCTCTCTTTGTCTCTCTTCTGTTCGGGGTAGGGGCAAGCTTGCTAGCAGGAGCTCTAACAGTAGTCGTTTGTTATGTTTACCCGATTTATCGAGCAGATAGTTTGAGGAGAGAGTTGGAAGATGGTCTCTCCTTCACAGCTGGATACATGAGTATATTGGCGGGCGCAGGGGTCACGCCAGAGTGTATCTTCCGATCTCTGGCTCAAGCTGATCCATTTTTAGCCGTTTCCAAAGAATCTAGAACCATAACACGGGATGTTGGGCTTTTTGGTTCGGATATTCTATCCGCTTTGGAGTCTACCTCCAATAGAAGCCCCTCTGAAAGGTTTAAGCATCTACTTCAGGGTTTTATCGCTACAGTTCATTCGGGAGGAAACTTGGAAAAGTATCTTGCCGACCGATCACGTCAGTACATGAGTTTGAAACGAATTGCTCTAGGCAAATTTTCAGACGCCCTAGCAGTGTTAGCAGAGTTTTACGTTTCTCTTCTAGTCGCTGGGCCGCTTATCCTTGTGGTTATGCTTGCAGTGATGGCTATGCTGGGCGGAGGAGGCTCTGGGTTTTTTGATCCTCGCCTATTGCTACAACTACTAACCTATCTAGGCATACCCATTGGGTCAATTGCATTTCTCGTAGTTCTGGACGTTGTATCGCCAAGGTGGTGAACGTGCCCAAAGTTGAAAAGTGGGAAAAGAAAATCGCTTGGATTGTTTCCGGTGTCTTGGGGATTGCCATAGTTGTAACAGCCTGCCTAACGCTTTGGGATAAGCCCTCCTTTGACGAGTATATGTTGCTGGCTATTATCGTCACAATTTTCCCTGCTGCCGTCTTGGACTATGTAGACTACCGCTGGAAAAGATCCATAAATGAACACCTCCCCGACCTTTTCCGCAGCGTCGTCCAAGCTCAACAGACAGGTATGACTCTTCCACAAGCCTTGGAAGAAGCTTCTAAGCGAAGCTACGGACCGTTGACTGCGGAGTTGAAGAAGATGGTTAATCAAATGTCTTGGGGTCTATCGTTCGAAAGAGCGCTCCAATCTCTAGGCAAAAGGGTCAATACTGTACTCGTGGGGCGAACGATCCCGCTTATTGCAGAGGCTAGCCGTACTGGAGGCCGAATTGAAAGGATTTTCGACCCGATGGGTAGATTTGTTGAGACAACTCTCGTACTTGATAAAGAGCGTCAAACCCAGACGAGGCCTTATGTTGCCATTGTTTATGTAGCGTTCTTTGTGTTTCTCTTCACAGTTGTCCTGCTCTTTAGAACGTTCTTCAGTCAAACGGTGGATTTTCCACTCATGGGGTTCGCTATGTTAACGCCGGAAGCGACTAGAAGGATCTTCTTTCACATGAGTATAATTCAAGCCTTCTTCGGCGGACTTGTGGCTGGTAAAATGGGTGAGGGAACAGTTAGTGCAGGCTTGAAGCACTGTGTGATTCTGCTAACGTGTGGGTATCTAACCCTCAAATTCCTGGCATAGTGGTGAAACACGTGAAGAGACTCTTTTTGGATGAGAAGGGAATCACTCCAGTCCTAAGTAATCTTCTGTTAATGGCCATCGCAGTTTCGGCAATGGCAATCGCTATAACTGCGACATATGTTATTACAGGCAATCTTCACGATACCATGGGTGAACGCTTCATCGTAGAGGACGTGTGGTTCACGACTGGAGAGATCGCGATCTACCTCCGGAACACGGGAAGAACGCCGATTGAGATTGTTGCAGTATACGTAAACCACACGGCACAATCGTTCACCCCAGTGAATCTAGCTCCTGGTGACCACGACTGGCTATACATTGTATACGGTTGGAAGCCCAACTCCGTTTATAATATTAACGTAGCTACCACCGGAGGAACTCAGGTTTCGGACTATTACCGATCGCCAACTTAAACAAGACAGGCGCGAGCATATAGAGGGTAACCGAAAAACGCCGCAGTTTAAGCCAAAAGTTTGGGCTACATAAAATGCCTCACTTTGTGGAGGCATCCAACAGTTTTATTACATCATTTTGATCCTTTGCTTCAATCAACTCAATGTTGTAGAGGGCTGCCAATTTCCTGCCATTGCTGTTCATTTTTGGGATGGCAATCAAGTATGCTTTGTCTGGTGTAGTGTCGAAAACCTTGGCGAACATTGCGATGACTGCTTGTTCAGATACGATGTCATCAGGCGAGGTTGCAAGGTCAAACGCGGTTACATTCTGAGGGCCGCCAGTACGGGAGGCAGTAATGTCGAACATGTGACTCGCCCCAGATCTTCCCTTCAAGAAGCCTGGACTCTCTACGCTGAACCCACGACCTTGCAGAAACTCCCTTATTGGAGCGATCAAAATCCAACCTAGAGATGCGTCCTTCATTGCGTCTTCAGTCATGCTGTACGAGAACACATCTTTGTAAATGGACTCTTCAAATCCGAAGTTTCGGTGGCAGTCACGACAGAAATGGGCAGTAACTGGAATGTCAAAGCTTTTGCCACACTCGTTGCAGGTGCACCACACGCCGGCCTTTCTGTAATTGACATCAGGCTTGGTCAATTCTCTGTGGCATCTCGGACAGATCAGCTTGTCTTTTTGTCTAAAGTGTTCTTCAGTGTCGATGTATCCGCATTGAATATGCTCGATCAAAGAACTCTTTCTAACGTCAAAAGAAGTGCAATGAGGGCAACAATAATGGATGGAGACGTCAGCTGAATTGCAATTGGAACAGTATATTGTCTTGTCATAGAGCTTTCTCCCGAGAATGCCCAGTTCGGAAAGAGTTTCAAGAAGTTCTTCTGTGCTAGAAGGGTCACCTGCAATAGCTTCTGCAACGGGATATCTGTAACCTTGTTTTGGGTCATATACCGGTTTTAATTCAGAGATTTCTCCGCTAACGAATTTGCTGACTAAAAGCTGAACGCGATTGTCTTTATAGATTTCGGCCCACTTGTTCTTCGACCCTTCGGGCATATGCTCTCTCCAACCACAGGGTATAGTATTCCTCATACCTTTCTTGTTCTAACGCCAAATAGTCTTATTCCTGTAGATCCGTTTTAAAACTTATGATTTGATGATACATACGGTTTCAATTCCTTTTTCCGACATAAATATCGCAGAAATGAGATTTGCTTACCCTATAAAGTCAATTCTAATTCGGCAATCTAAATGAGTCGCACAGAGTTAGAAGAAATGGTCGATGAAATGATCAAAAGCAACGGGTTCAAGTTTAGATGCCCAAAAAAATCACGAAGTGACTAGAAAACACGAACTCTAACGTTCTAGTTCATTTCCGTACAAGTTGCATGCACTCTCACTGATGCTTGTTAGGTTGGTATCGTATGTGACGTGCTTCCACCTTATGGCAAGAATGACGAACCTGTTGTTGTCATAGACTCTGTTCAAAGCTGGAGAAACCTCTACGTTCAAGAAGATTCGCTGAGAGTCGATAACTACGGATTTGATGTTATATTCTTTGATGTACGTTAGAAAGTCCCTTTCTTGAACAGCCCAATTCGTCTTGGAGTCTAAGAGTTGTTTCAGCGCATCCTGGCTCCACTGTTCAATGTCTCTAGACTCCAATGAACATGAGAGAACAGAGAAGGAAAATTCTCGGCTCCCGCCCTTCGTAAGATCACCGAATTCGTAGCCAACTCTCAAGGCGTCTATGAAACGATTACCTAAAGCACCAACGTTGACCCATTCTGGAAAATCATCAAACTCAGAAACAATCAACACGCCGTTCTCTGCGTCAAGAATCGCGACAACATTTCCGCTTAAGCTGTAGGGAGGACACTCCACCAAAGCCCAATCATCACCCATGTTAAAAGAGGGCTTGTCCCAAGGGTTCTGCCAGTCAAGAACTCCGGGAAGAAATGCTTCTCTGAAATCGAGAGACGGCTCCGTGAAACTGAAAACTTTCAGCTCAACCGCTGCAAGGTCTTGGCGGGCCGTGAACTTCCATTCAAAGTTGATCACAGAGCTTTCACTGCGAAGAGTAACCACTTTTTCGAGCGTAAACAGGTCATGGGAATACTCAGAGACCAGTTGTGATTCTTCGACGGATCTTTGCTTCCAATAAATCTTTTTAGCAGTTTCACAGAGTGGAATTAATACTTCTTCGCCGTTGGTGCCCGAACAGTTGACATAGACACTTTCGTCGGGAATGCTGAGCGTTTTCGTCCAAGCGTTGTAAATTGAAGCGTACATGACTTGGCCAGAAATTGGGTCACCCGGCGTATATTCTCGTGTAAGAGTGCGGGTGTTTTCCATTTCATAGAAGAGGTATAAAGCTGCCTCGGCTATCACATTTCTGCCATAAAGAGGATTTATTTCCTCTATCGTCTCATGATCAGAGACTACACGAAACCAAGTTCCAGGTATTTCTGAAACTACCACCACGCCGTCCGAAACAGAGTACTGCTTCAGCCACTTGCCAGCGTTGAAACCAGCGATTCCGGCCACTTCATAATACTGAGGAAGGCCTTCAAGGCTTTCAAGAAAAAGAAAACCCTGAAAAGAAAAGAAAAGAACCAATATCATTAACGTAGAGACATCGCCAATCCTCAGCATTTTGCGCTTTTTCTCCATTTTTGAGAGAAGTCTTGATGCTATGAAAGGCGGCAACTTCGTAAAGTTGTAGGCGAGGGCCCCAGCAAAAATCGCCAGAGGTGTAGCGAAAAGGTAAATGAAGCGTTCATAGGGCACGTAAAGACCGAAGGCATAGGACTGAGAAAAGAAGAAAGGTACGGCGATCCATAAAATAAGCAAAGAAAAAGCACTCAATGCCTTTCTTCTCTTCAGCAAAACGAAGGTTAGCGGGATCCCCGCCAACGCCAAGAACAGAGTCACTCCAAATCTCTCGGTTAAGGAATCAAGGCTCACATACGGTATGCTATAGAAATACTCTTTCATCCCAAAGAAAAGGTGATAGACAAAGACACTGGAATAGTGAAATATGACCTCAGCGTACCACGCCAATATCGCTAGGCCGCTGCCCAAAACGACAGCGAGAAAAGCTAAGAACTTCCTCTTTGACCTAGCCGTGCCGATCAAAAAGGCAGGAACAAACACTAGAAGGAATACAAAAGAGGCAAGTTGATGCGTCAACACAAGTGCAAACGTCACCAAGAACAAGAGAAAGGTTTTGACCGAAGCTCCATAATCCATATTCATAATGTAGAAAATCAAGGCAATGTAGGCAAGGCCTAGAAAATTCGCGTAGCCCCCCCAAAAGATCATCTCGAAAAGCGGGAGTGACAAAATCGTGAATACAGCTGAAGCGACAGCAACACCTCTCCCAAGCAATCTTCTGCCCAGCAAATATGTGGATAACAATATCAGCACGTTGATGGTGGCAACCACAAATTTCATCACCAAACCCGCGACTACGACATCTACCGTGCCCACAAAGAGGAGCAATACCGCCAAGAAAGAGTGGAAGAGTGGAGGATACCACGGAATCCAGCTGTAGACGACGCCCTCGCTAGCGACTATAGTTTTCGCCTTGTCCAAATGCACAGCTGGATCGTTTCCAGGCAGAATGCCATCCATCGACATCTGATGGACCGTGATTAAAAAGAGCGTGGAGACAGCAGCCACCACGAAGAATAATTCCGTGACGGATCGCCGAGACTTCGGCAACATACATCCTCCAACGCCAACAGGTCAGCACAGATGATATAGAAGGTTACCTATAAAAACATCCAATACTCATTTGACGACCTCAAAAATGGCAACACGCCAACCACAGTACACCAATTGAAACTTCGGATCGTCTGAAAATTTCGAATAGATTTCTTGATCTCGGCAGGCGATGAACGTGATGTTGTACATCTCTAGTATCTCTGAGTAGCTTGAAGCAACTAACGGGCTGTTCCCTAAAGCGCGCGTAGGGCCTTCAGGCACTTTGTCAAGCATCTCCAGAATCTCCTCATGCTGAAGGCCTCCCACATCAAAAAGCCCAAGGAGAAGCCTAATTTTGACGGATGTGAGGTTGCTTGCAGAATATAAGAATTCTACGGAACTCGGGTGTTCCCGCGTGTAAATCTTTGACTCCGGAAAGAGATCCATGAAGACTATTTGTCCAATTACCATGGCGTCAAAGTCAAAGAGACCCATCATTTGTTGGTTGACAACTATCTCTCCTACTCTTAAGTGAAGGATAAATCTCACCCAGTTGATGGATGTCTCGCCGTCCGTGGCTTCCACCTCAAAAGAGAACTCCGCAAACCTGACTGCGCGGCGAACGGTCACGGTTTTGTTGACTCTGAGAAAACCGTTTTCGCGGATCATTGACAAAATGGCAGCGTCTTCACCATTTACATTCAGATGTGCCTCAAAAGCGTCCACATCACTTAAGTCAAAGGCTTGGTCAACCTCTTGCCGCCGAACGAATATTGTGGTCTCATCGTCGTTGAAATGAAACACTGAGTAGGGCAGCTGTTGCTCCCTAGCTATTATGAAGATTGGATTGTGTCTTGCAAGGTATCCGCCGTCCTCTCTCACTTGAATCAAGCCATTGTCGATGCAATAGTCAGTGTCAAGGAGAATAAGCGCCGACTCTCCAACCTCAACCTCATAGGGATACAAGAGAAACTCTGGACTAACAGCGCTAAGTGTACTCCTCTGAGCAACCCCAGAGAGCCACCACCCGTAAAGGTGATCAGAGACAAGGATGCTCGAATTCGCGGTTCTGTGTTGTATCCACGTCATAGCAGCGGCTTCAGGCTTGCTCACACTAGTGTAAAAATTCATTCTGTCTGAGGCTTCCATTGGTGTGATCATTAAAGGAGAAATCACGTAGACAATTAACAGAATAGCAGGTAAAGCTATCTGAGAAACTGCTTTTCCACTCCGATTCCACTTGGCTACAGAGAATCTCTTGATAGCAATTGATACGTAATGAAATAGATACAACAGGGCTGCTGACAGTATCAAGAATCCAGGAAAATCTGCAAAATACAGAAACCTTGAATAGTCGACGAATATGCCAGCTATATGCGCTTGGGTCAAAACTAGCGGCACTACATACCATGTGATGAGTAATAGGCTCTCACCATCAACATATCTTCTTCTGGACGCTTTGAACAGAAAAAGCGTTGGCAAGACGGCGCTGATTAACGCAAGAGTTCTGATGTCGACGTAGCGATTGATTAGGATCAAGTTTCTATTCTCTTCCATGCCCCCCAAAAAGACTCCTTCCGATAACATGCCGAAATAGAAGCTAGAAACTCTCAGCAGCCATGGGAACGCAAACAATGCTCCCAAAACCGCCGACATGAAAAAGAAACGGAGGGCGTTCAGGTTATTCTTTTCCCAAAGCTTCAAGGCTTTGCCTATCAACAACAAAGAGATGTATGCTACTAAGACGGAGAACAGAACAAACAAACTGAATGGATGCGTGAGGATGAGACTGCCAAAAATCAATGCCGCTGTAAGCAAGTTGAAGCAATGTGGATTGTCCGCGTTTCTGAGGAATAGGCAAAAGATTATGGCAATTAGTGCAAGCGAGATCACGTTGGGATAGCCTCCCCAGCCCAGCATTTCTAAACTTAAACCTGAAACTGCTACGAGAAAGGCTGACAGAAATCCTGCACCGCTGCTTCTCCATATCTTCTTGGAGACAAGATACGTTGGAAACACTGCAAACGAACTAAAAAGAGCTGCGATAAGCGTTTGTGCAACAAGCAACGGCATCCCTGTGAATAGGACTACTAAAGATGCGAAGAAGTGGTATCCAGGTGGGTTTGTAAGGGGTTCTCCCCCCATGTGAAAGGGGTTCCAGAGAGGCAGTTTCCCCTCATCGAGAATCAAATTTATAATGTTGTTGTGAAGCCCAATGTCTGTGCTCGGTGGGTACTCGTTACGGAACAGAATTCCCACCCTAAACAGAAAAGCTACAATGAATAGCAGGAAGAGCAGTAGCGCTCTCTTGTGCTCCGTTGCCGATCACCCCTAGAGCGAATCTGACTACAGAGTTCTGCTAAAGGAGATTTATCGTTTTCTCAGGAAGAATCTGTTCTTTAACCTGTGTTAAGAGCCTAAGTAGATCCCCTTTCAATTCTTGATTGAGAACAGCCGCCTTCAACTGACTACGTTTTCCCTTGATCGAGAAGTTCCTTACCTAGCTTTGGTCTGTTGAGTTCAGTCCGCGATAAGCGACACTCACATGTTTCCCTCCATATTCCATAAGGCTTATAATCATGTTTCAGAACCTATACAAAACTGTGTAGGAACAAGGTGTCTCAGTTGTCTTGGTTAAAGGCCATGATGGAAAAGGAACCACCTGAACCCGAAGACCCTGTTGGGACAATAGTAATAGGAAACCTTGAACCCGATCTGCATGAAAATGTTAAAGAGATGGTCAGAAAGTCTCTTAAAAAAGCCCTCTTCAAAACTGTAGACCTTGGAAAAAAAGTCCCAGCTGCAACCTTTGCCTCAAAGGCTAAAGAAGTAAACGCTGACATAATAGCGGTTTCAATCAACGTTATCCCTGCTAAAGAGAACCTCCCAAAGTTGGCTTCCGCGATCGAAGCCGAGGGGCTGAAAGGTGAAGTCACAATTATGATAGGTGGAGCGGCTGTAAAGAAAGAAGACGCGGACAAAATAGGCGCATGGTACGGTAAGACTAGAGAAGAGGCCGTGGCGCTCGCGAAGAGAGCCATGGAAGAAAAGAAAGATTGAAAGCTGCGACTTCTCCGCGTACACGTGGGGAGACCATGTTTAGATTTGAAAAGGAACAGAAAGTCGTTGAAGTTGGCGGCGTTAAGCTTGGAGGTCAACCCGGAGAACTACCTACCGTTCTCACTGGGACGATCTTCTACATAGACCACAAGATTGTTTCAGACGAGAAGAAGGGAGATTTCGACAAGGAAAAAGCCGAGTCTCTCATTAAGAAGATGGAGGAGTCTTCTGATCAAACGACTAATCCATTTGTCCTGGACGTTGTGGGAACTACTGAAGAAGCTTTCCGAAAATACATAGATTTTGTAAGCGATGTGACTGACGCCCCATTCCAGATAGATACCATAAGTCCGAGAGTGAGAATGGCGGCTGTGAAGTGGGTACACGAAGTTGGATTGCAGGGCAGAGCTATCAACAATTCGATCTACAGAGGAGTGAAAGATGAAGAATTGGAGAATCTGAAGACGTCTAAGATCAGGGCCTCCATCGTGCTGTGCGATAACCCAGAGGACGAAAGCGCAAATGGTAGATTGGAAGTCCTGCGAGAAATCCTACCTATGGCCGACAAGGCAGGCATAGAAGCGGCGCTCATAGATACAGCGATTCCATCGTGGGGGATAGGAGTAGGCGCAGGGTCAAGGGCTATCTACCTAATCAAAGAACGATTTGGTGACCGAGGAGCCGTCGGAACAGGCATTGGAAATGTAACGGATACGCTCGGTTGGGTTAAGGGCAACTTTCCGAAGGAGATTCGTCGAGCCTGCGATGCAGCGCAAAGTGCAATCTTACCGATTCTTGGAGCCGACTGGATAATGTTTGGACCCATAGAGCTTGCCGAGTACATTTTTCCAACTGTTGCAATGATCGACACTTACGTATTGACCGCAACGGCAGAGCTGGGCATAAAGCCTTTAATAGAAGGCGTACATCCCCTCTTCAAAACAATTGGTTAGAACAACAAGCTGAGAAAAACGCCATTTCATTCAGCGGATCCATACCGGATTTTGGATAGTTTATTTAGGAGAATTTGAAGTTCAGAGCTCTAAGCAGATGGGCTAGTGAAGTTTTCGCTGCAGAAATCCCGTACACACCCCCTTTCAAGAGCATGCGGAGAACGTAGTTAGGGCGAAGATAGAAACTTCGATACGCCTTGTCGTGGATTTCCGCCAAATCCTTCATTCCTAATGTTGGAGACTCAAAAACAGGTGTCGCTGTATCATACATGTCGAAGTCAGTTATCTTCAGCCAACCATTTTCTTTGACGTAATCATACATAGGCGTTCCGGGATAAGGTGTGGCAATTTGGTAGCCAACGTCGGATGGGCCAAGTTCTTCAACAAATTTCACCGTTTTCAACGCCGTGTCCTTCGTTTCGCCTGGGAATCCGAGGATGACACTAGCTACGGTCATTAACCCCGCCTCGTCCGCCCACTTGAATGCCCTTCTGGTTTGAACAACGTTGAAGCTCTTCTCCATGCTGTTTATGATTTCCTGGCAGCCAGACTCTACACCGAACCAGATGGCAATGCATCCGGCTTTTCTCATTTTTTGAAGCAACTCTCTTGTGACCAGATCAACGCGAGTCTCGCAGTCCCACTCAATTTTCAGTTTCCTTTTGTGGATCTCTTCGCAGATCTTCTTCACTCTTGATTGATCAACTGTGAACGTGTCGTCGTAGAACGTGAACTGGGTTGCGCCGTGCCTTTCATTTAGGAATTGCATCTCGTCGACAACGTTTTTCGGATTCCTCATTCTGTATCTGCGTCCAAACATCCTGACTGCCGTGCAGAAGCTGCACCAATACACGCACCCTCGACTTGTAGTTAAGGGAAAAATTACCCGTCCACGCTTTCTGAGGCGGTCCAGTGGCAGGAGGTGAAGTGCTGGAAACGGAAGATCGTCGAGGTTTTCTATGTAAGGTCTATCCGCATTTCTAATCGTCTTCCCGTCTTTCCTGCAGGTTGTGCCCAATATATCGTTAGTGCGTTTGTTTTCCATAATTCTATTCACGATTTCTAGAAGAGTGAATTCACCTTCTTTCCTAACAATCATGTCTAGTTGCGGGCATTCCTCCAAAGCCTTGTCGTCCCAAAAAGTCGCATGGCAACCACCTAGAATTGTTACACAGTCAGGATGGATTTGTTTAGTAATTTCTGCTATTTTGAGCGCAGACTTGTAAGTGAGCGTCGTCGATGTGACTCCAACCACTTTTGGTTGATGTCTGTCTATCTCGCGTCTAAAATCGCCATGTGTGAGTTTTTGTGCTTGGCAGTCTATCACGTTAACCGAGTAGCCGTTTTTTTCTAAAACAGCTCCAAGGTATCCCATGCCCAAGGGAATGAAGGGGGGATGCTGGTAAGCCTTCTCGGGATATGGCGGGTTTACAAGAGTTATGTTTTCATCCATTAGTTCCGCAGCCTCGGGTTGTTAGCGTTCGACGGCAAATAATATTTTGTCTTTTACCTAGTTATTAAATGAGCGTGAGATGTCAGCTTTAGATGAGGTCATCCTGAAAATCGTGAAAACTAAGCAACCGACGAATGTGAGGAAAATCGTTCAGTTAGTTCAAGAACAGGTCGACGCTAGCCTTGCCGACATTACAAGGCAAATCAAAGACTTGCAGCAGAAGGGCCTCTTAACATTAGAAGAGCCGACACGTCCTATACATCATTTCAGTGATTTTCTGTCTTCAAGAAAGAGCCTCTGGTTCTGGGCTGCTGTCTGCTTGACAATCTTCGGATTCGTTTCAATCCTATTCTTTCCAGAGACGGGAACACCACTCTCTTACCTACGTTACGTGTTTGGCTTCATTCTCGCAGTCTTTTTGCCAGGCTACTGCTTAACTGAAACCCTATTTCCTAGAAAGGACTCGCTCGATGAAATTGAGAGGTTCACGCTTTCAATTGGACTGAGCTTCGCCGTCACAGCGTTGGTTGGTCTCTTTTTGGGTTTCACTCCGTTCGGGCTGACTCTCACGACAGCGCTTCCAACTCTAGGCTCCATTGTAATTGCCTTGGCACTTGTTGCTCTGCACAGAAAATACAAAGCAGAAGAATAGCCTTCTGCGCCCTCAGCGTCGAGTCTGAAAGAGTAAAGGCAAGCCAGCTACGGGGAGTGCCAAACACCACAAGTCAACGTTATGATACACAAAGAACGTGTGCCACATATTGTATCCTCCAACACTCCCAAATAAGATGTAAAGCAAGAAAATCAGGTCAAAATATAGTCCAAAAGCCGTAACAATGGCCCCTATCCTTTTCAAGTCAGGCCCCATCGATTCTTCTTTCTCGAGTGTTCTTCTAGAAGAAAAAGCCGCATACAATGTGAGCACAAGTAGCCCGCCTGCGGTTAGAACGAAACCAATGGCGTTTATTGGGTAAAGAACCACGAAACTTACCCCCTTCTCTATTAGCGCAGCAGTCCACTGCATTGTATAGTTGAACCAGAAGACGAAAAGATAGGCTGTACCCGAGATCAATGCCCACTTTGTCGCTCCTCTGGTGGTCTTCTTGGGGTTTAATTCTATGAATAGCTTAGCTAACACAAGCGGGATCACGATTGCTTCCGCTAAACAAGGCAAACCTGTTGAGGATATGAGAAGTTCGCGGGAATATCCTGGGATCACGGTGGCTAGCCCCCATATCGCCGACTGAATGAAACAGAAGAAATAGATTGCCTCAAAGATTACAATCCATCTTAGAGACATTGTTGCCTCAGGCGCTAAAAGATCCCTTTTAACTAGGTAAAACAGGATGGTTACGACAGCTACAAGGCCACCTGCCGATCTGAAACCCAGACCAATCGTTCCAGGCACGTCCGTAAAAGAAACGAGCTGCTCGGTTATGCTAAGAGAGAAGCGGTACAACGTATAAGAAAACCAAGATAAAGCAACAAGAAACAGCCCGAATTTGGTCCTGCTAGTTGCTGGCAATCTGCGTTATTCCCCTTAGAACATCGAGACTTCGGGATTATAATCTTTGTCAGAGCTGTTGTATTGTTCCTTAGAGCAATCTCTAATAGGTGTGCGCGTTACTCCACATTTTTGCGCGGGTATACATGTGCTCAAGGGATGCCGAAGTTATTGCGGAGTGTTGCAGTATGTCAAGTCTAAATCGTCACTTAACGCTTGGTTAGGCAGTTGTTCCATAAATGTCAACTTGCACGATTGCGTTTGTCGACATGTAAGTTGTTTTGGCGTCTACTAAGATGGCCCAAACAACATTCTGTGACGGAAGCAGTTTCAGCATGTCGTCGTTGTTTAGCCACAATGTGGCAGTTTGATTGAAAGATTTTTCAACACTCTTTGAAATCGTGTGGTCTATTAGTTCCACCCTGAACCTAATTGTGATAGTTTCGTCATAACTAAATGTGCCTTCAACTCGTATTCTGGCCTTGAAATCTGCAATGTTCTGACGGTAGGCGTCAATGCTTTGATTTGAGCTATATACGTTGCCTAGACCAAGCGGGATGCGCACGTTTTCTCTTTTGAACGCTCCGCCTAACGCAAATATCCACTTGTGGGACGGATTGTGGACTCTAGCGGTCCAGTTACCTAGGAAACTTACTCCTCCCCCGATAGTTGGGGATTCTGCGGCCTGACCCAGCTCTATACCATAGAGAGCAATCGGCGATTCAGCGAATGATTCGAAAACCACGTTCTGTAGGAAAGTTTGAAGCATGGATCCCTCAACTGAAATTCCGGTTTGGTTGTTTTTGTTGAGACCGCCCATCCATATTCTGACATTTTGTATCAGACTCCCTGTGAAGTCTGCGTTTGACTCGACCTTTATGCCCACTGAATTATCGTGGAAAAGCTCGAAGTAGCAGCGAGTGATTTCCGTGTTTGCGTAGGATCCGGTTGCGGGGTCGATGGGCGTTCTGAAGACTATGCTTTCCGAGCAGTTTATGAAATAGCAGTTTTCTATCTTGGCGCCTTCACTCCAGGTCTCTGTGTTGGCGAGTTCGATTGCTGTGGTGCAGTTCCTGAAGACGATATTTGTGATGGTTGTTTTGAATGAGTTTTCGATCCTGATGGTACCGTTGACTATTTCCAGGGTTGAAAGGATGTTGTGTTGTGAGCTCGTGTAGTTGTCCCCTTTGATGATGATTTTCTTGCCGTTACATCTTATGATGGCTCCATCACCAATTATCCTCGCGTTTTTCTTGTTGTATAAGAGAATATCCGAACTTGGTGCGTATTCGCCGAACTTGATGTAGACGTTGTTTCCTTCAGCTATTGCTTGGTTCATCACAGTCGAGGTGTTCATTGAGCTTAGATCAAGTGCTCCGGTTTTCCCGTTTTTGGCTTTGACTAGTGTGGCATCTTGGAAAATCATGTAATCATATTTTTCGACCGGGCTGTATAAACTTCCTAGATACGCGGGATATCCCCAGATGAAAACGATTGCCAAGACCAGTAATATAAGCATCAGAAGAATCGTTTTGTAGAGGTTTCTCATCTTCTATCGCATTTCAAGATTCTTCGAATGGATATAAAACTTCGCCGCACAGAGTTTAAGTGAAATCTGCGAGATTGACTGCCATCTTGAATATTCTTTTACGATATTTTCCATCTATCTGACTAGCGCAGGTAGGCCGCGCAGCCTATCAACAGGGTTCACTTTGTAGGCTTCAGATCTGCACTCTGGCTTCTAACAGCTCCAAGAATGCTTCAATTCTTGTTCTCATCTGCCCTACATCCTCTCGAGTGTACTCGGTATCAAGGTAATATACAGGGATATCCATGCGATCTAAGATCTTCTTTGTTCGTGCGTACTCCATTGCATACAATATGCAGCCGCGAACCACATAGTAGATCACCCCGTCGACCTTGAACTCTTTGATTTGGTCCAAAAGCCGGTTGATCCGATCCTTATTACCATCATCTGAAGTGAAGCATGGACATGTGGAAGCTAATAGATATCTCTCAGCTACTGCGTCAAGCATATCACTCATGGTCCACTCATCGACTCCTACAGGGTCGTGGAGAAGTCGATCACCGGAGCAGAGTTCATCGACAACGAGGAGTCCTTGCGGTTTAGATTCTTCGATTAAGTTGGGTATCTTCCAATTGTCAGGCCAGATCATTGGAGTGCCGGTGACCATTACTCTTGATGTTTCAGGAGGACATGCCCACGCTTTTTGGTTAGCCCTTTTTTCGAGTTCGTCACACAGCTCCTCGGTTTTTTCGGTCCATCGTTTTATGTCGTCCCACATGCTGGTTTGATTTACTAGCATAGCGTCCCTTCCCATGATAACCGGAGGGCCTTTCCGTATTTTCTGCAATCTGCGAAAGGCCCTTGTAGCTTTCTGCATAAGCTCAATTGAAGCCCTCAATCTCTTGCCAGTGATGTTTGTTCCAGTTAGGTCCTCGATTTTTTTCTTTATCATTCTGACTTCTTCATTCCATAGATTCTTTGATTGCGGGGAATCCTTCACGCGTGGCGGGCACATTGTCCAAACGGTTTTGTCATCGCCTATGATTTCGCTCAACTTGGTTTTCCCATCGCACGTGAGCGGATTTATTATTGCATCGCTTAATTCAAGGTAAGGAGATAGGTGTACCATTTTTGCGCCTATCATGGACCTTATAACGGGGCATACCTCACTGGGAACAATTCTAGTTCCAAGCCGTGTCGTATCGTACCATCCCGAACCGATTCTGACCGGTATTGCGTCTGCCGCCAAGATTAATTCAACAGGAGCGAACATGCAGGTATAGCCGATTATTTTGTTGCCTTGCTCTTTTTGTGTTCGCAACTCCTCCTCGCGTTGTCCAAAGAGATTTGAGATTTCATCGAAGTATTGCATAGTTTGAGGACGGTCGGACCATGCTTTCTTCATTCTCTCAATGTTTTCGGCGATCGCTTTCATAGACGCGGATTTGATCGTGTTTCTCATTTTTTCGATTTCTTTCAGAGGCATCTCAGGAATAAGCTTGGTCTCGCCCTCAGACTTGGTTGCCATAGGATTTCTTCCTCAGTGTAGTCCTTCCAGCCAGTTTCTCGATTTGTAAATTGGTTTGCCTGCAACGCGTATCTCGAGACAACCCTCATAGGGACACATCTCTACACATCTAAAACACAGTATACATCCAGGAGAAGTGACGTCTCCGCCTCTCTCTTCATATACGTCGGTGACTTGTGGTGGGCAGACCCGTTTGCAGATTCCGCACTTTGTACATTTGTCTTCTATCTTGTTGAGACGAATGCCTGAGATCCATTTGAAGGGTGGAAATCTGTTGAAGATGGAGATCAAACCGCCTAGGGGGCAGATTCGGCACCAAAAGCGTCTGTATGCAAGGGCCCCAATCGTGACTAGAACCAAAACAGCTACGTTTAGTGAGGTAACGTAGTATCCTGCTTCGTAGAGTAGCCCGGTGTTTTGAGCAAAGACGGCTGTGGGATCCATAAATCCTAAGGCGCTCTCTGTTAGTACGCAGAGAGGTTTCATGGGGCAGACTTGACAGAAGGGCGCGCTGAGGTAATCGTGAACAAATTCTCCACGCTGTGTTCCCGGAACAAGTTGCAGGCCGACTATGGTTTGTGCACCGAAGACGAAACTTAGAATCAAGAAGGCGGCAATGATTACGTATCTTAGTTGGCGTAAGCCAGTATTTACTTTATCAGAAAGCTTCCAATATCTCCTTTTGAGGGTCTTCCGAAGACGTATCATCAAATCCATGTACAGCCCAAACGGGCAAAACCATCCGCAGAAGAATCTGCCTAAAACAATGGACATAACGATGACTAGGGTGAAGACAATGGCTAGTCTTTCGAGACCAGTGGTAGTATAATAGACGCCCCAGCCAAAGCCCAGTCCTGTATTCCAGAAGGGAAAGATGTAGGCTTGTATTTGCCAAATGGCGCAGGTTACTGTTCTTCCAGAAGGAAAATAGCATGCCAATATCGGCATAGATAACCCGTCTGGAAAAGGTGCTCCGAAAAGGTTGGTTCCAATTAACGCGTCACGCGGTGCATTTCCAACAGGTGGAAACTGTGGCAATCCGAAGGGTCCTATTATCAAACCTAGGAAAATCACGGGAACGGAGGCTATCTGAATGAAAAGTCGGAGGTAGCTTATTTTTTTGGTTTGATTCTTTATCCATATGAGAATGACCAGTATTCCTGCTAGTATTATTCCTACTACGATTGTTACTTTCAGTATCTCGGCTAGGATTTCCATCATCATTATTCGCCTTCATGAACAGGTGACCATTAACGAATTATTACGCTTAGCAGCATGTTGAGTCCAAGCAGAACTAGTATTCCTGCGCCAATCTTTGATATCCATCGACTGAAGAGGGGGGCTTTTTTGAGGAGCCAACCAGTTGCTCCTCCAAGTATTAGCAGCGGAGATATGGCGGTTCCCAAACCGAATAAGACTGCTAGGAAAATAGTGTCTACTTGAGGGAGTGTTAGTGCGACTAGAAGAAGAGCTACAAGGGGAGGGCACAACACTAACCCCCTAGTGAAACCCATAAAAAAGGCTCGGATGTCGAATTTTCGCCTAAATTTCTCTGGAATTCCGAAATGTACGCGCTTTTCTACATTGCAGGTGCCAGTAGATGGTTCTTTTCTGAGAAATATGCTTGTTCCTATGAGTATAATCGCCACGCCAAAAGCAATGGGAGAATATTCTTGGTAGGAAAGAAAAAAAGTATCACCTACAACGTTTTTGAACAAGCCGGTTAAGGCACCGATCAGAGCATATGCTGTGACGCGACCTGCATTGTATATTGATGTGACCATGACACCTTTACGAAATCCTGCTCCGATACCTGCAATATAACTTATGATATAGGGGAGGCATACGGAGGTGCAGAACGTGAGCCCATACAGCATTCCGAGGATGAGTGATGCAAGATACGGATTCGGAATTTCAGGTAGCAGTGTCATGACCAAAGACCCAGACATTTTTAGAACATACACCACTTAAAATGTGGCATTTAAAGTTGTTTGCGCAGCTTAGAGCTACCTAGAAGGTACGGCCATCAAGACTGATGCTAAGAAGAGCTTGGTTGCGCTGGTATCAGGCATCGGTTTTGATTCGAATATACCTACTCTCTCTCCTGGGGAACAGTGATTGTTCTGGTGTTGTATTCTAAGAGATAGCTCAAATGGGCTTCATCGTATGGATAACTCTCTGTAGCCGGATACGGGAAGCCGCTCATGTCTTGGAAGGGTAACGGGTCCACTGTGAACCCAAATCCGAAGCCCCAATTCCCACATTCATCTTTGAACCAGAGTGACACATAGAAGAAGAAGTCTCTTTCCATATTTTCTGGAGGAGGAGCGATGTTGGTGGGGAATTTGAGAGAAACTTCGTCTCCTTGCCTTCCGATTACGAATTTATCATCCGCATTGAGCACCAATTGAGTTACATCACCGTACCGTGTGAAGTTCCCGCTAGAATCTGAATTGGTGCCAAATGCTTGGTAAAGACTCGCGTAAGGATCAATCCTCTGAATTATTACGTCAGCTTGCGGGGTGGTGTCTACTCCAATGAAATCGAAGGTCACATTCCAGAAATTGTTTATTCTGAGTGAGTAGTCGTTTGTGGGGAAAAGGCCTGTCAATTCAACGACCCAAGTTCTAGGGTTTACATCGGGAGGCAACGGAAACTGCCTGCTTTCGGGGACGCGTATCCAATTTCCATTTGTATCTTTGACTTCCATGTAAGGGGGCGGCGTAATCTGCGTGCCATTTGGCACTGGCTGCATGAAGAAGCTATCGATCCAGCGGTTATAGTCGTCAGGTGAACCCCAATCAACTTTTCCTCTGACTACGAGCTTAATTTGCTCTGCCTCAGATAGATCGCCCAGATTTAGTGTTAACCTATTCCACGAAATGTTGTTCCATGATGGACTATTGATTCCGTTAATTCCAGGTGTGAAAAGGCCATCTACCGCGGAGAGCTGAGGTAGCACGTCCTCACCTTTCTCATTAACAGCTGAAATCGGTGGTGATGGATCTTTGCTTACGGTATAGATCTGGCCCATGAAATTGGGATCGATGTATTGCTCGACCGCCGTTGAATAGACATTTACATTCGGCGGGTGGTCCACAACGAGCATGTAAGCTGCGTCTAGGTAGAAGATTTCATCCCATCGTTGGGTGAGAATCAGATCATAATAATCATTATTCCTCGGTTGCAGTTGGCTTTTGTCTAGTTTGAGGTAGTCCCAAGGGTCGTTTCTCCAAAATACAATGGACCCGTCTTCATTGATGTAGTTGATATATCCTAGCCAGCCGTGGTTTGATACTTCTGCGACGTATGCATAGCTGGCGCCGTTCCAAATGTACAACGAAGGACAGGATGATCCGCCAGAGTAGTACGCGTAAAGCTCCACACGCTTTGTTAGACTTATTGTTCTTGTGGGATTTTTGGAATAGTCTTCCCAATGCAAAAAGACGTATTCACCAGTCGGATCTGTCATCGGCATTGCGATGGTATATGCTCCCACATCCAAGAGGGCTGAGTATGGTGTTTCATGGCCTTGGCCATTTATGGTGAATTCCACGGGCCCTGATGCGCCAATACTGAGTGTGTGCTTGCCATCGGGCACAATCTCGAATGATCCTGTAAGGCGGTCTACTTTGACTGCGTACTTTCCCAGACTCTGTTCTCTGACTGTGAAACTCACCGTACCGGCTTTTCCTGCTGGAATAAACACTGTCTTGCGTTCTCTGAATTCGCCGTTGATGAAGAGGTCAAGTGATCCGCTGACCGTTGTATCGCCAGGATTTTTCACTCTAACCGAGATTGTTATGTCCTTGTTGACCCAAGTTTCAACTGGGTTAATGTTCAAATTCTCCACTGAGAACTCAGCTGGCTCAGGTGGGGCGGTAGCTGTAATTCTGTACGTTCCGGTTAAACTGCCTATCTTGACTGAGTAGGTTCCTTCACTTGCTTCGGTAACACTGAATCTTACGGTGGTGTTTTCGCCTCCTGAAAGCTGTACGGTTTCGGCTTTTCTGAACACGTCGTTAATCATGAGGCTTATCGAATAATTGCCGGCCTCCTCACCAATATTACTCACTCCAACCGAGATCGTTATGGGCTCACCGATCCCAGCTTCGTCTGGGTCAATGTTCAAATCGTGTAGAGAGAACTCCGCTGGGATAAGAGCCGGTCCAGACAGTGATTGAATATGGTAATACCCTCCAGCTGCTAAAGCGACGACTATCAAGTCGATCAGGAGAATTATCTGCAATTTTCCAATACTGAATTTCGATGAGAATCGCATTTGCATCTTTCAATGCTTCAGGCGTCATATAAAGTGCTCGGAATACCTGCAGGAGTACTCTGAAGGAAACCGAAACACCTAAGCAGAAAGCCTTGAGGAACTCTTAATTTGCAGTTTAGCCGATGATTTGTTCACCGTGATAGAAGTGACACTAGATCTGGTTGAATTCCTAACTTTTCTAATCGCGCCTTTACTGATTCTTCTGCTGGCGCTGCTGATAGATTTCATTGTTGGCGAGCCTTTTGGACCACCTCATTGGCAGCCTCCCTATAAGTATCATCCCACTTCTTGGATTGGCGCATTAGTAAGTAAGGCTAAGTGGCTTTTTAGGAGTACAAGACCGGGAATCGAGAAAGTCGGCGGAATCTTTCTTGCTTTGATGTTGATTGTAGCATTCGCCGTACCGATTCATTTTGTGTTGCATCTGCTAGAACCGTTCAATCTATTCTTGTACGTAGTTGTTGCCGCTTTTCTTTTGAAATTCACTTTTGCCATCAATCAAGAAAAGGAATATGCGTTGAAGGCTGTTCGCATTCTTCGGGAGGGTGACATTGCTCAAGGTCGGGAGATGGCTGCTATGTGGTCGCGAAGGGATGTAAGAAATCTAGACAGCCAACAAATAGTGTCTGCTATAGTTGAGTCGATGGCTGAGAATCTCGCGGATTTTAAGCTTTCTCCACTCTTTTACTTTGGTTTATTCGGGGTGCCGGGAGCCTTCGCCTACAAAGTAGTCAATATCTTGGATGGAACCATCGGGTTTAGGGATCCCGAAAATGTTAACATAGGTTGGTTTTCGGCGGTGCTGGACACAGTTGTTAACTACATTCCGCAGAGGTTATCCACTTTTCTGATATTTCTAGCTTCAGCCATCCTAGGTGAAGACTATAGGAATTCGTGGAAGATCGCGCGTAGGGATCAAGCTAAGATTCAGAGTATAAATCATGGATGGCCTGTGGCGGCTATGGCTGGCGCTTTGCGGGTGCAACTTGAAAAGCCAGGGTATTACGTCGTTGGTGATGAGCTTGAGGAGCTGTCAGTCGAGCATATTTTTCGGGCGCTTCGGATACGCAACGTGGCGATTGTTTCATTCTTTCTTTTTGCACTGATTCCTCTGATTTTTCTTGCCTGGGTAGGCGCTTCCCTGTTTCTGTAAATGTCACGCGCGATGGATTCAGTTCTCAGATTCTGCCAATGGGTATTTCCGATGATAGGCCGGCGAGCAACCCCTTTAGAACATCGCTCGCAATGGGTTCTAGCTCTCCAAGTATGCCCGGCTTTTCCTCACCAAATCTGAGGAGGGCTACACTCCCTTTTGTACCTGCCATGTAATTCGCGATAGTCATACCCAGCATTTGGCCAGCGGTTAGAAACGTCAAGTCTTGTATGAAGCCCCGACGACAGTCCTCGTTGAGACGTAGGCCAGCCAAGACTAAGGCGGAAATATTTATGTCTGCTAGCGCAGTTTTCAGCCCATCTGTAAGGGTTTGAATCATCTCTTTCTGTGCTCCTGTGTTGAAATGTTGACCATAGAGTTCTAGCGCGCTATCGAGAAGCTTTTCGAACGAGATTCCACGTTCCTCAAGTCGCTTCAGGAGGGGCCTATCTGGTGTTATACTCTGCTGTTTCTGTAGGGCTGTCTCCACTGCTTCCTTGACCGTTTTCCCGATCAAATCTCCAAGTTTTGTAGCCGTCCCTGCAAACATGATTGGCCGCCCTCTTTCGGTGCAAGCGACTGCTATCTGGTCGCTTGTTGTGCCCGTTGCAAGTTCGGCGGAGAGGTGGCTTCTGATGTCGAGATCCCTCAACGCGGCTGATTTTGCCTCTGTGGCTGTCATCACAACATTAACCATACAGTGTTGGGTTAGGTTGCCGTCGATCAAGAGAATGATGTTTATGGTATTTGATCCGATCTCTTTGGGCGCGTCGTCTCCGGCTGAGGCTGGATTTGATACTCCTGCGGTGACGACGGCGCATACCGCGAGCTTCTTATGTTTCTTGCTGACAACCGAGACGTTGTTGACATCGACTGCGGTCATAAGGCCTAGAGTCTGTCTCGGCAAACCCAAACTGCTCAGTGTCTCGAGGAAGAGTTTTTTCGGCTCTGCATGGTTGTAGTCTTCTGGAAGTTGATGCGTCACTATTGCCATAAACTTAGCGTAGCTGGGGCTTAGAATGCTGGACGTTAAGGCTCTCAGCGGTGAACTTGATAGGACCACTAAGTTCTTTCCTCTGATTTCAGCCGACACGCCTTCGATCGGGATATTCAATTTCAAACGAAGACCCCCCCATTAACGGAGTTGTAACGTTTACAAGCATTACTGGAAGCATGCTTCGCACAAAAGGATTTGCGCGCCCCCGCGATGATTGACAAGAATCGAAGAGCTGTCATTAGGGGAAACGTTATCTTGAGGGGCCTCTTGATTCAGCACGCAAGCGCGAGAGACGAGTTGTGGGATGGTGAAGACCCTGGTTGAGGATTTGAAGGCCATTTGCCGCAAACTCCGATCGTTGCTAGAAGATTCCGTCAAGAGAAATCTAGCTGAGGGTGTTCTTTTTTCGGGCGGATTGGACACGAGCGTCGTAGCAGCCGTTGCTTCGAAACTTGTTCCTTTGAAGGCTTTCACAGTTGCTTTTCAAGGAGTTCCTGCACCGGACGTCGAAAATGCGACGTTAGTGAGCAGGATTCTTAGGCTAAAACACTTTGTGTACTACTTTGATGAGAGTCAAGTGTTCGAGACTATTCCTGTTGTTGTCAAGACTTTGAAGACCTTTGATCCCATGCAGATAAGTGGCAGCATCGGGATTCTTATCGGTCTGAGATTGGCGAAGGATAATGGGATAGATGCTGTTATGACAGGGGATGGATGCGATGAGCTTTTCGCGGGGTACAGCTCTCTCTTCAAGTTGGAGAAGGACGAATTGGACCAGGAGTTGCAGCGATGGTGGAGCTCCATGAGTTTTGAGTCTGTTCCGTTGGGAAAAGCCGTCGGCGTAGAAGTGAAGCTCCCGTTTCTTGATCCTGAGTTCAAGTCCTTCGCCATGACGTTGGATTCTCGATACAAGATTCGTGTTGAAGGTGGCCAGAAAAGGGGTAAATGGATAATGCGCAAGGCCTTTGAGGACATACTGACCAAGGAAGTCGCGTGGAGGGCAAAAATTCCTGGGGCAATCGGAATGGGGCTGTGGGAATCTCTTCCAAAGATTTTTGATTCGAAAATCTCCAGCGACGAGTTCAAGGAGAAAAAGAGAGACTACCTCGAACGGGACAAAGTGACGATTCAAGACAAGGAGCGGCTGTTCTATTATGAGATTTTCCGATCCGCGGTGGGTGTCCCCCACTCTACTGATCCCACGGCTAAAACGTGTCCTTACTGCAACTCGGATGTTTTACCCGCTTCATCTTCTTTCTGTCGAACCTGCGGTGCATACCCAATCTGAAGAGTGCACAACCCGAAAATGCTTAAATAGCGACTGGCTGTCTCTTTCATATCTTTCTACAAAAATGAACCAAGGGATCAAGGAGAATTGGAAATGACAGTAAATGATATTACATCATTGACCCAAAGGCTCAAGAAAGTGGCTTTTCGCAATCACGCTGACTTGGTAGGGATCTGTGATCCCACGATTTTTGATGACGTGCCGATAGAGGATAGGCCTACGGATATAACCTCCGGCGCCAAAGCTGTTGTGGTGTATGGCATAAGGTACAACGAGACAAGTGATCTTTTCAAAGAGAGCTGGTATCGTCGAATGGACAAATTGATTGGTCTCATCGACAAGAAACTGAGAGAATTTCTGACCGAAAATGGATACAAGGCCCATTCGATTTCAAGAGAATTCGATGTCGCTGACGAAATTCAGGGGCGCCCCTTCGGTGAACTTGCACGAGCCCGTCGACGTCAGTGGCGCGGGGCCTATCATAAGCTTCAGGATGGGGCTGTTTCTGCCGGACTCGGGTGGCTTGGCAAGAACAGAATCATAATCACTCCCCAATACGGCGCTTATGTCTCATTGTCCATGATTGTAACGGATGCGCCACTGGTTCCGGATGAGCCATTTGGTGAAGACCTCTGCGGTAACTGCGATCTGTGTCTAAAGACTTGTCCAACAGGGGCGATATTGGCAGAGGGGCACCCAGACGAGTCTCTGTGCAAACCATGGGACTGCCAGTTCGCTTGTGTGCGGGTGTGCCACGAGAAGTGGCTTAAACAGCGGACGACTTGATGAGCATACACGTGACAGTGAAGGAAGCCGCGAATACGCGACAGGAAACCATTTAGATCGAATAGCCAGCCGACTCCCGTGTCGACTTTCTACTGCCTGCAGTTTGGACAGAAACACTCTTTTTGACACTCAATTTGTAGCGTTTAGTACGCTGATCGGAGAGGCCTTGAACTTCTGTAAGATTCTGGCATCTTTTACCTCATACGTTATGCGGATAGCGTGCTCAATGTTTATCTGGTCTATCTCTTCTATCATTCGATTAACCATCCTGCCAACGACGAGTACGAATACGTTCAACCCCCTGACAGCAGCTAGAGCCGCTGCGCTACTGGTGCTGACCTCCAGATTAGCCTTGAGCCCCAACTTATTCAGAACAGCAATTTCGACAGCGCCCATGGCGCCTATTCTATCTGGTCTAAACTCCTCGTGAAGCTTCTTGACCTTGCCTAGATCAACGGCTCTCGATCCGCCTTCTTTTATGCTAGGTAGCTTGACAAGCAAGATTTTTCCTAATTTTAGTTTCACCTTACCTCTCAAGTTCTTTAAGCATACGTCTTCTCCGGGGCTGGCATCTGTAGCAGCAATTCCAGACGCTTTTGCGTCAGGATGCTTTGGGGCCACGGTGTATAAAACGCCATCCTTCACTATCAATCCTGCTTTATCTCCCGCCTTTATTGGCTGCGTTGCTATAGCTGGCCAAGCACTTTCGACCTTCAGATCGTTTTTGATTCTGATTACATATCGCTCCAGATTCTCCAAGTCTTCACTCAGTTTTTCAAACGCCTTTGGAGTTAATCGGTAGTCCGCTCTTTCCGATCCGGCTTCCAGTAATCCGTCTCTCATTAATTCTTGAAAGTGCTTTGAGACAGCTTGTACGGTGATCCCGACTACTTCACTTACGTCCTTCTGCTTCACATGCGGCTGGCTTCTCATTACCTCCAAAAGGATTTGGAATTTAGTGAATCCGCCCCTTTTTCTCATGAGGTTAGTTAGCGTCATTCTGTTCAATTTATTCAACCTAAATTGACTTGTGGTTAAACAAATATTTATAAATTTAGATGGATTACCCGTCTAAGAACGTGAAATGGAGGAGAATATGCCCTTGGATGAGCTGAGCGCTACACCTCTGGCTTCATCCGTTTGTGATAACTTAGCTTGTGGTCGGTGGATGATAACCATGGACAAAGGAGGTGAGAAACTGTGAAGAAAACAGCTGTTATCGCCAGCGTAATTATCATTGCGTTGGTCATAATTGCTTTGGCCTATACAATCAGTCTCTACGTTCCTTTTGACACAACTCCTCAAAAGGAGACCGTTACCATCATAGATGCATTGGGAGTTGCGGTGGAAGTGGAGGTCCCTGTAGAGCGTGTCATCAGCCTCGCATCTGATCTGACGGAGATCATCTGCGCCTTGGGAAGTGAAGACAAAATCGTGGGGCGTGACGGAACTTCCATCTTTCCGCCTTCGATTTTGGAAAAGGCTGTTGTGGGAGAATCATCGTATACCCCCAATCTGGAGGTGTTGCTGGAACTGAATCCCGACTTGGTAGTTTCTGATTCGATGTTAACCAATGAGACTAGGCAGGAGATCGAAGGTGCTGGCGTGCCCGTGTTCATCAGCACCTCAGTCGAAGTGGACCCGAGGTCAACGGTGACCGCCATAAACTCTACGGGACAGTTGGTAAGAAAGTTTGGTCTAATCTTAGGTGAAGAGGAAAAGGCTAATGAAATCGTCGATTACATGGAGTCTTACGAGAACCTAGTCAACGAACGCCTCGAAAACCTAACGACGAGCGAGCAACCCCTGGTCTACTATGAATGGTATATGTCATGGTTTAGCTGTGTTACAGCGACTGTAACTCATGCCGGTGGAATAAACATCGCTGCTGAAGAGCCAGTTTCTTATCCTACATTGAGCGCCGAATATGTGGCAGAGAAGAATCCCGACGTAATTGTTCGAAAGATAACCAGCCCAGAGCACGATGTTGTAGATTTCGAAACTATGAGAGAGGAAATACTAAACCGACCGGGATTGAGTGAAGTGGAGGCCATCAAGGAGGGAAGGGTCTATATTTATGAATACGTAATCTGGACTGGAATAAGATGCCCAGTTGGTTTGCTTTACTGGGCAAAGTGGTTCCACCCCAGTCTCTTTGAGGATATAGATCCTGGGGCCATACATGAGCAACTGATTCAAGAATTCTTTGGGGTAGACCTAGAAGGTGTGTTTGCGTACCCATGAGCACTGCTTCGGAAGTCGAAAGACTTTACGCCAAAGGTAAAAGAAGAAAGGTTCTTGTAATCCTCTACGCCTCAATAGCGCTCCTGATAATTACAGTGATTTCAGTTAGCCTCGGTGCTGGCTCCCCTAGATTCATGGAAGCCGCTCAAGTCATACTATCCAGGATTTTTCCATTCCTCGAGATCAATCCTGGATCCAAAATAACTCAGATAATAATCCTTGACATAAGGCTCCCTCGTGTGGTTCTAGCGATAATCGCTGGAGCAGGGCTTGCTGCATCGGGGGCTACCATGCAGGGGGTATTACGAAACCCCTTGGTCTCCCCCTATATCTTGGGTATATCAGCAGCAGCAGGCTTCGGCGCGGCTTTGGCCATCGTGTTTAGAATGGGTGTTCTCGGTGCGTATTCTGGATACCTAGTAGTCGTTAATGCCTTCATGTTCAGTTTACTCGCCTTGTCAATGGTGCTTAGCATTGCCCGTATGCGAGGAATAACCCCGGAAACAGTAATTTTAGCGGGAGTGGCTGTCAGCTACCTCTTTTCTGCCATGCTGTCACTAATTCAATATGTTGCCCCCGAATATGATGCGCTACGGGCAGTTGTTTTCTGGCTCATGGGACAACTCTATGTTGCAAGGTGGGAGGACATCTTGATCATCCTCCCCATGGTTCTAGCTGCAATAGCTCTTATGATGAGGCATTCTTGGGATATGAACGTCATGAGTTTAGGAGAGGAGACAGCAATGAGCCTCGGAGTCAACTCTAGACGAGTACTCGTGACATGTATGGCGTTAGGGGCATTTGCAACTGCCAGCATCATCTCTTTTACAGGGGCCATTGGCTTCATTGGCTTGGTTTCTCCGCATATAGCTCGAATGTCGATTGGAAGTGACCATAGATTCCTCTTGCCTTGCAGCATTGTGTTAGGAGCCTGTTTGCTTCTCTGCTCCGACACCTTGGCAAGGCTAGTACTTATGCCTTCAGAAATCCCAGTTGGAATCATAACCTCTCTGATCGGTGCTCCCTTCTTCCTTTACTTCCTGCTGAGTAGAAGGAGACGGTTCTGGCATTGAAGCTCATACTCAACAAGCTCTCCTTCAACTACAATAGCATTGCCGCCCTCAAAGATGTAGACTTGGAGGTGGATCTCAACGAAGTGCTGAGCATCGTTGGCCCGAACGGTTCAGGCAAAACCACTCTACTGAAATGTATCGACAGGATTTTGAAGCCCAATCAGGGTGCTGTCTTAATCGATGGTACAGATGTCACCAATATACGGCTCGGCGAATTGTCCAAGATTATAGGCTATGTTCCCCAAACCTCGACGAGCACTTTCCCGTTTACCGTCTTCGATGTGGTGCTGATGGGAAGAAGGCCATATATCCGATGGAGTGTGAGTGAGAGAGATAGAGAAATCGTTACCGAAATTTTGAAGTTTCTGGGCATCAGTGAGCTGGCAGCGCGTCACCTTAATGAACTCAGCGGTGGCGAGCAGCAGAAAGTGATCGTTGCTCGAGCCCTAGCTCAGCAACCTCAGATCCTGCTTCTGGATGAGCCAACGAGCAATCTTGACATCAAGCATCAACTAGAGGTGCTCGGCATAATCAAGGACCTAACTCGAACCAGGCAACTCTCTGTCATAATGGCAATGCATGATTTGAACTTGGCAAGTAGATTCTCGGATAAGATGCTCTTGCTCAAACAGGGTTGCATATATGCCGTTGGCACTCCAGAATCCGTATTGACCGAAGAAAATATAGAGTCGGTCTACGGCGTCAAATCACATGTGACAAACTCAGTTCTGGACAGACCTCAGGTTACGCCCATCGCACCTATGGCCACGGGAGTTGAGAACTTAAAGATGATATCAGAGATTACGTCGAAATATAAATCGAAGGATAGAACGGATGACGCAGATTGAGATAGCCTTCATTACAACCACCCCGCCGATGTGGAACTTCTTGTCTCGGCCGTCAGATTGGCTCAAGCATCGGAGACGGCATTGGGGTCTCGTGTAGTCAAAGTAATGCCCTAATGGATATTTCGAGTGACGTTGTGGATGTCATGGTTATGAAGGCTGTCATGTCGTGGAGCGGGGGCAAAGAGAGCTGCTTGGCATGTTACAAAGCGATCTCAGAGGGCTTTGAGGTTTCACACCTTTTAAACTTCGTATCCAAGGATGGAAGATGCGTGGGTCATGGGATAGACCCCAAATTAGCCCGCGCCCAATCGCAAGCGATTGGGATTCCGATCATTCAAAGGATGGCAACTCCGGACACCCATGAACGAGAATTCAAGAATGCAATTCGTGAGCTGAAGCAGAGAGGGATAGAAGGCGCCGTCTTCGGGGATATACAAGACATACCCTTACCACTTCATGAGGGTTGGATCGA
>Ga0209636_10000204_pt1 | contig 51703 bp, 33 predicted proteins | sample DeeMarSWOR152_54_FD_187464 | JGI IMG/M metagenome (GOLD analysis project Ga0209636, IMG submission 187464) | Marine sediment microbial communities from White Oak River estuary, North Carolina - WOR-1-52-54 (SPAdes) (version 2) | ecosystem: Environmental > Aquatic > Marine > Intertidal zone >...
ATCTGGCCAAAAATGATCTCAGTAGAGAAAAGCATGGAGAAAATCAGAATGGCCAGTCCGGCCTCGGTGTTGACGAGAGTGGCGATGAATATGATCGAAAAAAAGATGAGTGCCAGAGCAATCTTAAAAGAAAATCCGGCGATGATTTGACCCAGCAGGATTCCGATGGCAAGAACAGCAAGAACCAGTATCACAGAGCCCAGTTTTTGCTGTTGCCAGTCGATTCTCATGCTGACCTGTTAGATATGAATAAAAATGGAATCATTTTTGGGTGGAGGAGTAGAGGATAGATGCACCACGGTTTGATGAAATTTCTCTCTTCCGAAAGAGCCAATGAATTGGATCGAGAGATTGAAGTGATTCCCATAGTTAAGACCTTATTTGTGTAGAATAGAAAACTTTTCTGATTTTATATTGAAACGCATGTGTGATGGCTTCGGGGAAATCAGGGTCAAAAAGGGGGGGTAGGAATATTGTCCAGTCCAGATGAGAGAAATATTTTTCTATTTTTTCTCCCTTTTCTCTCCGTAATATCGGTAATACCGGTATCTTTGAGACGGTGTGACGTCTTCGACCAATCGGGCTTTCAGGTTGTTTATGACAATCCCTAATATTTTGACGTTGACGTTTTCCAGTTGGATCTTCGAGCGGATGAGCGCATTTCTTGAGGTTTTTCCGGCTTGATAGACTAGGATAGCCCCGTCCGCCTTGGCTCCCAGAATGGCTGAATCGGTCACAGGAAGCGTTGGTGCACTGTCAAACAGTACGAGGTCATAATTTTGTTTAAGTTCTTGAATCAAGGTGCTCATTTCAGGGAAACTGAGTAATTCCGAAGGGGTGGGTGTGTGTTCTCCACAGGTCATGATATGGAGGTTCTCTATGCCTTTGGTTTTAATGATCCTGTCGTATTCGAGCTTTCCCAGCAGCATATCAGTGGTTGTGTTGATCGCATCTTTCCAGGGAATATTCCCGATCAGCACTTCAGACAGGCCCGGGCTCCTTGGAAGCCCGAACAATTTATATATCGTCGGTTTTCTGAAATCAGAACCGACGATCAAAGTTTTTTGCCCGCTCTGGGCAAAGGCGATGGCCAGGTTGCAGAGAGTCTGTGTCTTTCCCTCCTGAGGTGCAGAGCTCGTAATCACAATACAATTGCCGAATTTCTTAAGGCCGGTCAGGTCCAAGTTGGTACGCAGGCTCTTATACGCTTCTGCGGCGATAGAGCTGGAGTCAAAGAGCACGACCAGACGTTCCTGGCTTATTCCGCCTTCCTCTATTTTTGGCTTTTTCCTGAACCTTTCAAAATACCTCTTTCCGATTTTTTCCAGTGTTGTGTTGGGGATGACTCCCAGAACAGGGACTTTGATCAGCTCTTCAATATCATCGATCCGGCCGATGGATGTATCAAAGCTTTCGGTCACGAATGCCAGGATCAATCCGACCAATAAGCCTGAGAAGATGCCGATGATGATATTAAAATTAACATTCGGCTTTATGGGTCTTGTCGGCAGGAGAGCGGGCTCGATTATTTCTACATCTTCAGCTTCTTCGGCTACGAGAATACGGGCTTCTTCATGTTTTGTCCGGAACATCAGATAAATGTCCTCGGCGACCTTGACGTTGCGCTTGAGTTGAATAAGCTTGATCTCCTTCGCAGACATGTCTTTATGTCGGTCTGTCAATTGAGAAATAGCCTCGTCTAAATTCTTTTTAGACTCATCCAGCTTCCGCCTGGCTGCCTGGACCTCAGGATGCTCATCTGTGTATTTGCTTTTTAAAGAAATCAACTGAAGCTCTATGTTGACGATTTCTTCCTGAAGGCTTGTGATTCTCGGGTCAGACTGAATAGGAGATACGCTTGTGATGTCTCTCTCCACGATTAAGGGATTTTCCTGCCTGAATCTCTGGAGTTCGTTTTCACTCTTCTGCAGATCTATTTGATAATTGTTCAACTGATCTTCGACAAACTTTTCGAGCTGGGAGGCTTCCTTCGTCTTGTTTTCAAAATGAGCATCTCTATAGACATTGGCGACTGTATCGACTAATGTTTTTGCCTCTTCGGGATCGCTGGAGGTTGAAGTGATGGCAATGATGTTGGTGTACTCGACTTGTTCTGTGTTGATTTTTGTTTGAAGTCCCTTGATTATGGCGATGCGTCTTGCATCTTTTTCCTCTTCTTCAGTTTTGGCTGCATCAATAAGTTTTAATTTTATTGCCACTTTCTTCATGATCTGGTAGCTTTTGATGAAATTCGCCTGAGAGGCCATTTCATCTCCTGGCGACCAGGTGATGAGCTCGGTCAATGCCTCTGCGACTGATTTTCTTTGCTCGATCTTGATCTTGCAAGAGGAGGTGTAGATAGGGGTTTGTCTGGTTGTGAAGAAGACAGTGGAGGAGATGATCAGAATAAAAGAGAGAATGATGATCCGTATCCGTTTGCGGATGACCCGCAGGTAATCGACTAGGCTCATCTCCAGTCTTGGCATTTTTTCAGTCCTGTTTTATCTTAGGAACCAGAAATACCATGTTAGTGGATAGGCGAAGTCTCTAAGGAATCGCTCTATGTGGACGATAAAGGTTTTGGGCACAAACACGATATCCCCAGGCTCAAGATCTATATTTTGGCTGATATCTCCTTTCTGGAGGATTTCTTTGGCATTGACCCGGATTCCTTCCTGTGAACCCAGTTCTCCCCGGATGATCATGACACTTTTGCGGACAGCGTCCCGGGTAAATCCTCCAGCCTTTGTGATTGCATCGATTACAGTCAATTTTCCTTTGATAGTCATGATCTGCGGAGATTTCACTTCTCCGAGAACATAGATTTTATTGAACTCCAGGGGCGGAACATAGACTGTATCGCCTCCAGAGACGACGATGTTTTCACTTTTTTGAGGATTGTCGATCAAGTCATTGAGGTCATAGATGAAAGCTCTTCTGTCTTTTTTAATCAGTTTGATATGAAAGGTGTCAGCGTTCTCGGTCGTCCCGCCGATTTGCCCCAGAAATTCAATCAGAGTCGTCCTTCTTTTCAGAGTGTACATCCCGGTCTTTGTTTCTCCCAATACAGTGACTCTCTGGCTGTTGTATTCCTTTATGGAGACGAAAACTATGGGGTCGATTATGTATTTGGAGAGGGCTTTGGATAGTTTTTCCTCTAGCTGGGAGACAGTCAATCCTATGACGCTCAGTTTTCTAATTGGGGGAATGTTTATATCACCGTCATAGTTCACGACCACTTCGCGGGATATGTCAGGCTGATTCCAGACCTCTACGCTCAAGACATCTTCCGGACCGATGAGGTATCCCGGTTGAACGAGTGGTTTTTTTTCTGCTACCAGGATTTTGGGTTTGACTTGCGATTTCTCCTGGGAGGTTGCGCTGGAAATCAATGCCAGTATGAGGAAGGAAAAAAGGATAAGTGCACGGATGCGGAATAGCCTCTTCGCGGTCTTTCCCTGTACCATGTTATCTTTTTTGATAATAATAGTTTAAATATATTATTTCGTCAACCCATAATCATTGGAATTAGACTTGTTCGACTTCGGTCATTATGGATTGAAATAGCCCCCCTGGTAAGAGTTTTGGGGATCAATGAAGCCTGACTCTCCTCAAGAATCCCGCAAAATAAAAAAAGGAGGGCTGGGAGAGGATCCTCCGTTTTGCCCTGCTCCCTTTTAAGCTTTGGTACGCTTTGGAAGAGCCCTCCTTAAGGATTCCGTATATAATAATCGCTCAGATGGTTTGTGGGCGCAATCGCCTTTGGGGGTGGATTGGATGATGAATTTTATGCGTGCTTATTCACCTCTAAAGGTGACAGCCTAAGCTGTTCATAATAATGGTTTTTTCATTAGTGTTATGTGATGGAGCAGTGTTATGTGATGGAGCAGATCATATTTCTTGTTTGGATATAGTTCTTGTTGTATTTGTCATTGCGAGGAGCGGAGCGACGTGGCAATCTCCTATGGATAAACCAGGGCATCCATATAAGTATATATAAATGAGGAGATATTCTCATGCCTGTGTTACAAATCAATGAATTCCATATTTTCACAGATAAGAGGCATGTATTGAATGATGAGATTGCCACGCTTCGCCCGCGATGACAAATATAAATGCAGTTTTGAAGCTGATCTTTAAAATAAAAAACGCCCAAGGATTTTTTTTATTATCATTTTCTCCAGGATATTGTATGATTTGAAAAACATTAAATGAGGAGTTGAAAAATGGATGAAGCCAAATTCATCGAAGAAAAAATCGAAGAGATTAAGTCCATCGTCGGGTCGGAGAAAGCCATCTCGGCGCTTTCCGGAGGAGTCGATAGTTCTGCCTGCACTATCCTTGCACATCGAGCAATAGGTTCAAATCTGAAGGTTATCTTTATTGATGACGGCCTGATGAGAGCGAATGAACCACAAGAAGTGAGTCAGATATTCGCAGATATGGGAATTCAGGTCGATATAATCGACGCTCAGGATGAGTTTTTTCATGCGATTAGAGGAAAATCTGACCCCGAAGAAAAGAGAAAAGCGTTTCGGGATATTTTTTATACGGTTTTTGGCAGAGAAGTCTTGAAAAGTGAAGCGAAGTTTCTGGTGCAGGGAACGATAGCTGCAGACATCATCGAGACAAAGGGCGGTGTCAAGACACAGCACAATATTCTCGAGCAAATAGGAATAGACCCTGAGAAAGGATTCGGATTCAGAGCTGTGGAGCCCCTGAAGGAACTGTTCAAGCATGAGGTCAGGAAAGTGGCCAAGGAGTTGGGACTCCCGGAAAATATTTATGAGAGGATGCCCTTTCCGGGTCCGGGTCTGGCGACAAGAGTAGTGGGGGAAGCAACGCCGGAGAGGATTTCCCTTGTCAGGAAAGCCACTCAGATAGTGGAGGAAGAAATCGAGGGGCTGAAGCCTTTCCAGGCGTTAGCAGTCCTGTTGAGCGATAAGGGAACCGGAGTCGAGGAAGGCCAGAGAAAATTTGGCAATATCATCATTGTGCGTTCAGTGGAAAGCAAAGACGCTATAACGGCTGACCCAACCCAGGTCCCCTGGGAAATTCTGATGAGTATTTCTAAAAGAATTACTAGTGAAATTCCAGAAGTCGTGCGTGTGGCCTACGAAATTACGCCCAAGCCACCCGCCACCATTGAATACGTGTAATAGAAAAAAAGGGGACAGGCCCCTTTTTTTCTTTTTTTAGCGGCTTTTTATGATTTTGTATATGCCCAGAGTCATCAGGGGAATTATATAAACGATAAAGAAACCCCAGCTAATACTTCCATAACCTTTTGCGATCAAGTTGACCAGTCCAAAGGTGGAAATCCCCAGCCCTACAAGCAGCAGGACCAGAGCAACAACTGGACGAACCCAGGGAGGAAGGCTTTTCCCTCGTGCCTCCAGTGTGGACCGGATTCGTTCATTAACAGCATGGATAAAGCCAGTGCCGGTCTCGATCAATGTCCCGAATAGAACGATTTGAAAAATAATGAGAAGAAGAGGAAATTCCAGCCTCTGGAAGACATAATAAGCAGGCACTTCTTCGGGAAGCACAGCCGGATAGTGACTGACAACAGCGATAAAGAAAAATAATCCGGGGAGAATACCGATCAGTCCTCCGAGAAGTCCGGCAGTGATGGCCTCTTTTCTCGTCTCGATGTGGTTGATGCAGAATAATACAGCAGGAATGATTCCCAGGTTGTAAAGAGCATATTTGAAGCCACCCAGAGCCCACTTGGGGAGGATGATGGAACTTGAGAAATTCTTCTGGATTTCTGGACCGAATTTTATGAGCGCGAAAACAAGAAGTAGTCCATAAACTACATAGAGCAGGATCGACCAGCTCGACAGGAACTTCTCGATCAATCCGCTGCCTTTAAAGGTCAAAAAGCCGATTGCCGCCAGCATGATTGCCACCCCGACAATATCAGGGATATCGAAATTATACTTGAGCAAAGCTCCGGCCGCCGAACCGATGACACCCAGCACGAGAAGCAGCAGGACAAAATAGATGATTTCAAATATATACCAGATGGGACCAAGGAGTTTCATGAAAAACGTCCGGTAATCATAGGCCCTAAATTGGCGGGAAAACTCGAAGGTCACCGCCAGTATGAGTGACCAGATAATGGTCGTGACCAGAAGCATTCCCAGAAGTCCACCCAGAGGTCCGTAGTTCAGGAAAAACTCAACCAATTCCCGCCCTGTTCCGTATCCTCCGGCGATAACCACAGATTGGAATACGAATCCGGGCAGGAGGTATTTTTTAAAAGAGGACGCATTCAGAAAGTTCATTCCTGTTTACCCTGTCACATTATCTTCACTTTTTACATAATTTCACTCAATATTACAAATAGAATATATGGGGATGTTCCCCAAGGGGATACCTTTGCTCATTAATCTTAATATTTTTGCTTCTTGCGAATGAAATGATGGAGTGTGGATGATTTTATTGGTCTAAGGTGGTACCTTGGGGAACGTCCCCATAAATAAAAATTAGCAAATAGATACTACTTTTTCTATAATAGGAGGGAAAATTCGACGCACGCGCATTAAAGATTAAGATACATAACGGCTCCTGACCGATGGAAGAAAGACAGGAAAAAATCCGCTCCATTACTATCTGGGGAATATTCCTCAACGTCTTCCTGATGGCGATAAAGATCATCTCAGGAATCCTGGTCAAATCTTCTGCGCTCATCGCTGATGGAGTCCATTCCCTATCCGACCTGGCAACGGATTTTGTCGTGTTGATTGGAACCCGCCTCTCCAGCCGGCCTGCCGATAAAACTCATCCTTATGGCCACGGGAAGCTGGAGACGATTGCCTCCCTCATTATCGCTCTCGCACTTTTCGTCATCAGCCTGGGACTCATCTGGTCGGCTGGGATTTCCATTTACCGCCATGAACACAGTTTCCCCGGATATCTGGTACTTGTCGTTGCAGGCGTGTCTGTGATTTCAAAAGAAATACTATTCTTCATCACGAGGAAGATTGCGCGGATCACCCACAGCACAGTCCTGTATGCCAATGCCTGGCATCACCGATCAGACGCCCTCTCGTCTGTCGCTGTTTTACTCGGAGGCGGTGCGAGCTTGCTCGGATGGGGACATGCGGACCAGGTGGCAGCGGTTATCGTCGGTTTCATGATCATAGGAGTTTCGGGAAAAATTTTCTTTGAGGGATTTCTTGAACTTTCAGAGCACTCTGCTGACAGTGAATCGATTGAAAAAGTCGAGATGGTTCTTTCAAAAGAGAAGAATATCTCCAGCTGGCATAGGTTGCGGACAAGAAAGCTGGGGGCAGAATTGTGCGTTGATGTTCATGTCCTGGTTGATCCTTTTTTATCTGTTCAGGAAAGCCATGATATTTCAATGAAGATTGAAGAAGGAATCGAAAAAGAACTTTCCAGGCCTGTCAACATCCTGGTTCATGTCGAGCCTGATGTAGAGGAAATGCGGAAAAGGAAGAAATGAGGATTCGAATCACCAAAAACGACCCATCCATTACCTTTGGATAAATTTTTGAGGATTTGAACTCAACTTGAATAGGGCGTATGATTTCGCCATAAAGGAGGAAAGATGCCGTTCGTAAAGAAAAAGCAAGCCGATCTTCTCACTCTGGGAGTGTTTGTTCCTTGTGACCCCCGGATTGATGAAACCTCCCGCCAGAGGGCATTCAACATTGGAAAGATGACTGCTACATTGTTAGCGAAAAGACTGAGGTTGCCTGAGGGAAACTCCCCGAATGTCTTTTACTGTTCTCATCTTGTGGACAGCGAGAGCACGGCCGATTCCGGAGCGAGAGAATTAAAGGACGCAGGCGCAGAAGCCCTGATCATTGTACCGGATACATGGTTTTTCCCTGGGAAAAGTGCCATGGCCTTGACAGCCCATTTTCCTCCAACAATGCCATTGGCATGCGTAGGTGGGAACAATGCCCCAAAGCCTGGAGTGGTGGGGATCGATGCACTGGTCGGAGCCTATGCCCAGACCGGACGACTTTGCCCGATGGTCATCGGGAATATGCCTGAGACCGGGATGAATCCCGAATTCGACGAGAAAACCCAGGATGAAGTCATTGACCTGGCTTACGCCATGATGACTTCTGCGGCTTTGAAGGGGAAAAGGTTTCTGTCGGTGGATACAGATTCCATGCAAATGGAGACAGCCTTAAACCATGTTCATGCGGCGCGACGGTTCTTCGGACTTGAATCCACGCGGGAATCCATGAAAATTTTCGCCGACATGCTCCAGAAAAAGGGAGGGTATGATCCAAAAGAGCTCACAGAACTGAGGAACTGGGTGGTAAACGTCAGGTTCAAAGACCGTATCTTTGCTAATACTGAAGAGATAGTCGAATCCAAAACTCCAGTGTACACTCAAAAGGTCAAGCCTCCTGCACTTTCAGAAGGGGACAGGAAGAAATTGGAGGAAGGCCTGGCTCTGTACCTGATCATCCGCAATTACATGAAAGACATAAACGCCATCGGAGGAGGCTGGACAAGTCAGCTGGCCTGGGGATCGGACCGGAGAGGAATCCCCCTCTCAACTGCGGATATAGCCGAGTCACTGTTCAACTCCACGGAGGATCACACTGGAAAAAAGACAGTGGTTCCCTTTGCCACGGAAAACGACATTCAAGGCCTTCTGACTATGATTGTCTATTGTTATCTTTCCGGAGGAATGCCTCCTCTTTTTATGGATTTCAGAAAGGTCTACGAGCCCTGGGAGATAAAACAAAACGCAAAGGAGCTCAAGCTGGATTTGGCTCCTTACACGAATGAACCCTGGATGCAGAGAGGATTTATCGATGGAAACAATTCGGGCAGTGCTTCCTTGGATTATTCTGAAGAAGCCTATCTTTTCAAAGCTATCGAGTACTATTTCCCGGGATTGGGATTTTCTGTCGGTTTTGTCTCCCCCAAAGGAATATCAGGGATGGTGGGCAGGACGGCGTATTCAAACCTCTCCGGAATGTTCACTATGGTCCAGGATGAAGCCAAGAGTGTTGAGCTCCCTCCGTCTTTACGGGAGAGATGCTGTCATGCCTCCAATTATTCCTGGCCTCATACATTCCTGACTTTTGAGCATATTCCTTCGAGCCTGGCCAAGGTCGGTATCCCGGCCAATCACTTCCATATGGTCACTCATATGCCCCGTCGGCGCTGGCAGCATTTTTCCGACTATAACCTTATCCTCAACTATCACTGGGAGAACACTCCAGAATACATAGAAGGTGTAGACAGGCCGTTACCCATGCTGTGGAGGATTAACGGAGGCGAGAACCAGGCCAAAATGCTTATGAAGTAGACCGAGATCTTTTCAGGTATCTTGAAAGGGGAAAATTTATTAACGTAATTATACTTTAATATATTTTCACCTCTGATATTGTCTGAGTTTTATTCCAGGAAAACTTTCTCTTCAGTCGTGATTCTCTACACTGCGGCCTTATTTTTATTTCAGGAGAATAGCGCACTTCTGCCTGGTAGATTAAGACAGAAATAGTGTCTAAGAAGACAAGCGAAGAATTCAGAATGAAGAGGAATCAGTAAAACGGGAAATCAGTCTTTAATAGCTGCCAGTGGTGCTCACTATGCCTATTATGACCACAAAGATTAACAAATAAAGGACGATTGCTATGGCTGCCCAGGCGAGGCTGGCTTTTGCCCAGTTGGCTTTGCTTGGATTCGTGGTTGCGCTAAAAGCCCAAACGAACAAGAGGACGATACCCACTAGTGGGATAGCTGTTAAAAAAATGGTTAAAAACCACTCGCCAAAACTGACCTCATTGCTTTGAAGTCTTGGCTGCATTTGAGGTTGTTCCATAAAACACCTCCTCCGTTAAATTGCCTACATTATAAAAGATAGGATTCGTTTGTCAAATGACTGAAATGATTTTTTCAAAAGCCTCAAAGATTCCAGGGTTAACGTGCTTCCAGGGGACGAAGCATTTCTGCCCTTTTTTTATTTTTCGTCTACTTTTTTCTTTTTCAGGAACAGAACTCCATTGACCATCCAGTCCGGAGCCGGTTTGCCCTTGAGGTAATGGTCATAGAACTGCTCCATCCGGATTTGAAAATCCTTCTTGTTCTCGAGCTTGGTGGCATGGTGTCCCTGTCCTGGATAGGATACCAGGATCACGTTTTTCCCGTTAAACCTCAACGCATTGTAGAACTCTACTGCCTGGAGCCATTCCACAGACCCATCATCTGTTCCATGCAAGATCAGCAGCGGTGTATCCATTGTCCTGGCGTGGTAAACTGCCGATTCATTCAGATAAAGCTCAAGGTCATCATAAGGATTTGTCCCGAACCGGCCCTGCCCGTAATAATCATACCCATGCTGATTCGTGCCGCTGGATTTCCAGAGCTGATTGAAATCTGATATGAGGTTGGTCGCTGCGGCTCCGGAAACAATCGCTGCAAACATCTTTGAGCGTCCGGCTATCAAAGCTGATCCCTGTCCTGAGAAACTGTGGCCGTGAAGCCCGACCCGTTTCGGATCGGCATAGCCCAGCTCGATCACTTTCTTCACGGCTGCTTCGACACAATCCAGCATATCCGAATGTGTTGTGCGGGTGTTAAAATGAACATCGGGCAGCAAGACAAGATATCCGTTGCTGACATATTTATAAAACATAGGGGTATCCCGAAAGATCATCCGGGAATATCTGTAGAGGTTTTGGGAATTCTTTTCGTAAAAGTCGACCAGCATCGGAAGCTTTTGCCCCTTCTCGTATTCATCCGGTATGCTGAGAACTCCCTGCAGACGTTTACCGTCTTTATTCGTGTATTCGATCAGGATGTTATATCCCCATTTGTACTCAGATTGCCAGGGATTGGCGTCGGTCATCCGTCTGGGATTGAGAAAAGTGTGGTCACTGATATGATAATTCGGAAAGTCTCTGTATGTTTCTATTGTGTACATGTATTTATCGGCATTTTTCGCTTTGGTCACAGAGCCATAATTTTTTTCCGCATAAACGTTCTTCTCCAGTTTCCCTTTTCTCAATGTATAAAAGCCTGCTTTCTTGGTCCATTGGCCGAATGCAGACAATAATACCGGCTTGGAGAGATCGATGAATCTTTCCTCGGGATCTGTTCGTATATACCGGAAACGGATCTCTTCTTTAGCCCCTATTCCCTTGGTCAGATTTGTCGGCGCACCCCCTTTTAAAGGCTGAAGCCAGAGGTCGTATTTGTGAGTCAAAATGATTGCCTTCCCGTCCTTTGTCCAGCCCGTGATTCCATAGGGTGGCTTTGTTCCAGGATGATCATAATCCTCGTTCACAAAGCTGACCGGCGCGTTTTCTGTCAGATTGACCATCTTGCCAGATTCGATGACATAATCCCAGATATGGCCCTCTTTCCAGTACAGGAAGTGTTTGCTGTCTGGAGACAGGCCCAAAACCTGTTTTTGGCCTTTGAACATCAATGTGCGTTCGCCTGTGGCCGTGCTGACCCTGTAATAATCGGCTTGTGTCTCTTTCCAGTCGGATATATACGCTTTATCGTCTCTTCCGATTCCCCATTTCCCGTTCCGGGAAATAGAGATGGTTCTCATTATTTCATCAGTCAGCCGGATAAAACGTTTGGTCTTCCAGTTATAGACCGACTGGTAGGTGAAATTCCGGTCTCTTGCCGCGCGCTTCATCTGGACAGATTGAATGACTTCGTCCTTCCAGTGCCAGATATCGACATCCGCATTCGGTTCTTCATCGTCTTTTTTCTTTTCCGGTTCTTTCTTCTGTTCTTTTATCCCGCAGAAAATCTGTGAATTATCTTCACTCCAAAAGAGAGCTCCCCTCGCACCTCCACCACGCCTGAATCTTGATTGCGACATGACTTTTTCAGATATGACCATGTTTTCAGGGAAATTCGTGTCCTTAGCCGGGTCATATGTGATTTGAGTGGGATTTTCTCCGGGCAAACCCACAAAAGCAACCAGAATATTATCCTTCTGTGTGAACTCTTTCTTCTTGGTTCCTTTGAGCACAGCAAGAGCGATTCCCTTTTCATCCCAGGTTATGTGGGCATAATCGGCCTCACCATTATCCATTGATTTGAGGGCACCTGTGTCGAGGTCGATCAAATACAGTCCGTTTCCCGCTTTATCGGCGGCGTCGATCGTATACGCCAGCATTGTTCCCGGCTTGTTGAACTGAAAACTTCCTACATTTCCCAGATTCAGTTCTGAGCCGCTCTCTAAATTGCGCAGGATAAAGTCCGTGCCGTTATGCTTGGCCTTGGGATCGGCCTTTGTCTTTTTAATTGCCAGGAATTTGGAGCCTTTGGAAAAGCTGAAAGACGCCACATTGTCCCAGGAATATTTTTCGCCGCTCACTAAGTTCATCAATTGCGCCTCATCGGGGACAGGCTTTTTTTCTTTGCGGAGCTTCTCGGCCTCTTTCAATGGCACGCTGACTACACAGACTATCCACTTCGAATCATCGGAAAACTGCGGGCGTGAGCCGCGGGGAATTTCATGCTCTTTGTCCGATGTCAAACTTTTGACATAAAGCTCATCATCCGCTTTTTCCTTGCGGTATCCGAAGGTGATCCATTTTCCGTCATCAGATATCGATGTGGATTCAATGCTCCGCCAGCGGTAATAATCATCGATAGCGAACGCCTTTTTTTCAGGATTCGCTTGGCCGAACAGGTTAGCAGAGAAGATTAAGGCTAAAACCAGTAGGATCACTGACAGCCGTTTTTGATTGATGTTCATGGATTTCTCCTCCTTGTGGATATTTTATCAAAAGAATAATGGTATTTTGGAATGGAAAATTTTGATATCGGAGTGAAAATACGAATTGAGCAATAATTGGCAGGATGTGGTTCTTTAATCAAACATGAATTCTATTATAGATAGGCGTGTCTTTCAATACAGGAAAATCTGTAATAAAGAAATAAGAAGCTCTTTTTTGTTCTATTTAACTAGAAAGCCAATTATTGCAAAAATTAATGTCATATTGATGGATACGATACAGGGATAAAATAAGGGGCCGACTTTTCCGGTCTCTGCTAGGGTAATATGTTTATATTGCTGAATATATTTAATGATGAGCAACCTGAGTAAAAAGAAGTTGATTTTGACACCTCGCTTAGAGAGTTCATGCACAATCATCATGGCGAAGATTATCCATAGAACAATGCACACAAGTGAAAGCATAAGAAATATATTCGCCATTTTTTCTCCTCTCTATATTTATATACTTTTTGGATGAGAAAAAAATTCAATGCGCATGACTCTTGTGAGAATAATTAGGATCAATCCAGATTAATATTATAAAGAAAAATATAACCAAACATAAAGTGCATTATTATCCGGTCTTTTCCTGGATGATGAAAAGATAAATTATTGACTTGCCAGGGGTACATCTGGTATTCTGGGCATTCCCCAAACAGGTGGCGCTATCGTCTAGGGGACTAGGACGGGTGGTTCTCAGCCATCAAACCGGGGTTCGAATCCCCGTAGCGCTGCCATCTTTAATCCCTGGAATTTCCTGGAACTAAGCCTTTTGGTATTCAGCTAAACCTTTTTTTATAGGAAGCGTATTTTTTTATAGCAAACGTATTATTTAGTTGTTCGGGAATGGACATATGGTGCTAAGCGAGAATTCGCAAAGCCCGGGAGGCAATAGAGAGATCGGGAATCTGAGATAAAATATCGAAAAGATAGATAAAAAAAGGGAGGAAAAAATGAAGTTATTTAAAATCGTAGGATCATTTATTTTACTTTTTTGTTTTGTTTGGCCTGTAAATACCTCTTTACATTCATTTTGTTTAAATAATTTATCCAATACCCGAGCTGAAGATAATAACGGTAAAGCAGATAATAGGCAGACTCTGGCTATAAATGAACCGATCGTTGATGTCTATCATGAACCCATCCCTTTTCGTGGCGGAGGTAAGACTATCCTGACTTATGAATTACATATTACCAACGCAGGGTTGGAAGATATGTTGCTGGACAGTATACAGGTTTTCAGCGGTCAGCAGCAGCTCATAAAAACCTACAAGAATGGTTTGTTATCTCAATGTACAGCCAGATTCGATAAGAAATCTAAGATGGTACGTCTGACCAAAGGGTGGCGAAGTGTTGTGTTCATTAAACTTGAGTTTGAAAATAACTCTGATGTTCCTGAGAATCTTTTACATAGAATTTATTTTACAACGACCAAAACAAAACGGAAATGGTTATTAATAAAACAAACTGTTGAGGATAAACATGCCTGGATAAATGTTCCTGTATGCGTGTCAAACCATAAACCTGTAGTTATTGGCCCTCCTGTTGGTGACGGGATTTGGCATGCAAGAGGATGTCCCGGAGAAGAAGGCTACCGTTTTCACCGTGGATCCATGAGACCTTTTCATGGGAAAATAATTGACAGAGCACGATATGCCATTGATTTCGCAAAATGCGGAAGTGATAATCGATTATTCCAGGGATCCGGGGATCAAAATGAAAACTGGTATGGATATGGTGAAGATGTTGTGGCTTGTGCTGAAGGGACTGTTGTTGCTGTGCATGACGGTATTCCAGATAACAGATTAGGATCAAGATCTGTTCCTATGAATACTTATGAAAACATAGCAGGTAATTTTGTGATTATTGATATTGGTCAAGGACTCTATGCACACTATGCTCATCTAAAAACAAACAGTATTCAGGTCAATGAAGGTGATTATGTTAATAAGGGAGACATTTTAGGTCGTATTGGAAATACAGGAAACTCCACAGCTCCTCATCTCCATTTTCATGTGTGTGATGGAAATTACTTACTGGGAGAAGGAATGCCGTTTATATTCGATCAATTTGAGTATCTGGGTGACGCGGAAAATATCAGAGTTTTTGATGGATATGCCTTAGAAAAGATGTCCTTTTACTGGCAACCTCCTTCAAAGAAATCTGAAGTCCGGCAGTTAGAAGTCCCCCTTGAGAATTATTTAATACAATTCGGTGATTTCACCTCACAATCTCTGGATTTATCCCAAGATTCGAAAAATATTGAAAAAACAAAATTAAATTTGAGTGACTCAAGTCTATATCAATTTAAAATCGAGAGCATTGAATACGGTGTTGGAATCAGATTAAAGAGTGTTAATGATGATATCATTAAAGTAGGAAATAAAGGTAATAAATTGGCTGTAGTGACACTGACCTGGGACTCTTTGCCTGATGGAATACTGCCGTTGTTTCCAAATAAATTTAGCTGCTTGTACACGTTTCAGGATAAGGATATTTTATCGCAATCCAAAGCCATCGGATTGTTTGATCAAACCGATGAAAGAAAAAATGGGATTCTTTGGGAAAATGATTTGGAAAAGGCAATGAAAATCAGACATGGTGCGGAGGATGGTAAATTTACAATACATGTTGTCTTTGAAATTCCAAAAGATATCAAAGACTTTCGCATAAAATTTTCCTAGGCAATATTTAAACTTCGCAGAAAAGTTAATCATTCAACCTGATCTGAAACACACATAACAAAAAAGTTTGCTTCTTTCTTAAAATTCGTCTATCTTACACACTATCGTGAAGGGAATATTCAATCTTGAGGAGGCAAGAAAATGAACACGATTGAAAAGGCATTGATGCACGCCTTGTTTTTGCATCTGCATCACAACATCGATAAAGCGATTGATTTCGAGGGAATCGAAATATTGAACAAACAGGTCAGCAAAATCTTCCCGAACGCTCTCGTCATAGGTCCGGGAGACGATGCCGCTGTATTCAACTTTCCTGACACGGAGGGGTCGTTTGTCGGCAAAATGGAAAGCCATTGCTCTCCCTGTGTGCCAAGACCGTATGATGCCGCCGCAACTGGAGCTGGTGGAGCGATGCGGGATGTTGTTGCCATGGGTGCGCGGCCGATTTTTCTGATGAATTTTATCGGGACCAAACCTCTGCATGAAAAGGTGATTGTCGGGCCCTGTGGATTTGATGGGAAATGCACCTGCGGAAAGTGTGTCGAAATGACAAGCAAAGACAGGGTTGATTTGATGGTCAAAGGCTTGAACGATATGTGTAAAGCGATGGATGTTTTTATTATAGGCGGCGGTTTTTCGACCTCGTTTTCAGACATTGTTCCAGCCGTTGTCGTTTCAGTCATAGGAAAGTTGGTCACGGAAAAGCCGCTGACAAAACCGGCAAAATCAGTTGGAGACAGAATTATACTGATCGGTGAGACAGCGAATGACGGTAACGACACTCTCTACAGGGCAGGGCTTGTTCAGGAGATGATACCTGCCGTAGCTCTGTTCGAAGAGGAAAGGCAGATAATGGAAGCAGCCCTGGCTGCGTTTCGGACCGGCAAGGTGAAGGCCTGCTCTGATCTGGGAGCCGCCGGTATTGGAGCCGCTGTCTGTGAGTCAGCAAGATACGGGGGCTTCGGCGCAATGGCAGATCTGACCAATGTCCCTGTTAAGGTGGAGGATATAACGCCAGAAGAGATCATGATATGTGAGACTCAGGGGAGGATGGCGGTTCAAGTGGAAGAAAAGGACGTAGATGAAATATTAACAGCCGTCAGGTCAAAAGGCCCGAGAGCAGAGGTCATCGCAGAGATCACCGATGATGACAAGCAGGTATTCGAATACAAGGGCAAAACAATTGCCGTTATCCCAAACCACCCTTCAGCAACCGATTTGGAGGAGTTAACGAAGGAGAACTGATATGTCCGGGGAGCACGAAGAATCAGAGTATGCCCAGGCTGGAGTCGATTACACAAAGATCGAGCCGTTCAAGATGGCCATGGTCCGTGCAGGAAAACGAACGCTGAAGTTTCCAAACAGAAGGGATGTGTATATCGAAGAAGAAAGCCTGGGACTGCACGGTGTCGTTTTCAGATATCATGGGGCCGAGTCCCATCTCTGGTGTATGACTCAGGAAGGCCTGGGAAATAAGAACTGGATCGCGGAATGGATGTATCAGCACGCAGAGACCGGGAAGACTTACTATGATGGCATTGGCATTGATACAGCCTTAATGGCGGCGAATGATGTGATCTGTCAGGGAGCCCTGCCTGTGATCTATACAGACGAGGTGGCCGCGGGCGACAGTGAGTGGTTCATGGATGAAAAGCGAAGCAGCGATCTGGCTGAGAGTTTCTATAAAGCGTGCGAGATGTGCGGGATGGCCTTGCCCGCCGGCGAATCTCCTGCTCTCCGCTATTTAATCCGTTCCGAGCCACCCGTAAAGAGCGCACCGTCCCTGTCAGGGTGTGTCACCGGAATTGTTGCGCCTGAAGAGAGAATGATCACGGGAGAAAAGCTGGATGTTGGAGACCATGTAATCGGTGCGACCTCATCCGGGCTCCACTCGAACGGGATTTCTCTGGTGATCAAACGGGCGCTGACCCTTAAAGACAAATTCCTCCATCAGTTGCCGGGTGGTCAAACTATGGGAGAGGAAGCGCTCATCCCCACCCGCTCTTATGTGGGGCTTGTTGAAGCCCTGCTGGAAAACGGTATTGAGATACATTCTTTGCTCGGAGGCACAGGCGGAGGGATTTCGAAAATTGCTTATGACAAAAGGCCTTTCACTTACCGGATAAAGAAATGGGTCGATGAAATCCCGCCGCTTTTCCTGTTCATGCGGGAAATTGGTGTCAGCCTGGAAGACTGCCTGACAACATTCAACTGGGGAATCGGATTCTACATTTTTGTTCCTGAAAGAGAAGTTGACCGGACAATCAAGGCAGGAAAGGATGCAGGATATGAACTCCTGGATTTAGGACAGGTCGAAGAAGGAGAGCGCAGCGTTATTTTTGAGCCCGAAGGAATAACACTTCCACCGATTGAATAAAAGAGGATTATTCAGAAATAAAAGGGGAGAGAGGAAGTACAAGCGATCTATGAAAATAGGGATTGGTGCGCTTATTTTTTTAATGAATACGGGAACGCAGCCAAAACAGGATGTTCAATCCTGCTTTGGCTGCGTTCGCAGTGATTTCTACCAGCAGGTTACCTGGAACGGCCGGATTTTTTTGGTGCCGGCTTCTTATAATCCAGGTTTTTGTAGTGGATCATGGAGTTGAACACGAGAAAAAATGATCCATGGGTTTCATGGCGCCACATCGGATTGATACTGAACATGACAATGTGACCATCCCCGAGTTTGCAGTCGACAACAGCTGGAGCCCCAGCAAGTTCTTCACCGTTAGCCAGGCCGCCGCTGATCAAGAGATCATCTGCTTTTTGAGCAAAACGGAGGATTGTTTTCGCCTGGGATGGCTGGGCATCGAATCTTCTGGGAGTCTCTTCTTGTTCCTGGCGGGACTTTTGAAACTCCTCGATAGTCTTCTGGCCCATATCTCTCGCGCGTCCCTGGACAATATCCGGATCATCAGGTCCGCCCCGGCCACTCACCCTGCCCTGGGCGGCTCCCCCCATCATCATGAAAGATCTGCCACTGAAAGCTCGGCCGGCGCTGAAAACTGGCGAACTGCTGAAATAAACGCCTAATTCATTACCATAGCCGTAGGCGATGGGGCTGGTCTTATCAATGACATCAGCTTTAAATATACTTCCCCGCGCCCACAAATTTTGTGTCGTCCTGATCGAAATTCCCTTGGCCAGACCGAAGTGGATCGGCACTGACGAGCTTCCGGTAAGGGTGACAAATAAGCCGCCCTCTTCGACAAATTTTTTCAGGTGCAGGACGCCTTCGAGCTCCATCCCTCCACGCATATCGTCAGTAGATGCCTGGCGCCCGATGTTCGGTGTCATTTCGGTCTTTTTCCATGGGATTGGTTTGTCACCGCTTAGACCGTCAACAATGCTCATCGCATCCCCGCGGGTCGGACCCAAGAGGATAACGTCATAAGTATCGCGCAGGCGGGGATTGTCGCGTATTTCGTGGACGGAGATGTAATCGTAGGGAATTTCCAGTTCATCGAGTGCGATACGTACCCAGCCTTCGTTCTGAGTGCTTTGCCAGGTGTGAACAAGCGCTACGCGCGGGACAGCAATTTCAAGAATGTCCACCTTCGGAAGAGAAGTAACCGCATAAGCTGTAAAACCAAATTTTTTACCGGCTTCATCCAGGACACTCTTCAGGTCACCGGAATTCTCGCTTGTCTTGATAATAAATGTCCCCGCGTTAAACGACATATCCTTCACCTTAAACGGTTCTGAGGCCGCGTGCAATTTGAGGTTGCTGTGCTTGAAGACAAATGTTGCCAGCGGATTATCCGCGTTATGGTTGATGAGAAAGGCCTGCGCTGAGCCCCGTTCGAGATTTTGTGTGCCTCCGGGGACAGTGATATCTTTCATCAAGTTCATGGGAACCTTTAGGATTTCAGTCTCCTCCACACGTACAGTTTTGACATTGTAGAGGGGTCCAAGCGTCCAGCCAGTGTCATCGTAGGGCCGGGGATCATTGGTATTGAAATACTGGGTGTCGAGCATCATATCCGCCATTCGCGAATAGGGCTGATCCATACGGATGATGTAACTGCCTGCGGGGTATTTGGTTTCTTTGACGGTGAATGCTTTTTCGGCTTTATGCACCTCGACGCCCTGCCACTGAAGGAGTTTCAGAAGTCGCGCGACCTGTCCGGGTCTCGGATCATCGCCGGGGAAGATGTAGGCTGCCGGCCCTTCGGTCTTTGCCTTGCCGACAGACCGTTTACTCTTGAGATAAAAATTCTCCATGAATTTTTCTTTATTGGTTGCGAGATAATTCATCCCGACCAGCAGGCCGCTCTGCTGAAGATTGACGTTGTTGCGAATGGACCACAAAGTGCGTGGCAGCGGCGGATTGGGCCGGTACCAGGCTCGATCACCCCGGCTCCTTATGACGCGCGTGCTGCCATCGCCAGCTCCCTGTGTTTCGTAAAACCGTCCGATCGCGTTGTGGCCGTTTGCCGCGTAAAAGGCGTAATTGGGCGCCCAGCCGTCATAGAATTGATGCGTCCAGACTCCCGGCACTCCCTGTTTGGTCATTTCATTAACCTCTTGATAGGCAAATTGGTGCCATTCATCGACAACGATCGGGTCGAGCCAGGCATTGTACGGCCCTGTTCCGGTTGAAATATACAGATGAGATGCGGATTCATGCAGGTCATGCATGACCTGCGGATGATACTCCAGGAATGTTCTCATAATGTGCTTACTCAATTGCAGAGATAATGCGAGGTTATCCCGGTTATTATCGTGAGCCACGTATTTACCCCAGTAAAGAGTCCGGCTGGGAAGGTTAGCGTTCGGATCCTTTCGCCTGGCCATGGCCACATCGACCTGTTTATCGCGGCCGTCCACCTCCAGCACCGGAGTAATCATTATAATCGCGTTCTCGCGGATGGCTTTGAAAAAATCCGATTCGTCCACAGCCACGCGATAAGCAAGCTCCATAAGCATCTCCGGAGATCCTGTTTCGCCCGAATGCATGGCCCCTGTGGCCCAGTACATCGGTTTGGCTTCAGTGATGAGCTGCTTCGCTTCCTGTTCCGAGATTGTGCGCGTGTCAGCTAATTTGGCGTTGATTTCTTTGTACTTTTCGAGGTTCTGTATGGTTTGTTCATCGGAAATCACGACCAGAATCATTTCCCGCCCTTCCTCGGAAGTGCCTCCTTGAAAAACCTTCACTCGAGGAGAGGCATCTGCAAGAGCCCGCATGTATTTATGGACTTCGTGTGAATAACTGAGCACATCAGCGGCACCGGCGATGCGTCCCAGCACATCCAATGGCGTGGGAACATCTTCAGAGTAGGGAAGATAGTTCACATACGTGGTCAGAAAATGATCATCTGTGGTGAATTCGAGTATTTTTTTCGTGTACTCCTCATCGATTTTCTGCTTCTGGGCAAGGCTAGGATTGACTGAAAGGAATACGAGAATACAGACAGTGAGAAGCAGGCGAAAGATGACTCTGTGGGACGATAACATTTTTGAAAGATACCTGAAAGACTTTTGCATAATCATACCTCCTTTTTATGGTTTCATGTATATGAAAGGATAGTGAAACTCCTCAATGGATAATAGTTGCGCTTGACGGGATAAATTAAATGAATGGGGAATGTCGAAGGCAGGGGTGCTCCTCATATGCGTTTATGACTGTGTTGGCCCAAAATTGATATTGGATAAGATATTTAATTTTATGGCCAAAGTCAAGCCAATGCGAAGAGTGATATTTTTTGGAATCAGAAATCATGTAGACTGGAATAATTTTTAGATTTTAGATGCAGAGCGATTATTTCTCAGGATACGTTTGAATTCCGAAAAATTACATAGATTCGGTATGTTGACGCTACTGCCTCACAAGAAAGAATACTCTTTGCCGTAACGCAGCATTTGCTTCACATAATCATCCGGATAGGCAATCTTAATGTCCACGATCTTACCATTCTTGATCACTGGAGTGTATATTGGATTGATGAACCCGCCGTAAGGCGCGAGTTTCAGTTTGGAATAGCGCTCCAGAACCTCTTTATGGAGTTCCTGGTCGACCTGGACGCCATAATTCTCGACCAGGTCCCGGGCCGCCTCATAATCTCCCTCGCTGGTGATCCGTTGAACCTCCACAAGCAGCTTTCCGTAGAGTTGGCGCAGTTTCTGATGATCATTGATCACAAAATATGTTTTTCCATCTTTGATCTCCTTTGAGATCACATTCTCCGGCTTTCCTTTCTCGTAAACCCAGTGAGATACGAGCGCGCGGCAGCGCATATGGGCCTGCTCGATAGTCTTGCCGGGTTGAATCCGGGTCAGTTGAGTCATCAGTCCATTCCGGATGTTGCTGTCATAATTTGCTTTTGCAGCGTCCAGGTTTGGCAGCAGGCCGAGTTCGACTATTTTGTCATCCATAAGGTAATACAGGGCGAACAGGTCGGCCCGGGCTTCCTCGACCGGCGAATGATAATTTTTAAGCGCTTCCGGACTGACACCCGGCAGCATCTGCCCGGACGCATGCCCCAGAACCTCGTGGAGGTCTGTGTGCAGGTTTCCGGCCTGGGAACCATATTTTCTCGCCCGTTCGAGTATTTCTTCTGAATAGGAGAACTCCTCTCCGAAGCCTGAACCCAGCGAAGCCTGATCATAAGCATAGTTGATATTCTCGAGAGTCACAGATTTGGAACCGTGTGTTTTGCGTATCCAGGTGGCGTTCGGGAGGTTGATACCGATCGGGGTGGAGGGATAAGCGTCTCCCCCGAGTATGGCCGCCGTGATCACCTTGGCGGTGACTCCTTTGACCTCTTTGCGTTTAAAGCGGGGGTCGGTCGGCGAATTATCCTCGAACCACTGCGCGTTGGCCGCGATCGTATCGGTCCGTTTTGTGGCAGCGAGATCCTTGAAATTGACTATCGATTCCCAACTGCCTTTCATTCCCATCGGATCGCTGTAGACCTCTATGAAACCGTTGATAAAATCGACTCTGGACTCCACATCATCAACCCATAAAATATTGTATTCATCGAACTTTCCCAGATCGCCGGTCTGGTAATATTCGATGAGTTTGTCTATCACTTTTCTCTGCTGGTCGTTTTCAGCGACTCCGGCCGCTTTTTCCAGCCAGTAGATGATCTTTTCGATTGCCGGTCCATAGAGCCCGTTGAGGTAGGCGACTTCTTCAGCCACTTTTCCGTTCTTTTTCACAACCCGGGAATTCAAACCGTATGAGATTGGAGTGGGATCATCTTCATCCGCGATGCTTTTATAATATTTTTCCACCTCTTCCTGAGTTACACCCTGATAAAAATTGACGGCTGACTCGGTGACGAGGTCTTTAGTCGAATCCTGGGATACTTTTTTGGCGTCCACGGTCGGGTCGAAAATAACGGGCTGGAGAAAGCCGATCAGATCGTCGATCGTTTGACCCTGAGCCAGCGGGAACTTAACACCCTCGGATCCTTTAATCAGCGTGGCAAGATAATCCGCTGTGAATCCCGGGATGAACTTGTCCGTCGAATAATGATGGTGAATCCCGTTCGAGAACCATACCCTCTTGGTGTAGACCATGAACTGTTCCCATTGGGGATCGGTTCGGTCACCCGTGTAGCCCTCGACGATTGCGTCAAGAGTTTTGCGGATCGTCAGGTTATGCGTGTAATTCTGAGCAGTGACGATGTCCCGTCCACAGAGAGCCGCTTCGCTCAGATAGTAGATCAGTTCCTTTTGGGCCAGAGGCAACTCATCAAATTCCGGGACTTGATAGCGCAGGATTCTCAGGTCAGAAAACTGGTCGACCTGCCATTTAAAGTCCTGTGTTTCGGTTTTTTGGCATCCTGCCGCCAGAATAACCATGGCCAATGTCAGGACCCAAATAAGTGACTTTTTGTTGTTCATGTGATTCATCCTTTCTTCATTTTCCTGAATTATTCATAAAATAGGCCGACTTCTTATACATAAATACTTTTAATGATAGCTAATCATCATATGTCGGCATCTTTTACCCTTCGGGCGAGCAAATCTGACGACCTTTTCATTAGATTAATTGTCATCGCAAGCAACCTGTTGATGCACCGCAACTTCAAGTAGAGTGATGTCATTGCGAGCGACCGAAGGGAGTGTGGCAATCTCAACCTTTTGTTTAAATAAAATCACCACATTCGCTACTCTCTTCGCAACAGAGTCTACAGCAACCTCGACTCGTGAATAATCCACGTTAGTATTGGTAGAGCAAAAGCTCCACGCATATAATATCCGAACAATCTTCCTTAGTCCACTTCTCCTTGCATTTGGGGGAATAAAGGACATTCCCCAGCAGAGAGACCGCCTGTATGACGCTTTCTTTTGGGGAGGCATTGTATAGTCCGAAATTTGAAATGGCAGGCGTATTATTCGACTTTTTGATAGTCAGTTGAATTTTATCTGCGTGTACAGGTGGTATACGCAATATTCGTTTGTAGCCAATCGTTGTGCCTTTGGCCAATTGGCTCCACTCACCATTGACGAGGCCTTTTATTTCAAATTCTGAAATTCGTTGGCCAAAACGTATCGGCTCCTGTATGAGAATGCGGTCAAAGACCTTCGGTTCTCCAAGGTCGATTTCAAGAGTGACTTCCCGGTTATGGTCATCTGCCGCCCAATAGGAGTCAAGATTCTCATCCACCATATTCGCTGGAAAGAACTTTTCATGTTGTTGCCGGGAGCTTGAGGCGCTAACTTTTTTCCCCAGGGCAAGATTGGTCTGGAATGTCTCATCCAGGATCGATCTAAACTCAAGAAGCGCTTGAATATCATTTTCATGAAACAATCCCCGTCTGTCAGGCGGGATGTTGAGCAACAGGACACCATTTCTCCCCACAGAGTTGTAATAAACATCCAGGAGTTGCTGTGTCGTTTTCACACGGCTGTCATCCTGTTGATGATAAAACCAGCCGGGACGAATGGATGTATCGCACAACGGAACCACCCAGTTTTTTCCATCGGGGTCTCCCGAATTCAGGTAGCTGGGATCAGCATCCCCCACGATGATAGTCTCGCTGTTTATGGTCGACCAGTTTGTTTGACCTGCATAGCCTCTCTCATTACCGATCCATCGAATATCGGGGCCGGCATCGGAGAATAACAGCGCCTTGGGCTGTAATTTTTTTATCATCGCCCAGGTCTCGTCCCAGCAATAATATGTGGTGCGGTCAATGTGCCTTGTTTCTCTGGCGCCGCCATAGTATCCTGTTCCGCCGTTGGCCCCGTCAAACCAAATTTCTGAAATTTCACCGTATTCGGTGAGCAATTCCCTGAGCTGATTCCAGTAATACTTGATGTAGGCTGGTGTGCCGTAATCCGCATGGTTCCTGTCCCATGGAGAAAGATAGAGACCGACCTTAAGGCCGTGTCGACGGCAGGCATCGACGAATTCCCGAACGATGTCGCCTTTCCCATTTTTCCAGGGGCTGTTCTTGACGGAGTGCTCCGTATACTTGGAGGGCCACAAACAGAATCCGTCATGGTGTTTGGCGGTCAATATAAGCTGCTTCATGCCGGCGTGTTTTGCCACACGAGCCCATTGGTCCGCATCAAACTCGGTCGGATTAAAGATCTCCGGAGATTCATCTCCATACCCCCATTCTTTGTCGGTGAAGGTGTTGACAGTGAAATGGATAAACCCGATAAACTCCATTTGCTGGTATTCGACCTGCCTTGGAGTGGGGATGACAGCATTGGGATTGATGTCTTTTGGCGCTTGACCACATGAGGTCAGCAGAAGAACGAATAAGAAGATACAGGCCTGAAGAACAATGTTATTTTTTTTCATGGCTCATCTTCCTTTCCGGCACAATCGGCCGCGTCATTTTCATAATGGATGACTCAATCCTGACACACCTTTTTCATTTCTGTTGAGAATATATTTTTTTTTGGTTCCCGGTTTATTCATACCTCAATGAATCCGCAGGATTGGCAAAGGCGGCCTTGAATGATTGATAGCTGACCGTGAACAGGGCGATGACCAGGGCTAGAGCAGCTGAAAGCACAAATGTCCAAAATCCAATATTAATCCTGTACGCGAAGTTTTGCAGCCATCCGCTCATAACAAAATAGCCAATGGGACAGGCAATCACTGCTGCGGCAGCGATACATTTTATATACTCTCTTGCGAGGAGGACAATGATGCTCTGGAAATCTGCACCAAGGATCTTTCGTATACTGATCTCTTTTCTCTTCTGCTCTGATATGAAAGATGCCAGGCCAATCAGACCCAAACAAGCGATAGAGAGGGCAATGAATGTGAAAACATTGAAACTCTGTCCCAATTTCTGCTCGGCCTTATAAATCCTGTCGATTCTCTCATCCAGGAATGCATATTGAAAAGGAAATTCAGGTGAAAACTTTTTCCATTTCTCCTCGACGAAAGCTATGGTGCGAGAAATATCAGAGGATCTGACCTTGATAGAAAAGTAATCGATTTGCCAGTTGCCGTGGTACATGAAAACCAAGGGGTCAATTTCCTGGTGCAAGGAATGAAAATGGAAATCATTTATCACACCGATCACAGTCCGCTCCTTGCCTTGAAGCGTCAGTTGTCTTCCGACAGGATTTTCCCACCCCAGTTCTCTCGCGGCTGTCTCATTAATCACAATTGACTGCACTTTATCCAGGGAGAAATCCTCTGAAAATGTTCTCCCTTCTGCGATCCCAATATCATAGACATTAAAAAAATCGAAATCTACAAAAGTATAGCTCAAATCTAATTCCCGTTCCTCTCCTTGTTCGACCCACCTAGCCGTAGAGGATCTTCGTATTGTTGTGGGCAAATCGAGCGAAGCGGAAACACCAACTATTTCGGGATTATTCATCAACTCCTTTTTCAATATCTCTGAATTCCTTTCCAGATTTCTATCCATAGTATAGACTGTGACAATTTGTTCCTTATCAAATCCTAAGTTTCTGTTTCTGATGTAGCTGAGCTGGTTATGGATCACGAATGTGCAGACAATCAGGATAATCGATACAACAAATTGAACCACGACCAGAGAATTTCGGAAAAAAACCGAGCTTTTAGAGCCGATTCTCAATGTTCCTTTGAGAATCTGGATAGGATGAAATGAGGAAATAATGAACGCCGGATAGCCCCCGGAAAGGAATCCAATCAGGACTGCAGCACCTAGAAAAACGAACAATATATCCAGGTCCAGGAATAAACTTGATGTCAAATCTCTATCTATCAACGAACCGAATATTGGCAGTGCAAGGTCGACCATTAATACCGAGATCATAAGAGCAAGGAGAGAAAAAACAATGGATTCACCCAGAAATTGCCTGACCAGTTGAGACTTATGAGCGCCCACGACTTTCCTCATTCCGACTTCAACAGCCCGTTTTACTGACCGGGCAACAGAAAGGTTCACGTAGTTTAAACAAGCGATGAGCATGATGAAAAAGGCTATGGCAGAGAACAGAAAGATATTTTTCATGTCATTGTTCGTTTCCAACTCAAACCGCAGGTTTCCTCCCAGATGAATATCTGTTAGAGGCTGGAGATGCAGTTTTTCTGATGCCGACTCTTCGCCTTTGTATTTTCTTAGGAATGCGGGAAATTTTCCTTCCAGGTCTACGGGGTTTGCATTTGATTCCAACTGGATATAAGTTTTAGGCTCATAATAGCTCCACGTTTCGACCGAATCTCTCCCTCCGTGTTTCAGTGTATACAACGTATTGTAAGACACTAAGAAATCAAACGTGAAATGAGAATTTCTGGGGATATTTTTAAGAACACCCTTAATTTTATAGCCGTATTTTTTGTCTCCGTACCACATTTTGATTTTAAGGATTTGATCCACCGGCTCCTCATTACCGAAATATTTCTCAGCCATTTCCTGGGTGAGAAGAACGGAAAAGGGCTCTGTCAATGCGGTTTCTCTATCCCCTGAAACAAGCGGAAATGTGAACATTTCTAAAAAATCCTGATCAGCGTAGTATATACGATCCTCGTTGAAGAGTTTTGATTTGTATTCAACAGCTCCATATTCATCATTTCTTTTCACTCGTGTAGCTTTGACAACCTCAGGAAAATCTTCTTTTAATGCGGCAGCCAGGGGATGTTCGGATGAATTAAACCAAACCGGTCTTCCTTTTTCTTCTCTCACGGTCCGATAAATATATCGGGCATCCTCATGGTACCTATCGTAGCTGAATTCATACCGGATATAGAGCAGTATCAACATGCAGCAAGTCAAGCCGACAGCCAGGCTGAGAATGTTGATAAAGGAATATCCTTTTTGGTCTTTTATGTTTCTTAAAGCGATTTTCAAATAGTTTTTAAGCATCGGTACTTTCCTCTTTTATACACGGATGCAATTAATATGCCAATTTTTTAGTTTTGAGAGAAGCTGAGCGTTTGCCATAGAGGCAACGACTGATGAGGTGTTCGCTGGTGTAACAAATAGTGTCCATTAGCGAACAATTGACCTGAGCTGCAAACTGGCTTATTTATTTATTTTTTTTTTGATGGAGGTGCCTGATATTTTTCAGTTCATAAATAGTTTTAGACAAAGGTCTAAGATTGGGTAGGCTACCGCCATCACCCGCTTTATTTCATGAGGAGTCATTGAACAGAAAGATTGTCCTCCGCTTGGCTTTGACAACTGGGTATTTCATGTGGAATAATTTTTTTGCCACCATTATTGAAAGAAAGGAGACTCAATGAAAGACCGTTGGATAATCCTAGCCGTGATTATCTTCCTGACAGCCCCGTCTTTTGGAGCCGAATGGACCGTGGAAGCTTTTTTGGGAGGGGCTTGGAACGTTCCCTCTTCTCTCACAGTGGTGCAAAGGGGATATTCCGATGTCTCTTTGAAAGCTCGGTATGATGAGAAGACATTCGAAGGATTTCCCTATTATGATTTACGGATTAGCCGCTGGTCAAATAACAAGGCCTGGGAGCTCGAGCTTGTGCACCATAAGATCTATCTCGACAATCCTTCCTCCGAAATACAGAATTTCTCGATAAGCGACGGATTCAACATAATCAGTGTTAATCGTGCCTGGAACATAAAGAAGATCATCGTGCGCCTGGGTGCGGGCGTTGTGCTGACTCACCCGGAGAGCACTATTCGTGGAATGGCTTTTGATGAATCTCAGGGAATGTTTAATCAGGGATATTATTTTTCAGGGGCAGCTGTCCAGGCCGCTCTGGGAAAGCACCTATTCCTGTGGAAAAATTTGTTTGCTTCTTTTGAAGGGAAAGTGACAGCTGCCTTTGTTCAGGTTCCGATAGTGGGCGGTCATGCGGATGTGACTAATGTGGCGTTCCACATTCTGGTAGGCTTCGGGTACAGGATTTAATTTCTGAATCGAGTGAGGAGATTTCCGAAAAAATTCTTTCATCACAGATTTGGAAATGCTTCCAAACAGCTTCTGCTCTTTGACATAAAAATATTTCTATGCTATATATTTTCTCTGGGAAATAGAGGAGAAAAGCCTGCGCAGCGAGCAGGCAAAATAAACGAAAGAGGCGGGATATTGAAAACAGACAAGAGACAGAGAATACTTTTCTGTCTCGTCTTTCTGACCTCATTCAAAACAAAAGTGTGAGATGAAGTAATGAAACTTGTTTGTATAGAAGGTCAAGAAAAGGACATGACCTGGGAACTGAGCGGTTCCCGTTTGGTAATTGGCCGCGATTCTATCTGCGACGTTATCATTAATGACCCGAAGTTATCCCGGATACATGCCGAGGTTATCAAGGAAGGAAATGCGTTCATTTTCTATGATAAAGAAAGCATGAACGGTTCTTTCATCAACGAGGATCGAGTCGCTCGTCAAATCCTGATTCCCGGAGATGTCATTAAAATAGGGGACACTTCTATCCAAGTTGTCGGGGAGAAACTGACCAAGGATGTCGATTGGCAGAAGAGTGACCCGATGATCACCACACAGATTCCCCTAGATCAATTGACAAATCAGATAGAAGCGGTCATGTCTTCGCCTGAAGCCGTGGCAGAAGAGCAGCCGGATTTAGCCACGAAAAGACACATCCAGACCGCGAAGCTGATAAAGAATCTTGAGACGATCTACTCTGTAGGCAATGCGATAAATTCCATCCAGACAGTGGATGAGCTGCTTGACCAGATCGCTGAAACGTTACTGAATGTGTTTCGTGATGTGCAGAGGGTCTGTATCCTGCTCCAGGAGAATAAAAAAAAATTTGAGCCGAAGTTTATCAAAACCAGGACAGATGTTCCCCCTCAGCCCTTCCAGTTGAGCAGCACCATCGTGAATAAGTCAGTCAAGGAAGAAGTGTGTATTCTGGCCAATGATGCGGCCAGTGATGAACGTTTTTCCGGGTCGGAAAGCGTTCTCACGATGAACGTCCGTTCAGTCATGTGTGCCCCCCTGGTCAGCAAGGGATCTGTCTTAGGCCTGATCTACCTCGACAACCGCGAAAAACCCAATTGTTTCGACGATAACGATGTGGCCCTTCTTTCCGCTTTAGCCAACCAATCGGCTATCGCAATTGAGAATTCAAAACTTTATGAGGACATTCAGAAGTCTTATCACGAAGCCATTCTTGCGCTGATGAACACTGTTGAAGCCAAAGACCCCTACACGCGAGGGCACTCTCAGAGGACAGCCCGGTACGCTCTTGGTATTGCCCAGGAGATGGGATTGAGTGAAGATGAGTGCAAGAAGATAAAGACGGCGGCCGAACTCCATGATATAGGAAAGATCGGTGTCAAGGATCTCATCATCGGAAAAGACAGCCCCCTCTCAACAATGGAATTTCACTCCATTCAGGCTCATGTCCTCACCGGCGAAAACATACTCAAACCGATCGAATACCTCAATTTTGCGCTTCCTATAGTGCGCCACCATCACGAAAAATTCGACGGCACGGGGTACCCGGATGGTTTAAAAGGAAAAAAAATCCCCCTTCCTGCTCTTATTATTGGAGCCGCCGATGCTTTTGACGCCATGACCACACAGAGGCCCTACAACAAACCCTTGCCTTTCAAGAAGGCTCTGGAAAAATGTAAAGAAAAGAAGGGTAAGCAGTTTGACTCTGATGTGATTGATGCTCTGGAACGTTTTGTCAATCAGAATATTAAAAACCTGACCAAAACGGATGAACTTGGGGAAAAGGAAAAGGCGACTGGAGTTGAACCTCCCGAGAAGGAAAAGAGTAAGACTGTTAAGAAAAAGGAGAAATAAGTTTAATTAAAGGGGAGGGGGGACTCTGTCTTCCATCTATAGCCTGCGTCGTATCCTGAATACCTTCCGCGGCTGAAGTGAAATCACAGCCTATTCTATTTTGAAATCCTAAAGGAAAGAGTGCTGATTAAAATTATTTAAACTCGAAGTGTTTTTCCCTGAAGAGCTTCAAACAAGCATCCACAGCCTCAGGATCGTAGAGAATCCCCCTATTTTTTGTGATTTCTTCCAGGGCTTTTTCTAAACCGAGAGCGGCCCGATAGGGGCGGTGGGAAGCCATGGCTTCAACCACATCGGCAACAGCCAAAACTCTTGCCTCAATAAGGATATCTTTGCCTTTCAGCCCCTCGGGATATCCAGAGCCGTCCATTCGTTCGTGGTGTTGAAGCATGATTTTTGTCACTTGATGGGGAAGTTCGATTCTTTTCAAAATATCATAGCCAACTTGAGGGTGGGTTTTGATCAGGCTAAAGTCGATTTCAGTGAGCTGGCCGGGCCAGCTAAGGATTTCTGCAGGCACCCGTATCTTGCCGACATCATGAATCACTCCCGCCATCCGAATTCCCTCGGTCTTGTCTTTGGAGAGACCCATCTCTTTCGCAATAGCGATCGCCAGCTTTGTGACTCGATGCTGGTGACCTGCAGTATAGGGATCCCTCATTTCCACCGCGGATGCCAGGGCATTGACCGTTTCCTCCAAGGCTTGTCTCAGCCGTTCGAAACTCTGTTTGCGTTCTTCCTCTGCCATTTTGCGCTCTGTGATATCGCGGGCGATACTGAGAGCCGCAGGCTTTCCATCATAGGTGATAATACGGCTGCTCAACTCGATGGGGATGACCGATCCATCTTTATGCTTGTGGGCTGTCTCAAAGAAGATTTGCCCTCGTTGGTAGAGCTCTCCGATGCGCTTGGGAATCGGTGCGGCATGCTTCGGCCGGTCAATGTCAGCTAGAGTCATATCCAGTATCTTTTTTTTATCGTACCCCAGGCGGTCGCATACAACCTGGTTGACTTCCAGGATGTTTCCGTCCAGATCGCTGATGAAGATGGCATCTGCGGCAGAGTTAAACAGTGTTTTAAATTTTTCCTCGGACGCCTGGACAGCTTGCTCGAATTTCTTCCGCTCGGTGACATCCCAGATGTACGAACGAGTCCCAAGGATGTCCCCATCGGTTTGAAGTGCATCCGCATGAATTTCCATGTGGATGATGGAGCCATCCTTTTTAACTCCTTTACATTCATATTCTGATGGGACTTTTTTTCCTTGAACGCGACCTTTATGAAATTTCTTCACTCTTTCCGCATCATCCGGATGAACAAGGGAGAAAATAGGCATTTCTCCTATCTCTTCCAGGGAATAGCCAAACATATCTGCATATTTTTTGTTGCAGTACTGAACATTGCCTTCCCTGTCATCGACAAGAATGGCCACACCTGCCTTTTCCACCAGATCTCTGTACCGTTCTTCAGATTCTTTTATTTTTTCCTTCGATCTTTCACTCTCTGTAATGTTTCTTGTGGTGGCGATGAACATTTTCGGATTGCCATCCACGTCTTTAATCACAGCCGTGTTCAATTCACCGACAAAAGGAGTCCCGTCTTTTTTCAGCAAGGTGTATCGCAAATCCCTTAAATAGCCATCCTTCAGGGTTTTTCGAAGGTTCTTTATGGCTTTTTCATGTTCTTCTGGAACGATCAATTCGAAGGCACTTTTTCCAGTTAATTCCTTTTCTCTTTTGTATCCGTGAAGCTCGAGAGTTTGAGGAGAAACGTAAGTGATTTTCCCCTCTAAGTCAGTCACAGTCACTGCGTCCGGAGAAGTCTGTACCAGAGTTTTGTATCTTTCTTCGCTTTCCCGTAGTGCTTCCTCAGCCTGTTTTCGTTTTGTGATATCCCTGAGTATTCCCAGAATCCTCAGTTTTTCTCCGGGCAGGGGGACAGTGCTGACTTCCACATGTTTGATTTTTTTACTTTTTGTGAGAATCCTGAATGAATATTCGGGAGGTAATTTTTCTCCTTTTCTCCTGGATTCTTCTCTTTTCAGGACCAGTTCTCTGTCATCAGCATGAATAAGGTCCAGGAAATTAAATTCTTTGTGGCAGACTTCTTTTGAGTTGTATCCGAAGATTTTTTCAAACGCGGGATTGATGTATTCGAAGCCATCAGAGCTGATGATATAGATTCCATCCATCGCGTTTTCAGCTAGAGTGCGGTACCTCTCTCGGCTTTCCTGTAGTTCTTTAATGATTATTTCTTTGGTCTTGACTTTCTCTTTCATCTCACGTCTCTCTTGAATGTGAAGGCATTCAGCCGCCCCTTTCGCTCAAGTCTTAATTTACTTGAATTTATATGACTTTACTTGCCAAAAAGTCTAGGCTGATTCTGCACCTGAGAATTATGGTGATTTTAGCCATTCTTAAGTGCAATTCTAGATATTCCATGGGTATGATGGAATTTTTCCAAAGTCCTGTAAATCGCCGTTAGGAATGAATAGGGGGGTGATTTTTGCGTCTTTTCTCTTACCCGAAGGGAGGATGATAATCTGCTCATAGAGGTGAGCGTCTCAGAGGAAACAGGAAAAATAAGATTCGTAAGAGCCATTATCAGATGGAAAATGGAAAGAAATCCTTCTTGACACGTGTGGTATTATGTATGGCTACGACGCCAGAGTTGATGTTGATAATGAAGTGACGATGAGAATAATTGAAACTCTGCTGGACAATCAGAGTTCTCTCCGTTATTTCCCGATTCAAACAAGAAAAATTTTTTAAAGAGAGATTTTATGAATTTGACAAAGGAGGCTTGAGACGTGAAAAAGATTATTCCAGTCTTTCTGTTGGTTTTTTTCTTGGTTAACCAGGTTTCTTTGGCATCGGCTCCTAAGGAAAGTTTTGAACAGGATTCTTTTTCCATCGAGGATATAACACCGTTCTCCTATGTGTGTATTTCTCACAAAGGACCTTTTTCGGACATGGAAAAAGTGATTGGGATGCTCCTGTCCTCCATGCAAAGCCAGAATATCCGGATGACTGGATCCCTGTTTGGAGTCTATTACAACAGTCCACAAACAGTCCGGTCTGAAGAATTAATCTGGGAAGTCGGTTTTCCTGTTGACCCGGGGGCGATTCCGCAGAGACCTTTGGAGAAAAAGCTGTGGAATTTCACAAATGTGTTGGTTGGACTTCACGTCGGACCTTACAGTCAAATAGGCCAAACAATCGACAGAATGAGGGAGTGGATGAAAGTTAACAACTATATGTCTGATGGTCCTGTATTAGAAAAGTACTTGGATATGGATCCTTCAAGTCTTTTGCCAGAAGGGCTCAGAACAGAAATATGGATCCCCTGTCGAAAAGGCGAAGGAATCATTTTCTTGAAAGTGAAAAGTCAAATCGCCAACGTGAGGTCAGGTCCGGGTTTGAGCGGCAGCGTTCTCGCCCAGTTGAAAATAGGCACAGTGATCGAGTCATCAGGAGCGATTGGGGAGTATTATGAGATTGCCCTGTCAGATCAGAACAGGCAACCTGTACAGGGTTTTGTGGATAAAAAAGATGTTGAAGTTGTGAGTGGCAGGGAGGAAGTCAAAGAAGAAATCACGGAACCTATCCCTCCAATAAAAGAAGAAACAAAAATCGAAGAGCAGGCTCAAATTGAAGAAAGGCCAAGGCCTGTAAAAGCCAAAAAACCGATTTCTGTTGTCCAAGGAATCAAAAAAGTCAGCATTGAGTTTGGCTTCTATTATTCTTTAATGAATTCTTACAAAAGGGGAGTACTTGACGAATGGTTCACTGAAGTCACCGGCGACCCGACAAGGCTTGTTGACCAGGGTTCTCCGGCTTTTTTCAGTTTGAGCGGCACACTGTTCTTTGATATAAGCAGTAATTTTGCTTTGGGTGTAGGCACGGATGTGCACGTTTCTTCTCCCCATGCACTCTGGGGTTCACAAATCTTCTGGGGAGGCAGGCAGGAAATCGTCCTCAACCCCTTCATCGTCGGGTTTAAAATGCCACTCAGAATAAAGATCGGCGGCGCAGGCATGCTGATGAGCATTACAGCTTCGCCTGCACTGCTTATGGGATGGGTGACCGGCACCTATGATAACAGCGCCACTTTAACTTACTGGGAATTTTCGCCGTCGACAAAGATGGGTTTTGGTATGAGTGGAGGAATCGAAACGTTCCTTGGAAAGTCGTTTGGCTTTGGAGTGAATATAGGCTACCGTTCTCTGACGGTTGGGCTTTCGTTCGAAGATCCAAGCAGCTCAACAGGCTATTCTTCTCCAGCGACATCCGGTGGGGAACTGGTCACAGTCGACCTCGGCGGAACGTACATGACAACAGGGCTTCTCATCCGGTTTTAAACTAAACTAGAGGAGAGGTCCACATATCTTCGATTCATGCTATAAAGCCCCTTTTTATTGGTGTTCTATCGGCTATAGATTCAGAATAGCTTCGATAGGTATTCGCCCTTGAGCACCGGGAATCTCTCATTCTGCGCCCAGTTCCATGAGAGTACGGAAATCAAGAACACTAAACCTATCAGTGAAACCTTTCTTTTCATCCTTGTATCTCCACTATTCCATTTCCTTTTTTCACTCATACCGCAGGGATTTCACAGGACTGGCTGATGCGGCCTTTATGGACTGGAAGCAAACGGTGAGAATAGCGATAACGAGCGCTGCGAATCCTGAGAATAAAAAGGTCACAAAACCGATCTCTGTGCGATAGGCGAAACTTTTCAGCCATCTTGTCATCACAAGGTAGGCCACAGGCCGGATTAACTTCAAAAAGACGGACGTTCTGGAAAGTATTATTGGCGGCAACTGCATTCTCATCTCTATCTCTTTGTTAGAGGGGCAGCTTCGAGCATCTTTTCGAAAATGAAAATGTAAGGATTTTTTTTCAGGATCTAGGCAACCTTTTTACGTGATATGCGTATTACTATATGTGTAAGTTACGTAAAACCTGATTAATGATTTGGATTTCAGTGATTAAATTCTATCCAGGAAAAAAACCATGAAAGAGCTGACGTTATTGGAACAGATGATATTAGCCGCCATCATCGCCCTCAAAGAAGATGCATACGGCGTTTCTATCCGGAAAAGAGTCGAGAAGCTGAGAGGAAAGAAGTTGATGTATGGAACACTCTACAATGCTCTCGACCAGCTTTTGCGCAAAGAGTATGTGACGAAGACAAAAGGAACCACATCCTCAGAAAGAGGGGGAAGGCCCCGAATTTATTATACCCTAACCTCTGACGGAAAGAATGCGCTCCGGGATTCTTACAATCTACAGCGCGCCATTTGGGAAAGTATTTCTGAATTCCGTTTAGACTAAGGATTATGGATAAACACAAAGGACATCCGCCGAAATTGGGTCAGAAACTGCTTTCCTTTCTCGGCCACTACGAATGGAAATACTTTGTTTCCGGTGATTGCGGCGAGGAGTTTAAAGAGCGTGTGCAGGAAAATGGAAGGTGCCGAGCTCTCTTGTGGTACTGGGAGCAGGTCGTCTATGCGCTTGCCGCCTATTCCAAAATATCCACAGCAGTAGGAGGGACTATGCTTAAAAACTACATTAAAATCACATGGAGAAACATCAAAAATAACAAAATCTATTCTTTCATCAACATCATGGGGCTGGCCGTCGGTATGGCCTGCTGCATTCTGATCCTCCTCTGGATTCAGGATGAACTCAGCTTTGATAAGTTCCACGAAAACTACGGCGACATCTACAGGACTATCCCTGAACTTCAAGGGACTAAATATTCTTCCAATCCTTTAGCCCTGGCCGGGGTTTTTAAAGAACAGTATCCGGAAGTCCGACAGATATCGAGATTTTACCAGATGTTTTGGCTTATGAAGCATGGGGATAAAATCTATGAAGAGAGAGGCGCCCTGGTGGATGATGATTTTTTGAGTATGTTTACATTTCCACTCATTCAAGGAACACCGGAGACCGTGTTTGCCAGCCGGGATTCTATCGTTTTAACAGAACGGGCTGCCGGCAAATTTTTTGGTACTCAAGATCCGATCGGCAAATCTTTATTGGTTAACAATAGCGCAGAGCTGATCGTGACAGGCGTCTTGAAAGACGTCCCTCTGAATTCACATTTGCAGTTTGATTTCCTCGCTTCGATGAGACTCATGGGCGCGAGGGAACATACCAGTTGGTCTTATGAAGCCAGAACGTACGCGCTTTTAGAAAAAGACGTTTCCTTACCTGACTTTGCAGATAAGATCTCTGGGTTTGTCATGGAACATGATAAAAGAACAAAACAGAAAGTTGTTCTTCATATCCAGCCTCTCTCCAAGGTCCATCTGTATTCGTTAAACGGCCCGGATCCGGTTATTTATGTCTATATTTTTTCGACAATCGCCGTGGCCATCCTGATTATCGCCTGCATCAATTTTATAAACCTCTCCACAGCCAGGTCGAACACCCGGGCCAAAGAAATAGGGATGAGGAAGGTTGTGGGTGCGGAAAGAGCCGATATCATCAAACAATTTATCGGGGAATCGATGATTCTATCGGCTGTTGCGCTTTTAGTGGCGTTGGGTATGGTTTATCTCTTTTTGCCGGCGTTTAATAATCTTGCTGAAAAGCAATTGACACTGAACATCGCCGGTAATGTTTCAACTATGTTCCTGTTGCCGGGAATCATTCTCTTTACGGGTTTGGCATCCGGCAGTTATCCGGCCTTTATGCTCTCATCCTTTAAACCGGTGAATATGCTGAGGAGGGGGAAATTACAGTCAGGCTCGGGTGGATTTGTGCTCAGGAGGATCCTGGTCGTCGGTCAATTCGCCGCAACCATCGTCTTGATTATCGGGACTATCATCATGTACAAGCAGCTCAACTACATCATGAATAAAGATATCGGATTAGACAGAGACCATGTGCTCGCCATATCGATGAACGGGGAGTTGAGAGAAAGCTACAAGTCATTCAAAAATGAGATCAAACAATTTCCGAATGTACTAAACGTCTCAGCGGCCCGGAGAATACCGACAAATATCGGACACGTCAATCCCGTTTATTGGGAAGGAAAGGGCCCTGAAGATTACGTGACCATGACGGATGCCTCTGTGGACTATGATTATTTTGAAACTCTCGGCATGCAAATCATCCAGGGCAGGAGTTTTTCAGAAGAGTATGCCACAGACAGGGAGAATTATGTTCTTAACGAAGAGGCATTAAGGGTTACGGGATTAGAGTCGCCGATCGGTAAGATGTTTTCCTGTTGGGAGGATGAGGGAAAAATTATCGGCATCGTCAAGAATTTTCACACCCGTTCGCTTCACAGTGAGATCGGGCCTGTTATTTTCACGTTATCCCAGAGACACGGCCCTCACAACTATATTTTTGTCAAAATCAGGCAGGACGATATATCCGGAACCATTGCCTCTTTGGAAAAAAAGGCAGCTGAATTTGCGCCCAACGATCTCTTTGAATATTCATTTCTGGATGATGAATTTAACAGACAGTATGTCAATGACCAGCGGAGAGGTGATATTTATAAATATTTCACGTATTTAGCCATATTCATCTCCTGTCTTGGGCTTTTCGGAATGGCTTCATTCACCGCAGAACAGCGGACCAAGGAGATCGGGATTCGCAAAGTTCTCGGGGCATCCACACCAAATATTATCATCCTCATCTCCAAAGATTTTTTAGTACTGCTTTTTGTCTCTAATGTGATTGCCTGGCCCATTGCCTATTATCTCATGGATAAATTGCTGAATAACTATGCCTACAGGACCAGCATCGCAGCATGGGTATTTATTGCTTCGGGAATGATGGCGGTTTGTATTGCGCTGTTGACCGTGTGTATAAAGATTGTGAAAGTGGCCCATTCCAACCCTGTCGATAGCCTGAGGTATGAATGAAAGTATCTCCTTCAATATGACTCTTTGTAGATAAATGGTGGCTGGCAGACTTGGTTGACGCTTCTGAGCCATAAATATAATTTGGGGCAGGATAAGAAAGTATCTAACTTATAAATATTAAATAAGTTAGATCGGTCATAGAAGGGAGTGGCTGGGAAGCAGGGATTCGAACCCCGATTCCATGATCCAGAGTCATGTGTCCTACCATTGGACGACTTCCCAGTCAAAGCCATGATAATCGATATCCCGAAGTTTTTCAACCCGGCTCCGAATGATAGACACGCTCCGTTATTCGGTGTGAACAAAGTCTGTTCAAAGGTAGATGAGCGCTAAGGGGTGGCACTCCTCTTTCATTTTTTTATTGGCCAGCAGCGCTTAATTCCCCACGAAATATTCCAAATTTTGTTTGTCATTGAACACCATAATCCGTCCTTCATACCGCATTGACTTGGCATATTTCCGGTGATAAGATTGACGATTCATCATGCGAAAAACCGTTGTCCGCTTTGGAATCGTCTTTCTCCTCACCTTCGTTTTTCTCTTCTTTTTCTTTCGCAGTGTGAACTGGAATGAAGTTTTTGGTTATTTGACCGATGTCGACTTGAAATTTTTTATTTTTATCGTTGTCCTTGTTCCCGTCCATCTCCTGACTCGCTCGTTCCGCTGGAGATTTCTCCTGATACACGAGAAAAAAGATGTCAGATTTTACAACATGTTTGCAGGAGTTTCTGTGGGATTCACAGTGACGCTTCTTTTTCCAGGGAGAATTGGGGAGCTGGTCAGGCCGCTATACTTGGCGCAGAAGGAGGGGATGAGTAAAGGATTCGCCATCGGCACCGTCGTTGTCGAGAGGATTTTTGACATCTTCACCATGTGTTTTCTACTGGGGATTTTTCTTCTGTCTAAGCCCCTTTATGCCTCTTTTTTCGAAGGAAAAGAGGAAACGTATTCAAATCTCCAGCTGTGGGGAATTATTGGAGTGGCGCTCGCGACGTTTCTTCTGGTTCTCATACTCTCTCTCTATTTTTTCAGGGAAAAGGCTCTATCCGTCATTTCTTCTTTATTGAGGCCTTTACCGGAGAAGGTGTCGCAGAGGATCCTGAAAGCGTCAAAAGGTTTCTTACAGGGGCTTAAATTCTTTCATTCTGTTGGAAATCTTCTTGTCTATATCCTGCTTTCCTTTGTTGTCTGGGTCGGCATTATTTTTTATTACTGGCTTTTTTTCTTTGCCTATAAAATCTCAGTTCCATTCTTTTTGATGTGTCCCTATGTGTTTTTTGTGCTGATCGGAGCCTCCATTCCCACTCCCGGGATGACAGGAGGGTTCCATCTGTTCAGCCGGGAAGGTTTGACTTCTCTTTTCAATATTGATACAAACCTTGCGGTAGGGATGACGATTGTTGTCCATGCCATCCAGGTTGTGGTGACTTGCCTGGTGGGTTATGTTATATTGTGGAAAGAAGGAATTTCGCTGCTCCAGTTGAAAAAATTAGGGGAGGATGCCAAATAATGAGGTGCCCGTACTGCGACCATCCAGAGAGTAAAGTCATCGATTCCCGCGAAAGCAAGAACGGCCTGTGTGTGCGCCGCCGCAGGGAATGTCTCTCCTGCAAGAGGAGGTTCACCACATACGAGAAAATCGAAGAAATTCCCTACATGATCGTAAAAAAAGACGGAAGAAGGCAGCCCTTTGACAGCCAGAAGCTTCTGCGTGGCTTACTGAAAGCCTGTGAAAAAAGGCCTGTGCCTCTGGCAAAGCTGGAGGAAATCGTTGAGGAAGTGGAGAGCAATCTTCAGGATCGCTCGGATAAAGAGTTGAGCGCAGCCAAAGTCGGGCAGCTTGTGATGAAAAGACTCAAGGCCCTGGATAAAGTCGCATATGTTCGGTTTGCATCTGTTTACCGCGAATTCAAGGATGTTGTCGAATTCAAAAAGGAGCTCGAGTCTCTTCTTAAAGAAAGATAGACTCCGGAAGAAACGGAAAAAGAATGAAAAAGGAAGATCTATTGAAGGTTCAGAAAGCGGAGGAATAAGCTTGGAGGAAAACCATGGTAAAAAAGAATGACGATGAACATGATCTTTATGAGGATGTTTTAGAAGACCGGGATAAGAAGCTTCATGTTCCCAAAGAACTGCCCATCCTTATGCTCAGAGATATTGTCGTTTTTCCCTACATGGTGATCCCATTATTCGTCGGACGCGAGAAATCCAAAAACGCGATTGACTATTCTCTTTCGGAAAATCGAATGATTCTTCTCCTTACCCAGAAAAACATGGAGATTGAAGAACCGAAGAGGAATGAAGTCTATGATGTCGGTACTGTCGCCTTGATCATGCGGATGCTGAAACTTCCTGATGGAAGAATGAGAATCCTGGCTCAAGGCCTAGTCCGGGCAAGAATAGATAATTTAGATGAGAATAAACCCTACTACACGGCTGAGGTGAAAGTCATTCCCGAACCGGAAGAAGGGAATAAATCAATCGAGGAGGAAGCTTTGGTCCGGAATACTCGTTCTGGATTGGAAAAAGCATCTTCCCTGGGAAAGGATATCCCCCCTGAAGTGATGATCCTATCGGCCAATATCAGTGAGCCCGGCAGACTGGCTGATTTGACCGCAGCCAACCTGGAATTAAAAGTCAACGAAGCCCAGAGGATTTTAGAGATCGAAGATGCCTTTCAAAGGCTGAAGAAAGTTTATGAGCTACTCACAAGGGAACTTGAGCTTCTAAGCGTCCAATCGAAAATCAGCACTGAGGCCAAAGGGGAGATGGATAAGTTACAGAAACAGTACTTCCTGAGACAGCAAATGAAGGCGATTCAGAAAGAGCTGGGAGAGGGCACTGAAATCCAAGAAGAAATCAGTGGCTATCAAGAGGCCTTAGGAAAACTCAAAGTTTCCAAAGAAGTCAAGGATGAGCTTGAGAAACAGATCAAGCGTCTCTCCCAGATGCATCCAGAGTCGGCTGAAACAGCCGTTGTCCGCAATTATCTGGATTGGATGTTTGATCTTCCCTGGAACAAGAACACTGTCGATAACCTGGACCTCAAAGAAGGAATGAAGATTCTTGATGAAGACCATTATGGCCTCGAAAAAGTGAAGGAGAGGATTATCGAATATTTAGGAGTGAGGAAGCTCTCTAAAAAGATTAAAGGTCCAATTCTCTGTTTTGTGGGGCCGCCCGGAGTGGGGAAAACTTCACTCGGCCGCTCTATAGCAAGAGCGTTGGGAAGGGAATTCATCCGGATTTCTCTGGGCGGAGTCCGGGATGAAGCCGAGATTCGAGGACACAGAAGGACATATGTCGGCGCTCTGCCAGGGAAGATCATTCAGGGATTGAGACGCTGCAAGTCGAATAATCCAGTGTTCATGATGGATGAGGTGGATAAGATTGGAGCCGATTTCAGAGGGGATCCTTCTTCCGCTCTACTCGAGGTGCTGGACCCCGAACAAAACAATTCTTTCAGGGATCATTACCTTGGCGTTCCTTTTGACCTTTCCAGCGTGATGTTTATTACTACGGCCAACCTTCTTGATCCGATTCAACCCGCCTTCCGTGACAGGATGGAGATCCTCCGCCTTCCCGGTTATACCGAGGAGGAGAAATTGCAGATCGCTCTTCGCCATCTAGTTCCGAAACAGATAAAAGAACATGCGTTGAGTGAAGAAATGATCCTGTTCACGAGAGGAGCCATAAAGAAGATTATTTCTCTGTACACGAGGGAAGCTGGGGTCCGAAATCTTGAGCGAGAGATTGCATCAGTGTGCCGGAAAGTGGCGCGGAAAGTCGCGGAGGGAAAAAAGACGCTGACAAAGATCACTTCTCAAAGTATAGAAAAATACCTGGGACCGACTAAAATCTTTAAGGACCAGCTCCTGCAGAAAGACAGTGTTGGAGTCGCAACAGGGGTAGCCTGGACAGCCACAGGCGGGGAGATACTTTTCGTTGAAACGACCAAAATGAAGGGTAAAGGGAATCTGTCTTTGACGGGATCATTAGGGGAGGTGATGAAGGAATCCGCTCAGGCCGGCTTGAGTTATGCGCGCGCTCATTCTGATAAGTTAGGCATTGATAGTCAGATGTTCTCCAGGAATGATTTTCATATTCACATCCCTGAAGGAGCTATTCCCAAGGATGGCCCTTCTGCCGGAGTGACCATTGCCACTTCGCTGATTTCAGTCTGTACGGATTTGAAGGTAAAAAGGGATGTGGCCATGACAGGGGAGATCACTTTAAGGGGAAATGTGCTTCCTGTTGGAGGAGTGAAGGAGAAGGTCCTGGCTGCTCAGCGGGCAGGAGTGAAAAAAATGATCCTTCCCCTGCCGAATAAGAAAGATATGGCGGACATTCCCAGTAAGACTAAAAAAGAGATGCAGTTTATCTTTGTCGAATCAATCCATGATGTCTTCGACCATGCTCTGGTGAAAAAAACAGGCCAAAAAGTCAGAGCCTGATTATCATATCTTCTTGCTAACCTAGATTATTCGGAAAAGGAAGAAAAGGCCTATCCAGGTCAAGGGCTTCGAGCATTTTTTTAAAAAAAGAAAAACGGGGATTGAAGATAAAAGTGTCATTGCGGGCGAAGCGTGGCTATCTAATAAGATGCAGGTGTCGTTGCGAACGGAGTGAAGCAATCTCTTATGAAAGAAGATTTTCCATCTTAAGGGATTGCCACGACGCTTCGCTCCTCGCAATGACAATTAGGATAAGATTGCCAAGCTTCGCCCGCAATGACATTCATACGTTTTCAATAATATTGCCACAAATGTTTCCTGTTTACTGAGCTTAAAGGCCCGCCTGCTTTTTTCATTTTCCTTGACAAAGAGAAAAATTTTGTATAATTCATAGGCAAAAGTAAAATTCCAGTCATTTCATTGAGAAGGAGGAGTTCATGTGTAAAAAAAGCCTCATTCTCCTGGCTTCAGTTATTCTAATTACCGCCAGCCTCTGGGCTGGAGGGTGGAACAATACCTTGATGGGATGTCGAGCGTTTGCCATTGGAGGCGCTTTTGTGGCCGTGGCGAATGACCCGAGCGCAATTTTTCATAATCCTGCCGGTCTAGTCTATCAAAAAGGAGTATTCAACCTATCTATTGATGGATTCTACATCTCTCCGCACCATGAATATGTCACGACTGATGGGGATAGAATCGAGAGCCGGTACAAGACCTCATTGCCTCAATTCTTTCTCACTTTCAGGGCAAACGAGAGGCTGACTTTTGGACTCGGGTTTTATGTGCCTTATGCAGGGGGAGGAGTCGACTGGAAAGAAAGCGTGGTGGCGCAGCCCTTCAAATTAACTATGGGAGTTTATAGTTTAACGCCAACCATATCTTATAAATTCAGCGATAAGCTATCCGTCGGTTTCAACCTGAATTTTTATAGCGGCATCTTGAATATTGATATGGTGGATGCAACTTTTGGTCCTATGAAATCGGAGGAGAAGGGTTCGGCTGTTTCGGCTGGTTTTGGTCTGATGTTCAGGCCTTCTCAGAGAGTGAGTATCGGATTGGGTGTCAGGGGCCCGGCAAAGATGACACTTACAGGAAGAACGGAAGTAACATTCACAGATCCTCTATTAGGGACTTTTCCGATACTGCTTGATTCAGAAACCTCTTTTGATCTTCCTTGGGATCTTGAGTTAGGGTTTGCCTACAGGATCACTGAAAATCTGCTCTTTTCGACCAGTGCCCAGTACACCATGTGGTCAGCCTTGGATAGTGTTGAAAAAGCCATGATAAACGTCCCCGGAGTTGGAGACAGAGAAGAGACACAAATCATGAACTACGAAGATATTCTCATCATGAGAGCCGGCTTTGAATATTTCATTTCAGGAGGAGTTATCCTCCGTGGAGGCCTCGGGTACGACCGCTGCGCATGTCCAGAAGACACATTAGATTATAAGGGGAACATCGATGTGGATAAATTCACATTAATCGGGGGAATAGGATACCGGACAGGGCGAACACAGATCGACTTCGTTTACGCCTATGCAGCTGGGGAAGAACGGAAAAAGCCGATTACAGGCTTTCCTTCTCCAGAGAGATACAACCTCAGCGCGGCGATAATGGGTGTGGGGGTTACCTTTTCTTTTTAATCGCTGGGATTATGCAGAAAGGAATTTTCCTTTAAGAACGATCTCTGCTGGACCAGATTGATAGACCTTTTTTTTCTCCCATTCCACAGTTAAGTACCCCATACTTGTCCGGACTTGCACTTTTCTTTCTGTGAGGTTTTTCAGTATAGATGCCACTGCGGCAGCGCAGGAGCCACTCCCTGAGGAAAGAGTCTCGCCCACACCCCTTTCCCAGAAAAGGACGTCGATGACATCTCTGCTCAGAACCCTTATGAATTCAATATTCGTTCTGTTCGGGAAGAAAGGATGAGATTCGATCTCTCGTCCTATCTGATGCCACTCGATACGGGCAGGAAAACGGTCGACAAAGATTACGCAGTGAGGATTTCCGAGAGAGATGGCTGTTATGGCGTATATTTTTTGATTGATGGAAAGGGGATAATCGATGATTTTATCGTGAGTTGAGCCGTCATCAAAAGGGATATCCTTGGATTTTAAATGGGGAATGCCCATCTCGATCTTTATATGAAAAAGGTTCTTTTTTCTTTCGATGAGTTCGCATTCTCTTTGGCCTGCTGTAGTGAGGAAGATTATCTGGGGGGAGTTGATTTTTTTCTGGTGGTAGAGATAGGCCGCTGCGCATCTCAATCCGTTACCCGAGATTTCGGCTTCGGTCCCGTCGGCATTGAATATTCGGAATTTAACGCGGCCTTGCGCTTTGTCTTTGACTGAGATGAGGAGGAGACCATCGGCTCCGACTCCTGTGTGGCGATCACAGATCCTTCCCACAAAAGTGCTTATATCAGGAAAGCTTTTCGACTCCGCTTCGTCGATGATCAGGAAATCATTACCGAGTGAATGGATTTTAAAAAATTTCATTCTGGAATCTTGAGAGTTCTGATGAGTTCTGCGGATTCTCCATCACGTTCTCTCCGGATGAGCAGAATAAGACCGTCTCCGGGTTTCAGTTTATCTATTATTTTTTTAAGATCATCTGTATCTCTGACTTCTTGTCTGTTGGCTTCGAGGATGATATCCCCAGCTACAAGGTTTTTTCGTTCTGCCTCGCTGTAACGGCGGACTTCAGTAATAAGGACTCCTTCCTGAGTTCGATATCTGTATTGTCGGGCTATGCGAGGAGTCATAGTGGTCACAGAGATTCCGAGATCCTGGCCTGATGAGGTTGAAGCTTGTTCGGCCTCTTCTCCGGTTGATAATTCATCGAGTTTGGCAGTGAGAATCTTTTCTTTTCCATCCCGGATGACTTTAATGTCGACCTTGGTTCCTGGCGCTGTATCTGCAATCTTAAAAGATAAATCGTGCCTGTTCTTCACGGGCTGGCCATTGAACTCGACGATGACGTCGTAACGTTCGAGTCCGGCCTTATCCGCAGGAGTTCCAGCCCCAACTTCAACGACAAAAGCGCCATCCCTGGATTTTAGATTGAGAGTTCGCCTCTCTTCTTCAGAGAGATCCTGGGGGACGACACCAAGATATCCTCTGACCACTTTGCCTTTATCCTCCAGTTGTTTGACGACTTTGCGGGCAAGGTCGGAAGGGATGGCAAACCCGATACCGATGCTTCCTCCGGTGGGAGAAGCAATCATGCTGGTGATCCCGATGACCTCGCCTTTCATGTTGACCAGAGGACCGCCGCTGTTCCCTCGGTTGATAGCGGCGTCAGTCTGGATGAAGTCCTGATAAGAGGGAGCATTCGAGCTCTGGAGGAGCTGTCTTCCCTTGGCGCTGACTATTCCCGCGGAAACAGTGTGTTCAAAGCCGAGGGGGTTGCCGATGGCCAAAACCCATTCCCCGACTTTTAGCTGGGCGGAATTTCCAAGCTCCACATACGGAAGGTTTTTGTCGGCGATCTTCAGCAGAGCCAGATCCGTTGGAGGATCTGTTCCGATAACTTCGGCTTTATATTCTTTCTCCTGTAAGGTATAGATTGTCACTTTTTCAGCGTTTTCCACGATGTGGTTGTTAGTAATCAAATATCCATCCGAACTGATGAAAAAGCCCGTTCCACCGACTTGAGAGCGGTATTCTCTCTCTCTTCCTCGGGGAGTGCCAAAGAATCTATCCCAGAAATCGTCTCCCCAGTCATCGAAGAAACCGACGACTCTTCTTTTTTCAACCCGCTCGGCAGTGATTCCCACAACAGCTGGTCCGACCAAATCCGCAACCCTGACAAAGTCGAGGTCCGGCTTTGCCTGAGCCGTTGGAGAGGCATACAGAAAGGATGGGGATGAGGGAGATTCATTCAAAAAGCTTTTCGGCATATTTTTTTCAGGTAGATAGACGAATATATAGCCTGCTAATAAAATGCCCAAGCAGAAGCTCACAAGAGCAACTAAAGCAGTTTTTTTCATTTTCTGTCCTCCGTTCATTGATACTTTAAAATAGCATACTCGTAGAGAAAATTCAATTGTCCTACTTATTGTAAACTCAGAAGTTAGCGAAAAGTTGCATTAAAAATGCAATGGAGATATTATCTCATAAGTCGAGGAGATTTGTTGTGCACAAAGGCTTTTTAATCGTTTTCGAAGGAATAGATGGAGCGGGGAAGTCAACTCAGGCTGAGATTCTCATGAAAACTCTCCAGGAGAAAGGATTTAGTGTTGTCTATTTCCGCGAACCATCTGAGGGAAAATGGGGTCGTGAGATAAAAATGAAGGCGGCTCATCCTGACTCGCTTTCTCCTGAAGAAGAATTGGAGCTGTTCCTGAAAGATAGGAAGGAAAACGTGGAGAAAAACCTTAAACCTGCCCTTAGGGGAAAGAGGATCGTCCTTCTCGATAGGTATTATTTTTCAACGATTGCCTATCAAGGAGCGAAAGGGATAGATCAGGAACGGATAAAGAGAATGAATGAAGGATTTGTGGTCGAACCTGATTTGGTGTTCTTCCTTGATGTTGATCCCCAGGAGGGATTAGACCGAATCAAGAATCGAAGGAAGAAAGACAAGCTTTTCGAACGAGCAGAGTATCTAGTCAGAGTTCGGGAAATTTTCAGGAGTTTCCAGGGAGAAAAATTCATACACATAGATGCCTCGAAACCAAAGAAAGAGATCAGTGCACAAATCGAAAAAATCTCCCTTGATTTCCTCAGTGGGATCAGCAAAGTCGGAGTCAGGCCTTAGTATAGAGATGGGATCAGGCCTTGGTAATTTCAGTAATTATTACTTCCAGACATGAACAAATTCATATTCAAGACATTAACCATCTGTCACCTGGCGAATCTCAGTGAATCTCTTTATTAAAAAATAAAATTACTGAAGTGACTAAGGTCTAACCTCGATTACTGACCCTGGCTCTAGTCATTAGTGCTCAAATCTGCTATATTTGATTCTATGGGACTGAATAAGAAGTTCACGATTCGGATACGCAAAACAAAAAAACCGGTTCGGCAACACGTAGTGGAAGTCCCTCAGGTCAGAGAAGCTAAAAAACCTGTTAAGCGGCGAATCCTCAAAGCGTTTTTCCTGTTTGTCCTTTTTTCTGCAGCCTGCTTTTTTGGAGCAATTCTCGGGATATTTATGGCCCTTCGGCAGAATCTTCCGTCTGTTTCCGAATTGGAAGAGTATGAACCCAACATCATTACCTCTATCTTTGCGGATGATGGAGAAGTCATCGGAGAATATGCATTAGAAAAGAGAATTGAAGTGCCTCTTGAAGTCATTCCTGATGTCCTCTTAAATGCGATTATCGCCACAGAAGACGCCAGGTTTTACACTCATGACGGTCTTGATTGGCGGGGTGTTATGCGCTCCTTATGGGAAGATATCAAGATAAAACTGCGAAGGGAAGGGAGGAAGCTTCATGGGGCAAGCACCATTACCATGCAGCTGGCCACAGATCTCTATTTCACACGCAGGCAAACCATTCGCCGGAAACTGAAGGAAATCATGCTGGCCCTACAGATTGAGAAGAGATACACCAAGCGGCAAATCCTGACTATGTACTGTAACCAATTCAACCTCGGAGGCGGAGCCCACGGAGTCGAACAGGCCTCACAGATATATTTTGGGAAGACTGTTTCGGAATTGAAACTGGAGGAAGCGGCGATGATTGCTGGAATTCTCAGGGGACCAGCTGTTTATGATCCCTATAAATATCCTGAGAATGCTCTTGGCCGCCGTAACCACGTGCTCGACCGCATGGTCGCGGAAGGATACTTGACTCCTGCAGAGGCTGAAGAGGCTAAAGCCAGGCCTCTCAATGTGCTTCCCCGCCATAGAGAAACTTCTGAATTCGCCGCTTATTTCAATGAAGAAGTCCGCAGATATTTGATGGAAAATTATGGAGATGCTGCCGTCTACCGAAAAGGCTTAAAGGTCTACACCACCTTGAATCCCGCATATCAGAGATATGCGGAAGAAGAACTCTTGAGTTGGCTCAGAGAACTGGATAAAGGACAGGGGTGGAGAGATGACAAGCGGAATTTACTGGATGAAGGCCTCGAATCGCTCGAAGCATTGGATGCCAGTTCAATCGAGAACTGGCCTCCGTTTAGCTGGCTGAAGCCTTTGCTGGAAGAGAAAGATATCATTGAAGCTGTCGTTTTATCGGTCGAGAGTGAAGAGGCAATCGTAAAAGTGAAGGATTATACAGCGACTTTGGAGACCGATGACAGCACGAAGGAATGGACGAAGTCCAATAGCCTGGAAAACCTCATCAAAGAAGGGGATGTGATTCAAGTCAGGATCAAATCAATCGACGAGGAAAACAAAGGACTTCTTGTTTCATTGGACCAGGAACCCATCCTCGAGTGCGCCTTTCTGGCCATCGAGCCTCAAACCGGACAGATCAAAGTCATGGCAGGCGGCCGTTCTTTCCGGAATAGTGAATGGAATAACGCGACCCAAGCCTTAAGGCAGGTTGGCTCAGCCATAAAACCTCTTTTGTACACTGCAGCTTTGGATAGTCGGCTGTTCACTCCTGCCAGCGTGATTATCGACGAGCCCACGGATTTTTACGACAAATGGTCTGAACAACCTTATGCACCGAGCAATTATGATAATAGATACAAGGGGGCTGTGACAGTCCGCCGAGGCCTGGAACAGTCAAGGAATATAGTGACGGTCAAACTTCTTGAATCCATCTCTCCCCAGAAAGGGGTTGAATACATTCGCAAATTCGGGATTACTTCTCCCTCTGTGTATCCCTATCTTTCTTTGGCATTGGGAGCTCCGGAAGTGCGTCTGATAGAAATGGTTTCCGCGTATTCCACTTTTCCCAATAAAGGCGTGCGGGTAAAACCATATTTCATCTCCCGCATCGAAGACAAAGACGGGAATATCTTAGAAGAAGCCAGGATTGAATCGGAAGAAGTTATTTCTCGCCAGACTGCCTACATGATGACTTATTTGCTCCGGGGAGCGATAGAGAATCCGGGAGGAACGGGTTGGCAGGCCAAGAGATTAAACTGGCCCTTAGCTGGAAAAACAGGGACGACCGATAATTTTTCTGATGCCTGGTATCTCGGCTTTTCTCCATCTCTTTGTGCGGGCGTCTGGGTTGGGCATCAGACAAAAATGAGTATTGGAGAGAGGCAGTCCGGAGCTGTTGCCGCCCAGCCTCCGTGGATCAGATTTTTCGAGAAAGTCATCAGAGATAAAAAAAGAAAAGCAGAAGAAGAGAGAAAAGCAGTCGAAAATGTTATTGCTGAAGCGATCGGAAGGAATTTTGGAGAAGATCAAGAGAAAGATGAAGAAGAGCCTCTTGTTATCGAGGAATTTGAAGTCCCCCCGGGTCTCTTATTCGTGGAGATTGATATCAAGACAGGTCTGCTGGCAACTCCTGACTGCCTCTATCCTTTTAAGGAAGTTTTCTTCCCAGAAACAGAGCCTGACAGATGGTGTTCGCTCGAAGACCATCTGCGGGTGCTTGATTATTACGAAAAGCTCGGTATAAGATAATCCTGACAACTCAAAGAAAAGGGGGGATTTCATTTTTTATCGAGTCCATTTCTGATTTATTATTTCCCGTGTATTAAGTAACAAATCCTGCACACAGATTTGTTAAAACTGGATTAAAGAGGTGAAACGCTGTCTTTATTTTTTCTTCCTGATGCTGCGGGAGCCTGAGGAGCGGGAAGAACGAGAGGCCGAAGAAGATCTCCGTGCGGAGGATGCGGAGGACCTGGACCTCGAAGACGAACTGATTCTTTTTGCTGTTGAGCTGCTGGAACTTCTTTGAGATGAAGAGGTGATTCTTGCCGGCCGGCTGCTCTTCGAGGTGCCGCTGGTGATGCGGTTGATAAGAGAGCTCGATTTTCTGGTCTTAATTTTTCTCGGGTAATTCTTGACGCTGATTTCAGGCGAGGGCGGATACCCGATGGAGCTTTTTTTAACAGCCTTTTTGGCAGAACTGGCGCTCGATTCTTTTCCCTTTATACTCTGTGCAGGGCTTGATTTTTTATCGAGGATTTTCCTCTCACCAGAAGCTTTTGAATCTGATGATTCCTTTTTGCCTGTCCTTCTCACATCTACAGATTCAGGTTTCCTGATTGTGGATTGACTCAATCTCTTCGTCTCTCCACCTTCAGGCGGCCTTTCGATTTTCTTGAGCATGAGCTTCTGGCCTTCGAATCTTTCTGCAGAAATCTTGCTCTTTGTTGGCCTGAGGGATGGATTTTCGTTCGAAAGGCTGATCCTGCCTAGCTTTCTAACAGATTCTTCACTCAATGCAACTCGGGATACGTTTCGCGCTTTGAGCTGATTTTTGTGAATCACGGTCAGAATCCCAGAACGGTAAGGATAGCTTGAATCTCTATATCGGGGGTAATAGACATTGTTGATTATCACACCCGGATAGCCGTAGTAGCTTAAAGGTACCCAGCCGAAGTAATCATATCCCCAGTACCAGCTTACCCAGGCTGGTCCCCATAGGGTTGTGGGAATCCAGTACCATCCGAGCCCATGCCGCCAGTGCCATCTGCCGTAGTGGTAAGTGCACCAGCCCCAGGGTTCATAAGGAATCCACGTCCAGCCAGCGAGAGACATCCATGTCCATCGGCCGTAGAAATACGGACGCCAGGCTGTGTCAACACCCCCCGGGACCCAAACATAGCCATAAGGAGAGATGTAGACCCAATCCCCGTATTCAGCTAGTTCATACTCAAAATCTTCCAGCTCTTCAGGGAGG
>Ga0209636_10000206_pt1 | contig 51379 bp, 55 predicted proteins | sample DeeMarSWOR152_54_FD_187464 | JGI IMG/M metagenome (GOLD analysis project Ga0209636, IMG submission 187464) | Marine sediment microbial communities from White Oak River estuary, North Carolina - WOR-1-52-54 (SPAdes) (version 2) | ecosystem: Environmental > Aquatic > Marine > Intertidal zone >...
GAGTTAACAGCCCGTTGCTCTACCTAACTGAGCTACGGCGGCTCGATCGACAACTTCAGCGGCGCCGTTTAATCTGAGAACCCCTAGCAATATTTAAGTTTAATCAACCCAAAAACCTGCACAGCCCTACAGTTTTATTAAGAGAAGAAAAACATTTTCTATTTGGTCTACAAATAAGATATCTGAATAGGTGGGAAGGTTGACAGACCTAGAGAAGAAAGTGCGAGAAGAAGTTGAAAAAGTGGTAGACCCCGAAACAGGGTTAACTTTTGGTCAAATGAAAATGATCACCAACGTGAAAGAACAAAAACCTGGAGTGGTGAAAGTCGATTTCGTACCCTCAAGCCCCTTTTGCCCAATTGCATTCAAGCTCGCCTCCGATGTCAAGAAAGCGGCTGAGAAAGTGAAGGGGATCAAAAAGGCTCTAGTTTACTGCCACGGTCACAATATGGAAGAAGAAATCAACAGAATAGTCAACAAGTCGTAGCTTCGCTAAACTTCCTCTAGAGCAAAACTACAACACAGAATAGAATAAATTCTGCTCCGCAAATTAACATAATAGCCAAAAGCGGAAGAAGCCTAAATGAAAATAAAAGTCAGGTTTTTCACGTCTCTCAGAGAAATAACTGGCAAGAAAGAAGATGAAATACAATCACCACACGTCATCACCGTCGAGGAACTGTTGGCTCATCTTTCAAAGAAATATGGCAAAGATTTCACAGAATACGTATATGACAAGAAGGGAAAATTGCAAACATATATCCAGGTCCTCATAAACGGAAGGGGCATAAAAGAATTGCAGGGACTTCAAACAAACTTAAAACAAGGAGATACAGTCGCAATCTTTCCTCCAGTAGGCGGAGGCTAAAAACCTTACATAACTGGAGTAATGTGCATTTATTTTCATTATTTTGTTGGGTGATAACGGGGGGCATTTCCAGCATTATTTAATTTGAGTTTTTTCCATTTTGCGTTCCAAAATTCTAACTTTCCCTTTCGATTCCAGCAAGAATCTTCGCAAGTTTCTTCTTAGAATCAAGGTCTGCTTCTCTTCCAATCATTATCCTTTGCGCCTGAGGTGAACCTGCTCCATGCATGGATTCAGTTCTATATCCAACAGCGCCGAGTCCCATGGAAATGTTTTCTATGAGTCTAAGCATGCGAAGTCTATGTTCCGTTGGAACATCTTCAACGCCTTTCAAGTATTTATCAACATATTTTCCAACCACGGAACTTTTGAGGTCCAATTCAGAGGGTGCGGTTACCATTAGACCGCCAGCGATATCTTCGGCTAATCTAACTATTTCGTAAGGAAATCTTGTTACGTTCTGTTTACAGATGTTCGCCAATAATATGTTGACTAGGTAAGTTCCTGATGCGGTTTTATGTCCCTCAGCTGAACAGGCTATTCCACAAGCGTATAATGTTTCGTTTAGATGGCTCATTTCAACAAGTTTATCACTTATGTGCGAAGCCGTTTGAACCCCATTATATTCGGCGATGGTAGCCGCGGCGCCGATAAGTACATCGCCTACGCCTACTTTGCACCCGCCATAGCTTTGTCTGTGATACGCTCCGAATCTATCCACAAGCGGGTACGCAAACTCGTATTCCCCTGCCATGAAAACTCTTTCCCATGGCACAAAGACATCATCAAAAATTATCATTGCCTCCTGTCCACTATACCTAACGTTTCCTAGATCCATCTTTCCTTCTTCTAGTTTCCTTTTATCGCATGACTGCCTACCATAAACGTATATTATTCCCTCAGTGTCGCTTGGAACTGCAAAGGAAACAGCATAGTCTTTGTCTTCCTGCCGCATTGTTCGGGTTGGCATAACAATAACTTCATGGGAGTTTACAGCGCCTGTTTGATGGACTTTTGAACCCCTAACAATAATTCCATCATTACTTTCCTTAACTATTCTTAGGTATAGGTCTGGATCCGCTTGTTGGCTTGGTCTTAGCCTTCTGTTTCCCTTAGGGTCTGTCATCGCCCCGCAGCAAACTAAATCATTCTTTTGGACATGTTTCAAGAAGCCCGTGAATCTTCTGTAGTATTGGGTTTGCAGCTTTTGGTCCATTTCGTATGTTACGATTGAGAGGGCATTGAGGGTGTCCATTCCGACGCATCGTTGGAAACATGTGCCGGTTTTTTGACCTAAAAGTCTTAGCAGTTTAACTTTGTTAATCAAATCTTGAGTGTTTTGATGTATGTGGGTGAATCGATTGGTTTTCTCTCCTGTCAGGTGCGATTTTGCAGTTGCTAGGTTTTCATACTTCGAATCGTTCGCAACATCATAGGTCACAGCAACAGAATTAATTGATGGCCTAATAACGGGATGGTCGACCGGGTTTTTTATCTTCTCTCCAAAAAGGTAAACCGTAATTTTTCTTTTACGCAAACTTTCTACATAATCTTTACCAGTTTTTATCGTCATTCTTGGGGGTCTCCTTTAAGTCATACAAGTATTCCTCCCTTAAAAGTTAAATTGAAAGTTCAAGATTTTTTTAGAAAAAGAAAGTTAACTTACAAAACCAGCTAGCGCAAAAAGGTTTACTCAAAATTGGGAGGAGCGTAAAGGTCTACTTCTTTACCATGCATCCCACAATGAAAAGAGTTACCGAAAAGAGGAATACGATCATAAGAAGCAGGTATGCCTCAACTGGAATTATGAGGTTGAATTTGTAGCTAGCCCAGATGATAGTAAAAACCAGACCCATGAGAACTCCAGACGTCCAATACCACCACCAACCCTCTTTCATCTTGAACTCCAAGTGAAACACCAGCAACATTTAGATTAAAGAAGGTCAGGCAATTAAATTTTAATCCAACCAACCAACTTGGACTGGGATAAACGACCATAGGCTTCTAATGGTCGGTTAAAAACTGTATACCCTATTGGTAAAGGAGGGTATTACTGGATAGGAATAGGATAGTGAGTAAATAGTACGAGGGGTAATTTTTACTCAAAAACTTACCCCTCGTAATGCGCGTGCAGGATAGGGAAACCGATTAGACGGATTTGGCTTGCACACTTGTTACATTGAATTACCAATTCTTCCAAAGCTTGGCCTTTAACCTTAGTCTCAAGAATGCAGTAAACATTCTCTGTTTCATCTTCAGGAGATATGATAACCCCACAATTGGGGCAGGAAAAATCTCCATTCCCTTGAATTCTGGTCAAATCCAGTTCGTATACCAGAGGGTGCTTCTTGTTATTCTCCCTATTTTTGAGCAAACTTGACATTTTTGTTCCCTCACAACAGAGGAAGTGAAAAACGTATTACTAAATTATTAACACGCAGAAAACACACGCGTATATCCCTAACAACGCATCTCTTTTTTGAAATCGTTTTGAGTTTTAAATTACAAATGGAAAGAAAGATGGGGCGTAGTTCTCTAATAAACAGTTTCTTGTAAGTCATATTCAAAAGCACGAATGCCTTGCACACGCACGCATAAATGAATGAAAAACGATGCAGGCCATCGGAGTCAAAGGCGTAAAGCGGGAATTTTCAGAAATTACTCTTAGAAAGTTTTAAGTGAAGTGGCTCGTTTGAACCTCAGGTTTGTTACGCGCGCGTAATTAGCGGGCTCTTGATTTAACTCTAGGCTCAATTAATGTCCATAGCCATTCCACAAATTCCCTTAGGTTTTTGGTTTGTATGTAAACATCTCCAGGGCCGGTAATCTTCGTTACCAAGCCTTCTCCTCCCAAAAGCGTCTCTTTCAGTCCTCCAAACTTTGTAACTTTGTAGTTGCATGTGTCACTGAAGGCTACAAGGTGGAAGTTGTCAACTATTAGTGTTTGCCCGGGCTTTAGTGTATGTTTGTCTATAGCTCCGAAAGTGTTTATGAATATGGTGCCTTCACCCCTTACTTTTATCATGAATAAACCTTGGCCAAACAAGCCCTTAGTGAAACCTTCCCATTTAACATCCAAATCCACATTTTCCGTGGACGCAATATAGGCTGACTTTTGAATTACATAGCCTTGGTTTGGCTTAACCTCTAATGTTTCTATATCACCTACTGGTGCTGAAACAAACGCCACTTCTCCCGAATCTCTCGAAGCCGTATAATCGTTCACCCAAAAGGATTGACGCCCTAAGATTTTGAGACCTAAACTGCCTAGAAGGCTTTTCTCTCTTTTGCGCGTGTGAACCTCTATGCTAGGATCCATGTAAGTCATCGAACCAGATTCAGCCGTTATTTTTTCCCTTGGCTCCAAATCGACAACAAGCATCGAATAGGACGGTTTATACCGTATCTCATATTTCATTTAAGATTCCTCTTTTTTATATCAACACATTATCGTTTTTTAATTTTCTGTTTCAATGCGCGCTCGCATATTAGCCTTAGTTCATTGCGAGAGGTAATTTTTTGAGTGAATTTTATCCCTCATACTTTTAACATTAGTTGATCTGTCCTTTCTTATTGATGTGCACTGTATACTTGATTTCGATAACATCTATCTATAACAGATTCTGATGGTACCTACCTTCCTATTCCAGTGATATTCATCCTTTACCATTAGATGTATCCTTAACCGAGTATACAGTTTTTAACCGTCCTTGGTTGGTTGGATTAAATTTTAATCCCAAACCCAAAACCAAACCCACACACACAAATAGCAGAACAAAATTTGGATTAGGTCCTGCCTTAAATCTTAATTAAGCGACCAATAAATATTATTGTTAGGGAAGGAGATGAAGACACCTAAAGACTTGAGAAAGGAATTCCCGAGCGTCCTTGACATTGCATACGCCCAATACGAACGCGATCTCGCGTGTTACCGAAAGATAGAGGAGATCATGACCCGTGAAGTTGTCAAAATAGCCCCTGAAAGCACATTGTATGAGGCTGCCAGAATAATGGGCGAGAAACACATAGGAAGCTTGATCGTGCTGAAGTATGATACACCTGTGGGCATGATAACCGAGAGGGACCTGTTGAGCGAAGTTGTGGGTAGCGGAATTAATCTAGAGAAAGACTTGGTAGTTGGTGGAGTTAGTATAAAAGAGGAAAAAGTTGAGAGATTCATGTCCTACCCTCTCACTACGATATGCCTCACAGCCCAGATAAAAGAGGCGGCTCAAATGATGATTGAGAAGAAAATACGGCGACTTGCAGTCTTTGAATGTGGAAAGCTCGTAGGAATCATAACCGCTTCAGACCTGATCCGCAGTCTACCCGACGTCCCCGAAAGTATGCATGCATGGTTTGAAGTTGATTACTTCATGACTAAACGTGTCATAACCGCTGACGAGGAAACGCCAGTAGACAGTGTGGCGAAGATCATGGGCCAGAACCGCATCGGCAGCGTCATCATCACGAGCCAAGGAGAGCCGATAGGCATATTCACCGAACGAGACTTGCTCACCAAGTTCTTGGCGAAGGACAAGTCGTTGGTAATAGAAGTAGGTGAGGCATGCTCATCGCCGCTTATTACAGCGCCCCTAGGGATAAGCGTTCACGACGCCGCTGTCACCATGACTTCAAAACACATAAGGAGGCTGCCTATCACTAGAGAGGGTAAACTGGTAGGTATAATTACAGCACGTGACTTGATCGAGGCATATGCACGCGCGCAAAAGGCTTAATTCTTTAATGAGTATGTCATGTGAAAAAAAATACCCTTGGTGTTTGACCATTGGACGCTTGACGACGTTGATGTGCGCGCGCATTATGAGGGGTAAGTTTTTGAGTAAAAATTACCCCTCGTACTATTTACTCACTATCCTATTCCTATCCAGTAATACCCTCCTTTACCAATAGGGTATACAGTTTTTTGGACCGTCCATTAAAAGCCATAGCTGGTTGTCTTATTCCCGTCGTCCATTAACGTCTACGTTGGTTGGTTGATTGGATCAAAATTTAACCCCCCAACCCAAACGTTAAAATTATCCTTTGGGGTGCGCAAAAGAATGAGAAGCTCGCAAACGCCGTTGCTCATTGTCGTCTTAGCTTAGTGAGGAGGATTGTGGCAGCTAAAGCTATCAAAACGATTATTGCACTTGCTTCCGCCAAGGTGACAATGTTTTGGTTTCCACTTTGCCCTGCTGCAATGCCAACTAGTGCCCAGATAATTACCAGTCCATACGCGATGTCTTTCCTTGTTGCTAAGACCAGCATAGTAATCAACAGAGCAACTATTATAATTAGAGTGGCCCATGTTTCTGGACTTATTCCAAAACCGTCCCAATTCAATGAAACCAACGTGACAGCCACGTTAGCAATTGAGGCTATGGTGATCCAACCCAAATAAGTGCTGAAAGGCACATGAACAGCCAGTTTCTCACGAAATCCAACTTTAGACTTTCCAATACCGAGGCGCAGATAAATCGAAATCAAACTTGCCAGAAGCAGGAACATAAGAACAACAGATAAACTGAGATACTCAAACTGCCAAAGAAAGAGCCAAGCAATGTTCAATATGCTGCTAAGGACAAACAGCCATCCAATGCTCTTCTTATAATCTTTGCCTTTCTCGCTCGGCAATGCTTGAAAGACTACAAAAATCCCCAACAAAATGTAAATTGCTCCCCAGATGGAGAACACGTAACCCGCAGGAGTGATAAGCGTCGGGTTCGCATCAGAAATTTGAGCCGTGTCCTTGCCTCCAAGAATTGTGGTGCTGCCCGCTAAGCCATTGACTAGAACCGTTAAAATAAAGGTCAAGATATTTGCCCATTTTAGAAGGCTAGAATTTTGAGCTGACATTAGCATCCTCCTATTCTTATTCCGTATTCTATGTATATAAAAACGTCGAGGCAAGTACTAAACGTAGAAAACCAATCACCCTGCGCGCGCACCCACCAGTTTAACTTTTTATGCACACGGAGACTGACACACAGACAGAGACAGACTGACAGACAGGGAGAATACACGGGCACACGCACGGGCACGGGCACAAACGGGCGCAAGCACACACACGAACACGAGAGCGGGGGAAAAAGTTTAAAATTTAATCCCAAACTCAAACCAAGTTTGTTGGAATTAAAATTTAAGGAGACGCTTGTAAGTTTTTTCAATGACCGAAGTTGTATTTTTGATTCGGATTCTGGATTCATACGTATTAAATACGATTTGAGAAAGATGAACTTTGAAAATGATGTACCAGATAAAATACGTGTGCGCGCATGCTAAACTAGGCTACCTCCATAGTCTTAATATTCATGGAGTATAAAAAGCATAAAGAAGCGTCTCTTCGCGAGGGAGACAATTGAGTACGAAACCTGTCGGTGAAGAAGTACGGCGTAGATTTCCTCGGTTAACAATGAGTTTGGTAATGGCGGTTATTTTTTGGATAATAAGCATAATTGTTCCACCAACAGTTAGTGGCATTATGATTCCAGGTCTTAGTATAAATGCTGGCACCGTAGTGGGAGTCATAGCGCTGCTTTTCACAGGAATTTTTCTAATACGAGCTTTGTCAGATGCCTTGATTCTAAGCGACATTGTAACGAACATCATTCTTAAGCAAATGGGCATAAAAGAAGAAAGGTCGTCGAGAAGAGCGGCGAGAGACGCCATATACATCATTGCGATCATTCTGGTGGCAACGGCGCTTTACCCTCTCTTAAGGACACTGGGAGACATTGGAAACACGTTAACAACCATTGCCACATACGTTGCCCTAGGAATAATTCTCGTATTAATTTACGACATTGGACGAATTCTTTATCGAATGATCGAACAAAGAGCTGAATCAGTGGCCGATCGCCTTGCAAAGATGGCTGAAAAGAAGTAAAAACAGGGAACAACATGGATCCAACGACAATAATTTTTATACTAATTTTTCTTCTAACGGTTCTTCTTTCAGCAACTGCAGTGGTTCCCTTGTCTATCGCTGCCCTAGTTGGAGCTTTGCTTACTGCTTGGTTTGGACTACAATATCGCGTTTTTGGATATAATGACGCTTTGGGCTTCATAGACATGCGGCTTATTGGTCTAATACTTGGCACAATGATCGTTGTGGAAGTTGCTGAAAAGAGTGGGTTGTTCCGTTTTGGCGCGTTGTATGCTGTTAAGCTTTCGGGAGGGAATCCTGGTAGACTTTTTGTCTCTATTTGCGTGATTTCTGCTGCTGTTTCTATGTTTCTCAGTGACTCAACTGCAATGTTGCTTATGGCTGCTGCTACGGTGACAATAGCTAAACTTCTGAAGTATGATCCTGTTCCATATTTTCTTTCAGCGGCTATAATGATAAACCTCGGTGGCACGAGCACGTTAATTGGCTCGGTAAGCAACATGGTAATTGGCGTAGGATCAGGGATAAACTTTACAGGGTTCATAAGCTATCTGGCTATATGCGAAGTGGTTCTTTGGGGAATAACTATTTTCGCGTTATACCTGCTTTTCAAGTCAAGACTTGGGGAGAAAAAAGTTCTACCGAAATATAGTCCTTGGGAGAGCGTAGAGAATAAGAAACTTTTCTATCGTTCAATCTTCATTCTTACTCTTTTAGTATCACTTTTCTTGACATTGGAAAACCTAGGAGTCGGACCTGAAGCCGTAGCTCTCGGATGCGCTATACTTGCGTTAGTTCTAAGCGGTTTAGATCCAACAGAAATCTTCAAGGGACTCGACTGGGAGACGATTTTTTTCATTGCAGGGTTCATGTTTGTAGTAAGAGGCTTGGAAAAAACAGGGATTTTAACTGACGTATCAATGCAACTTTTTCAGCTGACTGGAGGCAGTTCATTGAAGACCACTCTTATGACTTTGTGGTCTAGCGGACTTGCGAGCACTGTTGTAAGTAACACTGCTATTGCTCTAACGTTTACGCCGATAATCGGTGGGCTTCCTAGTTTGAACTCTGCGCCTGTATGGTCAGCTCTTGTTCTTGGAACGAATCTTGGAGGTGTGGCTACGCCTTTAAGTGGAGTCGTCTGCATAATGGCTATCGGTGCTCTCAAGCGTGAAGGGATTTCAATGAGTTTCAGCGAGTTTACTAAAGTAGGTTTGATAACAACAATACTTCAGCTAGGCTTTGCGAGTCTTTACCTTATTATGAGGTTTGGATTAGGAGTGTGAACAACTTGGTTAAAAAGTGGCTTGAATCTAGAAAAATAAAATCAGAATCCGAATATGACGAGGAAAAAAGAAAAATTGAAATGGCTATGGGAAAACCCTTCATTACCATAAAAGTAGAAATTCCAAAGGGATTCGAAGGTCTCTACAACCAATTTCTGAGCCTAGAAAAGGACGAACAGTTCCATGAAGAAGTTAAGGACCTCGTTAAGAAACGACTTATGCTTGAAAAACGCCACCGAAAGAGCGAAATCTAAGTTGTGAGCGCTTTCTCGCCACGCGCCTATTGGCTACCAACTATTTCAAGAAGAAAAAACGATGTTTTGTTGAGGAGATATGTCGAATTCCGAAATATGTCGATGGGTGAAACAAGTCATATATTAAATCATATGATACAGTATGCTATCCGGGTGTGAACCTATGTTAGAAGGTCCTGAACAGATTTTGGAAACCCTGAAAAAGCGTGAACTGGATATAGAAATAATGCAGTTGCAGTTGAAGCACGGGTTAACAAAGAAAAGGGCGGAATCTAAACTCTTGATCATGTACTACAAGGCCTGTAACGCGATGTCCAAAGCTAAGCTTATGATGCATGGGATAAATGTTCACGACGTTAAAGCACCCGATGCACCGAATCCACCTACTCAAACTGATCCATGGAACGATCATCACAAAAAGAGAATCTAGTTCAAAACCGTTTAACTGCTTGTCTTCAATGTTAAAGCCTTGCTTCTTCTGGAAGATAGTGGTCTTTTGGGTGCCATTATGTAATGTGTGTAGTTTAGGGTAGGGGGAGAGGGCTATATATAGGTCAACATGGTTTGTGACGCAAACACACAAAAACTAATCTTTTTCTCTCTTTCTTTTCTTAACGTAGACTACTGTTACAGCCACTGATAGTATGATTGTTGTTAGCCATATCCAGATAGTTGGCGTTTCAGGCTTATTCATTGGTATATTTATTGGGGTTGCTTTTCCACCTACAGGTTTAGGAGCTGGTTTATACACAGCAGTCCATGTGGTGCCTTGTAGAAGAATTGTTTTGATTCTGTTGGTGTCTCCGTCTTCAAGCCAGTGAGACCAAACGTATCCGTTGTGGGTTTCTGGCATTATGAGTGTATAAGAGCCTTCAGGTAGCCATTCTGTGTATGGTGTTGTTTTTGGAGCTCCATTGCTGGTGAATGTTATTCCAGTCATAGGTGAAGAAGTAACGGTTAACTCATAGTATGGTTCTTCGTAGTACATAGCTGACCAGAGGTCTACGCCGTAGTTGGTGTTGACGTACCAGCCTTGCAGCCACGATGAACGAGTGAAGTATTCGGTGTCGTGCCACCAAACCATGTACATCAAGATTTCGTTTGCCAAAGTGTTCATTTCATCGTTAATCCTTAATAGTTCAGTTGTGTTGCCTTCTGCGTCTGCTGCGACGGCTTGCGAGTAGAGGTAATCCAAGGCGGTTATGTTCCATAGGTTCCAAGAAGGATATGTGCCCCTTGAATAATACATTGGTTGCAACCAGTCGAGAACGTGGTTGTAGTCAGCGATCCAGCCGCCCATGTACGAGTCAATTTGGTGTCTAGAGGCCAGAACGTATTGTTGACCGCCTGGAACGATTATAACCTCCCACAACAAGCCATATGTTCTCCGACTTATTGCGTTCAGATTGTCAGCCATTGTGGTCAAGACTTTTATGAACGTGTCTGCTCCCGATTGTACATAGAACCGAATCTTCTGAGGATTGCTTGGCGAGAACGCGTTATCGACGACTCCAGCTGGAATCACCGTTCCGTTGTAGTAGGACATGTTGTGGGTTGCACTTGTCAATGGGTTGTGGTAGGCGTCCGTGATAAGTTCTTCAACCCTTGTCAAATTCAAGGAGAAGGTGGGTTCAACACTTGGGTTGTAGGCACCTTCCGGAAATGTTCCCGGTGGAATGATGCTGTTCGCCAAGTTGCCTAACTTGTTGTTGACGTATATGTTCGCGTAAGTCATGTTAACTGCAGAGGCGGCCGCCATCCTTAGTCTCCGGTCAGAGAAGGGCTGCCACGATTTGAATGAACCGTCGGGGTTAGTGATGTTGGTGCAGAAGTTGAGCCACCAGGTGTTGAACGTCGGGAACACTCCGTGGACGGTTACGCCTGGAATTATGGAGAGTAGCTGTCCCTCGTCGATCCACTTGTCTCGATCGACCACAGAGAATATGTCAACTTCAGGAACCCCTATTGCGGTGACTGTCCCATCCTTTAAATGATTCAGCCTCGTCGTGAAGCTCGGCTGATACACGTATTCTATTGTTTCTATTCTTGTCTTGCCGGCTGGCGGTAGGTTCATGTTGTTTGGGCCTCCCCAATAGTTGTTGTGGGCCTTCAGGACAATCCTATACGTTAGTGGACTGGCGCTGTCGACGTAGTATGCGCCTGTGCCGAAGGTCCAGCCGTCGTCAGGAACATTGAAGTAAGTGTCTCCGTCGCCTGCTCTGTTTTCGAAGTATGTGGTATAGTCTCCGTCCCATGTTCCCCATCCACTGTATTCGTAGTCCTTACTAATGGTTTCACTTGGATCAACTATGCCTGCCCAAGGCCCTGCCATGATAGGTTCAAACTGCGTGGTAGGAACAGCAATGTTTACTCTAACTTTGTAGTTGTCAATTATTTCTACGAAATTCAGGCTCAAGACATCTTGAACCCAGCTTGCGTCGTATGAAGGGCTAGCCCCCATGGGCGTGAAGTAGTCACCATCAGGATCGACTAGTTGCATAACCATCCATCCCGCTTGACTTCCGTGCACTGGAGCGATGGGATCACCGCTTGTGGCGTCGAGGATGAGAATCCTGTTGAGGCTGAACCAGACGGCTGTGGCGTTGAACGGATTTCCATTCTGGAATGTTATTCCTTGCCGCAGAGTGAAGTTGTATTGCAGTCCGTCGGGGCTGACCTTGTAGCTCTCTGCCAACCACGGAATAATCTTAGAGGCGTTGTCCCTTTCATACCAAAGCAACGTCTCAACGCTGTGCCAAAGAATCCAGTAGTCATATGGATAATAGGAAACATGGGGGTCCATCCACTGGAAGGTGGCTCCGGACTCGTATATCAGCTTGTTATCGGCTACAAAGCTTGGAAGACTCGCTGCTTTGACTGGTTGAATGTTAAATGTCAAAATCAACATGCCTATCAAAAGCAGTGAAAGCATTATTCCCGATACTGTTTTCCTTTTCACCGCTACTCTCCTTTCTCCACGTAATTAAATCGACAATTATACCAATTATTTAAAGCATCAGTGATGCTAATAAAGTTTCAGTAACATTCTTCTATTGAACTAAATTAAGACTATTTGAGTTATTTAGTATCAAACAATGTAACCAAAAGGGAGAATGATACACATCTCCTCCTAGTGGATGTAGACGAAGCGTGGCAAAATGTATCCAATTAAACACTTAACGGCTTTGCGACGTATATGTTGTTAATGTTAAGCCTGTTCCTTCACAAATAACATCAAAGCTACTGTTAGACTTGTCAGTCCTATAGAAAAGTAGAACGGTGCAGACATTCCGAAATTAACCCACAATAATCCAGCAACAACCGAGGCGGGTAGTGCACACAACCCAACAATCATTTGAAACGCTCCTAACATGCTTGCTCGATATTCTGTTGGAGACAATTCCGAAACAAAAGTTCTTTGCACAGGCTGTATTGCCCCTAAATGTAGACCATACAAAACAAACAGTAGCACAACTCCCACATACGATTGTGTCAAAACAAAACCTAGGCAAAGGACTCCCCAAAGAGAGTAAGACAAAACCAACATGAATTTCCTGCCCAGTTTATCGGCAAGTTTTCCGAAAGGTAGAGACATTAAGGAAGCCGTGACGGTGAAAATCAAGTATAGAACTGGAATAACCCATTCTTCAAAACCGAGTTCTCGTGCATAAACCAGCATGAAGGAATAGCTGAAGGAACCCAAGGCGAACACGGCGCTTAGTATTAGAAACAACTTCAAATTGGGAGTTAAGTCTTTCAAAGAAAATCCCTTATAGATTTCCTTAGTTTTTCTGTCCTTTATGAATGCTAGAATCAACAGAGCGCCGATTAGGGATGGAATCGAAGCGAGCAGGAACAGGCTTCTGTATCCAAGATAGCTGAAGAACAAGATAGAAACTATCACGCCGCAGGCAGCGCCTAAGTGGTCCATGGTCCTCAACAAACCGAAGTTTCTTCCCCTGTTTTCCTTTGTAGAAATATCAGCAACGATAGCATCTCTAGGCGCGCCCCTCATCTTTCCAAACCTATCCAAAATTCTGAAAGGAATTAGATGTTGCCACACGGTTGAAAGAGCATAACCCACCCTAGATGCTGATCCGCATAGATAACCAGTCCAGATGAAAACCTTCCTTTTCCTTAGTCTGTCAGAAAGATATCCGGAACCTGCTTGGGATATGGAAACTATGGCGTCGCCTAAGCCATCTATTAACCCAAGAACAGCCATGTTTGCTTTCAAGAATTCGGTTACAAATAAGGGCCAGATAGGATAAATCATGTCTGAGCCGAAGTCGTTTAGAAATGATGCTGATGAAAAGACTGTCATGAATCTTCTAGTTTGTTTTTGTGTCACGCTTAATTCGTCCTCGCAGGTAATTATTCTGTTCTTAGTTATTTTGCTAGCTTAGCTTTAAGCGTTGACTGTAGACTCTTTATGTAGACCCTCTATTTTTTTCTTTATATACTTGCAACATTCTTTGGTGAGTTTGCGGCAAAGCAGATGCTGATGTAGAGACCCCCTATATTTTTTAACATAGTTTTCAACATTCTCAGCGCAGTTGCGGTATGTCTTCCGTAACCCACTTTTTGTTTTCTTGTTGTCATGCATGTGGGCACAATATATTATTACTTTAAAGTATGAAGCCATCAGAATAGCAAGAAGCATTTGTGTTCACCAAAAACTCTAGGTGGCTTTTTTCCGTTTTATTTTTAAGCATGAAGTGCATTTTATAAAGACTCTAAAAGTGTGGGCACGTGTATTCGCTAATGGGTGGTCACCTATAAAATGACCTTGGAAGAATTGGCTGCAATTAAGAAATTAGATTTCAATATGTGCATGCAGTGTGGTAAGTGCACTGGCTCATGCCCTGTTTTTCCCAAATCCAAGCTCAATCCTAGGAGGCTAATGCTTGAAACCGCTTACCTAGTTTCTCCCTTAACAATGCGTCCTCCTTTGAATATTCAAGAGAAAAGTGAAATTTGGGACTGCACAACGTGTTCCACTTGTTCGTATCGTTGCCCTAGAGAAGTAAAGCCCATGGACGTACTCATCGGTCTACGTGGCCTTCTCGTTGAACAGGGAAACGTTCCATCTACATTGGGAGATGCTATGGAAGGTGTTTATAAGTATGGGAATCCTTGGGGGCTGAGTCGAAGTAAGAGGTCTGATTGGGCGCAGGATTTGAAAGTGAAGTATGTTTCAGAAGGCGAGAAAGTTGATTTGCTCTATTTTGTGGGATGCGCCGCGTCTTATGATTCTCGTGCGCAGGAAGTAGCTAAGGCAATGGTGAAGAATTTAAACGCGCTGGGCATCGACTTTTCGATACTTGGAAATAAGGAAACTTGCTGCGGAAACGAGATATACTCTCTCGGAGAGAAGGGACTCTTTGAAGAAATAGCTGAAAATAATTTAGGTCTTTTCGACCGATATGGTGTACAGCAGATTATTGCCACCTCGCCACACTGTTTCCATGCGTTCAAGAACAGATACGCAAGAAGCCTTCCAGTCAAACATTATACGCAGTATTTCGCAGATTTAATCGACGAGGGAAAGCTTAAGTTTTCGGGGAAGATTGAAAAAGTGGTAACTTACCAGGACCCTTGCTTTTTGGGTAAACACAATGATATTTACGATGAACCTAGGAAGATAATCGAAAGCATTCCAGGTGTAAGATTTGTGGAACTAAGCAGGTCTGGGAAACGAAGTGTCTGTTGCGAAGGGGGAGGGGGAAGGATGTGGCATGACATTCCTGGGGAACGTCTCGCCGAAGATCGCGTTAGGGAAGCCCTTGACGTTGGAGCGGATATAATCGCCGTAGCATGTCCCTTCTGCTTGTTGACATTCGACGACGCCATTAAGACAACGGGTAACGAGGAAAAAATTCAGGTCAAAGATATCATGGAACTAGTTGCTGAAGCGCTTTAACAATTAACGGAGCACTATGCACACGTTATTTGGTCTAAAATCTCTAGAAGTCCTTAATCTGCATTGTAAGTCAAATTTTAAGCCTCAACAGCCTAAATTTCTTTTCCATTAGACTCAACGTAAGTTACTTAAAAGTTAAATAAGCGTAAATACTCTTTTTCTGAACTCTATACGTTTAAAGAACGGGTGGACAGGGAAAGAGAGAATGGACATAATTGTTTGTGTTAAACACGTTCCAGAAACAGCTGAAGCAGAAATCGCCATTGACAGCAGTGGAAAAGGAATAAAAACAGAAGACCTCGTGTTCGACATCAATGAGTGGGATGACTACGCCATTGAAGAAGCCGTTTTAATGAAAGAAAAGCATGGAGGCTCAGTCACCGTTATAACACTGGGTCCAGAAGACGCAGATAAAACCTTGAGGAAATGTCTGGCTAAGGGAGCAGATAGAGCTATAAGGTTAACGGACAAGGCATTTGAAGGATCCGATGCTTACGCCACAGCCAAAATCTTACACAAGACAATCAAAGATTTACCCTTCGACATAATCTTAACCGGCACCCAAGCCGGCGACGACGGTTATGCTCAAGTTGGCGTCATATTGGCAGAGTTGCTCGGAATTCCCCACGCCACAATGGTGAAGAAAATTGAACCCAAAGAAGGATTTGTTGCAGTTAATCGCGAACTAGAAGGAGGCTTAGAGCAGGTCATGGAAGTAAAGCTTCCAGCGATGCTTGCGGTCCAAACAGGGATCAACGAACCCAGATATGTATCGATAATGGGCATCAGAAAGGCTAGGCAGAAAGAACTAAAGGTTCTCGGTTTGGGAGATCTTGGCTTAAAAGAAGAGGAAGTTGGAGAATCTGGGTCTTGGATAGCCGTGGAAGAGATGTTTATACCTCCAGTGGAGAAAGAAGCTGAAATTCTAACCGGAGGACTCGACGAAATCGCAGCAAAGATTGTTGAAACTCTCAGGGCTAAGGGGTTGGTCTAGATGACGGAACTTTTTGTCTTAGCTGAACACAGACGGGGCGCGTTTAGAGACGTAACATTTGAAATGTTAACCAAAGGCAGGGAGTTAAGCCAAAAGATAGATGCAGATTTAACAGCGGTTCTCCTAGGTCACAATGTTAAAGAATTTGCGAAAAGGCTTGCAGATCACGCGAAAAAGGTTTTGACTGTCGACGACGCAAGGTTGGAGGACTTCAATGCAGAGGCGTACCAGAAGGTTTTATCACATTTGATTTCCGAACGCAAACCATTGCTTACCTTAATCGGGCACACTTCCTTTGGCATCGACCTAGCTCCAAGCCTCGCCATCGAGTTAAATGTGCCATTAGCCACAGACTGCATAAACGTAGATTTTGAAGAGAAAAAGCCGATTGTGGTTCGCCAAGTATATGGCGGCAAAGTAAACGTTAAAGCATCGCTTCGCACATCTGAGAGCTACATCGTAACGCTCCGTCCAGCCACCTTTGAAGTCCAAGAAGCCGAACCTCTAGGCGGTGAGATAACTGAAATACCGTCCCCACTTAAGGAAGACATACCATACAAAAAATTCATTGAATACTTTGAGCCTCCTGCAGGAGAAGTAGACATAACTGCAGCCGATATTCTCGTTTCTGTAGGCCGCGGAATAAAAGACGCTGAAAACGTGCCGATAGTTGAAAAACTGGCAGCGGCGCTTGGAGGAGCCCTAGCTTGCTCGCGACCCATCGTGGATAAGGGTTGGCTTCCATCAGATCGACAAGTTGGAACTTCTGGAAAAACAGTGAAACCGAAGCTTTACCTAGCCGTCGGCATTAGCGGCGCCTTTCAACACGTATCTGGAATGAAAAACTCCGATCTCGTTATTGCGATAAACAAAGATTCCAAAGCACCGATCTTCCGTGCCGCTGATTACGGTGTCGTAGAAGACCTATTCAAAGTCGTACCTACATTAACAAACAAAATATTAGAGGAAAAAACTTCAAGTGGTTAAGTTATATAAAAAAGAGAAAGGAGGTGATAAAATGGATTTTGAACTAACCGAGGAACAGACGGATATCAAGAATGCAGCTCGAGAATTTGCAGAGAAGGAATTTACATCAGAATTGGGAAGAAAATACGATGAAAACTATGAATTTCCATGGGAGTTATACAGGAAAGCTGCTAAACTAGGATTCATCGGCGGAGATCTTCCTGAAAAATACGGAGGACAGGGATTAGGTTGCATTGAATCATGTATAGTTGCTGAAGAATTTCACAGGGTAGATTCAACATGTGGTGCATGTTTAAGCGGAGTAGGTTTTGCTGCATTAGTTCCAAAATTCGGCACTGAAGAACAAAAGAAAAAATACATCCCAAGAATATGCAAAGGTGAAATCGTATGCGCGATGGGGCTTACCGAGCCTGACCATGGTTCTGACGCTGGAATGGTAGGTTTGAACACAACCGCAGTGAAAGATGGAGATGAATGGGTAATCAACGGGGCTAAAACGTTCATCACATGCGGCGCAGAAGCAGAGTTCGTTATGGTTTGCTGTCAGACAGATCCCAAGGCTCAGCCGCCATATAGAGGAGTAAGCATGATTATAGTTGAAAAGGGAACTCCAGGATTTGACACCGACTCACTTAAGCCAAAAATGGGCTGGAGAGCAGCCCCACAAGCAGAACTATCATTTGACAATGCCCGAGTGCCGCTAAGCAACCTTCTCGGTCAAGAAAACAGAGGCTTTCACCAAATTATGTCATACTTCGACTTCAGCCGAATACCTATTGCTGCACAAGCAGTAGGCATAGCTCAGGGAGCCTTTGAACGCGCCTTGAAGTACTCTACACAGAGAGAACAGTTCTTCCAACCCATTGCAAACTTCCAAGTAACACAACATAAAATCGCTGAAATGGCAACAAAGTTAGAAACCGCAAGATTGCTTGTGTATAAAGCTGCTTGGCTACTCGAAAACAAACCCGACAAGCTTAGATTAATCACTAGACATGCCGCGATGGCGAAAGCATACACAGCTAAAGTAGCCAAAGAAGTTACTGACGAAGCTCTCCAAATTCATAGCGGCGTTGGCTACGTTGATTCCGATATTGAACGCTTTTATCGTGACGCTAGAATCAACGATATCATAGAGGGAACAGGTGAAATTCAAAGATATGTAGTTGCCAGAGAATTCTACAGAGAAATAGGCTTCTCAATCTAAACACTATGGCTATTCAAGGTCGCCCAGCAATTCTTTCAGCGATTCCACTTCCTTCCTCAATGTGGCTATCTCTTCCTCCAAAACAATAGCCTTTTCCTCCCCCACTTTTCTAAACTTCTCAATCTCCACCAGAAGATCAGCTTTCTCGCTTTCCAACTTCTCAATTTTTTCCCGTAAACTCCCCAATGTTTGCATAAGCCCTTTCTCAATTCCCTTAATTTCTTTAATTATAGCTTTGATAGTTATCCTTTCTTTCCCAAGAACAGCTCGAAATCTTCTTTCACACCTAGGACACTTAAACAAGCCTAGCGTAAGCTTGAACCGCTCACCCGTCTTGCTAGGTCTACCAACCATGGACCATGTTTTAAGAGGACTAGGAACCTCGGTTCCACATTTGGGACATTCAGCCAACTTCTAAACCCCAATAATTACAATTGACACTCTATTCTAAAATGTATTTTCAAAGATGCTGGAGCTTACAAAAAACAAAGGAGGGAGAGTTAAAGGGTGATGATGAACTGAAGGCGCTCAACCAATTCCTTATAACGGTTTCTTATCGTAACTTCCGTCACCTGAGCAATTTCGGCAATCTCTCTCTGTGTTTTTCTTTCTCCGGTCAACACCGAAGCAATGTAACTGGCTGCCGCAGCTATGCCTGTAGGCCCTCTTCCCGACGTAAGTTTTAGCTCCCTTGCAGCTGTCAGTATTTTGTGGGCGATTTCTTCAACCTTTCCCTGCATGGTTAGTTGGTTGGAGAACTTGGTTACGTATTGGCTAGGCTTTAAGGGTGGTATAAAATAGTCAAGTTCCTTTACGAGAAAACGATAGCTACGTCCAACTTCCTTTTTGTTAATGTTTGAGGCTTGAGCAATCTCATCAAGAGTTCGAGCTAATCCACATTGTCTGCAGGCTACATATATGGCGGCAGCGGTTACGCCTTGAATAGACCTTCCACGGATAAGACGCTCTTTAACAGCTTTACGATAGATAACTGAGGCAGTTTCAAGGATGTTTTTGGGCAGGCTGAGACTATTAGCTATCTTGGAGATTTCCGAAAGGGCGAAGGCAAGGTTTCTCTCTGTAGCATCAGAGACCCTAATGCGACGCTGCCACTTCCGAAGCCGGTAAATCTGAGCCTTCTGCCCAGGAGAAAGCCTTTTACCATAAATATCACGGTCATGCCAATCGATCATGGTGGAAAGACCTTTGTCGTGAATGGTGAAAGTAAGGGGGGCACCAACTCGAGCGCGCTTAGCACGCTGCTCATCGTCGAAAGCGCGCCATTCTGGCCCTCGATCCGTTAGTTTGGCGGCAACAACAAATCCGCAGTCCATGCACACAATCTCGGCGCATTCGTAATCCCGCATAAGTCGAGTGCTCCCGCATTCTGGGCACTGTCGGACACTCAACGGTTGTGGAGGGACTTCTTTTTTCTTCATCTTTTTTTCTTCCTCTTTTTCCTTCCGGGTTTAGAGGGGACGACGTAAAGAATGCGGTTAACGAGACACTGTGGGTCCTGTACGTTGGTTTTCACCGCTACGTATGGGGAGGAGGTAGGGCCAAACACGTCAAAAACCGTTCCCACAGGCTTGAGGTTTTCGTCCAACGCCTTGTCGCCGATTCGAGGAACGTTTTCTGCTTTAAGAATTATGTTATGGCTGGAACTTACGTGAAGGACTTGGCCGATTCTCTGCAAAATCCCTTTTCCCCTCACAAAACCTAGGGTTCAAACGAGCCGCTTTATTTAAACCTTTCTGAGAACATTTTCTAAAAATCTTCACTTTATGCTTTCAAATCCGCTGTTTTGACATTTTTTTCATCTATATATATGAATCATTTGATATGTTTTTGTGAAAATTTGCTGACTTGTTCTTACTTCAACAGCATCGAGAACTCTATGATGCTGTCCGAGTTTTTTTTTACTTCCACCGTAACGAATAAAGCACTTGAATTTAATAACAGATTAAGATTGAAATGCGAAAACAAAACAAGATTATTCTGTGGTCGGTTTACTTCGATGCCAACAAAACCAGAAGAGAGGGACGAAGGGTTCCAAAAAAACTTGCTATATCATCACCAAAACTAGAGGAAATTCAAAAAGCAGTGAAACGGATGGGTCTCCAACCTGAAATAATTCCTGACGCCATACATCCAAGTTCTCCCTGGCAAAAAACTAGCCTACTCATCATCCCCAAAAAGGATTCTAAAGTCAAGATCTTGCGGAAGATCGCGAAAGAACTTTTGGATATCCGTGGGTAGGAAACAGACTACTAAATGGTTTCTTTTGGAACAAGAATGGCGTTTACAACACCGTCTTTTCCAGGTCGAGATGTCACGCGGGCAGTTCCCAAAGGAGTTTCAACTATTGTTCCCTTAGTGATCACGCCTCGGCGGTCATAATTCACGTTAGCTGGGTTCTTTACCACACGAAGAATCTCTACTTTAGTTGTTTTTCCAGAATCATCGGAAACGTTTGCTTGTTTTACAGCTAACAATCGAACTTTTTTGTTACCTCCACGCTTACGGCTTACTTTCCTCTTAGGTTTATCCAATCTCGTTTCCGCGGGGAAGGAGCCTTTTTCGAATCTTCTTTTCGTTCGATATCGTCGTTTTCTGCCGCCTGAAGCTTTTCTTTTATGTTGATTTCCATGCCATACAGACAAGCCTACATCATCTCAGAGAAAATCGATGGGATTACCGAAATAAAAATGCATTGTTTATTAAACCTTATGGTCTAGACTGGCATGAGGTTTGAGCAAAAGTAAATTTTGGATGTAGGTTAAAAGTTTCAAACCTAGCCAACTACACTAGAATTCAAAGTGGAAATCTCATGCTGTTATGTGACGAAAAACTATAAACGAAAAGAGTGTATAAAATGGAAAAGTAAAGAATGTATGCGTGTGCATTTGGTGTAGACCCTTGAGGCTCAGAAATAAGATTTTATTGTTCCTCTTGGTGACGTTACCCTTCTTATCAATTATCTATTCCATCTCTTCCTCCAATGCCGAAACAACAGAGTTAACTCTGAACCCTGTTGAAGATACATATGTTTATTCTTATGAATCAAATTCTAGTTTTGGGGGTTCTTCATATCTTTACGCAAGGTTCTGGGATTACGATTACACAGAAGATAGACGTTGCAACTCTTATCTCAAGTTCAATCTTTCCGCTGTTTCAACAGATGTTAACATAGCTTACGCGAAGCTCGAACTATACTGTTGGAGTGCTTGGTCTCCTTCACCAGATGTAGGCGTTCATTACTGCACAGATGACTCGTGGAACGAAACCGGAATTACTTGGAACAATGCGCCTTCATTTTCATCAACACCCACTTGTGTTGTTTCAGTTTTAGATGATGACCAATGGTACGCTTGGGATATCGATAAAGACGTGAAAACAGCTTTGGACGACGGGATATTAACTGTGGTGTTGAGTGTTCAAAATGTGGGTGACTCCTTTGAGTCCAGCTTCTACTCGAAGGAAGGCTGGAATAATCACCCAAGGCTTGTCATCGGGTATGCGACCCAAATATTATGCTCTGTGTCACCATCGGTTGTAACGCTAGGTGATTCTGTTACGGTTTCAGGCTTAATTCCAATACCACGCAATGATACCATCCATTTGACCTACATGAGACCTAACACGTCAACTATAGTTAGAGCTGTAACGACGGATTCTGAAGGATACTTCAATGACACCTACACGCCTGACGTTGTCGGTGTGTGGAGTATCACTGCGGCTTGGGACGGAGGCGAAGGTTACAACGCCTCGAGTTCAACAGACATGTTCGTGGTAACCGCGGACAAGAGGGACAAATGGGCTATCATTGTAGGTGTAAGAGATTACAAAGAAATCAACGACTTAGAGTACACCGACAGGGATGCCATAGAACTATACAATAAGTTGAAGGAAGCTTGGCTCGAAGATCACCTTAAGCTCCTGATTAATGAAGAGGCCAACAAATCCAACATAGAATCTGCCATAAAAGATTGGTTAGCACCAAACGAAACTGAAGAAAGTGTGGTGCTCTTCTTCTTCTCTGGTCACGGTAGCTACGGCACTGATGTATATCCCTACGATGAGTCCGATGGTGAAGATGAGTATATCTGCCCCTACGACGCGCTAGAATACTCCTACGATAACGACATCCGAGATGACATCTTAAATGAGTGGCTAGACGAGCTGGATTCACAACATATAAGCGTGTTTCTGGACACCTGCTTCAGTGGAGGCTTCATCGACAAAGCGACTAGAAAAGAGCTTCTTTCATCTGATCTTAACGACGGCTTTGCCAAAGACCTATCCAAAGGTGGACGGGTAATCATTACTGCCAGCAACGAAACAGAGAGCTCTTGGGAATACGGAGCCCTCGAACATGGAGTATTTAGCTATTATATTCTGGAAGGCTTCGACAACTTGGAGCTTCTGGACGACAATGAAGACAACGAAATCTCAGCAGAAGAAATCTTTCTATATATAGAACCGCTTGTGAGAAATTACACGGAGCAGGATCAGCATCCGCAGATGTATGACGGTTATGAAGGGGAACTAACACTGATAACAACAGTAAAGATCAACTTGGACACCAACCCCTTCAAGACTTCCATCACCGTCGACGAAGTTAGCTACACTCCACCCGTGTCATTTGTCTGGCTCTTTTACACGGAACACACTTTCAACATTTCCCAACAAATTTTCCCAGAATACGAGACAAGATTTCTCTTCACATCTTGGAATGACGGAAACAACTCGACATCAAGAACCATCATAATCTCAGAATTTGTGTCAACAAACTACACAGCAAACTATCAGACACAATTTTACTTGACCGTAAACACAGAACCAATCGACCTGCCTACACCACCAAACGTCTCTCCACTGGGGCCATGGTATGACAACGGAACATTAGTGACATGCAATGCCCAAAAAGTGACTGGATACGCATTTGACCACTGGACAATTGACGGGGCAAGCTGGAATTCCGGCATTAACCCAATAAACGTCACAATGAGTGAACCACACGAGGTCACCGCTCACTATGTGGCAGACACTACCGGACCGTCTATTGGCACTCCTCTCCATGAACCCTATCTTCCTAACCCTTATGAAAAAGTGACAGTATCAGTGAACGTAACCGATGATCTAAGTGGAGTATATGAAGTAATTCTCTCATATAGAACAAACGAAAGCGAACCTTGGACAGACGTGCCCATGAACAAGACAACAGGAGACACGTACGTAGGAGAAATCCCCGGGCTAGAAGCCGAAATCGATGTGCACTACAAGATAACTGCATACGACAACGCCGATAACGATGCCGTAGAACCCACAGACGGAGAATACTATGTATGTCACGTCATCCCAGAGTTCCCAGCATGGACAGCGATGCTAACAACACTCTGTATAGTTTCAGTTATATTGATGTTCTTTAAGCGCAAGATGCAGACTCACTCAAAAACGCATTAATAGCAATTTTTAAAAGCAGTTATCAGCTCTTGGCGACGCAGATAGCTCACGACCCAATTCATATTTCTTTTTCTTGCGGTTCAGGTTTGGCGAAATCTTCGAATATGTCTTTGAGTTGGCGCTTCATGGTTCGTAAGTCGTGACTTAGACCGAAGAAGTCAGCGAAAAACTCGGTTGTTCGTATCACTTTTTTTCGTCCAACTCTTTCTCGAACGATCAAATCTAGGTCCTCTAGTTGTTTGAGGTGGCTGTAAGCGTGGTGTCCTCTGACATCGATGACTTGGGGCTGAGGCACTGGCTGTCTATAAGCAATGTATGACAAGGTCTTTAAGGGACCACTGGAAAGAAGCGGCCTTGTAGCTAGTCTTCGAACTTTAGGCGTGTATTCCGATTTCAACTGCAAAACGAACCGTTCACCTTCAAGTTCAAGGATTTCAAGGGCGGTGTCACGATTTTTATATTCCTCTATTAGAGCTTTCGCGAGCCTTTTAACTTTCTTTTTAGAGTGAGTCTTGACTAGTCTTCCCAAAGTCGTTAAATCAAGAGGTCGCCCAGTCACGTAGAGCGCTGCCTCTAGCAAAGCTAAATCGCGCGTAAATTTTTCTTGTTTAAGAGGTTCAGACGATTCCTGTTCCTTTTCCTCCAACATCGGAACCTCCTGTGATGGTTATGTAAAGTTCGCCGAGGTCTTCCTCTTGCCACAGGTTCACTTTGCCCCTTTGTGCAAGGAAAAGGAGGATTATAAACGTTTTAACTGTTTCAAGCTTTTCTAATCCAGCTACAACCTTGGAGAATACAATCAACTTCGTTTCATTTGCAAGTTGGCAAAGGAAACTGTACAAATTTTCCATGCGCTCTTCGATTTCTATCAAATATAGGTCAACTGGAGGAAGAATTTCCGGCGTGGGCAAGACTGGTTCCAAACCTGATTCTGGAGGAACTAGGCGTTCACCCTTCAACACTTCATCTAATAACTTCAATAGATGTTGGATGGTGGTTGAAGATAGCTCATAACGAAGCGGAAGGAACAGAGGTGGAGGTAGGAAATCCGGTGGAGCTTTAGGTGGAGGCGGAGGCTCCTCCAATTTTAATAGAAGCTTGGACTTCATGAGGTATATGGTGGTGGAAGAATCGAGAGCCATACCTGAGGCTCTAAAATCGACTTCTCCTCTTTTCTCCATTTCCTCCAAGAAAGACGTTAACAGAAAGGAGATGTTGATGTCCCAAGGCATTATCTTTTGCATTCTGTGAAGTTCGAAGAGTATGTTCCATGGAGGCTTAAAGTAGAATGGTTTTTCCATAGACGAGGACACTAGGCAGCCTCCTTAAGCATGGCGGAAACCACGTGGGAGACTCCGTTACGTTCGTATATACCGTATATTCTCTCGGCTTTGCTGACCATTTCAGGCTTCAAAGTGATAACTAGAAACTGGGATTTCGCCGATTCTTCAGCCAAAAGCTCTCCTAGCTTGGCTACATGAAATGCATCTAGATGCGCATCAATCTCATCAAACAAGTAGAAAGCGGCAGGCATAAAATCTTGCAGAGCAAATATGAATGCAACCGCTGCCACGGATCTTTCACCGCTGCTGGCTCCACTCACAAGGATGGGAGGCTTGCCGGGGAATTGAACAAGCATATCCATTCCGCCATTGAAGGGTTCATCAGGATTTTCAAGCTTTAGGAGAGATTCTCCACCTTCGGTTAGTTTCGAGAAATACCTTTTGAAGCTTCCATGTATTTTGTTGAAAGCTTCCATGAAAACCGCACGTTTTTTCCTTTCAATCTCATCCATGAAGGCGAGGATAGTTTGTTTTTCCTTTTCAAGTTCATTCATGCGTATGGATAGTTCTTTGTATCGTGAAGTTTGCTCAGCGTAGTGTGTTCGAGCTAGTTGATTAACGGCTCCTAGTCGCTCCAGTTCAAAGCGTAATAGTTTGAGGGATGACTCAGCTACCTTGAGTTGTTCCGGTGAAATTTTCAAGGGTTCTTCATAACCGAGTTCCCTCGATCGATGACGGTGCTGATCTAATTGCAATTCATATGTTTGAAGGCTAAGTTGAAGCTCATTGAACAACTGATCTGAACGTTCATACACGGCATCCAATCTATGTAGCTTCTTATCAATGTCATCAATTTGGAACGTGAATTTTTTCGACTCTTCCCTAGCGGTTAAAACGGTGCGAGATAATTCCTCCTTGGTGCTTTCGAGTTCTAGAAGGTCTTTTTCGAGCGTCTCTTTTTGCAGATGCGCTTCTTCAACTTCCTTTTCTACCGTTGAAATCTGCCACTTCACCTTTCTAAGCTGAATTCTAATGTTGTCAGCGCCTATCTTGAGAACATTCTTAAACTTGGATTCGAGAGTTGCAAGGTTGGTCTCTATGCTACCACTTCTCTGCCGCAACTCAATAACTTCTTCTCCTAACCTTTCTCGCTGAATTTCCATTTCTTGAATCTGAACTGGATCAGTTTTTCGCCGTAATTCCGCCATTTCATTGCGCAATTTTTGCATCTCTTTTTGAAGAGCGGTGCGTTGCGCTTTTTGGAGTCCTAGTTGCGTTTTCTCTTTTCCAAGACGCTCATTAACCCCTTGTATATACCTCTCAATACGCTTGATATTTTGTCTAGTTTGCTTTACGCTTCTGCGTACTCTTGCAATTTCACCCTCAAGGGTGGTGATGGCTTCAGCCAATCTGGTGAGTTCCATCCTAGTTTTGTCGATTTCCTCGTCAAAAACATTTATGTCCTGTCCTCTCTTCAATAAGTGCCCCTGAAGAGCCCTTACGGCTTCGTCAAGACTTTTCACAGCAGACTCGCTTGGAATGATAGAAGAGAAGTCAACGGGCGCTCGATAATAACCGCTTTCAAATCCTCCACCTGCTTCATAAAGGTCTCCGTTAACGGTAACTGTTCTGTGACCGCTACGGGAAGCCGCGAAAGCAGTTTTTTCATCTCTTGTTACAAGAGTGTCTCCAAAGACGAAAATCGTAGCGGGTTCGTAACTTTTCGCACATTTGACAAAGGCAGAGGCAGGTCCGCTCACTCCTCCAAGCTTTGGGGGATTAATGGACTTGATGGCGGACAATTCTTCAAGGGGAATTATTTTAATCCTACCTAATTTCAGGCGTTTCAGTGTTTCAGCGCAAGTGAACGCTGCGTCAAAATTTTGAACGACCATGGAGTCGAGCCAACCAGCTGCTGTTGCCTCTATGACTCGTTCATAGCCACTTTGCACTTTAATCAGATTTCTGAGTCGTCCATATACACCAGAAATTACGCCTAATTCTGCGAGTTCTTCGATGTTTCTTAACGCGTTTTCCTCTGTTGCAACTTTTTCAGCCAGTTCACGTTGAGTGGCAAACTCCACCACCGCTTCTCGAGCGGATTCAGCTATTTTCTCAGCTTGGGTTATTTCTTTCTCCACGGATTCCCTTTGTGTAATTCTTCGCTCTAAGGTTCGTTCAAGGCTTTTGGATCGTTTTATTTGCTCTCTCTGCACAGCTTTGAGGTCTGCATAGGATTTTTTGAGGTCGTTTAGGGTGGATGAAAATCTATCTCTCCTAGTTTTGAGGTCGTTTAGTCGACTTGAAAAAACTTTTATTGTTGTTTGGCTTCGGATAAAGTCGCTTCGCAGGTTAATAAGATTCTGAGTAAGCTTATCTAATTGTCGTTCAACTTCCCGAGTTTTCTTGCTGTTTTCGCCTAAGCTAGACCGTAGTTGTGCAGCTTCATTTGAGACCGCCTCATATTGAGACTGTTTGAGGTCAATTTCTTTGGAAAAGCGAATACGTTCTCGTTTTAATCGCCGAATCTCCTTGCTGTTTTCAGCGATTTCGTTTTTGATAGTCTCTAGTTGTTGGAGACTGTTCTCCCTCACTTTTTTTAGACCTTCAAGGCTTGTTGTTCCAGCGCTCATTTTAGTTGCTAGTTCGGTTAGTTTCGATTTGATGTCGCCTATCTTAATTTGAACTTCAAGAAGATGTGTTCCACCTTCATCAATCATTTCTGAACCGAGTTTTCTCCATTCCGTTTCGACTTCACGACGCTGAGACCTAAGTTGTTCCCTCAGTTGCCTCGATTTTTCAACCTTACCCCGAACTGCCTCAATTTTTGTGGTGACATCAGCGATTTTTCTTTGAATTTCCAAGATTTCACCGAAAATTTTCATGGCTTCAAATTTTTTGATTTCCTTTTGAAGGAACATGTAACGAAGCAGTTCGTTACGTTCTCTTTCTAGGTCGTCTACTCTCTTTTGCACTTCATCTATTCGACCCATTGCTGTTCGGACAGATATCTCAGCCGCTCGAAGTTTTTCTTCTGCCTCAGCCTTTTCGGCATCGTACTGGGCTATGCCCACCAGGTTTGATATCATTTTTCTACGTTCGTGAGAAGAAACTTCAGCCATGCGTGTGATGGTTCCCTGCACAACAACGTTGTGTCCAGTCGGGCTGATTCCAGCCATAGCCAATATGTCAATGATGCGGGACCTTGAAATTCTTCTTCCGTTGAGACGATAAACACTTTGTCCGTCCCTGTAGATTTCACGGGAAACGGTTACAGTGCTTGTGTCAACGGGTAGGCGGTTGTCAGAGTTGTTAAATTGAATAACAACTTTGGAGGCTTTCGCCTTTTCTACATGCGCTTCAGGAGAACCGTGAAATATTAGTTTGGCAAGGCTTTCGGCGCGAAGTCTTCTAGCGCTCAGCTCACCTAAGCCAAATAAAACAGCGTCAGAAATATTGGTCTTCCCGCTTCCATTCGGTCCAGTGAGGACGGTGAAGCCTTTGTCCAGCATTATGCTGGCGGTTTTCGGACCGAAGGACTTGAAGCTTTTCAGTTCGATTTTTTTGATGTAAGGCATTTTCCTCTAAGCCGCCTTCGGTTTTTTCATAGCGAGGATTATCCTATCATTTTACAATCTTTATATAAATATGTTCTATAAATAAAATATGCATAGGAAACGGGTTTTAACTATTTTGTTGCAAAAGCTTGGAGGGTTTTCATCTTTTTCTCGTGCCGCGGAACTTTTCAGCCATTTTTTTGACAAGAGATTTTATACTTTCCTCATTGCCGTAGACGAGCATATATCCGTTCTTTTGCATTTTGCACGAAAGTTTGTTTCCTTTGGCAAGTCTTTCCACGTCTTCTTTGGGCGTATCTTTCGAAATTTGAACTCTCACCCATTTTTTGTCTCGCGGAAGTCCGGGAACGAATCTGGGACTTACTTCCTCTTTTTCCTCGATTTTTATTCTTTTTGCTTTCTCAAGTTTTCTCAACCACAACTCGACAAATTCTGTTCCTAATTTTTTTTGTGCCATAAAAATGGCGTGGGATTCGACGTTTCTCAGATAGGTTTCGATTCTCGGAATGTTTTCTATGTTGGTTGGGTCGGCTTTTAGAATTTGTATCATGGTTTTGGCGGAGCGTAGGTCGTTCATTATGTCTGTTGGAATTTTTTCACCTTTTTTTCGAAGTTCGATGAGTAAATCATCTAGAACTTTCCAGTTTTCTTCGTAACTCATGTTTTATGCTACTCTCCTTCCAGAGTCGTCTAGATTCTAATAGAATAGAGTTGCACTTTAAACTTCGGATGCTTGTAGAATAGGTAAGCTATACGCTTTTAACGAAAAGGTTTTTAGTTGCGTCTCCCAACACAACAAACAAAACTAGTTTCCACATGTGAGGTGATAAGTTTGTCTGTATTTGCGGCACCTGGAGCTTATGATCGTGCCATTACCGTGTTTTCCCCAGATGGACGTCTCTTCCAAGTTGAATACGCCCTCGAAACGGTGAACCGCGGGGCAACAATACTAGGAATAGCTTGCTCCGAAGGAGTTGTCTTGGGAGCAGAAGAAAAAATTGAAACAAAACTGCAGGATACGAATTTTACTTGGAAGCTATACGAGGTAGACGACCATCTTGGAGCAGCAGTCGTTGGCTTGGGATCCGACGCTCGCATACTCATAGACCAAGCTCGGATTTACTCCCAAAGCAATCGACTAATGTATGACGAAGCCATCGACGTTGAAATCATTACAAAACGCGTTGGAGACATAAAACAACTCTATACCCAACACGCAGGAGTAAGACCCTTCGGAGTCTCAATTATTTTCGGTGGAGTTGACAAAACTGGAAACAGAATATTCACAACTGACCCAAGCGGCTCCTACAGAGGCTACAAGGCAGTAGCCGTGGGCATCGGCCGCGAAACAGTTGAAAACATCTTAAAGGAAGAATATCGCGAAGACATGAATCTCGATGAAACAATTAAACTTGCCGTTAAATGCCTTACAAAATCTCTTGAAGCGAGAGGAGAGCCTAAGAGAATCAAAATAGGCGAGATTCCATCCGCGACAAAAAAACTCAGAATGCTGACCGACGAGGAAATTGAGACCTACCAGAGAGGGCTTGAGGGCAGTGGAACTTCATGAGCGAACGCTACACCGTTGCGCGCATGACCCATGATGGAGAACACTTTGAAATCCTGGTCAAGCCCCAACTAGCCTTTTCATATAGACTCCAAAAAACCACATCCATTTCCGAACTTTTGATCACAGAAACCATTTTCACCGATGCTGGAAAAGGGTTGAGGGCATCAGAAGAGAAACTGCACGAAGTCTTCGGAACCACGGATCCCATCAAAATAGCCAACATTATCCTCAAAAAGGGTACGCTGCAACTGACTACAGAACAACGAAAACAGCTAGTTGAAGACAAACGAAGACAAATCGTTTCCTTCATATCCCGTCAATGCATCGATCCGAAAACGAATCTTCCACACCCTCCCATGCGCATAGAACACGCGATGAAGCAAATTCACTTCTCAATAGATCCCTTCAGAGACGTCGAAGAGCAAGCAAGAGAAGTCATAAAACTTTTACGTCCAATTCTACCACTTAAAATGGAACAAGTTTCCGTAGCTGTACGCATACCACCAGAGTATGCAAGTAAAGTTTACGGAACCGTTAAAGGCTTCGGCGTAATAAAACGGGAACAATGGCAAGCCGATGGATCGTGGTCCGCAACTATAGAAATGCCAGCTGGGCTTTACGGTCCCTTCTTGGAAAAGTTGGGAAAAATAACTCGAGGTAATCTTGAAGCAAAAATGGTTAAATAGGTCTTTCATGTTCGAGGTGATGAATATGCCCCTTTTCTATGAGAAAAAACAGCTTGTAACTCCTGGCGACCTCATTGCCGAAGACAATTACATAGCCGGCGACAATACTTACAAAGATGATGGCAAAATTTATGCTAGCCGAGTTGGACTCGTTGATTACGAAGCTCGAAAGGTTCACGTCGTTGCTCTGAAGGCGTTTTACGTTCCTTACGTTGGAGATACTGTTATTGGAAAAGTCATCGAAGTGACCACCGGTGGCTGGATCATAGACATCAACGCTCCCTATTTTGCGATGCTTCGAGCATCTGACGTTATAGATCGCCCCTTTAAACCCCAAACAAGCGATTTACCATCCATCTTCGACGTAGGCGATATAATCATAGCGCAGATAGTTGCCTACGACCGAACCCGCGACCCTCTATTAAGTGTCCGTGAACCCGGTCTCGGGAAGACCATGCGAGGCCAACTCGTTGAAATCACTCCTACAAAGATTCCACGGGTTATCGGGAGAAAAGGCTCGATGGTAAGTATGATAAAAAGGGAAACAGGATGCCAAATCACCATTGGTCAAAATGGATTGATTCTAATTAGCGGCAAGACTCCTGAAAATGAACGACTAGCTGTTATGGCTCTTCACAAAATTGAAGATGAATCTCATACAAGTGGATTGACAGATCGTGTAACTGAAATGCTTAGAAAGAAAAAGGAAGATGTTGAACATGCCTAAAAGAAAAACTAAAAAGAAGAAATTGAAAATGCTTCAGAAAAAGCCTGAAAAATTAATCGACAAAGATGATGTTAGACTAGATGGAAGAAAATTAAATGAGTTAAGACCTGTAAAAATTGAAGTTGGTGTTCTCGGTAACGCTGACGGTTCTGCGTACATCGAACAGGGGAAGAATAAGATTCTCGCCGCAGTCTACGGACCTAAGGAAGTGCATCCGAGGCATTTAGCCCTACCTGATCGCGCTGTGCTTCGTTGTCGTTATCACATGGCGCCCTTTTCAGTTGATGAAAGGAAGTCACCCGCCCCATCAAGAAGAGAATTGGAACTTTCAAAGGTGATTAGAGAAGCTCTAGAGCCCTCCATCTTCGTCGAATACTACCCAAGAACATCAATTGACATTTTCATCGAGGTCTTACAAGCGGACGGCGGAACGAGATGTGCGGGCATCACTACCGCTTCCCTCGCGTTAGCTGATGCTGGAATTCCGATGCGAGACCTGGTTGTCGCATGCGCAGCTGGAAAAGTAGATGGATGTCTGGCGCTTGATCTTATGGATGTAGAAGATAAATTGGGCGAGGCGGATGTGCCCCTAGCCTTGATGCCTAACTTAAACGCTATAACCTTGCTTCAGATGGATGGAAGTTTAACGATTGAAGAGTTCGAGAAAGCCATTAACCTTGCCCTCGAAGGCTGCAAACAGTTATACACCCTTCAAAAAGAGGCTTTGAAATTGAAGTATGTTACCGTTAAGGAGGATTTGGAAGAATGACACCCCCACCAATAGTTATACGTGTCAAGCAAAAACGAATCGCTGAACTCGTTTCCAGCGGAAAGAGATTAGACGGACGAGGATTAACTGATTACCGTGAAATCCAAGTGGAAGTAGGAGTCATTGAACGCGCTGAGGGTTCCGCTCGCGTACGTCTAGGCAAAACCGAAGTGATGGTTGGAATAAAAATCGAGACCGGCCAGCCTTTTTCAGACGTCCCCGACAAAGGTGTCCTCACCGTTAACGCTGAACTCGTGCCTTTGGCATCGCCCACCTTTGAACCTGGACCACCTAACGAAAACGCAATAGAATTAGCCCGAGTCGTTGACAGAGGCATACGAGAATCAAAGGCTATTGAACTGGAAAAGCTATGTGTTGAGCCGGGAAAAAATGTTTTCATAGTTTTCATAGACGTTTACGTTCTCAACCACGACGGGAATCTTATAGACGCCTCAGCTATGGCAGCCTTAGCTGCCTTACTCAATACAAAGATGTTTAACTATGAACTAGAGAAAGGAGAAATCAAGATAAAGCCAGGCTACACCCCGCTTCCAATCATAAACCACCCGATAGCCGTTACTTTCGCCAAGATAAATGATAAGCTTATAGTGGACCCTTGGCTTGAGGAAGAACAAGTCATGGACGCCAGACTTACGATGACTCTAGACAAAGACGGAAAAATTTGCGCCATACAAAAAGGTGGCTATGGTTACTTTACGACGCAACAAATCTTGGAAGCCGCTAAGATAGCTCGAGAAAAAACTGAAGAGTTACGGAAAATTCTGGTGAAAGGCTGATGGGTCGCAAAACAAAGAAGGTCGATATGACAAGAGGACTCGGGGCTCGCTACGGCTCAACATTGAGAAAACGCTACATTAAGGTACTTTCAGAGACAAAGAAAGCCCATAAATGTCCTCAATGTGGGTCTGCGTCAATTCGACGAGAAAGCGTGGGCGTTTGGAATTGCAGAAAATGCGGTCTCACTTTCACGGGTGGCGCCTACACCCCGGTCACTAAACTTGGGGTTGTGGCTAAACGCGCGGTAAAAGGTTCGTCTGCTCCAGAAGCTTGATTAGAATAGAAAGGTGAAAGTTTCACAGTTTGCCGTTTCTTTTGAAGGGGCGATTAGATAAGTGATACTGTTAACTACCTCCCGGAGACCGACAAGAAGAATAAGAACGCTTTGTCACGATTTCGCCCACTCCGTTCCAAACATTGTCCGAATCAACCGAGGCAAACTGAATCTGGATGGAATAGCTGAAAGGGCTGTTGAACTAAACGCGAACCGAATAGTTGTCATTGACCGATGGAAGGGAGGACCTGGAAAAATCAAGCTTTTTCATATAGAACCAACCGGCTTGGTTCCGGTTACTCCGTTAATGTACGTCGCTGGCGTTAGGCTTCAAAGGGAATTTGAGACGAAGGCAAAGCATGTTCGATCTCTTGTGGTGACCACGGAGCCGGAAAATCCTCCTGAAACCGTAAGAATTGCAGAGCATTTGTCAGATTTCCTCAATTTGCCAAGGTTATCAATAGATGAGGCTGCCGCAAAGTATCAAGCTTCGATGCACATTTCACTTGACGCTTCACGGCGCACCAAAATCACGTTTATGTTTCTTCCGCAAATGGTTGAAATAGGTCCTAGAATTACTCTATCAAATTTGGCATGGGAAGTCCCTACATGAAGGCTAAAGCTATTATTCGTCTAAATTTCTCATCTGAAAAACAGTTGAAAATCTTGCTGGAGGCGTTGAAGCCAGAAACCAAAACTCCGCCAACCCGCCGTTCTAAGGTTCAGATGAAAGGTGAAGGAAACAGCTTAACCCTGAAATTCGAAGCAAAAGATACTTCCGCCATAAGAGCCGCCATAAACTCTTATTTGCGGCAGACTAGTATGCTCATTGAAATCATAGGGTTAATAGAAAAGTCCTCGTAGCAAAAAGCCTGCATACCCATAATCGCTGTCAAAGCCAAATCGCTATTAAATTTCTGTAGTTCATTAGGGTGTATATTTGAAGGGGTGTTTTGATCTGTCTTTGTTTTCTATTAGCTCGTCCATTGTGGGTCTGCCCTCTATTGCCTTGCGGATGGCGTGTCGCATGGCTTTGTAATTGTTTATGTATACTCTTTGCCTGTCAACTGCTGTTGGATGAACAAACACGTTGGCGATGATTATTAGCTCTTCAGCAGCTTCCTTTGGGATTATCCCATCTGCAACACTGTCAATGACTGCCTTCGCCACTGCCGTTTGTGCAGGCCCATAAACCATACTTGCCTGACGCATGTTCCTAATAGTAACCGTTGGAACTATCAGAGTTTCAGGCTTAACCATTAAGTTTGGCTCCAAAATGCCTAGTAATGGTTCATGTCCTGGTGTTGGTGTAGCCTTAGCCTTTGCGAAAGCCTCAGCCAATGGGCCATCCTTCTTGCCGACGAGTAGGTCTATGTGGGCTACTTCTGCGCCTTGTCCCGCCAAAGCCTCGCCCACCCGCAAATTGAAGTCTCGTATGATTTCAGGTGTTATTTCAATGGCTTTGAAGCGTTCTTTTATGGGTTTTTCTCCGATCTCAAAGGTAACTGGTTTTGGTTCTATTTTACCTAATTTCTCTAATTCTATTCGCAGCTCTTCTCTTGCTTCGTAGGTTAGTTCTCCGCCCACGCTTAATGGCTTTCTAACTGGTCCTACTTTTACTTTCATCATGTTTAAGGCTGATTTTGTGCCTACGGCTCCGCTTCCAACAATGATGCGTGCCATTTTCTGTATTTTATACTGTAGTTCAAGGGCTTCCTGTAGCTCACCCTTTTTCATGTGATTGTAGATTTTAACCCAGATGTCTGGTATTACGTTGGCGCTTGCAAGGATTGCTCCGGAGCATCCAGCGGCTAAAGCAGCTACAACAACCTCGTCGTGTCCACATACAACATTGATTTTGTCGCGTACTTTCTCCAAAACGGCAAGGATGTAATTGAGTTGTCCGCTACTGTCTTTTAAACCAACAATATTTGGGATTTGAGCCAAGTCTTCAACCATTTGCCAAGAAAGCTGGACGCCTGTGCATTGTGGGATATTGTAAAGAATTATGGGCAAGTCTACTTCGCTTGCAATAGTATAGTAGTGTTGGTAAATGCCCCGGTTTGTAGGTTTTAAGTAGAAAGGCGTAACAATTAAGGCAGCTTCTACACCTACATCTTTCGCGTATTTTGTCATTTCTAAAGCTTGATCTGTTCCAGAGGCTCCTGCGCCCACTACCACTGAAACTTTTCCGTCGACTTCGTCCACAACTGTGTCAATGACTTGTTTTTTCTCTTCTGTTGTTAAGTTTACAAACTCGCCTGTAGTGCCGCATGGGACAACCCCGTGGACGCCTAGTTCTATGCAACGCCTAACTAAAGCTCGCAGTCTTTCTTCATCTACAGCTTTTCCATCATCCGTAAAAGGCGTAACTAAGGCTGGCAAAATTCCCTCGGGTTTAAACATGTATTTCCCGCCTATATTTTCATCATAACTCTTATATCATTTAAGTTTTGAAGTGAAATCATACAAATATCGGAGGACCAGTTTTTGGAAAAAATTAGAGAACGATTAAGAATCAAAGAGGAAACTCTGAAGGAAATTAACGATTTTCTTATGAAAGAAGATAACCTCCTCGTAAATGGCCTGCTAAAAATCGTTGAGAAACATGGTGGTGTTGATGAAATTAACCGCAGGGCTCGGGAAGCACGTAAACTTGAAAACCTGTTGGAACGCCTTAGGAGAAGGAGTCCACTTTACATAAAGGGTCTTGAGTGGCTGACAGAGCAGCGGGATAAAGGAGCCTTTGTCAGTATTCCAGAATATCGCCGAAAAATTCTAGGAGAAAAAGCTGAATACATCAAGTTTGATGAGTCTTTTGCGGTAACCTTAGAGATTAGTGCATGTAACTTTTTCCCGTGGCTCATAGAAGAAGCGAAAAAGGCTATTGCTCAACAAGACCTTATGCCCGCCCGTTACATTCGAGTGCGTTCCATGAAAGAACAGGTCGAAGATGGCGATGTCATTGCGTTTGCTGCTACAATGCAAATCATAGGTGCGTCTTATGTGGAAACCTTAGATACAAAAGGAACCATGCCGGGACCTGATGGTCAGCCAATTAACGTTCATTTAGGAGGTCCTGAAACTATCACAGGCTATTTCGGCGGTGTGGGAGTGCCAAACGAATATGCCTTAAAATGGGTTGATGATTTTCTTCATTATTACACGGAATATGGTGTTCGACAAGTATTGAATGTAAACTCGGGTACTGCAATGCTTGGGTTTTGGCTTCACAAGCTAGGCGTTGATGTGGAATTTAAGATTTCGGTTTTCGTGGGTAACGATAACCCGTATGCGTGTTTCTGGACATTAATGGCTGCAAAGCTTTTCAGTCGAGATGACGGCACAACGCCTCTCATAGGCTTTAATCTCTCCAATTCCGTTAACAACGAGACTATTGAGCTGTCGGCTTACATACGGAAGGACTTTGGCTTCGAAGATATTGTTCGCATCGAACACCACATCGTAGAAGCGTACAAGGGCATTGTCAGACAACCTTACAACCGGCTGAACGAATTTCTAGAAATAGCGGGCCATGTTAAAAACGTCAGCGCTAAGCATGAAGGTGCATTTCCTGAAATTGAGGTAGCACGTGAGCATCCGTCGAACCTTTTGGAGTATTTTACTCCCAAAAAAGATATAGTTGCACAAGGATTGATGCCAAAGCTTCTAATCAATTATCTCGACAAACATGATTCAGTCAACAGAACAGCCAGAGCCCTCACGGAGCAAGGTTTAACATTCATCGCAGCCCGCAACCTGCACAAGAAATGATCTTTTTCTCTCCACATTCATCACAGAACTTCTTTCGATGTTGTGAATAGCGCTTATACGAATCTGTTATTTGATGATGCTTATTATCTACGTATCAAAGGGAAACTTTGAACAGTATCTGGCTAGGTAAATGTTGGTAGCCCGGGGGAGATTCGAACTCCCGTCGACGGGTCCAAAGCCCGCCATGCTTGTCCGCTACATTCGGCAGAGTTTTCCTCCTCTACCGGGCTAAGCCGGTTTCCCGGGCTACATTTATTGCTATATTTCTCGCGTTCATATTAACCTTAACCTCCAACTACACCCTTGAATACAGAAATTTACAAGAGGGAAAATTCTACGAATTACTCTGGGTCAATGAAAGCCAAGGCTAAGAGAAACTGCCTAGAAAAACTAACTGAATTGACAAGACTTTGAGAGGTTCGCAGACTAGAGTTTTTGGCTATTCAGCTTCGCCTTCTTCCGCTGCCTCTTCCTCTTCCGCTGTTTCTTCCTCTTCTGCTTCTTCAACTTCCTCTGCTTCAGCTTCGCCGACTACTTCTGCTTCAGCAAACCGCCGACTTATCCTCGTTATCTTGATTCGCACATGGTCTCCTTGTTTGGTGTTTGGGACAAAGGTTACGAGACCTTTGATTCTTGTTATGCCTTCTCCTCGACGGCTGATCTCTTCAATTTCCACGTCGTATTCTTTTCCCACCTCAACAGGCTTTGGAGGAAATCCTCGGGCGAATCCTCTTCCTCTTCTTTCATACCGCATTTTTTCACCTCTCCATCATTTTATAAATTTTTTTCATTCATTTACAGGACGGTTAGTTTTCCGTATTTTCCTGCGTTTAGTTGAATTTCTCCTCTGAAGGATCTGATGTATCCGTTTTCGATTTTTACTGTGTCGTCGACGTTGACTTGGTCGATTTGTTCGTTCCATAGGGTTAGTTTTATTGTGCCGGTGTCGTCTTTGATTATGGCGTCGGCAACCTGGTATGTTTCGTTTCGGTAGCTTGAACGAACCTCGCGGGTCTCTGATTTTTGGATTACTTTTGCTTCAACGTCTACTCTTCTCATTCCATCCGTTAGTTCTTTAATTTTCAGAATTCTTCCTCCTGTTTTGATCTAATTTTTCCGCGATTTCCTGCCCCGCTTTCACTGGTGCTCCTTGGAAAGGTATGGAGTCGTATTTTCGCTCCCTCTTTTCAAATCTTCTGGCTCTCTTTGCTGTATGTACCGTTTTTTCTGGAAGCCTTTTCAGCATCTACTCTTTCGTCCTAATCGCGGAACCAGCCGCCAAAACAGAACCAGCTTGCCGTCAAAACGACTTTACGCGTAGCTCCATTTTATTGGGCCAGTGATGATGAAGGAATATTATGTTGGATATAAGTTTTGCTACATGAAGTTTCTGGAGTTTTTCTGTAGAGACTAGCAAGGGTTTTAGATGGACAAGAAGATAGCTTATACATCACTCGTATCGTAGTGCTTCCACGGGATCAAGTTTTGCCGCTTTTCTCGCTGGGTACAAGCCAAAGAGGATGCAGATGGCTATTCCAAAAATTACGGCGATGATTACCCATGACCAAGAAAAGATGGGTGCAATAGTCGCTTGCTCCGCTTCTGGTGCCTGAAACACATGGTTTTGTTGCGGCGAAGCAAAGCCTGACAAAACATAGCTCAAAACATGGGCAATCCCGTAACCTGTTGGTACCCCTATTAAACTGCCTACGATGCCTATTAAGGCAGACTCTGCTAGAAACATGGTTAGTATGGTTCTGCTCTTTGCTCCGACTGCTTTGAGTATACCTATTTCGCGGGTTCTCTCCATCACTGAGACGGTCATTATGTTCATTATTCCGATTCCTGCGACTAGCAAGGCGATGGAAGCTATAGATGTGAGGAAGATTTCAACCATGTTCAATATCGAATTAACTTGTTGTATGAAGGAGAGCGGCACAAGCACAGTAATTTGGTATGGCGGAAACAGGTTTTCAATGTCTTTCGCGACGCTTTCAGAAAGATATGGGTCATCGACTTTAACAAAAATTAAATCTGCAACATTTCCATAAATTTTTATGGCGGTGTCTATAGGTATAAAAATCCAATAGTCAAAGTTAGTTAATCCCGATGTGCCTGTTTTTTCCAGTGTTCCAGCAACAGTGAAATTAGCAGTTAAGGTGTAGTTTCCAAAAATGGTTACAGCCATTTTAACCGTATCGTTGGGGTGGGCAAAAGCGGGTTCTGTTTCGTTCGGATGGTTAACTTTGTAGCCAATAATCAGAGTGTCGTTTTTGATTTGCTCGGGCATTTCGCCTTCCTCAAAAAGGAATCTATTTGGAAAAACCTTCTCGGCGAATTCGGTAAAGTTGACAGCCGCCCCGACGAATGCAATTACATTCTTATCTCCATTGTACAAGTTTACACCGCCTATCTGCAGAACGGGAGTAGCAGCCGAAACATTTGAAACATTTCTGACGTTTGCTACCTCGCTATTTGTGAAGGGTTCTCTCATTCCTGCAAATAACGTTCCTGGTATGACTGTTAATACGTCCAATTCAAAGCCTTGTTCCATTCGTTCTGTTATGGATACGCGAAATCCCTCGCCTAAGGAAGCTAGGGCGATGATAGCCGTGATTCCTATGACCACGCCTAGGGTTGTTAGAAATGTTCTCAGCCTTCGATGCTTCATGCTTTCCCAAGCCATGGAAAGCATTCTCTTCAGTCTCATGGCTAATTACGCCTCTCCTTCACTGTTTGAATTGAACCGTCTTTTAGATAGATTATGCGATCCACAGTTTCCGCTATGGCTGGATCATGGGTGACCACGATAAACGTTTGCCCCTTCTTTTTGTTCAGACGCTCCATGAGCTGAACGATTTCCCATCCGGTAGTTGTGTCCAGGTTCCCAGTCGGCTCGTCAGCCAAAAATATCTTCGGATCGTTTATCAAGGCGCGAGCTATGGCGACTCTTTGCTGTTCTCCGCCGCTCATCTCAGAAGGTCTATGATTCATTCGGTCTTCAAGACCTACGAGCTTTAGCATGTCCTCAGCTTTTTTGATGGATTCCTTTTCTGGCAAATCTGCTAGCGTCAGGGGTAGCTCAACGTTTCTAAGTGCGGTAAGTCTGGGGAGCAGGTTAAAAAATTGGAAAACGAACCCTATTTTACGCAGACGAACTTCGGCTAGCGCGTTGTCGTTCAATGTGGAAAAACTAATGCCGTCAACCGAAACTTCGCCTTCGTCTGGTCTATCTAAGCCGCCTAAAACGTGAAGAAGAGTTGATTTTCCGCTTCCAGAGGGACCAAAGACAGCTACAAATTCGCCTTCTGCAACATCAAAGGTTATTCCCTGCAACGCTGGAACGAGAACCTTGCCCATTCGGTAGGTTTTCTTCAGATCTTTTGCTTCGAGTAAGGCTGTCACGTTGGCACCGGCTTGATGAAGTAAGGACAATACGTTCTCTTTTATTTTAAGTTATCTAACTTTAGAAACTCTTTTAGATTCCGAAGAAGAATCCTAAGATAGCTCTTAAGATAAGGGCGACTGCGGAGATGCTTGTTGCCTTTCCCCATGTTGTTCCACGTAGGAGGCGTATTGCGGTTGCGCAGAGAACTAGGGTCCACACCTCCCTTAAGAAGGGGAAATAAAACGGGATATTCGATATGACGAATACAGGGTGTAACATTGCATAAAGTCGGTAAGGCAAAATGGGATACCAGTTTTCTTCAAACACAGCGTTCACAGCATTAGCTTCCGCCTCCGTTGTCGGTGGCCACGTTTTCGTTGGCAAGTTCAACGGTGAAAGCATTGAAATTATCGCTGCGCTAGCTATCGTGTAAACCACGGTGGCTATGAAGGCATACCCAATGATAACGAAAAACATAGTCCACGGGCCTAGTTCTTCTCGAAAAACTTTTGCGACTAACAATAGAATGCCAGCCCAAAGGATCCAATTCATGGAGAAGGAAACAGCCGCCGACATTAAAATGCCGATGATTGATCCACCAAATGCTCCTGTCTCAATGGAGGAAGCATACTTTTGAAAACGTAGGTCATCAATTTTTATCGTTAGATTTGCCTGTGCCTGCCAAACTAGTATAAATTCCAATCCCATTACGTTTTGCCAGTCTGGAGAATTAGCTGAATTCCAACCTTGGTCTGGACCAATTTTGAGTGTTGCATTACTCCATTCGTCGCTTGAAGCTAGAAAACTGATTAGATCTAATTCAAAGTAACTACTTTCGCTGCTGGAAAACAATCGTAAAGTTGCATTACTCGGAACTTCATTTTCATGTATCCACTTGATCCAAAAAAACAGTTCCTTGTAACCCGTGTCTTCTGAACAATCAAGGGATTCTATACCCGTTATTTTCGTCCAGATGCTTGTGTCATTGAAAACTGAAGATTTGACACTATGGTTGCCAACTGTATTTCCCGCTTTGTAATCTGTCTCATCGAGTGATGGTGAATCGTTGGAGGTCCAAAGTGCCGTTGATTCAGTCCAGTCATCCTCATCAGGGGTAACTGTTAGAAGAAGAAACTTCGAGGCGACTACATATTGCTCAACTACACTAAAGGAAATGAATAGCACTAAAATTAGGAGAACACCTTTAAAGTCTGGTTTTTCAATAATTTTTTTGAAAGCCTTAACTGGAGAATATAAAACCTCAAATACTTCACGAACACCCAATTTTTAGCCATTCTCCACAACAATTGATGCTTGTTTGCTTACGTTTTTAGAGTAGTCTTCTGAACTCACATATAACTGTTTTATTGAACTATTTTAAGTGCGAGAAAAAAATGGCGCCAAACAGAAAAACAGTTGCTGTGATACGAAAGCTCATCCAAAAAACAACTTAAGGCGATTTAGTCGGTAGAAATGTTAAATGGCTCCTAAAATAAGGACTATGACTACTATGAGTATTCCAGCGGCAACCGTCTGGAAGCCGTATAACAACATGTTCTCCTTCGCGATTCTTCCAAGATAAAGGCCTAAAGAAAATAATGTGGCTAAGGTGAGAATGAATGAGACAATGTAGGCGTCCCAGATTACAAACGTTCCCTTCAACGTGAGGATGAAGGGAATAAGAGAGATCACCGCCGTCAACATAGGTGATGCGCCGTCGATAAATGCGGCATACACAGAAACAAAGTCAGAAGCGTCACTGAGTATGGAGTCGCTGAGATCAGTGAGCATGGCAGCCTCGACCGTTTTAAGATGGCTCTTTCTCTCAGCCTTTTCAGTCATGTAGGCGCCAAAAAGACCGGACACGCCCATAGCTAGACATGCCCCTAACCCTGCGGTGACAATTATTTCAGGCTCTGTGACTCCCACGATCCAAGAGCCTACAATAATGCCAAGTACAGTCATTGAGCCGTCAAAACCGTTCTTGATGAAGTATCTTCTGGCAATAGGAGTCATTTGCGTAATCCGTAGATACGATCTAATTCTTCGAAAAAAAATTCCAACGCGTTTTATCATGCGTTAACCACGCTGAGACGACGGTGCTTTTCATCCTCGTCACTCATTTGCATCACATTCGGGCAGATCTATCCTGAGGCGTTTTTACTTCCTCAACGATTCTTTTACCAGCCGCAACTTCGTCAACGGAGTGGATTGTAGCGCCCATTTCTCCTAGTTTCTTCTTGATGCTTTCAAAGTCTATGCTGCTTCCAGCAATGATCACCTTTGCGTTTTCCACTTGTTGGTCTATCTCGTAAATAATTACGTTTACGCCTTCTACTCCTTCTAGGTGGCTGAGTTCTTCGGAAAGTTCAACCACGCTGGGATTATGCGGCTTTAAGACGTCTAGGACAAGTCTTCTTATCATCTTAGAACGACTGAGTATAGTTTTCTTTACGCATATATTTAAACCATTCCTCTGAACTCAACCAACTAGGATTTAGCCATTCTTATCCAAGAAGATATTTCTTCAATCGTTGGCTTTTCATCCTCAGACATCTTTCCCTCTTCAATGTATGTCTTGGCGATTTCTCCTATTTTCCTACTGAGTGGAACCAAGTCTTGGTCAGCCAGTTCCCTTCTAGAGGAAATTCCTGCGTCTACAAGTATTTCAGCATCATTTTCATCCACACCCGGAATCAACAGTAACTGGGCTGTTGCTTGCAAGCGGTCGGCCATATCCCGTGACACCCGTGTTTTTTCATCCATAATGACAGGGTCTGCTGTGATGAGTTCGCCTACGTTTGTTATTCCTATGGCCCTCAATTCTTCTCCCAAACGAGGTCCGATTCCTTTTATTTCTTCTGGATTGTCTCGGCTGTTCAACCTTGGCTGCGGCGGCACTAGTTTCTCTTCTATTTTTTCGAGTCTAACCCCTATTTCTTCTATTTCCGCCTTTTGTTTCTTTATAGCGGTGGTACTTTGCTTATTTAAACGTCCAACTTGTCGTATTTCTGTTTCTTGTTTTTTCAGCGCACCTAGCATTTCTTCTCTAGTTTCACCGACCTTTGTTTCAACCGTAGAAACCATATCCCGACTAACTTTTTGCATCGATTTTCCTTGTTTTTCCAGCACGGCTAACGTTTCTTTTTTGGTATCTTCAAGATTTGTGTTGGCTTTCTTGAAGGATTCTATATTGCTTTTCCTATTGTTTTCTATGCTCTCAATCAGTTCTGTTGCTGTGGTTTCATGAGTCTTCTTGAGGGCTGCTAGGTTTCCTCCCACTTTGACGAACATTTTAATAATTTCTGGATCAGGCGGTAGTTTTCGGTATGCGATGATGCAGGTGATGCCGAGGAAGATGAAGGTTGCGGTTAGGAATATCCAAATGTAGTTCTCTGTGGTTAGGTCACCTACTAGGCTACTTATTGTTTTGCCTATAAGATAAGGTTCAAAGATGGCCTCACTGCCGTAACGCGTCCAATAGACGACTACGCCAATGGAACTTAGAGCTGCCAAGAAAGTTAGGAAACCTGATATCCATACGGCTATACCCCTTTTTACAGGCATTTAAATACACCTCGCATTTTTTTCAGGCAATTAATAGGGAGAGACGCTTCTCATAAGTTGATGCGGATGTTCTATTGAAAAAGTGTTATGAAGCAAAAATTCATATTGAAAATTCAGATGTTCGATGGCAACCATTTTAGCCTCTCCCATTTTCTCAATTCTCCTTCTTATGTAGTAATATTTAATAAATTTTGCCTATGCTTCGGAATGAAAATACAAATTCTTTTTTGGTGTACGTAATTTGCCAAAACCAGTCTTTTGGGTCTAGAGTCCGTGTTTAAGCCTTCTATAGGTGGTGTAGTCCACGTATTCTATGTGTTCGTTTTCAATTTGATGCTGAACAGTGAATTTTTGTCGCCGCCTTTTCTCCTCTATCTGGCTAGTGGTTAAAAGAGAATAGGCGTCACTTCCTGCCCCAGACCCGTAACTGACAATAATTATTCTTTCATTTGGTTTGGCACGATCTAGAATAGCTGCTAAACCGATGGGTGAAGAACCAGAATAGGTGTTGCCAAATTTAGCGACTTGCAAACCTGGCATGTACTGATCCTCTTTGAACCCCAACTCCTGTGCAACCCTAACTGGAAAGCCGATGTTTGGCTGATGGGAAACGAAGTAATCTACATCGCTGATTTGAAGGTTCAGTTGCTCCATAAGCTTTCTGCAAGCATTCGAAACATGTTTAAAATAGGCAGGTTCGCCGGTGAAACGGCCGCCGTGTCTCGGGTAGGGTTCCCGATCTCTTCTCCAAAAGTCCGGTGTGTCTGAGGTGCAGGAGTACCAGCCTTCCAACTCGGCGATGACGTCACTCATTCCGAAGATAAAGGCGGAACCGCCGTAACCCACGAATAAATCTAGTTCTCCTCCAAGTGCGTCTCTGGGGGCTGCTTGAGAATTGTCTGCGCCCACTGTCATCGTGTAGGCTGTTTTGGCACGTGGGTAATACACTAGCGACGCTGCGTCTTTGAACATGCTTGTAGCGGCTTTACATGCAAATTCTGTGTCGATGGCGTCTACACTTTGGACACCATCTGTTTTTTCTTCCTTACCAAGCTTCAGAACTTGGGCTACTTTAGAGGCTATAGGCTTGACAGCATAGGGGTTAGATTCTGAGCCAACATATACTTTACCAATGAGAGAGTGGTCTACTCCAGAATGGATCAATGCAATTTTTCCAGCTTCAACTGCTGCTGTGACAGCGTCCTCATCTATGAATGGCACAGACCTTTCCATCATTCTTTCTTTGATCCGGAATTTTGAGACGTAGACTCCGTATCCAACAATTCCCGGCGTCTCATACTCTTTTTCGGGCTTTAATATTTTGTATTCTTGATGGGGATAGTACCCGTCGGCGAGGGTGAAGGCTAGAGAAATTGTTGGAACAATGTCGCTTCGTGTTACAGCGTATCTTCTCCTAAACCTTGGAACAACTTCTCTACCTTCAAAACAAGATAGATCTAATTCTTCATCCTTCAGAATAAAATCGGTTAGTCTGCCCGGAACCCTCACATTTCCATTATGAAATGAAATGATGCCGTAGACGTAGGGTCCCATCTTGATGAATTTGTTTGTGGGTTGGCCAACGAGTGTGCAAACTTCTAGTTTTCCTTTCTCGTAGAAGAAGTCGACGTCCTTCATCTTTCCGAAGCTTTTTCTTCCACATTTACCGCAGTAGTCCTTGCCTCTGAAGTATTCTTTTCCGCAAAGGATGCATTGGCTGCCTCTAAGTCTGTCTCCGATATAGGAGACTCTCCTTTCAATAGGTTCACTGCTCACGTTACTCCCTCCCTAAAATGTGGATGTAGGCTTTTGTTCCGAATCCTTCTAATTCTGATATGCACCCGAATCTAGGTGAATCTCCGTTCACTTCCACTTGTCTGCTGCCAGCTTCTCCTCTGAGTTGCTTGACGACCTCAAAAATCTGGGCTCCTCCAGTGGCGCCTAAGGGATTTCCATCAGCCTTGAGACCGCCGTTTCTGTTTACGAAGAGTTTTTTTCCATCGATCTCATAGAAGCCTTGGTATTCTTTGCAGCTGTTGTAAATGTCAAGCCAAGCCTTCCCTCTTTTCGAGAAGCCTAAGTCTTCTAGAGATATCATTTCCAGTAGCGTGGATTGATCGTAGAGTTCCGCTATTTGGATGTCGCTTACTTCAATGTCAGCCATTTTAAGGGCGCTTTTCATAGCTAGAGTGCTTGCTACAAACCCGGTTCTATCTTCTCGAGATGGAAAGGTGACGTAGTCGGTTGCTGAAGAAGAGCCAAAGACTTGAATAGGAGTGTTCGAGTAGCTGCTAGCAATTTCTGGACTTGCTAAAATCAAGGCTGAGGCTCCGTCGGAAATGGGAGCGAAGTCATAGAGTCCAAGAGACTTGCATGCTTTGGATCGTTCCTTCAAGACGTTGTCTACGGTTATGTCCCTTTGATATTGGGCGTATTCATTTTCTGTTGCATGGTGGTGATTTTTGACGGATATTTGAGCCAAAGCCACTTTGAATTTTTCAAGCTGCTCTCCTGAGATTCCGTATTTCTTGACGTACCCCCCAAGCAGAAGTTCGTGATTTGCCTCTGGTGTACATCCGGCATAATAGCTCCACGGGTCTTCTAGAAGCATTAGGTCGTCTCTGATTTTGTCCCAGCGGTCAGTCATTTTTTCCACTCCGCCTACAAGGACGATCCCGTATTTTCCTGATTGCACTCCGTGGCAGGCGTTGAGGAGAGCAGAACTAAAGGACCTCAACCTTTCCATGGGAACATGTAACTCCAGAAGCTCGGATAGAAAGCCCTCTTCTATTCCAATTTTGTTTGTAATTTGAAGGAAATAATCTGAAAAGTAGCAAGCATCCAAATCTTTACGTCCTACGCCCGCCGAATCTAGCGCCTGCAGTCCAGTCTCTTCTACCAGTTTTTCTGGACCTTGTTCATAATGTTCACCAAACTTTGTTCTGCCAACGCCGATTATGGCTGGGCGTCGCCGTTTCATAAATTCAGAATCCCCTTACCATTCAAAGTTTTATTTTCCCGTCTCCTTCCTTTAAAGTGTTGCTATATTAAGGTGTCATCGCATCTAAGATTAATCTGGGTAAGACGTTTTCATGGAAAGTTTATTTTTCTCGTGATGTAGAAGATCATTAATAGAGTTACTGACCGTGAGGTTCTCGTTATGAACACCATCTATCGCCTTATCGTAACCGTTAAGAAAATTCGGGGTAAATGCCCCGTCTTCAAGGTTGGAGACAGAATCGTTATTGAAGGACCTGCCATAGTTCTAGCGAAAACCGATGCTCTATGCGTTCATGCGCTGGGTTCCATGTTGTCTATGGTTATTGCTCTGGGTAGGGGAGTTAGTTTCGAAGAGTTGGGTCTTGCCAAGGAAGAAGGAGATGTTGGCTACGTTCAGTGTCTTGATCCTGGGTCGCCCTACACTCTTGGCGGAACGGTTATCTTTGAAATAAGAAGAGAAGCGATGACGTAAACTTGAAACAGCGAGTAAACTTTTTATTGAAAGGTTGGGAATACGGTAAGGCATAATCGGTGATGACTTATGGTGATGCATTCGCTCGTTGATTTCTTGGGAGGCGGTTGGTGGCTTCAGATATCCCTCCAAGTTGACCTTATCTTTGCTGTAATTTCTTTCATCATAAACCTAATTATTATGACTGTTGTCTTCTATGTGGCAGGCGTTATTGTGGTTGGTAAACGAAGAGCGTTGTTCAGTGACGCCTTAGTTATTTCTCTCCTTGGAACAGTCGTAGGTAACATATGCTTGCTGTTCTTTCCACCCTTAATCGGTCTAGTTCTTTCTTTTCTTATCTGGTTGCTTTTGATTAGGCATTACTATGAAACTGGGTGGTTTGGAGCTCTTGCCGTCGCATTTTTGGCGGTAATCATATACGTGGTGGTTTTGGTCATCTTAGCCGTTCTATTGTCGATTCCACTCCTGCTTTTTGGAGGATTGTTTTCTATTTAAGGTTCCTTGGGCAGTTGCGCGAAGGGCAGGAGAAAAGCCGTGAACGAGGCGAAAAGAACAGTAGTGCTTGGTTTAGTTTTTCTTTTGTGCTTGGTTCTTGCGTATGTTGAAAATAGGTCTTTTTTCAATTATTTGAGAGATGTTTTTTTGAATCCGCCTCTGGCTGTTTTGCTTGTGTTTGTTCATAATGTTTTGGCGGTTTCGCTTATTCTGGTTGGAATGACGTTTTATGTTGGTGTTGTTTTGAATTTTATGCCTAAACGGAAAATTGAGTATGTGGTGCTTGAGCATCCTCGTGTGTTTGCTGTTGTGTTTACGGCGATGATTATGGTGATAACTATTCTTAGGACAAGTATGTTGTTGCAGGGTCAAGTGATCATAAACACTTTAGCTTTGGTTATTTTCCTAAGTACTCCAATTGCCGTTCTTGAAGGATACGGGATATTTCGGACTATAGAGAGGACTTTGAAGAGAGTAATGGTGTTGAAGGACCTTGCAGTTATTTATTTTGTTTTCTTTGTGGCTGCGGTTGTAGAGGTTGGTTACGTTCAGCTTTTGTTGTGGATAGTTTAGAAGCGAAATTTCATGTTAAACATTGAATTTTTGAGCAATTGTTTTACTTAACTGTCGTAATCTTTACTTGGGGGCGATTTTGTGAAGGTGGCTGTGGTTGTTGTTGACATGGTAAACGATTTTGTAACTGGTACATTGAAATGTGAAAGTGCTGTCAAAGTTGTTCCTAATATTCGGCGCCTTCTTGATTTTGCTCGAAAGAAAGGGGTGCCCATTATTTACGTGAATGATGCTCATTTGCCTGGTATTGATGAGGAGTTTGAGATTTGGCCGGAGCATGCTGTTGTTGGGACGAGGGGGGCGGAGGTTGTTGAAGAGTTGAAGCCTGTGATGGGCGACTATGTTGTTCAGAAGCGTAGATACAGTGCGTTTTTTGGAACTTACTTGGATTTGCTTTTGCGGGAGCTTGAGGTTGACACGTTGGTGCTTGTTGGTTTGGTTACGAATGTTTGTATTCAGAATACTGCTGGTGACGCTTTTTTTCGGGGATACCGGGTTATTGTTCCGAAGGATTGTGTAGAAACCGTGGACGAGGAGGCTCAGAAGGCTGGGATTGAGTATATGAAAACATTTTATGGGTGTAAAATTACTAATGTTGACGAATTGATGAAGGGAGAGTTTGTTTAGGAGAGTGGGTTGCCGTGGGTCTTTTTCATGTTGCGAGTGATGAAGAAATTAAGAAGGGTGAAACTACTGATGTTTATTTTTCTAGAACTAAGCAGATTATTGAAGCGAAAAAAATGGGTCGGCTTAGGGCGTTGGCTGAGGTTACGGCGGGTAAGCTTCCAAGTGGTTGGCTTTGGGGGGTTCTTTGTGGGATTGAGGAGGAGGCTCGTTTGTTTGAGGGGTGTCCGGTGGATGTTTATGCTATGGCTGAGGGGAGCGTTTTCTACTATGCGGATTATCGGGGTGTGAGGGAGCCGGTTATGTTTGTTGATGGTGCTTATGGGGAATATTGTGTTTTGGAGACGCCTATGCTTGGTTTGATTTGTCAGGCTTCTGGGGCGGCGACTCGGGCTGCTAGGATTAAGAGGGTTGCTGGCGAAAAAAGTGTTGTAGCCTTTGGGATTCGTCGTATGCATCCGGCTTTGTCTCCGATGCTTGATCGTGCTGCGTTTATTGGGGGTTTTGAGGGGGTTTCTAGTTTGAAGGGGGCTGAGACTATTGGGGAGGAGGCTGTTGGGACGATGCCTCATGCGTTGATTATTGTGTTTGGGGATCAGGTGAAGGCTTGGAGGGCTTTTGATGAGGTTATTTCGTCGGATGTTCCTAGGGTAGCTTTGGTGGATACGTATTTTGATGAGAAGGTTGAGTCGATTATGGCTGCTGAGGCGTTGAAGGATCGTCTTTTTGGTGTGCGGTTGGATACTCCTGGGTCGAGGAAGGGGAATTTTGCTGAGATTATTCGGGAGGTTCGTTGGGAGTTGGATGTGAGGGGTTATCAGCAGGTTAAGATTTTTGTTTCTGGGGGTCTTAATGAGGAGACTGTTAGGGTTTTGGGTGAGGCTGGTGCGGAGGCGTTTGGTGTTGGGACTTCTGTTAGTAATGCGCCTACTGTGGATTTTGCTATGGATATTGTGGAGCTTGAGGGGAAGTTGGTGGCTAAACGAGGTAAGCTAGGTGGGAAAAAGCAGGTTTGGAGATGCCCCCGATGCCTAGTTGACACTGTACTGCCCTTTAAGGCTTCTCAGCCGGAGTGTCCAAGATGTGGAGGAAAGACTCAGCCGATGCTGAAGCCTTTGATAGAGAAGGGAAAGATAGTTGCGAAACTTCCAAAACCAAAAGAAATCCGACAATACGTGCTAGAACAGGTTAAGAAACTTTCCATTTGAGAATTCTGAAAAAAGGGGTTTTGGAGGCTTATTTTGAACAACATTTGACGCATATTGCTGTCTGCGTTAGGGAAACTCCGTCTACACTATCTATGCCTCTCGCAACCATCTCGCCAACATCATTAACGTTTTTCACTTCAAAGGTTACCACTATATCAAAGGTGCCCGTAATTACACAAGCTGTTTTGACACCCTTGATCTTCGCCACTTCCGTAACAACATCCAACGTTCTACCCTTCTCAGTGTTTATGAACACATATCCAGTAATCAATTCATAACCCCACACTTCATTTTGTCAACTAGTAAATATACCCTCTGCCTTCTTTGACTTTACGCGCGCTTCGGTATTTACAAGGGCTGAGTAGTTTTGGCGACACGCATCATTAAAGTTCAATCTTTGAGGTTATTCTTCCCTTCTAATTGCGACGGGCTTCCTGCTCAATAGAATGTATGTGTCTGTTGCACATGATACGTTGTATCCTTGATTCGCTAAATCGTTTAATCTCTTATTGAAGTTTGCCCATGTTTCTGCGTCACCAGTTTCTGGTACTTTCTCTATTTGTATAATCTTAGGTTTCAAAGGCAATTTATCACCTCCCAATCTTCAATGCATTTACGTTCTAACTGTTCCCACTCATCTTGAGGATGAAAACGATTTTTATGCTAAGACATGTTTTTCCTTCAGTAATATATGATCGCTTCTTTAATCTTTTTAAAAC